>Ga0115567_10007169_pt1 | contig 10578 bp, 5 predicted proteins | sample COGITO_mtgs_1204_2_FD_88679 | JGI IMG/M metagenome (GOLD analysis project Ga0115567, IMG submission 88679) | Pelagic marine microbial communities from North Sea - COGITO_mtgs_120412 | ecosystem: Environmental > Aquatic > Marine > Epipelagic | place: Germany:Helgoland, sampling site Kabeltonne... | reverse complement strand
TCACGCACCCGTTTGTGTGCTTCGACTCGTTCGACATGTGGCACGGAGCGGCTAAGTGGGAGTCGGATATCAAGTCCGAGCTGTGCAACGGGGCCAAGGACGTGATGCGCGCGAGGCAGGACGCGAGCAAGGGACGGGTTTCCATGGAGCTCAGGTTCCGGGCGAGATGTAAGCCCGCGGGGGTGAAGGGTGGGAGGGAGGGTGTTCCGTTCTCGCCCCTCTCGTCGGCGTACAGGGGCGGAGCGTTCAAGCCAGACACGGTCCGTCCGTCGGGCGGTTCCTACGACCTCGACAAGGGAACCACCAAATGAGTAGCTAGCCCACGCTTTATCGATTCTCGTATTGAAGGTATTATTATTCCGTCTACGGTGTTTGTTACATCGTCATGGGATGTACTTTCCCAGACTTCTTCTTGCCCCTGGCGGCTGCCACGACTGCTGCGATGAGTTTCAGCGCCTGCATGGAGCCGGCGGCGGGATCCCCCGACCTGCCCGCCGCGAGCGTGGGAAGCCTCCTCGCGAGGTCTTTCACCATGTACTTGCTCAGACCTGAAGGGGTGTCCTTCGAGGGTCGCAACCTGCGCGCGTGCGCGGCAGCCTGGAGCGCGTCGGCGAGTGCCGGCGCCTCTCGGAGCAGCCCCACCGCGGACTCTGTGGCCTCCTTCTCCAGGCGCACCTCCAGGGGCAGCGGCACGACGACGTTCTTTCGCGTGGTACGGCCCCTGTGCACAGCCTGGATCTTGACCGCCGCAGCCTCGAGCTCCTCCCTCTCTTGTTTTTCCTTGAGGAGGTCCATCCGGGTCTTCTTGCCCCTGTGGACAGCCTGGATCTTGAGCGCCGCAGCCTCCATCTCCTCCATCTCCTCCCTCTCTTGTTTTTCCTTGAGGAGGTCCATACGGGTCTTCTTGCCGCGGTGCACAGCCTGGATCTTTAGCGCCGCAGCCTCCATCTCCTCTTGTTCCTGCTTCTCTTTGAGGAGGTCCATCCTGGTCTTTCTGCCGCGGTGGACAGCCTGAATCTTCAGAGCCGCAGCCTCGAGCTCCTCCTTCTCTTGCTTCTCCCTGAGGATGTCCATCCTGGTCTTGCGACCTCTGTGCACCGCCTGGATCTTGAGCGCAGCAGCCTCGAGCTCCTCCTGTTCCTGTTTTTCTTTGAGAAGTTCCATGCGAGTCTTGCGACCCCTGTGCACAGCCTGAATCTTCAGAGCCGCGGCTTCCAACTCCTCCTTCTCCTGGCGTTCCTTGACGAGGTCCATCCGCGTCTTCCTTCCCCTGTGCACGGCCTGGATCTTCAGAGCCGCCGCGGTGAGTTCCTCTTCTTCCTCCTGCTTCTGTTTGAGCAGCTCCATCCTGGTTTTGCGACCGCGGTGAACAGCCTGAATTTTGAGCGCCGCGGCGGTGAGCTCCTCCTCCTCCGCCTCCGCCTCTTTCTGCCGCGACAGCGTCTGCCTCGTCTTACGACCCCGGTGCATGGCTTGAATCTTGAGCGCGGCAGCCTCCTCCTCGTCCCTGTCCTTGCGGAGTTGCTCGCGGGCCTTCTTACCCCTGTGCATCGCCTGTATCTTGAGCGCGGCGTTCTCCTGCTCCTCGCGCTCAGCCCGATCGAAGAGGTTGGTGATCGCGCCGGACACCAGACCGCTCACCGCTGATTCGAGCTCATTGGCGTACGCAGCCTTGGTGCTCTCGTTGGCGAGTACCTGGTCGTAAAACTTGCGGAACTCGCGGAAGTCCAGCGTGCCCGAGTTATCTTCATCGTAATCGTCCATCAGCGCTTCGACGTATTCGTCAAAAGTGTCCTGGTCGAGGTTGACTCCAATCTCTTGCAGGACATCGTACAGCTCGGGTATCTCCAGGCTCCCCGACTTGTCAGTGTCGAACTTTTTAAACGCCGCGTGCACCTTGAAGAGCTCCTCCTGTTCCTTCCTAGCCTTCTTGCCGCGCTGGACAGCCTGGATCTTGACCGCCGCCGCGGACAGCTCCTCCTCCTCGGACATCGCGACTGGCTCCGGCGTGGGGGGCGCCTCCGACGCACGAGGCGGTGGCTTGACCAGACTCTTGCGCGTCATCTTACCCCTGTGCACAGCCTGGATCTTCACGGCGGCAGCCTCCATCTCCCTCTGCTCCTGGAGTTCCTTGCGCGCCTGTTTGCCGCGATGGACAGCCTGAATTTTCAGCGCCGCATTTTCCATCTCGTGTTGCTCCAAGATGTTGCTCAGCGCTCCCGATACCACGCCCTTCACCGCCGCGTCCAGCTCGTTCGCGTACGCCGCCCGTAAGTCATCACTCGCCAGACACTGCTCGTAGAACTTCTCAAACTCCCAAAAGTCCAGGCTCCCCGAGTTGTCCGTGTCGTAGTCCTCCATCAGCGCAGCCGCGTAGTGGTCAAACTCACCCTTGCTCAGCTCCAGACCCAGGTGGGTCATCACCTCGCGCAGCTCGTCAATCTCCAGCTCCCCGCTGCCGTCGGCGTCAAACATATCGAAAGCAGCCTTGACGCGCCGCGTCTTGTCGACGCTCTGTCTGGTCTGCTTACCCCTGTGCACAGCCTGGATCTTGAGCGCGGCTGACTCCATCTCCTTCTGCTCCTGCAGCTGCTTGCGCGCCTGTTTACCGCGGTGAACCGCCTGGATCTTGAGCGCGGCTGCGCTCATCTCTTCCTCTTCTTCGCGCTTGTACAGATTGGCAATCGCGCCGGACACCAGACCGCTCACCGCTGATTCGAGCTCCTTGGCGTACAAGGCCTTGGTGTTTTCATTTGCGAGCACCTGGTCGTAAAACTTACGAAACTCGCGGAAATCCAGCGTGCCGGAGTTGTCGGTGTCGTAGTCGTCCATCAGCGCGTCGACGTACTCGTCGAAGTGTTCCCGCGGCAGTTCCACACCAATCTCAGTCAGCACGTCGTACAGCTCGGGTATCTCCAGGCTCCCCGACTTGTCCGCGTCGAACTTCTTAAACGCCGCGTGCACCTTGAAGAGCTCCTCCTGTTCCTTCCTAGCCTGTTTGCCGCGCTGGACAGCCTGGATCTTGACCGCCGCCGCGGACAGCTCCTCCTGTTCCGCGAGCTCTTCCGTCTCTTTCGCGTACAGGTTGGCGAGGGCCCCCGCGACAACCTTGCCGCACGCGCGCTCAACCTTAGCCGCGTACTGCGCCTTGAGCTCCTCGGACGCGAGGCATTTCAGCCAAAACTGCTCAAACTCCTTGTAGTCCAGCGTGCCGTTGCCGTCGGTGTCGAACTCGGCCATGATCTCCGCCGCGTACGTCGCGAAGTCCTGTTCGGGAATCGTTAAACCCAGCGAGCTGAGAACGCCGCGGAGCTCGGGAACCTCGAGTTGGCCGCTCTGGTCCTCGTCGAATTTCCAAAACGCCAGTCTCGCTTTCCTCGACTCCTCCTCTGACCACTTAGCCTTGGCGATCTGACTCCGCGCCTGTTTACCGCGGTGCACGGCCTGGATCTTGAGCGCCGCCGAGTTGAGCTCAGCCTTCTCCTGCTCGTACAGCGCTCTCGCTTTCTTCCCTCTGTGCACAGCCTGGATCTTCACGGCGGCTGACTCCATCTCTCTCTGCTCCTGGAGTTCCTTGCGCGCCTGCTTGCCCCTGTGCACGGCCTGTATCTTGAGCGCGGCGCCTTCCATCTCCTGGCGTTCGATGACGTTGGTGAGCGCGCTCGACACGAGACCTTTCACCGCCGCGTCGAGCTCGCGCGCGTACGCCTTCCGGGTGCTCTCGTTTGCGAGTACTTGGTCGTAAAACTTGCGGAACTCGCGAAAGTCCAGCGTGCCGGAGTTGTCCGCGTCGTAGTCCTCCATCAGCGCGAGCTGGTAGTCCGCGAAGGTGTCCTTGTCGATGTCCACGCCCACCTCTTTGAGCACGTCGTAGAGTTCGGCAATCTCCAGCGAGCCGCTCCCGTCGGTGTCGAAAGCCACGAACGCGGTCTGCACCCTCTTCAATTCTTCGTGTTCCCGGCGAGCCTGCTTGCCGCGCTGCATCGCCTGGATCTTGACCGCCGCCGCCTCCTCGGACATATCTGATGGATCCGTGACGTCGGGTACGCCGTCAGCTTCCGACATCGCGGCTGGGCGGAACGCTCGGGGCGCTCCGGTGAACTGGGAGACGTTCCCCCAATCGAAAATTGAGTCCCGGAAAGGAGCGTTAATAAACGAGGCGTGCAGGCGTGTAAACGAGGCATCCACTTTTTCAACACCCGAGTGTAGGGCAAAGTTGTCGTAGTAGTGCCACCACCCATCGTGCCGTCCCGTCACTGCGCGACGCTCGCCTCGGCCGGATCCACGCGGCGACATACCTGGCGACGTCGTCTACACGTACCCGCGAGGTCTGCGTCCAACCCCGCATCGATACCCCCGCGGCACGCACGGCACCCGCGCGCGCGGAGAGGGCACGTGAAACTCGGCGCCCCGCGCCCCGAATCTGACAACCGAAGAATCCGACGGGACGTCGATAAGACACCATGGCGAGGCCGCTCACCGCGTGGCAGCAGGGGATGAAGGCGTACTTCTACGTCACCATCTGGATGACAATCTCCATGGGCGTGATTTTGTTCAACAAGGTGCGACCACATCACCCCTACATCACCGCCACCGAACACCGACACTTACCCTCTCATACTGAACGTCCCGTCATCATCTCATCCATCGCAGTACATCCTGGCGTACTCCGGGTTCAAGTACCCGATAGCCCTGACCTTGTGGCACATGGTGTTCTGCACCACCGTGGCCACCATCATGGTCAAAGTCGTGGGCGCCACCAAGTCACTGAACATGCCGCGGAAGGAGTACGTCAACAGAGTGGTTCCCATCGGAGCGCTGTACGCGGCGTCGCTCTGGCTGTCAAACTCTGCGTACCTCCACCTCTCGGTGTCGTTCATACAGATGACCAAGGCGCTGATGCCCGGGCTGGTGTACGTGTGCGGCGTCGCGTTCGGCATGGAGAAGCTGACACGAACCACGTCGTTCAACATGTTCATCATCGCAATCGGAGTCGCCATCGCGGCGTACGGAGAGTTGGACTTTATATACATCGGCGTCGTCGAGCAGCTCAGCGCGTTGGTGTTCGAGGCGCTCCGTCTGATGCTGGTGCAGGTGCTGATCACGCGCCAGGGGTACGCGATGAACCCGATCCAATCCCTGTACTACGTCTCACCCGCGTGCGCCGCCTGCCTGGCCATGCCCTTCATCGCGGTGGAACTGCCGGAGATCCTGGCGGATGTCCACCTGGAGATCGACTACGGGATGCTCCTCCTGAACGCGCTGGCGGCGTTCGCGTTGAACCTGGCGGTTTTCCTGCTCATCGGTAAGACCAGCGCGTTGACGATGAACATCGCGGGAGTCATCAAGGACTGGATGCTCATCTTCGCGTCGCAGCACATGTTTGGGAACACGGTGACGTTTCTCAACTACCTCGGGTACGTCGTCGCGTTCTTAGCCGTCGGCATGTACAACTACAACAAGCTCAAGAGCGCGAAGAAGAAGGAGGCGGTGACGCGGGCGGAGGTACAGACGAAGGGCGGGGGTATATCGGGGGCGGAGGCGGGCGTCAAGGCCAACGGGAGCAAGTGAGAGGCGAGTGAGAGGCGAGATTAATGAAAAACAGTATCACCCGAAAGCGGGACAGACGTTTTCTCAAGAAACCCGATTTAAACTGTATCGAGCGAGATGTGTCCTCGAGTCCCTTTCGATAGTGGCTTGACGAGACGAGCGAGACGCGATGTTTTCGAGATAGAGTCTGTATTACTCTCTTCCTCTACCAGTGCCTCTCTCACTCCGCAGAGAGAGGAATCCGCCGCGTGTTTTCGAGGGCAAACGCACAGCACGCGCGGCGCCTGCGAGGGACGATTCTAATCAATCAGTCACCCTCGCAACACCGCCGCGTTCGGCGCCAACCCCTAAAATACCCCCCAGTTAACTCTTAGACTAAGCTCGCGAGCGCTAACGCTCGTTCCGCTTAATCGCCCTTGCGCCTGAAGCTGCACCCCTCCGTGAGGCGCGCCTTGCCGCCGGTGGGCTGGCAGAGCACCGCGGAGCAGGAGCCGCAGAGCACCACGGTCTGGCTGTGGGAGAAGACGGTGGTGATGTTGAAGCAACCCTGTTGGTGGTGGAGGGAAGGGACGGGAGGCGGGAGGTCAGCTTCGGGGTTCGTGACACGGCGATCGCGACGATCGCGATGTATTCGGGCGGCGCGGCCGAGTCTCGCGGCCGTCGCGGGAGCCCGGCTCCGGCTGCGCGACACGTCGAGCCGGAAAAAAATGTTTTTAGGGTTCTGAGAGACGCACCTGGCACTTGACGTCCATGAAGAACGAGTTGGGGCTCTGCACGACGCGCTTGAGCTTGTGCCTTTGGGCCTCCAGAGCCGCGGGGGGGTGGAGGAGATCAATGTCACATTGCTGAACCTAACGTGGGGGAAGGGGAAGGGCGGAGGTCAGCGGGGTGGCCCGGGAGACGGAGACCGCGGAGGTCGTAAAAAAAGCCGGCATCGCGGTGCGCAAGGCGGGATCGAGTCGCCGGAGGATGGGTCCGGCGACGCCACCTTCGCGCTCGCGCACGCCGCGAAAACGCCGGGAACTCGCGGACAGACGTGAATCGAAGGTCGCGGACCCGCCGGGGTGCCACGAGCGGACGATCTCGCGTCGCGACCGCCCCGGAGGGGGCGCCGGGGCGGGGTCCAAAACCCTGCCTGCGCCCCGTTGAGGGTGAAAAACCCGCGCGTCGCCGAATCGTTCAGCCGGATTCGCCCAGATCCGCGGAGGGTCCGGGCGAACGCGGCGTCGAAGCGGGTCGACACGGTGTCCAGGACGTGCTCGGGGGCGTGCACTCACCATCTTGCTAGTCGAACGTTAGCCAACGAACGACTGCTGCGCTATGTAAAAGGGCGACGGAGCTTCACAACACGGGCTCTTGTTGGTGCGAGTTGGTGCGAGTCTCGTCCAATAATTGGTCGGACACTTCTTGTTAAATTAACTCACGATGGCGGTCTATTTACGTTTGTTCAACCGACCGAATTGAGCCAAAACCTGGTCAGACCGAATGCCCATAGCTGCTCGTTTGATGAATCTCGAACCGTCCATCGCACCACCTCTCGGCTTTGGCCGCCGCTTTTCGATTGATCGAAGAGGCGAGAGCCGACTTCTCGATCGCCCTCTTTCGTCCGCGCAGCCGGCCACACAGACGCCAAAAACCAAAGATGCCTACCCTTCGGTACGTCTCCGATATACTCCGTCTAGCCTGCGCCGTACCTCGCGCGCGCGCCACCTCACAGCGCGTCCCACCAGGCCGCGGATCCCAATTTCCCCTCGCGTTTGGCCCTATCCCCCGAGATTCACTCCGCTGACGACGCCGTCTCCCCCTCCTCTCTCGACTCGACAGCATTCACCTCACCGCGTGCAACATCAAGAAGCTCGATGTCAAGTTCTACAACATCGAGCGCCCCCGCTGCTGGGTGAACGTCAAGATGGGCGAGCAGACCTACACCACCAAGGTTGGCATCGGCCTCGACCCGGAGTGGGAGGAGACCACCGAGTTCACGGTGGAGGACCCCGCCACGCAGAAGGTCGAGGGCACCTTCTACGTCAAGTGCGAGAAGAACGGCAACGAGCAGCAGCTCGGCGACATGCAGACCTTCGCCCTCAACAAGCTCCTCAAGGGCAAGCAGACGTTCAAGGGCCTCGTCGTGCCCGGCGGCAAGGCGGACATGATGTTCACCGCCCTCGACTTCGGCGACGACGAACCCGAGGAGGACGACGACGCCTTCATGGATTTCCTCTAAGCGATTTACGTACGATAACCTTAGCGGATGATTGATGTCCCACCAGGAAGGGTTCGATATTCGGGCCTCGACGCTTAGGGGATACTCGGGTCCCGCCGCGAAGTTTTTTTAATTTTGAAGCTACGTCACGCCAGTCTTACTTGACTCTCACATGTAACCGAAGTCGCCGGAGGGCCACCGAAAGGGCTCGGGCACGTCCTCCGAGTACATCGTCTTCAGGAACTGGCCGATACCGTCCAGGTCCGCGGGGTTGACGGTCTTCCCCGTCTCCGGGTGCTTGAACGGCTCCCGTCCCTCCGTGTCGTCGCCGAAGTTGATGGCCATCAACTCGTCAGCCTGTTTTTTCATGTCTCTACGCCATTGCTCGCGCTTCTCCTTCGGCCAGTCCTTCTGTGCCTTCTCGATCTCGGCCTTCTCCTCCTCCCGGAGCTCGCCCTGGTATTGGCGAAGGTTCGTCAGGTCCCTCACGAGCTGCTCGAACGCGGGCTTCCACTCCGGGCGCATCTCGCCGATCTTGTTAAAGTCGAACCTGCCCGCAGCCTTCTCCTCGGGCTTGTTCGGGGGCACGTTGAAGTGGTCGCTCAGGTGCGGCACACCCTTCTCGCCCCTCTTCTCCGCCTCGCACCCGGGGCACACCTGATCCTCGTCGTCGCTCACCGTCTCGCCCGCCTCCCTCCGTCGCTCCCGCTCCGTCTCCTCCTCGGCGAGCTCGCGTATGTACCAGTCCGGGTCGTGCACGTCGTCAAACTTGAACAGCTCGGGTGGGGGCGTGCGGACCTTGCCGCAGTCGTCGCACTTGGCCGCCGTGCGCATGTGCTCCTCGTACTGTTTGATGAGCTTCTCCTGGCGCTCGCCGGCGCGCTGGAAGAAACCCTTCCGCATCCCGGACGGCATGGTCCCGAACGGCGTGGCGTGGGTTTGAGCCGAGATCGTGAATTCAAGGTGAAAAAGAGTTCTCAAGCAAGACAAAAAACTCGGAGAGTGACAATGATTTGCGTCTTGCAGTATTACAAAGGACAAGGCGCGGGCGGCGTCTCCACCGCCGGCGCTCCTGAAAAAACAAAGAATCGATCCCCTAATAAACCCCCCCACCACCTCAGCGCGAGTTCGCCCCGTTCACCTCGTCCTGCTGGTGCTGCATGGACGCGATGACGGTGGCGACGTTTCTTTCGTAGTGGTCCAGTTTCTGGTTGGCATCTTCCAGCTCCTCCCTGGTCAGCAGGAGCTCCTTCAGCGACGCCTTGGTCATCTCCTTCGCCTTGACCGTCTCCAGACGGAGCTGCACGATCTCCTTCTCGTACGAGATGACCTTGGACGCCAGCATGTTCTGGCTGCTCCTGCTGAGGCCGCTGAAGTTGTCGTCCACCACGAACATGGCATCCTTCGGAATGTCCCACTCGTCGGGCAGCACCAGGAGGTTGTTGGCGCCCTCCTGCCACCTGTACTCACCGTCCGCCTGCTTCACCACGTACTTGTAGAACACGACGCCGCCGGCGGGAAGCTCCAAATCGGTGTACCAGTTACCCCCGTCGCTCCACTGCAGGGGCAGCGCCTGGTGCTGGTTCCACTCCCCCATCTGCCTGTGCGAACCCACGATGAACAGATCTTCGCCAACCTTGGTCTGGTACCCAATCCTGAACTGGACCCTGCACAGCACCTTGGACCCGATAGCCTCCAACGATTTGGGGTCGTTGACGTCGATGTTCGCGAGCGTGTTCGCCTTCTCCATGATCTCCATGCGCTCGCGCTCCAGGCTTCCGCTGCCGTGGTGGTGCGCCACCTGGTTGTTCTGAGGAACCGCGAGGCCCGGAGGACCCTGAACCAAGGCTGGGGCCTGGACCGGCCAGTCAGCGGCACTAGACTGAACGATGAGCGCGCGCGAGCGGGGCGCGCGGGTCAAAACGGGCGAGCGCGCCGCGGCGAGCGACGCGCTACGATTGCCCACGACGGTCCCGCGGCGCGCGGAGAGGCGCGCGGGCGTCGTCGCGACGTTGGCGGCGAGCATCTTGCAAGTAGCCGTGCGTGAATGCAGCCGGAAGCTGGTTCCGGGTCGACGGAAAAGATGAGGCGGTTGCGCGGGCGCGGCGGCGTCCGGGTGAGACGGACGCGGGACGCTGGAGATCCGGGAGGTCGGATAAGGCAGTCGACGAGGTCTGTCGGCTGCGTGACGCGGGTTTCGTCGACGGTGTCGAGAGGCGCGCGTCGATTTCTGGCACGGGGCGTTCCGCGTGACGAGGCTATCTTTTGACACCGAGCGCTGAGAACCACGGAAAGTCTGCGGGGACGTCGACGTGATTCGAAGGCGCGAATGGACCCAATTTACACGCGGTGAGTGGTGGTTTGGGGGTTTTAGGGACGTTTCATTGGCGGATCTGACTTTTTGGTATCCTCTGCGCCAATGAAATCGTGTAAATGTTCACTCCCAAAACCAGAGTTTTCGCATAATACGCTGTGCGGTAAAACGGGGGAGTCGAAAGACGCTGACTAGGAAATCAACGATTCTCACTTTGTAAAGTACGAGTTGCCCTCACCACGTTTTTCAGTGCTTGGGCGAAATAAACGGTCGAGTCGCGGTTAACAGTGGCCCAGTCATCAAATCCCGAACCGGTGTCAACCATGGAAAAGCTCTCCCGCACTTCCGAACCGCACTCCCGCACTGGCTCCAAAAAACGCGGTCCGCTTGAAGAGCTCTGTTCATCGCGAACCTCACGACCGCGGAGAGACGCGCGGAGTGTACACGACCGCACCTGCGCAGGATCTTCGGGATCTTTTTCACGACTCGTCGCCCGACCGAGTGTTCGGAC
>Ga0115567_10007168_pt1 | contig 10579 bp, 8 predicted proteins | sample COGITO_mtgs_1204_2_FD_88679 | JGI IMG/M metagenome (GOLD analysis project Ga0115567, IMG submission 88679) | Pelagic marine microbial communities from North Sea - COGITO_mtgs_120412 | ecosystem: Environmental > Aquatic > Marine > Epipelagic | place: Germany:Helgoland, sampling site Kabeltonne... | reverse complement strand
CGTGGCTTTATTGTCGTTGGTATTTTATATCAACCATTTGCCAAGCTATAGTTATATTGGCTTAGCGCTAGTGGTCATTTTATTTTTGTATCAGTTTACCTTATGTAAAAACAGAGATGAAACGAAATGCTTTAAGGCGTTTGTGCATAATAATTGGGTAGGCATGACTGTAACCGCAAGTGTTGCTTGTGCATTTTTTATAAGGTAGCAATTTTTGGCCGGCAAAGGTTTTTCGCATTGCCTTCGCCGCCTCATCCAATCAAGGGCGTAAACGTACTTGAAAGCTAGTCGCGCTTCATATGCTCAACCTTTGTTTTTTACTTTTCCCTTATCACTTGCAACTGCATCACTCGCTTCAAGTGCGTCAAATCGGGCTTCTAAGGCCTCAAGCTTCTCGCGAGTTCGTATTAACACTTGGCTTTGAACATCAAACTCTTCACGGCTCACAAAATCCAATTTGTTGAGCTGTGTTTGTAGGATTTGTTTCACTTTCTCTTCAGCTTCGCCAGCCATGTTCTTTACGCCCAACGGTATGGCGTTAGAAATATTTTTGGCGATTTCTTCAAGTTTCTTTGGATCTAACATGCTTTATTTCCTTTTTAAATCTGCTTTCTACATTGTAGTCATAAAAGAAAAAGAAAACAGTCTCTAAATGCATTGTTTTGTTATAATTTGTGTCGGATAAATTTACAGTGGTCTACTTTAATGCGGTTAAACCCTGCGCAACAAGCAGCAGTTGAATATATTAGCGGCCCCTGTTTGGTGCTTGCTGGTGCCGGCAGTGGCAAAACACGTGTGATCACCAACAAAATTGCCTACCTTGTTAACGAGTGCAAATATAAGCCTAGCCAAATTGCGGCGGTTACGTTTACTAATAAAGCCGCTAGGGAAATGAAAGAAAGAGTGGCGCAAACCCTAGGTAAAAAGGCATCTCGAGGTTTAAAGGTATCTACCTTTCACACCTTAGGCCTTAACATTATAAAAAGACATGTTACTACTTTAGGCTATAAGGCTGGTTTTTCGCTGTTTGATGACAAAGACAGTTATGCCTTATTAACTGACTTATCACGCGAAGAGTACGATGGCGATAAAGATGCACTAAATCATTTACAACGCAGTATTTCCAATTGGAAGAATGAATTAATAATGCCGCTAAATGCCTTAGAAATTCATGCTAAAAGCACGGGTGTTGAAGCTGAGCATGCCAAGTTTTACCAACAATATGCGCGTCATATGCAAGCCTACAACGCGCTTGACTTCGACGACTTAATATTATTACCGACTATGCTTTTTCAGCAGAATCAAGCAATACGCGAAAAATGGCAGAACACCATTCGCTACTTATTAGTAGATGAATATCAAGACACTAACACTAGCCAGTACCAACTAGTGCGCTTATTGGTGGGCGAGCGTGCTCGTTTTACCGTGGTGGGGGATGACGATCAATCCATTTATTCTTGGCGAGGAGCACAACCCAAAAACTTGTCCTTACTTAAAGAGCATTACCCGCAGCTAAAACTGGTCAAACTAGAGCAAAATTACAGAAGCTGTCAGCGTATTTTGCACAGCGCGAATATTCTTATTCAAAATAACCCGCACCTTTTTGAAAAGCGCCTTTTTTCTGAACTAGGGCAAGGCGACAAGCTAAAGGTGTTGGTGGCTAAAAATGAAGATAACGAAGCCGACAAGGTAACAGCAGAGCTAATGGCTCACCGCTTCATGAATAACACAAGTTACAAAGACTACGCCATATTGTACAGAGGAAATCATCAATCAAGAGTTTTTGAAAAGGTATTAATGAAGAACCGAATTCCCTACAAAATAAGCGGCGGGACGTCGTTTTTTGGGCGTAGTGAAGTTAAAGATACTATGGCCTACCTGCGCGTATTAACAAATCAAAAAGACGACAACGCTTTGCTGCGTATTATTAATACACCTAGCCGTGGAATAGGACGAGCTACTTTAGCGAAAATTGGTGAATTTGCTAATCTTAACGCCACAGGACTATTCGAAGCAATGTGTCACCCTCAAATCACGGCGGTACTAGGCGACAAAGCGGGCGCTAGTGTTGAAGCTTTCACAAGGCTTATTGTAATGACTAGCGACAACGCCACACGCGGCGAAACAAAAGATGTACTTCGCGACTTCATAAAGTCCTTACAATACGAAGAACACCTTTATGCTTTATCGGCTAGTCCGAAAGCAGCAGAAATTGCAATGAATAATGTGTCTACGCTTTTTGGATGGGTGCAAGACTTACTTAAAGGCGATGCATTAAACGCAGCAATGACTTTACCTGAGGTTGTTCAGCGCCTTACCTTGCGCGACATGATGGAACGAGGCGAAGAAGACGCCGATGCAGATCAAGTGCAACTTATGACATTGCACGCGTCGAAGGGCTTAGAGTTCCCATACGTATTTATGGTGGGTATGGAAGAGGGTTTATTACCACATCAAAGCAGCATCGATGAAGACAATATTGATGAAGAACGCCGCTTGGCTTATGTGGGTATAACACGTGCCCAGCAGCAGCTTTATTTCACGATATCAAGAGAGCGTCGCCAATATGGTGAATTTATAGAACCCACCCCTTCACGCTTTTTATATGAGCTACCTAGTGATGATATAGAGTGGGAGTGGCAAAAACAGCCAGACTCAAGCGAAACCCGCAAGGCAAAAGCAGTAAAGGGAATTGCCGCTTTACGAAGTATTTTAGACGATTGAATAAGCTGAGCTAGAGAAAAGAAACAACGTTGCTGAATGTAAGAGTTTGAATTTTATTAGGTTTGTCCAAGCCTTGCACCATTTCTTACCCCGAGTTCAGGTTAAATAATGGACGCTTCGCTTATTACTGCGCCTTGGCCGAAATGACAGCCAATCTCGCTTAGTTCTTGCCGGATCATTTCATCGTTAATACCATCAGCGATAACACCCATCCCCATTTCGTCGGCAATCATTATGATGGACCGAACCAAACGATGATATTTGTCTGACATTCCAAAGGTGTTGACTAGGTTTGGGTTAAGTTTAATGTAATCAAAATCGTACTTAAATAAATGATTAAGAGAGCCAGAATGACTTCCAAAATTGTCAAGCACAAGGGTGACACCAAGACTTTGCAGCTTACTTAACATAGTTGGCAAATACTTTGTAAATCGGCTAAGGGCCAGTTCAGAGAGTTCAATCACAAGCCGTTCGCTATCTATTTCACTTTGTTCTATTTGCGCCACTAAGTCGTCAAAGGATGATTTATTTAGCAGGTGTTCTATGGAAAGGCTTAGGCCAATCTTAGTGTTTTTTAGAACAGGATTTAAACGCCATTGGTGTAATACTCTAAACGTCTCTTCCATTAGTTGTTTATTAACTTCGTAAGTAAGGCCGCATTTGTCTGCTAACGACCAAAAACTTTCGGTACGGGTATATTTTGGATGATGCGGCCAATTTATGCTGCATTCGTAGAACAGGGTGCTCTCATTTTCTAAGCTTTTAATCGGCTGAATTTTATATTCAAAATCACCAGCTTTAAAAGCTAGCCGAAATGCCCGTTCATCATCAATTTCTTCTATTAGTTGATTCCGCATACTAATATCAAAAATGATGTAGCGATTGCGGCCGAGATTCTTGGCCTGATACATGGCAGCATCAGCATCGCGAAGCACGTCATCGGCTAAAACATAATTAGACGTTATTTCTGCGACCCCAATACTCGCACCCGAAAATACTTCTTTTTCTTCGATTATAAAAACCGATCCGATAGAATCAACAATGCGCTGTGCAACCGCTTCAACGTCGCTTAAAGTATGAAATTTATCTACTAGTACTACAAATTCATCACCGCCTAAGCGAGCGAGTAAATCATGACTACGTTTACATGCGTCAATGCGCTTCGCAGCTTCAACTAAAAACTCGTCACCAGCATGATGACCTAGGGTGTCGTTAATGTTTTTAAATCTATCTAAATCTATAAACAGCAGTGCGAAATTATGCTCGCTATAGCGCTGCTTACTTGCAATTGCTAACTCCAAACGACTATTAAACATAACCCTGTTTGGCAAGTTTGTTAAAGCATCGTGATGTGCATCGTGAATAAGCTTAAGTTCAACTTCTTTGCGCTGTTCAATTTGGCGCTTTAACGATTCGTTTGACTTATTTAATTCTGCTGTGCGTTCTTGTACTTTCTCACTAAGCTGGCGATTGTATTTTATCAGTTCGTTAGCCGCTTTACGTCTTTCCATGGCCACAGAGATATGCTGCGAGACAAATCTAAGAATATCTAAATCGTCCTCATCGTAGTCTTCTCCTTCTCCGTAAGTTTGCACCGCAATCACGCCTTTAACTTGGCTATCAACTTGCAAGGATGCGCCCATCCACGAGTTCCCTTCCTCAATCATTCTCATAACAAACTTATGATCTACCGCCTTGCTATCAATCAATTCAGAAATTTTAGCACTATCTAATAATACCGCTTCTTTGCTTTTAATAACGTATTCGGTTAAGCCCCTCGTTAGTTTACGAGTGCTGTTAAAGTCTTCATCACGGCCTACAAAGTATGGAAAGTGCAAGTTTTATTCTGACTCATCTAATAGGGCAATATAACAATTCTCTGCGTTGATAAGTTGCTTAAGAATTGAGTGCAGCTTAGTGTAGAAGTCGACTATATTGCCATCGACGTTTGTTGAAAGTTCAGATATCTCAAATAGTGTCTTTTGTAACTGCTCCATTCGCACACGTTCAGTCACTTCAGCTTCAAGAGTGTGATTAGCTTTTACAAGCTGTTCAGTTCGCTCGGCTATTAGCGATTCGGTCAATTCTCGATGAATAATACGGTCGCGAGCAGTAACGATATGCTGTGATATAAACACCAATATCTCAAGGTCGTCGGCGTCGTAGCGAATATTGTCGTTGTAGCTTTGCACAACCATTGCACCAATTACTTGGTTATCGCGAATGATAGGCACGCCCAATAGATCGACGGGCGGGGTACCAAGCATTTGAAAATTTTTGTCTTTTTGCAGCGTTAAATAGTTTTCCTTGGTCAGAACCAAGGTCTCTCCCGAGCGAAGAATGTGCGCGGTAATACCATTTTTGATTTCTTCGTAGCTAACTGTTTGTACCGCTTCTTCGTCTTGCTCGTCGACAAAATAAGCAAATTGGATTTTTTCTCCTTGAGCTTCATAAAAGGCAACAAAGAAGTTATCAGCAAGCATAAAGCCTGACACGATGTTATGTATTTCGGCATATAAATTATCGAAGTTATCAAGCGAACTGGAAAGCTCGCTTATATGATACAGCGCTTTTTGGATACGCTCTGACCGCTTGTATTTCTCAGTAAGGCTTTGTAGCTGAGGAACTAACTCCCTCAGCTCGTGCTCAGACAGTTCACCAATAATCTCGTCATTGTGCATAGAAAAAAACAATCCAACAATTGGTGAAAGAAAGTAAGCTTACTATTTAACTAGCGTGTTAAATACCCTCAATCATGTATTCAATAGCTGCTTTGATATCGTCGTCGTTGCAATCGGCACATGTTCCCATAGCCGGCATTGCGCCAATACCATTGACCGCGTTTTTCCACACCTGATCAAATCCTTTTTCGTCAAGACGTGGCTGCCAGTCACTTGCAACCTGCGTTTTAGGTGCGCCAAGCACCCCTATAGAGTGACATGCTGTACATGCACCGTTGTAAATATCCTCACCAGAACGAGGGCCTACTGCCATTGCTGGACCCGCTGGAGCGGCACCTGCAATATGTACCTTACCCACTGGTTTTATTCTTTCAAGTAACTCACTGTTATCTTCTTGAGCAAAACTTCCTGCAATAAAACAACAGCTTGCAATTAAAATTGCTATAAATGCCTTCACTTTCACAATACGCTCCCACAATTTGAGATATTAAACTGCTGTGATTATAAACACATATAGTAGCTTAACAACTCCTACTTAATGCTTATATCATATTTACAACGATTTACTTGCGTCGTGAGCTTTACACTTTTCGTCAACTTTATTGTTTCAACATGGCGTTAACGGTAAGGGCCGCGTATTAATTCTATTAACGGCCTTGAACCTAAAATCTGTAGCGTTAAGCGTTAAATAGCCCTAAGTCGAAATAAGAAACAGCGTTCACTAGTGCTAACGGCGCGCTTTACTCCGTTGCAAAAGTCAGCAATAGCACTACTGAATAGAAACTTCATATATCGCTTAAATATCATCATCTTGCACTATTTCTTATCCAGAGTTAGGGCTAAATATTACATTTCTATAACGAATTTATTGAAAATCTATATTTTGCTCTACCGCGTGCTAGAGTACTATATTGAAACATTAACATTGCAAAGAATAATAGGATTATTTATGAAACGTTTACTTACCAACACAATGCTTTGTTTGGCACTAGTAGTTTGCGCATTTTCAAGCCTAGCGTTTAATGAAGACGCGATTGAAACTGGCTTTTTTAACAACAAAGCCATATACGGCTACGACACGGTCGCTTACTTTACACAAGACAAAGCGGTGAAAGGCAAAAAAGATATTACAAGCGACTGGCGCGGCGCGACTTGGTATTTTTCAAGCGCAGAACATAAAGAGATGTTCGATAACGAACCCGAAAAATTTGCACCTCAATATGGTGGTTACTGTGCTTATGCAATGGCAGAAGGAAAATTTGTAGGGATAGATGAAGACGCCTTCACCATTTACAACGGTAAACTGTACTTGAATTACAGCTCTGGTGTAAACGATGATTGGCTTAAGGACAAAGATGGCTATATTAAGGCGGCCGACGTGAAGTATCCCGCTAATGTTGACTTATAGCCGATAGTTTCAATCTTTGACGAGCTGTTCTTATAACACTATTTTCTCGAAGTGTTTTGTCAAATTAGTAAGGACGCGAGACCAACATTGAATTAGTTTCGCTAAAATCGTAAGAGCGCAATTTGGTAGGTTGAGTGGCAAATAGTAACTTGAACTGCTTGCTAAAGTAGCTGTGGTCTCTGAAGCCACACTCTACTGCAATCTCTATAATAGGTTTGTCGGTTTCCATTACCAGCTTGCGTGCATTTTCTAATCGGACCTGATTGATAAATTGCTTAGGTGTTTTGCTCAAATGCTTTTTAAATCTCCTTTCTAAAGCACTCACCGACAAAAAGCTAATATTAGCCAAATGCTCTACCGTTATCTCATCAGCGAAATTTTGACGTACATATTCTACCGGAATAGTAATAGCGCTTACCGTTGATAAAATATGTGTGGTTTTTTCCAGATGCTGGGTGAAACCATACGATCCAATTATTTGACCATCATGGCTTTTCAATGGTCGTTTTGAAGTAGAAAACCAACCGTAACCGCCAGCGGCCAGCATATTGAGCTCTAGCCTGTCGGTTATAAACTCGCCGTTCATGACTTTGGTGTCATCTAATAGGTATTGCCTCGCCAGATAAAACGGTGAAAACACTTCATCTGTTTTGCCTATGAGCTGCTCAATATTTTTCAGGCCCAGATGTTCAAGAAAGAGTTTGTTAACATGAATAAAGCGGCTTTCGGTGTCTTTTATCCAAAATAAAACCCCCGGTAGAAGATCGAACATTTCAATAATTTGACTAACGCTAATGGTACTGAGTATATCGTTATGCTTTTGAAAATTGGTGCTCACAGGCTTTTTACGGTCATAATAATCATTAGTTGTATAACATCATGCGCCGAATTTATTATAATCTCAACCGAATTTTTACTAACTAGTTTGTTACTAGTTTGTTAATGTTTTACTAATTAAAGATCACGGCAGAATTTTGTATGGCCTTACAGAAATTAAGAATGGGAATGGTAGGTGGGGGCGAAGGCGCCTTCATTGGCAACGTTCATCGTATGGGGGCTAATTTAGATGGTCAGATTGAACTGGTTTGTGGTGCTTTTAGCTCGGACCCAGCGAAAACTAAACGTTCTGGCGAAAGCCTGTTTTTGGCACCTGAACGTTGTTATCCAAACTACATAAGCATGTTAAAAAAAGAGCAGGCCTTGCCCGCCAACCAACGCATGGACTTCGTATCTATTGTCACCCCAAATCATTTGCATTTCGATGTGGCAAAAGCGGCTTTAGAGCATGGGTTTCACGTAATCTGTGACAAACCTGCCACTTTTACGCTACAAGAAGCCAAACATTTACAGCAGGTGGTTAACAGTACCGGCAAATTATATGGCTTAACGCACACCTACACAGGATACCCTTTAGTTAAAGAGGCGAAGCATTTAGTCGCTACTGGCAAAATTGGTAAAGTCGTTAAGGTGGTTGCGCAATATAGTCAAGGCTGGTTAGCGGCCTGTGAAGACAACAGCAATAAGCAAGCCGCATGGCGACTCGACCCAGCTCAAGCCGGAATAAGCTGCTGTATGGGAGACATAGGTGTGCATGCTGCAAATCTTATGGAATACATTAGCGGGCAAAACATAACAGACTTATGCGCCGACCTTACGACAACGGTTTCTGGCCGTGAACTCGACGACGACGGGACTGTAATTGTGAAGTTTTCTGGTGGTGCGAAAGGCGTACTGACTTCAAGCCAAATATCGGTAGGTGATGAAAACGGCTTGGCAATAAGCGTTTACGGAGAAACTGCCAGTTTAACATGGCGACAAGAAGAACCTAATACCCTGTGGCTAAAGTTTAACGACCAAGCCACTCAAATGATTCGCACTGGGGTAGGAGATTTGTGTGATGAAGCGACTGCGGCTACGCGCACACCAGCTGGTCATCCTGAAGGCTATTTAGAAGCATTCGCAAATTTGTATTCTCGTTTTGCCGAGCAAATAAGAGCGTATCCAAATGAGTTAACGAACAAGGAAGCTATTCCCGGTATAGACGATGCGATTAGAGGAATGGCGTTTATAGAAAATGCAGTGGCGGCCAGTAATTCAACAACAAAATGGCATAAGTTCACCTTATAAAGCAAGTTTACGTAAAGCATATTTTAGCTTGCGGAAAAAACCTTCGCACAGGAGACAAAGATGAAAGAGATTAAAGGTCCGGGCATATTTTTAGCGCAGTTTGCCGGCGACGACGCGCCGTTTAACGACTTAGACAGTATTTGCAAGTGGGCGTCGCAGCAGGGCTTTAAAGGCATTCAAATGCCATCATGGGACAAGCGCCTTTTTAATTTAGAGTTAGCCGCTACAAGCGACGATTATTGTCAAGAAGTGCAGGGAGTGATGCAGCAATATGGTTTAACGTTGACCGAATTGTCTACCCATTTACAAGGCCAGTTGATAGCCGTTCACCCTTGCTACGACCAAATGTTTGACGGCTTTGCGCCGCAGCAAGTGCATAATAATCCCCGCGCGAGAACCCAATGGGCAACCGAGCAGATGATGCTGGCCGCTAAGGCGAGTGGACGTTTCGGGCTTAAGTCTCATGCCAGTTTCTCAGGCGCGCTATTATGGCAAACCATGTATCCGTGGCCGCAGCGACCAGCAGGTTTAGTTGAATTAGGCTTTGAAGAGCTAGCAAAGCGTTGGACGCCAATTTTAAATGCGTTTGACGATGCCGATTGTGATGTTTGCTATGAACTACACCCAGGTGAAGACTTACACGACGGCGTGACCTTCGAACGCTTCTTAGATGCCACCAACAACCACAGCCGCGCCAATATCTTGTATGACCCGAGTCACTTTATATTGCAACAATTAGACTACCTTGCGTTTATCGATATTTATCACGAAAGGATTAAGGCCTTTCATGTAAAAGACGCAGAGTTTAATTCTTCTGGACGCAGCGGCGCTTACGGCGGCTATCAAGCATGGATAGACCGGCCAGGTAGGTTTCGTTCACTTGGCGATGGACAAATAGACTTTAAGAGTATTTTTAGCAAGTTAACTCAATACGATTTTGACGGCTGGGCAGTAATGGAGTGGGAATGTTGTATCAAACATCCTGAAAATGGCGCGCAAGAAGGCGCGATTTTTATTAATGATCATCTGATAAAACCCACTGATAAAGCGTTTGATGATTTTGCAGATACCGGTGCAGATGATGCACTAAACAAGAAAATTCTGGGTCTATAATTAGAGGATATTATTATGAATGTTGATACTGCTACAATACCAGCGCATCCACAAGCGTCACGAATGTTTACATTAAGCTGCGTTGCGCTGATTGTGACAGCAATGACATTTGCAATTCGAGCAGGGATTTTAGGTGAATTAGGTGCACAATACGGGTTTTCTAATGAACAGCTAGGTTGGATTAACTCTATGGCGTTCTTAGGTTTCCCTCTTGCCATGATATTTGGTGGATTACTTTACAATTACTTAGGCGCTAAAAAATTACTATGGCTAGCCTTTGTGTGCCACTTTCTTGGCTTAACAATGACTATATTTTCAACCAGTTTCGCAGGCTTACTGGTATCGACCTTCTTTGTGGGCTTTGCTAACGGTGCAGTTGAAGCCGGTTGTAATCCGCTTATTTCAGATCTTTATAAAAACAACAAAACAACTATGTTGAATCGCTTCCATGTTTGGTTTCCCGGCGGCATTGTAATAGGCGCATTGGTTTCTGCTGGCATGACCAAAATAGGTTTAACGTGGGAAT
>Ga0115567_10007167_pt1 | contig 10579 bp, 12 predicted proteins | sample COGITO_mtgs_1204_2_FD_88679 | JGI IMG/M metagenome (GOLD analysis project Ga0115567, IMG submission 88679) | Pelagic marine microbial communities from North Sea - COGITO_mtgs_120412 | ecosystem: Environmental > Aquatic > Marine > Epipelagic | place: Germany:Helgoland, sampling site Kabeltonne... | reverse complement strand
TAACTGGCAAGAAGCCTCTTAAAGTCACTGAGGATACGGAACTAACCTAGTATTTCTGCGTATGATTTGAATACGTATCTCATATAATAATGACCCCTGGTTTAGGGGTCACTATATACACTTTGCTTAAAGTATCGTCTAGACTGTAAGCTTACGCTTTTTGAGTAGATTGATACCAAGTCCGGCTGTCGTGCTGAGACCCATTGTTCCAGCTATAATCGAGCCTGCACCTGTTGAAGGGAGAGTCGTTACTGCAACAGGAGTTGTTGGTGTGCTTGGAGTTGTTGGTGTTACAGGTGTAACTGGTGGAGTTACAGGAGGTGTGACAGGTGGGGTAACTGGTGTTTCACAGCTTTTTGTACCACCTATATTTGCGTCATGCACGTGTCCGTCACCTGTACCAAAGAAGTTAGCAAGGTTTGCGAAGTCGTTGTATCGCATTCCCTTTGTACTCTCGGCTGGTTTACCATCAAATATATCGGCTTGGTAAAAACAGTCAGGCATTGCAGTCGTAAGTGCATGGGTACCAGGACCAAAAGTTCCAGAGGTTGAACTAAATAACGTTTGCGCCTTAACTGGCTGACCATCAGCTGCTGGTGTTTGGAACGTTGCAACAGTCATTGCTTTTTTACAGTCTGCGTCACCACGAAGCATGAACTGAGCGGTAACTTTACCGTCGCTGTACGAGAAGCTCTTTCCGTACTTATTAAGTGGTAATGGATCAAGCGTACACTGCTTTGCGCTTGCTGCCTGTGATACGCCAGTCATTGAAAGAACTGATGCTGCCACAAGTACTGTACCAAGAACGATGTTGTGTAATGATTTCATTGTATATAATCTCCTTATTTACTCTAACGTCAATACTAGCATAAGTATGATCAATTGTCAAGTATATTGTTATGCTTAAGCGTGATTACTCTTTATCGCCAAGCTGAACTGCCCTCTTAAATCCTTTTTCTGCTTCAGCATCAACAAAACGCACGATTGGTCCGTGCACGATTACTTGTGACTTTCTGCGACTGTCGGCTTGCTGTAATGATGAGATAAAAAAGTTCTCGATCAACCACTCTCTACCTGGTGCAGTTTTTGCTTCAACTACTATCCTCCACAGTGAGTCTGTGACTTTTACGATGTCAGTTATGACTGGAGTCTTAGTCAACGCTGTTGTTCCGATCGGAAGTGTTGCAATAGCGTGTTCAACCATTTTTTTGGCAGCTGAGGTGTCATTTACAAAAATATCGACAGATATACTTCTTACGCCATATGGGGTCACATGTACACCATGAATCGTACGGTTATGTAACCAGATAACCTCGCCCGTGATGCTTCGTAACTTTGTAGATCTTAGCGTAGCACGTTCAACGACACCACTGACATCAATAAACGGCTCAACTTTTATGTAGTCACCAACGCTATACCAGCGTTCAATAATCATAGTGAAACCTGCAATAGCATCGTTAAGGAGTGGGCCAATAACCCCTCCCGCAAGTACGATAAACAGTGCTCCAGCTCCAATCACGGTTGCTGGCTCGTTGCTGGCAGGGCTAAAGGTTTGCCATATAACGTAACCAATAATTGCTGCAGCAGCTACACGTATAACTGCGATGAGTGAACTTAAGTAGGTCTCAAGTCGTCGAAGTTTAATCGATTGTTTTATAGTGGCCGTGTCATCTGACTTCTGAGCTATTTTACGAGTTACAAAGATAATAAATGTAGACAAAAAACGACTGAGCCAGTAGACAATCAGACTAGATGTTATAAGTAGTAGAATGGAACGAGCCGTGCTTGGTTCAAACACGCCGGCACTAAAAATAGTAGTAGTTATTGACATAATAACGATCTGACCCTCGCTCTATCGTTTTTTAGGTTTTACTTCGTTACGACCAAGATTCTTTTTTGTCTCAGTGAAGACTTCACGTTTTTTTAAACGTGGATTATATTTTTTTAAGCTGAGTTTATCAGGAGTGTTCATCGTGTTCTTTTTCGTGTAATACAAACGATCACCGCTTGTCTCGCCGACTAAACCAACTAAAACTCGTTTTGTGTTCTTTGCCATATAAGATCCAATTCTATCAGATGAAACTGTAATAATCAAGTATATTTCTGGAGCCGTCGCCGAGACTTGAACTCGGGACCCCGTCCTTACCATGGACGTGCTCTACCACTGAGCTACGACGGCATAACGACTGCTTTATGCTACCATAGCGACGTTTAAACTTCTAGCAGAAACTGACCTGTACCAGTTTTGGATTGCTCCACACGCTAGTACGTATGCTCCGATATCGTCAGAACTTGTCTAACTGTAGAAGCTCTACTATAGGCTGCAAAGCAAAATATGCCATTTTGACACCACCAACTTCTAGTTGTTGTGCTGCCCTCATTACGTCACTATGTTTGCGCACAGGAGTGACAACCAGCCCCTCAGCGCCGCTACCTAGCGGCCCTGTGTTAAATGCCCCTGCTCTGCCGTATGGCTTTGCGAGCACTAGCTGTCCACTTATCCATTCTGCTGGCGTGTCATTATCGTCTAGGCCAAATTCTAGAATCTGTACATTTTCAAGTCTGATGCTGGCTTGCCGTAGCGTTTCGCCTTCTGTGATTGCCGTTTGGTATACGATATGGGTCGTATCATCGGCCCTAACTAGAGTGGTATTACTCGTATAGTGAAATTCTTCTTCAGCACCGAATCCGTAACATCCAGGGACTAGTGCTTTATTTACTTGACTGATCAGTAGAGTGCCACCTTCATCTATGATTCCGATTGAATCATAGAACCTCTGCCACCTCTCTGCTAGCTCAACACTATCAGAAGTATTATCGAGAAACGATAATCCATAGATATCTGTAGCGACATCAAGATCGAAACCGTGATCAGTTTCAAGTTGGTACAAGCGAGCGACATGTGTGTCTTGTTCTGCTAATACACGATCTCTAGTTGCTTCGATGTGTCTCTGTCGTGACGTTTCATCCATAATCTGTTCTCCTAAAATTCAACCGTTTAAGCTAGTATATCAATAATCGTTAACATAATTGAAATATAAAGGTAAGTTTAGTATGATGTAACAGTTCTCATAGGACATGCCGTCTTAGCTCAGTTGGTTAGAGCAGCTGTTTTGTAAACAGCAGGTCGTCGGTTCGAATCCGACAGACGGCTCCATAATTCTCGTTACCAAATTAAAAAATAAAGCTGCGCGACTTTTTTAATTTGAGAGGAGACGTAACGGAATATGTAGGCTTTTAATCTTTAGATTGAAACCGAAACTTGAAGTGAACGTCGACGAGCTGGGATAGTGAAGCGGTCAAACACGTCAGACTGTAAATCTGATGGCTTATGCCTTCGTAGGTTCGAATCCTACTCCCAGCACCATATAAAAAGCACCCCTTAGCAGGGTGTTTTTTATATGGGTAGTTTTCAAGATAGATCCTGAATCAAGTTCAGGATGACGAATAAACTACATCACAACTTTACGGGGCTGCTTGATGCGTGGAGCTTTTTGAATCTTAGTGTTGGCACGTTTCATGGCAGTCTCGATCTTTTTAGCGTCTTCATCGCGACCGACTTTAAAATACGCATCCATAACTAGCATGTACGTTTGCTTGTTGGGCTGTAGTTTTGCGGCCTTTTCGAGCGCCTCAACCATTTTTTTATCGTTACCAAGCTTCTCTTGTACTTTTGCGTAGGCGATGTAACGGCTTGGGACCTCGTCCTCCTCCTCCATAGCACCATCAAGAGTATGAGCGGCCTTTTGATACTCACCGACCTCCATATACACGAGTCCAAGGTTGTGTAGTGTTGAAGCGTTTGGCTCGAGGCTCTGTGCGATCTCAAAACACTCAATCGAGTGCTCAAAGCTACGCTGTTTGGCGTAGAGGATACCGAGTCTGTTGTAGGCCCCGGCATTACGCTCATCAAACCGTAGTATCGTAAGAAGTGCACGTTCAGCACGTAAAAACTTATTATCTTTAAGGCTATCAAACGCATCATCCCAGAGACGTTGCAGACGATCACCAACACGTTTTGTAACAAGCTCTTCAGCTTGCTCCTCAGTTTGGTTGCTAATATACACGGTGTAGCCACCGATCAATAAGATGACGATAAAAGACAATATCATTACTGAGCTAGTATATCATCTATAGCTATAGTCTTACAGTGATACGGCAAGGCGTGAAAGGTGGATCTTAGGGTTGCCTGAAACGGCTAGCGATGATGCGGTCGTATCTATGAGTTTTGCCTGCTCGGTAAGCTTAGCGACACGAGTCGTATCTGGCGCCGATTGATGTAAGAGCGTCTCGAGAATAATGGCAAGAATATTGAGCAAAGCACGAGCCCATTGGGGATCAAATGAGTGATGTTGTAACAGCGCAAAACGCTCGTATGGGCTGCCCGAGTAAAATTGTTTAGCCTCCCCTGCTGTCTCAAGGTGTTTCGTGCGTTCGTCGTTATCTGTTATTAGTTGATGGATTGTGCCGAATTGCCCCCGAGTGGTTGCCAGTAGTGGTTTGAGCTGATCTGGCTTTACATCATACAAATTGTTATTGGTAACATACACTTGTATATCGTCAGTACTTGGTGATGGCACGGATATAATCTGGCAGCGAGAACGAATTGTTTGTAAAACCTGATCTAGGCTATGAGCTGTAAGTATAAAATACGTGTTCTCTGGCGGTTCTTCAAGCAGCTTTAAAAATGCATTCTGTGCATCGACACTCATACGATGGGCATCTCTGATTATCATTGCTAGCGGTGATCCGGTTCGTGTCTGTGTGTAAAGTAGTTTAATCTGATCAATGCTGATCAGTTTTTTATCCTCTGCAACAGATATCGTCAACATCTCTAGGTTCAGTCGATTGGCAATCCACTGCGCAATAAAATATTTTCCAGTGCCGTCAGGTGCTACTAACAAAAGCGAATGACTTGGTTTTTTTATGTATGAATCAATCGAGAGTTGTACCGTTTGGTGTAGAAGTGGCTGGATCATGAGACGAGGTTAGTTAATTCTTCTGGGCAATCAGTCGTAAAGGTGCGTCGTTCACCACCTGGTATGCTGATCTCGAGCTGTTTTGCATGGAGCATGAGACGATCAGCTGGTTGACCGCCGTAGAGTACGTCTCCAACAATTGGATGTTTCATATACTGCATATGAACCCTGAGCTGATGTGTTCTGCCAGTATATGGCCTCATCTCTATCAGAGTGTACGTACTAGTCACAGATACAACTGTGTAATGTGTTTGCGCCGACTTACCGTTTATACCCGGCCTAAATGTCGCTGGAGCCTTCGGGTTGCGCTCAATCGGTACGTCGATAGTACCTTCTGGCTCATCGAGTGAACCCTCTATAATTGCCAGATACGATTTTTTAGCTTTTCTATCAGAAAATTGCTTTTGTAGTTTTGTTTGCGCTGCCTCGTTTTTAGCACAGATCATGACACCACTTGTTACTCTATCGAGGCGATGCACGATTCCCGCTCTGTTAGAGCTCCAAAATTCAGTTTCGCCATTTGAGCCACAATGGGATTTAAGCCATGTGGCCACTGTTGCCTCGTTATGGAGTGTACCTTTTGCATGTGTTAATACACCGGCAGGCTTATTGATTACCACGACGTCGTCGTTCTCAAAAACTACTGGGAGACTAATGCTCTCAGGCTCTGAAGTGAACATAGTCAGATCCACCTCAATGACATCATCCTTTTTAAGCTTGTACTTTGTCTTCTTGATTACACCATTGACGGTAACATGCGACTCTTGGATCAACTTTTCTAACGCAGACCGAGAATACTGTTCGAATGCAGTCGATAACACCTTGTCAAGGCGCTCACCAACAACAAAATCTGTCACAATCTCTTTACTCATTACCCTATTGTACTACGGCAAGTGTGTCCTTGTGCGAACGAGTCAGTTTGTAACCGAACTCACCCAGTCGTTTCCATAGTCTGCGTTTAACACTGCCCCCCATAAGATTGTGCTCGTAAAGAATCACTTGCGGCAGCATTTTGTCCAACACTCCATTAACAATGTAGTCATCATCTCCTTGTGTGTCCGTAACCAAAAGGTCGAGTGCTTCTATCTGGTGCTCAAACAATAGGTCGTCAACACTGATTGTGTCGACAGGCTGACTTCTATACCCTGGATCATTCTTTGCTTTTGGACCCCTAAGTCGATTGGTGCCTTTCTGTGCTTTATCTAAATATGTGCTTGCGAGTGGATTCATCGCGAAGTGTCCCGCATGATTGGGTATCCACAATGCGGTTGTGCCCACCTCGCTGCAGACCGCAGATCGCCTCAGGTGAATATCGGGACGGTCTCCGTACAAGACCTCTAGTTGCTTGGCGGCTGCGGGCTGAGGCTCTACTTGTAGGCCTCGCCAGTGTAATCCATTTCGAAAGTAATGTCTGATCGGGTCGTCGTGAACCCCATCGTACGCTCCAATCTGTAAAAATTGCAGGTGTTCTTGCTCATCCAACTCATCCAGGGTGGCCTTGAGTCGTACGTTGAATCCGTCTCTTCTAGGAGTATCTAAAAGATATAGTACTGACGCTCCGGCGCTATATATCCTTTGTGCTGTTGAGGGGGCAAGTTGACCGAGTTCATGCCGCGACACCGTCCCGTGAGCAGCACTGCGTCCCATGGTTAGCGTAGGCCGATGGCTTTTTGGACGTTTTGAAGGGTTTGATTGGCAATTTTGTTCATTGTGGCCTCAGAGGTCGTCAGTTTAGTTTGAACCGCATCCATGTCTACTTGACTATACGCGGCCTGGAACGCGCTCAGAAAGGCCTGAGTAGCCTTGGCGACGGCTTTCTTCAGGTCTCCATAGCTAGTTTGACCCTCATATTCTTTAATGACATCTTCAAGTGGCTGGTTAGTGAACAGTGCCAAGATTTGTAGTAAGTTGCTGATACCTGGTTGGTTATTGTAATCCAAGTGGATTGATCCGACGCTATCAGTTGTTGCACCCATAACTTTTTTGGCTGCCGCAGCTGGATCATCGCTTAAGAATATGATGCCACGACCGGATTCATCAGACTTACTCATCTTTTTAGTTGGATCTACGAGATCTTTAATACGTAATCCTTGGTCTTTGTCAAAGAATTCGTGCTGTTTTTTCACTTCAAACGGCAATGTGAATAACTCACCGAATTTACTGTTCATCCGCTCACCAATATCTCGTGTGAATTCAATATGCTGCGATTGATCGTCACCGACAGGTATATACTGCGCTCCGTAGAGTAGGATGTCGCATGCCATCAGTACCGGGTAGTCGAATAGTCCAACACTGATACGATCGCCCTCAAGTTTGGATGACTTATCCTTATACTGCGTCATGCGCTCCATCTCGCCCATACCTGTAAAGCAATTAAGAATTACAGTGAGTTCACTGTGGGCTGATATATAGCTTTGGCGGTAGACGTGCACATCCGAGTTATCCAGCGATAGACCTGCTGCAACAAATAATCGTACATTATTAATGATCTGATCCTGAAGCAAGCTATGATCAATCGGCGTTGTGAAGCTATGCAGATCCGGTACAAACAAATTAATCTGATATTCGCCCGCTCTGTTCTTTGCCATATCTACTAATGGCAAAAGTGCGCCGAAGTAGTTACCAATATGGAGGTCATTGTTTGCTCGAAGGCCTGTTAAAATTGTTGGTTTACTCATCTTGTCCTCCATTATACTTAAAATGCGTAATATCTGTAGTCTGACTGAGCGTAACACCGACGAGATGTGGCATTACTCGTGCTGTCACGATGAGTGCATTGCTCACTGACTCAAGTTGTCTGTACATCACTTTGAGCGCTGGACCACGCTTTAAGTATGATCTTTCAGCGGGATCATCATCACCGAACAGCCCATCAGGGCCATATCTGTCGATATGATAAGTGACACCACTAATTTGTGTCGCATGTTCCATTTTGCCTGCAAGCTCTTTCAGCTCTTCATCATCACTAGCAGGATAGACTGTGTGCGCAACTGTACCTATCATTCGCATAATCGCTGGGTTACGTGTATACGTCGCAAGAATCCTTACATCAGTATCTCTTAGGTAAAATTGTAGCATCCTAGACCCGATACCCTTTGCTTGGTATGCGGGATCGATTGCGCGACCTGCTAGTTCAACTGCAGAGCCGCCAAAGACAACTCCGATACATCGCGAGTGCAACAGGTAAATCGTTGTCACGCAGTATCTGTAACTCTGAAGCCTGCGCTAAATGGTCTCGGGTGTCATTAAGCATCAAGGTCTCGTTATGTGTTTGTCCAAACGCTCTCGCTGCAACACGGTTGAGTCCTGCGACATCAGCTTCTGTTAAATTCTCTGGTTTTACTGTTTGTAAGTCCATGGTCTCTGTTCCTTTATTGTGTAAATATATTAAAAAATCGCCTTATGTGGTGATATTTGGATTGATTTAAAGTATACAGATTTATCGCCACAGAGTGTCGATGTACCATGATTTGTGATCTTTATGCATAATTGTCATAATTTTATATTAACATAAGTAATATGTAAAGTCAATACTTAGGCTGTCTCCATAATGAAGTCGGTGATCAGTTGATGAAACTGCTCGATCTCTGTAATTGATATCCACTCATCATCACCGTGCGCTCCATGGCCCTGCGGTCGCAACATAATAACTGGAATATTATGTGCACTAAAGAACCGCGCATCAGATGAGCCGGGGGCTGTCATAGTATCAATAGTCTTACCCATGCTTTTCTCGTAAATTGTAATAAATGATCGCACAAGGGAGTTCGTCATATCTAACTGGTAGTCATCACCCTCTAGCTTATCTACGACTTCACCATCGTATATCTGAAGCAGTGCGTCGAGCCCCTTGTTGATTCGCCCAAGGTCCGCCCTGTCTTTATAACGGATGTCGAGGGTCGCACTCGCCTCTTTTGGTCCTTGATTGTCCGCATGCCCAGCTTTGAGGACTGAGATTGTCATTGTCGAGTTGTCATGATTGGAGTGATCAAACAGTTGCTCCGCCTCCGCTAAGAAGTGGACGAGCTTGCTGGTCGTATTGTCGCCCTCCCACGGCCGCGATCCATGGTGGGCTTTACCCGTTATCTTTACGCTTGTGACACTAATACCTTTGGCGGCGATGTTCATAACACCAAGGTGTGTGCCAGCGTCAGGTAGAATACAGATGTCGGCCGTGTAGCCTTGTTCAAGAAAGTACTTAACACCGTGTTCTCCGCTGAGTTCTTCATCACCACTTAAAAAGATGGCAAAGTCCATACTCGATAACTTGTCTTTGTTCTCGGTGATAAACCGGAGGTACGAAGCGGTGGCAAAAAGCATATCAAATGTGCCTCGACCGTAGTAGCGATCGTCCGCTACCCTAAACGGCTGATCTTCTGCAGGTACAACGTCAACATGTGACTGGAGGAGCACTTTGACGTGTTTAGTCTCTGTGGGGGCTGCAAATAGGTTCCAGATGCCTTCTTGCTGATAGAGATGCGTATACAGTCCGGCGTCCTCGCAGATTGCTTTGGCGTGGTCTAGTAGTGTCTTAACACGATTTTGATCTGAGCTAACTGGGTAAAAATTGATAAGTGGTTCGAGATACTCTTGCATGTTCATTATTATACCTCAGTCAGTACGTATTGAAGCTGTCTGGTATTAAGGCGTGGATCTACGTCTCCAGGGTGTAGTGGTAGCTCATTTGCGGTGTCGACGCATTCATATCGGTCCTTAGTTGTCGTCTCTAGGTGATGACCGATAAATGTCAATCCGACTACGTGACATAGTTTGCTTAAGAGTTGTGCCTGGCTAATCACATCCTCTACGCATCGTACTTTTATGCCGTCCTGGTTTGATCTGGTTACTCCGTGAATATCAAACATCAGTAGCGCGTTCGGAGCGTGCTCCTTTACAGCTTTGAGTATCTCGAGTATCTTGTTGACGTCGTCTCCTATTCGTAACATAAATATGAGTTTACCGTGCTCACCGCGAGGGTTGAGCTTTTGAGCAAGTCGTTTGATGTGCGTTGAATCTGAGCTAGCTCCGATTTTCACTCCGACAGCGTTCTCTACTGAGCTGAGCAATGCAACATGTGGGCCGTCTGGATCGTTGGTTCGTACTCCGATCCATGGTAAGTCTGCTGAGAGTAGGTATCTCTTGTCAGTTCGTTCGTCTACTCTAGCAAACGCTTGCTCGTAAGCAAGCAGCAGTATCTCGTGAGCTACCGGAATGTGGTGTTCGATTGAGTCTCGTATGGACTCTGTGATATCTCTGCTTTGCAAGGCCATAGCAACCATTCTGGATGGATCGGGTAGTCTTTCTGCAGGGTCTGTACTATTTACGCCGTCTCCAAAAAAGGACAAAACGAGCTCACCGTCAGCAGTTGTCTCATACTGACTGCTTCGCGGCTTAACACTTTGGCCCGCTGTGCGCTGTCCGTGCAACGTGCTCTGATTTGCTTCATGGACTGTGCCACGTTCTGTCAATATAGAGCCAATAAGAGTTTTTATGTTGGATCCTGATTCAAAGAGATACACTTCCTCATGGCAACTGCCAACAAGATCAAACCTACTATGGCCCAATGTTAGTGTTACATGAGATAAATCATCTCGGAATGC
>Ga0115567_10007162_pt1 | contig 10583 bp, 9 predicted proteins | sample COGITO_mtgs_1204_2_FD_88679 | JGI IMG/M metagenome (GOLD analysis project Ga0115567, IMG submission 88679) | Pelagic marine microbial communities from North Sea - COGITO_mtgs_120412 | ecosystem: Environmental > Aquatic > Marine > Epipelagic | place: Germany:Helgoland, sampling site Kabeltonne... | reverse complement strand
TTTCACGAGACTTTTGGCAACCTCGCCTTTACCTTCCACAGCATCGCCATCGGCCTGCGTGATCTTGGCATGACAATGAACCCGCAGGCAGCCCATTACACGCTGATGGGAACTGAAACGTTATCGCTGCGCATGGACCGGCATGTGGCCAACGCAGAAAAGGTCGCCCAATGGCTCGAAGCGGACGACCGCGTTGACTACGTCACTTATGCGGGGCTCAAATCTTCACCCTATTTTGACCGGGTGAAAGACGTTTGTCCGAAAGGAGCCGGGGGCCTCTTCACCTTCGCAGTCAAAGGTGGCTATGACGCCTGCGTCAAACTGGTCAATGCGCTTGAGATTTTCAGCCATGTGGCGAACCTCGGCGATACGCGTTCCCTGGTGATCCACTCCGCCTCGACCACGCACCGGCAACTTACCGCCGAACAACAAGAGGCCGCAGGTGCCGGTGCAAACGTCGTGCGCCTTTCGATCGGGACAGAAAACGCTGAAGACCTGATCGCCGATCTGGATCAAGCGCTCAGCAAAGCAACGTCTTAGACACACTACGCCGGTCCTCCTGATCCTCCCAACAGACTGCCGGGGGATTGGGCCGGCTGTCGGTGCGCAACAGCCAGCCAAACTTTGGTCGGCGTTTAGTTACCAATTTTTGATGCGAACCTTGTCTCGGCCTGCGCCCTGCCCTAAAATTAACCTATTGAAAATATGACCCACCGCCCGCTCCGTCATAAAGGCATGGCATGAAGCCGAATTTCGCCCTTTCCCTCTCCTTCGATGGAATCCACGTGCTGCACCGCGCTGCGGGTGGCTGGCGTGCTGTGGGCGACGTCGCCCTCACGACAGATGATCTTGAAGCCGAGCTTGCAATGTTGCGTAAAACAGCGTCCAGCCTTGATCCCTCCGGCGTCCGATCCAAGCTGCTGATCCCGAACGGGCAGATCAAGTATCTCACCATCGATACGCCCGGGATGGCCAGACGTGAACGTCGCGCCGCTGCCGAGGTTGCACTTCACGGGGCCACGCCTTATCCGGTCTCCGACCTTGCCTTTGATATCAGCATCGATGGGGCCAAGACCCATGTCGCCGCGGTTGCACGCGAAACGCTTCGCGAAGCCGAGAGCTTTGCCAGCGAGCATCGTTTCAATCCGGTCAGCTTTGTCGCGGTGCCGGGTGAAGAGGCCTATCTGGGCGAGCCATTCTTTGGCACGACGAAGGCGGCCAGAACGCTGCTTGAGAGTGGCGAAACGGTCGAGCCTGATGGTATCGCGGTGGTCATCGTCGGTTCCGCCATCCCGGCACCTGCGCCGGAACCGGAACCCCAAACCGAACCGGAATCAGAAACTCGGATCACGGCAGAGTCGACGCCGGAGATGCCAGAGGATTCTGATACTGAGGCCGGCATCGAACAGCAGACAGAGACAGAGACAGAGACCAATCAACCTGAAACGGTGGAGGTTGGAACCCCAGCCGTGACTGCGACGCAAATTACCGCGCCGCATATCCCGGCCCCTGCCGGAGAATCCGAACCGTCAACCGATACACCGACGGCAGGCTTTGCCAGTCGCCGCAGTGACACGCCAGAGCGCACGCCGTCATTGGGCGGCGTGCAACGCGATCAGACACCTACGCTTGCGGGCGCGCATGTGGCACCTGACAGCAGCTCCCTTGACCAACCGGCCCCTGCGCGGACATCTGCACCGGCTCCCGAAAAACCCAGCGGTGGCTTCCTAAGCCGACGCAAGACCACACCTGAAACGCCCGCTGTCGCCCCAGTGACGACTGCGGCTGCTGTAGCAGCAACCGGTCCTTCAGAGGCCGAGCGGATGACCGTCTTTGGTGCGCGCGACGCACAGGTCGGTGGCAAGCCGCGCTTTCTGGGACTGATCCTCACTGTGATCCTGCTTGTTTTTCTGGCGGGTGTCGCAGCATGGGCGACTGTGTTTCTCGACAACGGTCTTGCAGGTCTTCTGGGCGGGCGCGAATCCCGCGCGACGGCTTCAGCGCTGGAAAACCAGGACAGCCCGCAAATCCTCATCGAGGAAGCGCAGCAGCCCGAAACGGTCGAGACAGCCGCCCTTGATCCAGACCTGACCTCCGAGGACACAGCCGTTCTTGATGCATTGGCCGAACCGCAGGAACCCACCTCGACGGAGATTACACCGCAGGAAGCCGATGCGCGTTATGCAGTCACGGGGATATGGCCACTCGCTCCGGTCGCGCCGCACGAGTTGCCCCACACCGTCACTTTCGGCGATGTGTACCTGCCAAGTGTTGACGCCGCAGGCGGATCAAACGATGCCATCGCTTTGCCCGGCCTTCCGGGCTATGAGACGGACGCGGCGATGCCAAGCATCGCGTCTCCGCCGCCTGCGGGAACAAACTATGCATTGGATGCGCGCGGGATGCTTATTCCGACGTCGGAAGGGACGATAAGCTCGGACGGGTATGTCCTGCTGCTTGCAAGCCCGCCACAAAAACCGCCAGCGCGTCCTTCGGCCGAAGGCGAAGCCGCGACTCCATTAGAACAGGCATTGGTGCAACTTGCCGGATTTCGCCCGCAGACGCGCCCCGGCGATTTCAGCGAAGCGGTCGAGCGCGCGCAGACCGGCGGACTGATCCGGGCCGAACTGGCGCAATATCGCCCCAGCCTGCGTCCCGTATCCCTGCAAGAAGCGACAGAGACAGCGCGACAAGCGCAGGATGATGCGGCCCGCGCCGCTGATCTGGCGGTAGAATCGGCCAGCCTTGCCCTGCAAAACCCGCCGACGGCTGAAGAAATTGCCGAGCCCGTACGTGCTGCCGTGGCAGCGTCAATCCGGCCAGATGCCAGACCACGCAATTTCGACCGGATCGTGCGCCGTGCCGAACGTTCGCAACCGCCACAAGAAGAGGTCCGCACTGCCAGTGCCGCCACAACTGTCGCGCCGCGCAGCGTAAAGCCCAGCATTCCCTCAAGCGCGTCCGTTTCACGCCAAGCAACCGTTCAAAACGCGATCAACCTGCGCAAAGTGAACCTGATCGGTGTCTACGGCAAACCGTCGAGCCGCCGCGCTTTGGTGCGGCTGGGGAATGGCCGGTACCAGAAAGTCGTCGTCGGCGATCGGATCGACGGAGGCCGGGTTTCCGCTATCGGGGATGACAGTCTGCGCTACCGCAAAGGCAGCCGGGATGTCATCCTGAAGATGCCGAAAGGTTAACCTGCGTCGCAGGCGTGGCCCCGACGGGGCCCCGCCACTTCGCACATGGAACCCTCAGCTATTTGTATCCGTCAACTCACCGCTATCGATCTGTTCCTGCTCAATGCTCTCAAAGAGCGCCTTGAAATTGCCCTCTCCAAATCCGTCATCACCCTTACGCTCGATGAACTCGAAAAAGATAGGACCGATCACGGTTTTCGAGAAGATTTGGAGAAGAATGCGCGTCTCACCGCCCTCTTTGCCATCAACCTCAACCACGCCTTCACCGTCGATCAGGATGCCGTGTTTCTTCATGCGATCCAATGGCTCTTCATGGCCGGCGACCCGATCCTTACTGAGCGCATAATAGGTATCCGGCGGGCCGGGCATGAATTTCAACCCGTTTTCCGCAATCGCGTCCGTCGCGTCATAGACGTTACGCGCACCCACCGCGATGTGCTGTATGCCTTCGCCGTTGTATTTCTTGAGATACGCCACGATCTGACCCGTTTCGCCGCGATCTTCGTTCAGCGGGATGCGGATGCGCCCGCAGGGTGAAGTCAGCGCCCGGCTGAAAAGCCCGGTAAATTTGCCCGCAATGTCAAAGAACCGGATTTCGCGAAAGTTGAACAGGTCTCCGTAAAACTTGAACCACTTGTCCATATTGCCCTTGAAGACGTTGTGCGTAAGGTGGTCGAGATAATAAAATCCGACGCCGTCCGGTTTAGACCGCGCGATCCAATCGTATTCCCAGTTGTAGGGCGACGTGTCGTAATACTGATCCACGAAATACAAGAGCGACCCGCCGATACCCATGATCGCGGGCACGTCAAGCACCTTGCCATCGCCGGTATATTCCTCGGCCCCGTTTGCAACGGCATGGGCCAATGCTTTCTTCGCATCAACCACACGCCACCCCATCGAGGGCGCGCAAGGACCGTGCTCTTGGACAAAACGCTTGGCAAAGCTGTTTGCATCGTAGTTGAGGATGTATGTGATATCGCCTTGCTGCCAAAGCTCGATCTTTTGCGACTTGTGATTGGCCACATGGGCATAGCCCATACGGGTAAAGACCTCGCGCAGCGCATCAGGGTCCGGACTGGCGAATTCGACAAATTCAAAGCCATCCGTCCCGGCTGGGTTTTCGGACGAGATGGTGGATTTCGGCGCGTCGTGGGGGAAAGGACCCATGAGAAGTCTCCTGTGCGTTGCTGCATTTATGTGCAACTTACCGCAAATCATACGCGGATATTGCGCGAACTTTCGGATATACCTTTGCATTCATGCGGCGTTCCCGCATAATTTCACATCATTTCGAAAAGGCACCGCATGACGCTCGACGCAACCGACCACCGGCTTTTGACCGCACTGCAAGAGAACGCGCACCTCACTGCACACGAACTCGGTGATCTGCTGAGCCTGTCACCGTCCCAGGCGGGCCGTCGCCGCCAAAGGCTGGAGGCGGAAGGCGTGATTCACGGCTATACTGCACGCCTCGACCCTGTCCGGCTGGGATTGCAGGTGCAGGGTTTTGTTCAGGTCCATTTGGGCACCCACGGAACGGACCATTCGCGCAGCTTTGCGCGGCTCATCGCCACACGGCCCGAGATCGTCAGCGCATGGACAATGACCGGTGATGCGGATTATCTGCTACGTGTGTATTGCAGTGATCTGCCCGCATTGAATCGTTTGATCCATGATGTGCTTCTGCGTCATGAGGCCGTCGCCCGCGTGCACAGCCAGATCGTGATGGATCAATTGAAACGCGATGGACCGCTGCCGACCTGAACGTCAACGCGAATCCCGGAAAGGACGACCATGGAAGGCTTTCTCTTTCAGGCCTCAATCTACCTTGCTGCTGCTGTGATCGCGGTACCGATTGCGGCGCGACTGGGGCTTGGGTCGGTGTTGGGGTATCTGGCGGCGGGCATGTTGATCGGGCCAGCCTTCGGTCTTGTCGGGTCCGAAACAAAGGACCTTCAGCACTTCGCCGAATTCGGTGTGGTGATGATGCTGTTTCTTATCGGGTTGGAACTGGAACCGCGCGCGTTATGGGACATGCGCCATCGGCTGATCGGCCTTGGCGGTGCGCAAGTCATCCTGAGTGCGGCGGCCCTTATGGGCATTGCGATGGCCTATGGCCAACCATGGAACGTATCGCTCGCCATCGGCCTGACGCTGTCGCTGTCCTCGACCGCAATCGTGCTACAGACACTGTCCGAAAAGGGCCTGATGCAGACGGCGGGAGGCCGGTCGGTGTTTTCGATCCTGCTCACCCAAGATATCGGGGTGATTCCGATCTTGGCGTTCCTCCCCCTACTGGCAGTCGCTGTGCCGATGGGAATGCTGCCCGACGGATCCATTTCACTTGACGCTGAAACGGTCGAAAAGGCACATAACGCCGGTGAGGCCGGACACGGCTCGGATGCTGCGCAAGCTGCGTTTTCGCTGATAGAGGCGCTGCCCGCCTGGGGCGTCACGCTGGTGACCCTGGGCGCAATTGCGGCCATTATCATTACCGGCGTTTTCTTTACCCGGCCGGTGTTCCGCTATATCCACTCTGCCAACCTGCGCGAGATGTATACCGCCCTGGCGCTGTTGATCGTTGTCGGTATTTCGTTCCTGATGATGCTGGTGGGCCTGTCCCCCGCCCTCGGCGCGTTTCTGGCGGGTGTGGTTCTGGCCAGTTCAGAATTCCGACACGAACTTGAAACCGACCTTGAGCCTTTCAAGGGCCTGTTGCTGGGCCTGTTCTTTATCACCGTGGGCGCGGGCATCAATTTTGAACTGCTGCTGTCAAATACGGTGATTATCCTTGGCATGGCGCTGCTGGTGATCATCGTGAAAGGGGTCATCCTTTTTATCCTTGGCCGCATATTCCAACTCAAGGGCCGTGATCAGTGGTTGCTTGCGCTCAGCCTCGCTCAGGCGGGTGAATTCGGTTTTGTCCTCGTCAGCTTTTCCGTGGCGACAGGGGTCATGCCGGATCCCGTTGCCGAAACGCTGCTGCTGGTGATTGCTTTGTCGATGCTGATCACACCGTTCCTGTTCATACTTTACGATCTGATTTCGAAACGAATGGAGGCGGCACATGGCCCGCTGGCCCCCGACGAGATCGACGATGAAGGTCCGGTGATCATCGCAGGCGTGGGGCGGTTCGGGCAGATCGTGAACCGGCTGGTGCAGGCCAGCGGGTTTGACACGGTCGTGCTGGATCATAATCCCCAGACCATCGCAGTCATGCGTCGTTTCGGCTTCAAGGCGTTTCTGGGCGATCCGACACGACCCGACATTCTGCGCAAGGCAGGACTGAAAGAAGCGCGCGTGCTGGTCGTGGCACTGGACGATCAGCAGGCCGCGCAGCAACTCGTCGAATATGCCCGCAAGCAGCGCCCCGATCTGCATATCGTGGTCCGCGCGCATGACCGGACGGATGTTTACCGCCTGTACAAAGCCGGGGCCAACGACATCGTGCGTGAAATGTTCGACAGCTCGCTGCGCGCGGGGCGTTATGTATTGGAAAACATGGGGCTGTCGGAATACGAGGCCGCCGAAGCGCAACGAATATTCTATCACCATGACCGCGATTCCGTGAAGGAACTCGCGAGCTTGTGGCGCGCCGATATCCCGCCGGAACAGAACACGGCCTATGTCGCCCGCGCCAAAGAGCTTCAGAAGGATCTGGAGACCGCGTTTCTGAACCGGAGCGATGAAGAAAAGAAGAGCGCCTAGGCGTCGCTGACCCCGGCTTCGGCAAAGGTCGCCATGCCGGAGTGACACGCCACCGCCGCACGCAGGATGCTGATCGCCAGTGCCCCACCAGAGGCTTCGCCAAGGTGCAGGCCAAGTGACAGCAACGGTTCTTTGTCCAGCGACGCCAGCAGTGGCCCATGGGCACCCTCGGCGCTGAGATGGCCGGCCACACAGTGATCCAACGCACCATCCTTTGTATCGGACAGACAGGCAGCAGCAGCCCCACAGATGAACCCATCGAGGATCACCGGGATTCGCAAGGTCCGCGCCCGTGCGATGGCTCCTGCCATCGCCGCAATCTCGCGCCCGCCAAGGCGGCGCAGCGTCTCAATGCCGTCACCCTTGCCCTTGTGCAGTGCCACACCTTCCGCGACGACGCGCGTCTTGTTGGCAAGTGCCGCCCCTTCAACACCGGTGCCGCGTCCGGTCCAGTCAGCGGCACCTCCGCCCAGCAATGCACAGGCAATCGCCGCAGCCGGGGTGGTGTTGCCGATCCCCATCTCCCCCACCACGAGCAAGTCCGCTTTTTGGTCAACAGCATCCCAGCCAACACCCAACGCTTCGGTCAACGCCGCTTCGGTCATCGCCGGAGCTTGGGTAAAATCCTGTGTTGGCGTGTCAAGGGACAGTGCATGAACATTAAGGCGCGCACCCACCACTTTGGCCAGTTGATTGATCGCCGCGCCGCCTGCCTGAAAGTTGAACACCATCTGTTGGGTCACTTCGGGCGGAAAAGCGGACACTCCCTGCGCCGCGATCCCGTGATTGCCCGCAAATACAATGATCTGTGGCGTCTTGATATCTGGCCGCGCATCGCCGCGCCATCCTGCGTACCAGATCGCAATATCTTCCAATCGCCCCAAGGCACCGGGAGGTTTGGTCAACTGGGCATTGCGCTGTTGTGCCCCGACGACCGCATCTGAATCCGGTCCGGGCAACCCGATGAGAAGGGCGCGAAACCCGTTTGGATCAGAAAAATCGGCCATAGCTTAAACCCCGTTGCATCGAAACTCTCGTCTGTTTACCCAATGGGGCGTGGCTCACAAGGCGTTAAAGGGGCGAGGAGATGGTCAAAAGCTACGTTCGCCTGATTTGTGACCCTTGGCTCGCGGCAGTTTTGCTGACCCGCCTGCCTTTGCCACGCCTGGCGGATGCGGCATTTCAGCATAGTGCGCGCGCAGCATGGGCCTATCCACTGGTCGGGGTGTTGGTCGGGATTATCGGAACAGGCGTGTTGCACGCCACCCATGCGATCGGGCTGGATGCCTGGGGTGCTTCGGGGTTGGCTCTTGCCGCGATGATGCTCGCAACGGGTGCCATGCACGAGGACGGTCTTGCCGATTGCGCCGACGGCTTCTGGGGTGGCACGAACAAGGCGCGCCGACTTGAGATCATGCGCGACAGCCAGATTGGCACCTACGGCGTGCTGGCCCTGATAATCGTGACGCTTTTTCGCTGGTACGCCATTTCGACGACTCTGATGCAGGGCGATTGGATTGCGGTGATCGTCGCGGCCTGTCTGTCACGCGCCATGATGCCGCTGGCCATGACCAGTTTGCCGCACGCGCGCGACGACGGTCTGTCACGCTCTGTTGGCGCTATTGATGCGAAAACGGCAATGCTGTCTGTCCTGATTGGCGTTGTCATCACCATCATATGTTTCGGCGCAACTGGCGTTGTCGCTGTTATCGCCGCTTTGGTCGTCACTGCCTATGTCGCAGGTGTAGCGCGCCACAAAATCGGCGGTCAGACCGGCGATGTCCTAGGCGCGGTTCAACAGCTCACCGAAGTCGCGATCCTGGTGATTTTCCTTGTGATGTGACGCCAGAAAGAAAACGCCGCATCAGGCTTCCCTGACGCGGCGTTCGTTATCATCATAGCAATGGACTATGCCGCGACGCGGCTGTCCAGTACATCGCCGACCTGCTTGGCTGCTGCCAACTCATCGCCGCCGGAAACTGCTGCCACTTCACGGGTCAACCGTTCGAGCGCCGCCTCATAAAGCTGGCGCTCGGAATAGCTCTGTTCGCGCTGATCATCCGTGCGATGCAAATCACGCACAACCTCGGCGATGGCAATCAGATCGCCTGAGTTGATCTTTTGCTCGTATTCCTGCGCACGGCGCGACCACATGGCACGTTTGACCTTGGCCTTGCCTTTAAGGGTCTTCATCGCGTGCGTAATCACATCAGGGCTCGACAGCGCGCGCATTCCGATCTCCGTCGCCTTGTGCGTCGGCACACGCAATGTCATCTTGTCTTTCTCGAACGAAATCACAAACAGTTCCAGCGAGATGCCGGCAACTTCCTGCTCTTCGACCGAAATGATCTGTCCAACCCCATGTGCAGGGTAGACAACGAATTCATTCGGGCGAAAATCCAGCTTTTTAGACTTTGTCATAGAGGGCTCCTATGGGCTGTACCAAGATGGCCAGCATCGTTTATGTCACAGGCACAAGCGGGCGTAGGCCAACATGACCCACGTCCGGTGCACAAGTTATTCAGAAATCAATCGCGCCGTTACGGCACAGCTGACCTGATCTCAAGGGTCAAGTTCTTCTCATTGTGCGCACCATACCACAAAAACGCCCGCCAGAAAAGCGTGCGCTGGAGCAAGGCCCAATTCAGCCATAACTATCAATAATTTATGGCGTGTTTCTTAGGCAAATACGGCGCGCAAGTCGCGAATCACTTCAGCCACCTTCACCCGGTGCTTCGGAAAAATACTTCTCCAGCTTGCCCTCTTCGCCATCGCGCTCTTCGGCGTTGGGCATCTGGTCCTTCTTGGTTATGATCACCGGCCACAGTTCGGAGTACTTGCGATTGAACTCCACCCATTTTTCCATGTCAGGTTCGGTATCCGGGCGTATCGCATCAGCGGGGCATTCAGGCTCGCACACGCCACAGTCGATACATTCATCCGGATGGATCACCAGCATGTTCTCACCTTCGTAAAAACAATCGACAGGGCACACCTCGACGCAATCAGTGTATTTGCATGCGATGCAGGCGTCGTTCACGATATAGGTCATCGGGCCCTCTTTGTCGGCATTTCCACTGGCTTAGCTAGTCCAGCAGAAGCCATCATTCAAGGTGGCGCGCTTTAGAAAGGTCCAGGATGCGCCGGTCGCGTTTAGACGGGCGTCCTTTTCCTTCAAACGCAGGATTCTCAGGTGTTTTGTCCTTTGGTTTACGCTCAGGTGGGGACAGATCGGTGTAGAGCGCCTGTGCCTCGGGGGCTGGTCCGCGCCGGATGCCGACGGCATCGATCTGGATCACACGGATGTGATCGTCTTTCGCAAATGTCAGCACATCCCCCGCACCCACAGTTGCCGCGCGCTTTTGCGTGATCTCACCGTTGACGCGCACCTTACCGGCCGACACGACGCCCGCAGCCAATGAGCGTGACTTGAAGAAGCGCGCGAACCATAGCCACTTATCGAGCCGCAGCTTGTCAGAGGCTTCAGCCAATCACTTCTTGTCCTTCAGACCCATCAATGCTGCTGCGAAAGGATTATCCGGATCGATTTGCTTTTCCTTGCGCGCGGGTTTGGCGCTGAAATTCTGCGCGCGGTCCTTACCACCCTTCGGACCCGGTTTCTTGCCGCGCGGACCTTTCTTGCCCTGCGGTTTTCCACCGTCGCGGCGCGGTCCG
>Ga0115567_10007159_pt1 | contig 10585 bp, 10 predicted proteins | sample COGITO_mtgs_1204_2_FD_88679 | JGI IMG/M metagenome (GOLD analysis project Ga0115567, IMG submission 88679) | Pelagic marine microbial communities from North Sea - COGITO_mtgs_120412 | ecosystem: Environmental > Aquatic > Marine > Epipelagic | place: Germany:Helgoland, sampling site Kabeltonne... | reverse complement strand
TGCTTCTGCCCTAATCTCTTTGCCACTTAGATATATGCATACAACAGTAGAAATGGTGCATCGTGACGATGTAGAAAATGTAATCAAACTTATATATGAAACTTTACTAAATATAAAAGATGGTGACACCTTCAGCTATTTTGATTGATTAGCACGTTCCAATTTTAATCTAACCCTAAACCCTTTAAATCTTTTTAAAGGGTTTTTTGTTTAGCTTTTTGGTAATTTTTTAAGACAAAATAATTATTACTTGCAGTAATTTTAAATTATGATATTAAAAGCTCCACAAGTAAAAAAGATTTTAAAGAATCCTATCAAGGCTGCAGAGTTAGCCAACCTTATTTACGTAACCGAAAATAAACTAACCATTAAACGCCACAAACACGGCAAAGGGTTCTATTATACTCAAAACGGAGAGAAAATCGTAGATAAAAAATCACTCAAACGTTTTAAAGCTCTTGTAATTCCGCCAGCTTGGAAAGAAGTTTTTATAACGCACCTAAATAATGGCCATCTTCAAGTTGTGGGCCGCGACGAAAAGAATCGCAAGCAATATAGATATCACCCACATTGGTCTCAAATTCGTAATAAGACTAAATTTTTTAAGATGGCTGCATTTGGGAACGTTCTTCCAGTACTTCGGAAACAGATAGACAATGATCTTAGGATGAAGAAAATGACGAAGCGTAAATGTTTAGCATTGGTAATAAAACTTATGGAAGAAACTCATATTCGAATTGGTAATGAATACTACGCTCAAAAAAATAAGACCTACGGACTTTCTACAATGAGAACAAAACATGTTGATATACTTAAAAGTGACATAAATTTTGAATTTGTTGGCAAGAAAGGTAAGAAACATTCTATAAAAGTTGAAAACAAAAAATTAAGTAAGCTTGTTTTGCAATGTGAGGAAATTCCTGGCTGGGAACTTTTTCAATATTACGATGAAAGTGGAAAACATCACAGCATCGATAGCGGAATGGTTAACGACTATATCCACGAAATTAGCGGAGATATGTTTTCTGCAAAGGATTTTAGAACTTGGGCCGCAAGCAAGATTTTCTTTGAAACACTGCATGACCTCGGAATTCCAGATACCAAGAAAGAAATTTCAAAAAATATTTTAAAAGCCTATGACGCTGCTGCGGAAGGACTTGGAAATACAAGAACCGTCTGTAGAGAATATTATGTGCACCCCATTTTAGTTGAGAAGTATGAAAACAAATCGATACAAAAATATTTTAATGCACTAGAAGGTCATAGAATTAAGAATCAAGAATTGTCTGATACGGAGGAAGTTTTGCTTGATATCTTAAAAGAATATAGTATAGATTTAAATTAGAAAGTTCTATTGTTGCTTTTCTTATAGTCACTTAATTTTCCAAAATATATTTTTGCTTCTTTTACAACTTTTGGAGCCAATAAGATTGTCGCAAGCATCGTTGGTATAGCCATAAGCGCAAAAAACGTATCTATTAGGTTTATCATTAAGCTTAAAGATGTTGTAGCTCCAATTAAAATACTCAATATATAGACGTAATTGTAATATCCTTTATTCTTTACTCCGAATAAAAAAGACATACATTTTGTACCATAATATGAATAGGAAAATAAAGATGAAATACTGAATACCGCAATACAAACTAAAAGAAGATACTTCCCAATACCTGGCATTGCTTCTGTAAATGCAGATGCTGTTAAGGTTACTCCGTTTGCTTCGCTTGTTTGCCAAACGCCTGTTACCAAAATAGCCAATGCCGTAAGAGTACAAACAATCAAAGTATCGATTGCCGGTCCTAACATAGCCACCAATCCTTCACGAATTGGCTCATTTGTTTTAGCAGCACCATGCGCCATTGGTGCCGTTCCAATTCCAGCTTCGTTGGAAAATGCTCCACGCCGAATACCCAATAATATCAAACCTCCAATAACACCTCCCAAAAATGCATCACCCTTATAAAATGAAGCAGAGAAAGCGTCTTTTAATATTAAAGAGCAATAATAAAGTAGCACATCTCTATGCACAAATAGAATAAACACGACCATTATAAAATATAATAAAACCATCATAGGTACTAATTTGGAAGCAGTTTTACTTATACGGGAAATCCCTCCTAAAATTACAAAACCGGTAATGATAGCTAAAGTCGCACCAATTAAAAGATTGCTATAAAAACCATTGTAGAGATCGGCTGGTTTTAAAAGAATATCATTTATAGCTTGTGTTAGTTGATTAACATTAAAAACAGGCAATGCTCCAACCAAACCAGCAACACTAAAAAATACAGCCAGCCACTTCCATTTTTTGCCCAAACCTTCCATTATAAAATACATCGGGCCACCTTGTATTTCACCCGCACTATCCTTACCTCGATATAAAATGGCTAAAGTCGCCGTGAAAAATTTTGTAGACATACCAATTACAGCGCTTACCCACATCCAAAAAACGGCTCCAGGTCCACCAATTGCAATTGCTACGGCAACTCCTGCAATATTTCCCATACCAACTGTAGCAGAAAGTGCGGTAGTAAGTGCTTGAAAATGTGTTATTTCGCCAGCATCGTCTTTGTTGTCATATTTTCCACGGAGTATTGCAATCGCGTGACCTATATATAGGAACGGAAGAAAACGGATTTTAAAAATAAGATAAATACCGCCACCAATCAAAAGCAACAATAGCGGAAGTCCCCACGCGAGTGAAGCTGCTTCTGCCATAAATGCATCAAATTGTTTCAATAAGGTGTTTTTATAAATTTAAAATAAATGTTTTATATAAAACATGAAGTTGAAGTACTTCGGAAAAAAACGGAATATTTTTTTTTAGACTTAGTTTATTTTCTTCAAATACTGAAGCACATTTTTTTCAATGCGTGCTTGAATATCTGAAACAGCTGCTTTCACAAATTTTTCACCGGTAATATTCTCATATAATTCGATATATCTTTCTGAAACGGTTTCTATATATGCATCGCTCATTTCTGGTAATGTTTGCCCTTCAAGCCCTTGAAAATTATTTTGGATTAACCATTGGCGAACAAACTCTTTAGAAAGCTGCTTTTGTGCTTCGTTATTTTTTTGTCTTTCTTCGTAACCATCTGCATAAAAATAACGGGAAGAGTCTGGCGTATGTATCTCGTCTATCAATACTATCTTGCCATCTTTGGTCTTTCCGAATTCATATTTCGTATCAACTAAAATAAGCCCTCTTTCCGCAGCAATTTCGCTACCTCTATTAAATAATTTACGGGTATAATCTTCAAGCTGAAGATAATCTTCTTCAGAAACAATATTTCTATTTATAATTTCATTTCTGGAAATATCCTCGTCGTGATCTCCCATTTCTGCCTTGGTTGCAGGTGTAATTATGGGATGTGGAAATTTATCGTTTTCCTTCATTCCTTCAGGCATCACAACACCGCAAAGCATTCTCTTACCAGCTTTATATTCGCGTGCTGCGTGGCCGCTTAGATAACCGCGAATTACCATTTCTACTTTAAAAGGTTCGCAAGCCATACCAACAGCTACATTTGGATCTGGAACTTCGGTTAGCCAATTTGGTACTAGATCTTCTGTATCGCGCAACATTTTTGTTGCGATCTGGTTCAAAATCTGTCCTTTATAAGGAATTCCCTTTGGCATTACCACATCAAACGCGCTCAATCTATCTGTGGCTACCATTACCAACAAATCATTTTCTAATGTATATACTTCGCGTACTTTGCCGTGATAGACATTTTTTTGCTTCGGGAATTTAAAATCGGTACTGGTAATCGTGTTATTCATATCACTCTACGTTTTCAATCGATCTATATGCTGCGATAACTTCTTTTACTAACCTATGACGAATTACATCTTTATCGTCCAAATATACCATTCCTACGCCTTTCACGTCTTTAAGAATTAGCAAAGCTTCTTTTAAACCTGAAGTTACACGTCTTGGTAAATCTATTTGTCCTGGATCTCCAGTAATCATAAACTTCGCGTTTTTTCCCATTCTGGTAAGAAACATTTTCATTTGTGCGTGCGTGGTGTTTTGAGCTTCGTCAAGAATTACAAAAGCATTATCTAGTGTTCTACCACGCATAAATGCCATAGGTGCTATTTGTATTACCCCTTTTTCTATATGCGATTCTAATTTTTCGTGGGGAAACATATCACGAAGTGCATCGTAAAGTGGTTGCATATAAGGATCTAACTTTTCCTTTAAATCACCAGGTAAGAAACCGAGATTTTCTCCTGCTTCTACAGCTGGTCTGGTCAATATAATTTTTTTTACTTCCTTATCTTTTAATGCTTTTACAGCTAAGGCAACACCTGTATACGTTTTACCAGTTCCTGCTGGACCTACAGCAAAAACCATATCGTTCTTGCTCATTAACTCTACTAGCTTGCGTTGGTTTGCAGTTTGCGCTTTTATTAGTTTTCCGCTAACGCCGTGCACCAAAACCTCGCCACTACTTGCAGAAGTTTCATATTCATCTTTGTTTCTGCTCATTAGTACACGCTCAATAGAATTTTCATCAAGCTTATTGTATTTGGCAAAATGCTCTAAAAGCATTGTTATGCGTCTATCGAATTCTGAAAGCACTTCTTCATCACCGTAGGCTTTTATTTTGCTTCCGCGCGCTACTATTTTGAGTTTGGGAAAATATTTTTTTAATAAATCTATGTTTGCATTTTGTTCACCAAAGAAATCTCTTGGGCTCAGTTCTGTCAATTCAATTATAAGTTCGTTCAAAAGCCGTTATTTAGCGGTTATTTATTCAGTTGCTAATTTTGATTTAAAGCTAAACATTTTCAGCTTTCTATTGCTAAAACACAATTAAATATTCTTTTTTAATGATTGAAAAATGTTTTGCTACTAACAAAAGTAACCTATTTTTGTGGTACACAGATTAACAAAATATCAACAATGCCTCTATGCCAATAATTACGCTTACGACAGATTTTGGAGAGAAAGATCACTTTGCGGGCGCAGTTAAGGGAGCAATTTATAAAGAGTTAGAAGATGTGCGTATTGTTGATATCTCACATTCTGTTTCGCCTTTCCATATTTCCGAAGCAGCTTATATTATCCAGAACGCCTACAAAAGTTTCACAAAAGGCACCATACATATTATTGGTATTGATAGTGAGCTAAATCCTGAAAATAAACATATCGCCGTTTATTTGGACGGACATTATTTTATATGCGCAAATAACGGTATCATTTCGATGCTAACCAACGAGATTCGGGCAGAAAAAATTGTGGAAATAAATATCCACGATCATATATCTTCTAACTTTCCAGTTTTGGATGTATTTGTAAAGGTTGCCTGCCACATTGCACGCGGTGGCACTTTGGAAGTTATTGGCAAAACAATAACTGAGATCAAGGAAATAACGGGTATAAAACCTGTAATAAATTCTGAAGAAAACCAGATTATAGGAAATGTTATCTATATCGATAACTACGGCAATGTAATTACCAACATTACCGCTACCCTATTTGAAAATATTGGTAAAGGAAGAAAGTTTAAAATTACTGCGAGGCGCGCTATATTCGAAAAGATATATAAAAATTACAGCGACGCAATAAATTTCGATCTTCCACCAGAAAAACGCGAGGAAGACGGCAAAAAGATTGCATTGTGGAATTCCTCAAAATATCTTGAACTCGCAATTTACAAGAGCAATCCTGGTAGTGTTGGCAGTGCTTCAAGTTTATTTGGAATGGGTTTTCGTGATACGGTAACGGTTAATTTTGAAAACTAAAAAAAGTATGTGCTTCGGCTCCAGTCAGCAACCTTAAATTGCCAACAATTTTAAACAAATTATATGTTCACAAGAATCGTAAAAATGGAATTTGAAGCGGAAAATATATCTGAATTTCTATCAAATTTCGAAAAAATTAAAAACAAGATCAGGAATTTTGAAGGTTGTGAATTTCTTGAGCTTTACCGCGATAAAAATAACGATTCAATATTTTTTACCTATAGTAAATGGAAAGCCGAAAGTAATCTTGAAAACTACCGAAAAAGCGAACTGTTTAAAAATGTTTGGGCAACAACCAAACCAATGTTCCGTTCTAAGGCGCAAGCTTGGAGCGTTGATACTCTTTATCAGTTATGAGTTATGAGTTATGAGTTATGAGAAAATTAAATTTTTTGATGAAATAAAAATAATTTTTATCGAAATGATTTTAGATTATTATTCAAAATCGTCAATCGAAAACAAAAATAAATGACAGCTATAATAAAAAAAGAGATAAACGCTTTTTTTGCCAGTACGATTGGGTATTTGGTGATTGCTGTATTTATAATACTTAGCGGACTTTTTCTTTGGGTTTTCAAAGGCGATTATAACATATTTGATGCAGGTTTTGCAGATCTTGCTGCTTTTTTTGAACTCGCCCCTTGGATTTTTCTCTTCCTAATTCCCGCAATAACGATGCGCGCGTTTAGTGATGAAATAAAAATGGGAACTTTGGAGCTTATGTTAACCAAACCAATAAGCTTGAAACAATTAGTATTGGGGAAATACATTGCCGCAATCCTTTTAATTTTGATTGCACTATTGCCAAGTTTATTATACATCGCCACAATTTCTAGTTTAGGAATGCAGACCGGAAATTGGGATGTTGGTAGCACAATAGGTTCTTATATTGGTCTTTTCTTTTTAATAATGGCCTACAATGCAATTGGTCTTTTCGCTTCTACTATATCATCAAACCAAATCGTAGCGTTTATTACTGCCATTTTTATCTGCTTTCTTTTCTATTTTGGGTTTGAAGGCATTTCTGAAATAAATTCATCTTTAGATTTTGTAAAGTATTTAGGAATGAAATCTCATTTTAATAGTGTTGCGCGAGGAGTTCTCGATACACGCGATATAGTTTATTTTTTGAGCGTCTCAGTTTTTTTTATTTCAATAACCATCTTTAAACTGAAACGTGTATCGTGAAACCACTCAATAAAAATATACGTCAGGTTATAATTGTAGTTGTTGGACTCATTGTACTTAACATAGTAGCTGCTTATATCTACAAACGTTTTGATCTTACCCAAGACCAACGCTATACTTTATCTGAAGCCGCCAAGGAATCAATTGCTTCTGTAAATTCTCCCTTGGAAATCGATATTTATCTGCAAGGAAACTTTCCAGCTGAATTTAAACGCCTTCAAGCTGAAACAAGACAATTGCTAGAAGAATTTTCAGCCTACAACGGCAACCTTCAGTTTAATTTTATTTCTCCCGATTCTGAAAGTGGAATTTCCGGAGAAATAGGCAAGAATATTCAACAATATAATTTGGTACCCGCACAGGTCGAGGTTCGCGAGAACGGCCGCGTAAGCAGCGAACTTGTGTATCCTTGGGCACTCGCCTATTACAATGGTAAAACCGAAAGAATTTCATTGCTTAAAAATCAATTGGGCACTACACCTGAAGAACGTGTAAACAATTCCATTCAAAATCTGGAATATGCCTTTGCTGATGCTTTTAAGAAATTGGTTTCAGAAAAAAGAAAAAAAGTAGCCGTCCTAAAAGGAAACGGCGAACTTGAAGACCGTTACGTTGCAGACTATTTTAAAACCTTAAAAGATTATTATTTTATTGCACCTTTTACGCTAGACTCTGCAGAAGTGGCGCCACAGAAAACATTAGAGCAATTAAGCGCTTTCGATCTTGTAGTGGTCGCAAGTCCTACCGAAGCATTTTCAGATTCAGAAAAATATATCTTAGATCAATATACAATGCGCGGTAAATCGAGTTTGTGGTTGATTGATAATTTACAGTTTCAACAAGATACAACTACTGGCAAAATGTTCGCATTTGGGCGCGATTTACAATTGGGTGATTTGTTTTTTAAATATGGACTTCGTATAAATTTTGATTTGGTGAAAGATCTTTATTCTGCGCCTATTGTTTTGGCGAGCGGCAACGAGCAAGATTCGCAATACAGTAGATATCCTTGGTTTTATTTCCCTTTATCTGCAAGTGCTAACAACCATCCTATCGTTACCAATATTGAAGGTGTAAAATTCGAGTATGCTAGTAGTATCGATGTATTAGAAAATGATATCAACAAAACAATTTTGTTGAGCACTTCACCAATTACGCAACTCGTTGGTTTGCCACACGAAATTAATTACGATCTAACGATTCCAGAAAACCTTGAAATCATAAATTCAGGCCCTAATCCCAACCAATTTAAAGACGGCGAGAAACCTTTGGCGGTTCTCCTTGAAGGAAAATTTACATCAGCTTTTAAAAACCGAGTAAAACCCTTTAAACTAAAAAATTCGCTGGACGAAAGTGGTAAGGCTAAAATGGTAGTTATAAGCGATGGTGATATCATCAAAAATCAATTTGATAAAAATCGCCCTTTAGAAACTGGCTTCGATAAAATGACGCAGACAATGTACGGCAACAAAGATTTTTCGCTCAATACTGCGAACTATCTCTTGGACGATAGCGGACTTATAAACATTAGAACCAAGAAAGTTGCGATACCTTTTCTCGATCCACAAAAAATACAAGAGCAACGCACAAAGTGGCAAGTAGTTAACATACTGTTGCCGTTGGTTTTATTGGGTATATTCGGTGTGATTTTTCAATACCTTCGCAAGCGACGTTACACCCGCTAAATGTTAATAAGTTAGTTTTTACAAACGTAGCATTTCAGATATATTTGTATTGCGCATTATTGGCGTAAACCGAAGTAAAGATTGAAGTATAATCAAAATATTCGGCTCTTATAAATTGAATCATTTTTCAGAAAAATAACTTGCATGAAATTTATCGTATCTAGTTCGTACCTTTTAAAGCAGTTGCAGATTTTAGGTGGTATTATCAATAATAACAACACTTTACCAATTCTAGATAATTTTTTGTTCGATCTTGACGGAAAGTCACTTACAGTTTCCGCTTCAGACCTTGAAACAACTATTTCTTCAAAATTAGAGGTTGAAAGTAGCGAGCAAGGAAGTGTATGTATTCCTGCTAGATTGCTTTTAGACACTTTAAAGACTTTTCCAGAGCAACCATTAACTTTTACTGTAGAAGATAATAATACCGTAGAAATAAGCTCAAATCACGGTAAATATGCTTTAGCGTATGCAAATGGCGAAGAATTCCCGAATGCTGTAGAACTTAAAGATCCGTCTTCAACAACTTTACAAGGAGATATTCTTGCAACGGCAATTAGCAAAACAATATTCGCGAGCGGTAACGACGACTTAAGACCTGTAATGAGTGGTGTATTCTTTCAGTTTACTTCAGATAGTCTAACCTTTGTAGCTACAGATGCTCATAAATTGGTGAAATATTCTCGTGAAGATGTGAGCGCTTCAGAAACGGCAGAGTTCATTATGCCGAAAAAACCTTTAAATCTTCTTAAAAGCATTTTAGCTGGCAGCGAAGACGATGTAATTATAGAGTACAACGAGAGCAATGCAAAATTCTCTTTTGAAAATACTGAAATGATTTGTCGCTTGATCGATGGAAAATACCCTAATTACGAAGCGGTTATTCCGAAGGAAAATCCGAATAAATTATTGATAAACCGCAATCAATTTTTAAATAGTGTTCGTCGTGTGTCTATATTTTCTAACAAGACAACGCACCAAATCCGTTTAAAAATTGCCGGTGCAGAACTTAATATTTCTGCAGAAGATATCGACTACAGCAATAAAGCTGAAGAAAGATTAACCTGCGATTATCAAGGTGACGATTTGCAAATTGGTTTTAACTCACGTTTTTTAACCGAAATGTTAAACAACCTTACAAGTGACGACGTTTCCTTAGAAATGAGCTTACCAAATCGCGCAGGAATATTAACTCCAGTTGATGGACTTGACGAGGGTGAAAAGGTGACAATGTTAGTGATGCCGGTTATGCTGAATAGCTAAACCAATATTCGACATACTACTAAAAAAATCCGCAATTAGCGGATTTTTTTATTGAATCATTTAAAAACCTATTTCTTAAAAAAACATTTATTATTCAGGTTTCAGGTTTTCTTTTTTTGTCTGTTCGAGCGCAGTCTAGAACTATTCACGAACTAAAATTAGGTTTAGATACTTGGTCAAAAAATAGCAAACATTGCCCTTAACCAGGCTATAACTAATAAATTAAATTTCAGTAAAAACTACTATTAACTAACCTCAATAATTAATTTAAGAAATAAACCGTATCGTAAGAAAATAGCTAAGCGCTTCACCTTTGCTTGCCCTCACAGCATTTACGATTGGCAGAACAAATGATGCAATACCAATTACGATAAGCATCAAGATTCCCAATCCTAAAAGCAATATTGCCGGAATACTTATAATTGCAAGCAAAATAATACTTAGCTGAAAATTGATAATCTGTTTGCCGTGTTCGTCAAGATCAACAATTTTATCTTTTTGCGTTGCCCAAATTACGAGTGGTACGATTAAACCACCAAAACCTGTAACAAAGGTTAATAATTGCGAAAGGTGTGTTAAAACCAATAATTGGTTATCGGTTCTTTTTGCAGTGTGGCTGATTATTTCCATTTTGATTGATTTATTGATTGTACATATTATAAGTAGCTAAAAATCTTAAAATGTTACAGTAG
>Ga0115567_10007151_pt1 | contig 10592 bp, 10 predicted proteins | sample COGITO_mtgs_1204_2_FD_88679 | JGI IMG/M metagenome (GOLD analysis project Ga0115567, IMG submission 88679) | Pelagic marine microbial communities from North Sea - COGITO_mtgs_120412 | ecosystem: Environmental > Aquatic > Marine > Epipelagic | place: Germany:Helgoland, sampling site Kabeltonne... | reverse complement strand
TCGCGGTTGATATGCATGCGGCGCATGAGCGCATCACTTATGAACGGCTAAAGCGGGCGATGGATGCCGATGGTCTTAAAACCCAGCCGTTACTTGTTCCGGTTAGCCTCGCATTGAGCGCGCGCGAAGTTGTCTTGGTCGCGGATCGCGCCAAGGAGCTTACTGAAATTGGGCTCCAGCTTGAGGTTGTCTCCGACGAGAGCGTGATCATTCGTGGGGTTCCGTCTCTGCTGAGTCGAGACAATCCAGAGCAGTTGGTGCGCGACGTGTTATCGGATTTCCTCGAGTTTGGTTCTAGCAATCGCATTCAGGATGGTCGGGATGAATTATTGTCGACCATGGCCTGTCATGGATCAGTGCGAGCCAATCGGAAACTGTCGTTGCCGGAGATGAACGCCTTGTTGCGGGATATGGAAGAAACCGAGCGCAGCGGCCAGTGCAACCATGGTCGCCCGACCTGGTTTCAACTGACGCTTTCTGAGCTAGACAGTCTGTTTATGAGGGGTCAGTAAGCTTGCCAGATGCCCTAGTGATTACTGGGCCGACCGCATCGGGTAAGTCAGCACTGGCTTATGCATTGGCCGACCGGTTCGATCTTGAAGTCATTACAGTGGATTCGGCCCAGGTCTATACCGATATGGATATTGGGACGGCAAAACCGAATGCCGCGCAGCGGGCGTTGGTGCCGCATCATTTACTGGATATTCGTGCGCCCACCGAACCCTATACGGCCTTCGATTTTTGTCAGGATGCTCGGCATGCGATTGCTGCCGTTCAGGCAAGCGGCAGGGTGCCCGTGTTGGTGGGTGGCACGATGTTGTATTTGAAAGCGCTCCGGGATGGGATCGCAAATCTGCCGGAGGCAAACCCGGTTGTTCGTCTTGAGATTCTTGAGGCGGCTCAGGCTAAGGGTTGGCCGTGGCTGCATGAAGAGCTGCGCCGAATCGACCCGCAGGCGGCGCTGAGAATCAAACCAACAGATCGTCAGCGGCTCCAGCGCGCGCTTGAGGTTGAACGGCTGACAGGGCAAACCCTGACCGCGCTGCAAGCGCAGGGTCAGCTTGGGATCGGCGCAAACCTGACTGAAGTCGCCATTATGCCCGAGTCTCGAGCACAGCTTCATCATAAAATTGAGGTGCGCTTCGATGAAATGCTGAATCAGGGATTGGTCACAGAGGTTGAGCGGTTGCGCGAAAAGTATGAGTTACATGACGCGCTGCCGGCCATGAAGGCGGTCGGCTATCGTCAGGTTTGGCAGTTTTTAGAAGGCGATCTTGGCTTTGATGAAATGCGGGAAAAAGGCATTATCGCGACCCGGCAGTTAGCCAAGCGCCAGTTTACTTGGCTGCGGTCGTTTGAGACGGTCAAAAAAATATCAATGCCATCGCTTGATGCACTCTTGAAAATCGAAGCAGTCGCCAACATATTGATAAAAGCATAGCAAGGAAGCAGTGCGCCGACGCAGTTGGCAGATCGAGGGTTTCTGAGCAAAGAGGTCGGTAGGTAAAGCTCGAGCAAGCGCGATCGGCGCCCATCAGGCCCTTTGATCCTACCGTTAACACGGTGAGTGCGTTGGAGTCCCAGCGTTGGCAAGGAATTTAGGAGCCATTATGTCCAAAGGTCAGTCTCTACAAGATCCATTCTTAAACGCGCTAAGGAAGGAGCGAATCCCGGTTTCGATCTTCTTGGTCAGCGGGATCAAACTTCAGGGTCAAATTGAGTCGTTTGATCAGTTTGTGATTTTGTTGCGAAACACGGTGAATCAAATGATCTACAAGTCAGCGATTTCAACGGTTGTGCCTTCGCGAGCGGTCAACCTAGATTATGATGATCCGTTGGAGACGCTCGATTAAAGACCCAGGCTGCTGCTATGTTTTTTGATCGGCCAGCGCCTGGCTCAAAGGCGCTGCTCGTTTTTGTTCGGAACAAGACTTCTGATCTTGCAACGCACGAGGAGGTGGAAGAGTTGGCTCGATCGGCCGGTATGGCGGTCGTTGGATTGATTGAGAGCGCCCGCCGGGATCCGCATCCGAAAACAATGGTGGGATCCGGCAAGGTCGATGAAATAAAAGCAGCGGCAGAAGCTGCCTGTGCCAATCTGATCCTATTTAGTGAGGACCTATCGTCGACCCAAGAGCGTAATCTTGAGGGCGCTTTAGACCTGCGGGTGCTGGGTCGAACGGGACTGATCTTAGAAATTTTTGCGCAAAGAGCTCGAACGCATGAGGGTAAACTCCAAGTTGAGTTGGCACAATTGGAGCATAGCGCGTCTCGCTTGGTCCGAGGTTGGACCCATCTTGATCGCCAACGGGGCGGCGCGGGCGCCGGGCTTGGCGGTGCTGGAGAAACGCAGTTAGAGGCGGATCAACGACTGCTCGCAGCGCGCAACAAAAAAATAAAAGAACGATTGGAGCGTGTCCAGCGCCAAAGACATCAAAGCCGGCGCGCGCGCACGCGATCTGAAACCGCGACGATCGCGCTTGCTGGCTACACGAATGCGGGCAAATCAACCCTCTTTAATCAGTTAACGCAGTCGGCCGTTCATGCAGCAGATCAGTTGTTCGCGACGCTCGATCCAACCCTTCGCCAAATTAACCTGCCGCTGACGGGTAAAGCCGTAATCTCCGACACTGTGGGGTTTATTAGAGCCCTACCGCATGGTTTGGTTGAGTCCTTTAAAGCAACGCTTGAAGAGGTTACCGAGGCCACCTTGATTCTGCATGTGGTGGACGCATCGGCAGGTGAAAAGCAAGAACGCATGGATGCTGTGAATGGGGTCCTGGGGGAAATCGGCGCAAGAGAAGTGCCACAACTGTTAGTCCTCAATAAATCCGATCTACAAGGCGTGTCGGGTCCGCTGGTACGCCGAGATGCGGCAGGCAAACCTTATTGCGTTCAAGTCTCTTCGTTGACCGGGGTTGGATTGCCCGAGCTGTTGTCGTGTGTTGATGAGCTGATTGCAGATGATGTGGTGACGACGATCCTCACGCTCAAGCCGGAGCAGGGGATGATTCGCGCGAAATGCTTTGAACTCGCCTCAGTTATTGAGGAGGTCATGGATGAAAATGGCACGATCGCAATGCACCTTCGTATAGAAAAGAAGAATTTGGCAAGGTTGCAGGCAGCATTAACTGCGATGAAAGCAGGTTAAGCGATGCAACTTGGTGCAATAAGTGGGAAGATAAACGAAATCTTAGGATTTGGAGAAGACTATGGCGTGGAATGAACCCGGAAATGACGGTGATAAAGACCCTTGGGGCAGTCGCCAAGACCAGGGGCCGCCTGATTTAGATGAGGCGTTTAAAAAACTTAAAGAGAATTTAGGCGGGATGTTCGGCAGCGGAAGCGGCGGAAGTGGTGCCGCAGCCGGTGGGGGTGGCGTGAAATCGTCCCTCGTTGCGTTGGTGCTGGGGGTGCTCGTCATTGGCTACGGTTTTATGGGCATCTATACGCTCGATGAACAAGAACGTGGCGTTGTCCTCCGATTTGGTAAGGTCCAGGAGGCCATTGTGATGCCGGGTTTGAGTTGGTACCCGCCAATAGTAGACCAAGTGATTATTCACAATACCTCAAGAGTTCGCTCGCACCCGCACGATTCGGAAATGCTGACCGAAGACGAAAATATTGTGAAGGTAAAGCTCACGGTTCAGTACGTGATCGACAATGTGAAAGACTATGCTTTGCAAGTCAGAGAACCAGAGAAAAGTTTGCATCAGTCCACCGAAAGTGCGGTTCGGCATGTGGTCGGCAGTACAGAAATGGATGAGGTCCTAACCGAAGGCCGAGCCGTGATGGGTGATGAGATTAAAATCCGAATTCAGAATTATATGAACACATACGGGACGGGGATCTTTGTCACGCAAGTGAACGTTGATGAAACCGCACCGCCGGATGCGGTTCGAGAAGCCTTTGATGAAGTAATTCGAGCGCGAGAAGACGAGGTTCGGGTACGTAACGAGGCTGATGCGTATGCCAATCAGGTGATACCCGAGGCGCGAGGTGAGGCGCAGCGATACCTTGAGGAATCCGAAGGGTATCGGCAGCGGGTGGTTGCCCAGGCGAACGGGGAAGCCCAACGGTTTAGTAAACTTTATGTGGAATATAAAGCCGCACCGGAAGTCACGCGGGAGCGAATGTATCTCGATACGATGGAAGCGGTGATGTCGAATGCCTCGAAGGTCATGATCGACGTCGAAGGCGGCAACAATATGATGTATCTGCCGCTTGATCGAATGATGCAGCAAGCCGGCGCCGTTTCTAGGTTGAACGACGGAATGGCTGGATCAGACTCGATCTCCCAGCGTCCGCAAGATAACACCTCGGTTCGAACCCGTCGGGATCGACAGTAAAAAATTAGGAGAGACACCATGTCGAATCGTTTAGCAGTCATTATTGTATTTGTGGCGGGCCTGTTATTTGTCGGCTCCAATTCTGTTTATATCCTCAACGAGATGGAGCGAGGGGTTTTATTACGGGTGGGTGCGGTTGTGAATCCCGATATTTCAACGGGCATTCATTTGAAGCTGCCTTTTATTGAAGAAGTCAGGGCGTTTGATGGTCGCGTGCTCACGGTCGACGCGCCAGCCGAGCGATTCTTAACCTTGGAAAAAAAGGCGTTGATTGTCGATTCGTTCGCCAAGTTCAGAATTAAGAAAGTAGAGAAGTACTACACCGCGACATCCGGTGACCAGCGACGGGCAGAGGAGTTGCTAAAGCAACGAATCAATAACGGTCTTCGAAACGAGATCAGTAAGCGCACACTGCATGAAGTCGTGTCAGGACAGCGCGATGAGTTAATGATCGATCTGGTCGCCAGCCTCAACGAGGTGGCGGACCAAGAACTCGGCGTTGAAGTCGTTGATGTTCGAGTCAAGCGGATCGATTTGCCGCAAGAGGTGAGCCAGTCGGTTTACAATCGAATGAATACCGAACGCGATATCGAAGCCAAAGAGCATCGTGCGAAAGGCCAGGAATTGGCAGTTGGTATTCGAGCGGACGCGGATCGGCAGCGGGAAGTGATTTTAGCCGAAGCTTACGGTCAAGCTGAGATCGTTCGGGGTGAGGGCGATGCAGAGGCGGCTGGAACCTATGCCAAGGCATTTAATGAAGACAAAGAGTTCTACAAGTTTTACCGCAGCATGGCGGCATATAAGCGCACCTTTGCGCAAAAGAGCGATATGCTGATCTTGGATCCCAACAGCGACTTCTTTAAATACTTGAACAACAGTACCCTAGAAAAATGATCATAGCCCTCGGCTTGTAGGCAGGTAAGGCTTGTCAGCAGATGACGCTCGATCATCTTTGGATCGGTCTGTGCCTGGTGTTGGTCATTGAGGGCCTACTGCCTTTCGCCTCGCCCAAGCTTTGGAAGGCAATGGTGATGCAGGCTCAGGGACTTGATGAACGATCGCTTAGAATATACGGTCTGGTATTGATGGTGCTCGGCACCTTGATGCTGTACTGGTTGAACGGTTAGGAAGTAACGGCGTTATGACCATAGAGCACTGGCTTCTCCCGGATGGTGTCGAAGACATCTTGCCTGAGACCGCGGGCAAAATAGAACAAGGTCGCAGGATTCTGCTCGACCTCTTTCGCAGCTGGGGATATGAGTACATCATTCCACCAAAGCTTGAGTATCTGGAATCGCTGTTGACTGGCACTGGTCGAGATCTCGATCTAAAAACCTTTAAAGTGATTGATCAACTGTCAGGCCGGATGATGGGCCTGCCGGCAGACTTGACGCCTCAAGCTGCTCGCATTGATGCGCATAGCTTGGGCCAGGACGCGGTGACTCGTCTCTGCTATGCGGACTTTGTTTTGCAGAGTCGCCCGGCGCACATGCTGGCATCCCGTAGCCCCTTAAAAGTGGGAGCCGAACTATTTGGTGAACCAAGTCTTGCAGGGGATGTGGAGATCATCAGCTTGATGATCGAGGCACTGAATCAATTGGGTATGGCGTCTGTACAGCTCGAATTAGGCGACGTTCGATTTTTTAGGGCGCTGATGGCTGAGACGGCGTTGCCGGAACCTGTTCAGGCGCAGTTCTTTGATTTGGTTCAAAAGAAAGCGCACGATGAATTGGCGGAGATGACGCAGCGGCACGCCCTGCCAGACGCGCTTGCTGCTTTGATCTGTGAATTACCGATGATGGCGGGTGACAGCCGAATCCTCGATCAAGTGAAAGACAAATTCAAGGATTGGCCAGGACTGGTTGCAGCAACCGATGACTTGGCCTATCTCAGTGAGCTGGTCAGTGCCCGAAATCAAAATGTGCAAGTGAGCTTTGATTTATCGGAATTGCGCGGACTGCACTATCACACGGGCATGGTGTTTTCGGTGTTTCTCCGAGAGTCTGGTCAGACCGTGGCGCGTGGTGGGCGCTATGACAACATTGGCGCTGTTTTTGGCCGGGCTCGTCCTGCCACAGGCTTTGATATCGAACTGTTGATGATCAGCGAAACCATTCCGACCGTGCCGGGCGCGAGGCGGGTGCATGTGATTGCCCATGTCGATGGTAATCTGCAAGAACAATGGCGAATGATTGAACAGTTGCGCGCCTCGGGAGATGTTGTGCTGGAAGGCAACGCGACTAAATCGCTCGGCGATTTAGAGCTGGTTTGGCTGGCAGGCGAGTGGCAGCTTAAAGAGATAACCAGTGACTGAATTGCGGTCCAGTGGATAAGAGATAAGGACATCATGACAAACAAAAATTTAGTGGTGATCGGAACCCATTGGGGTGATGAGGGCAAGGGCAAAATTGTTGACCTGCTCACCGAATCCGTGACCGCCGTTGTGCGCTTTCAGGGCGGGCATAATGCCGGCCATACCCTCGTTGTAGAAGGCAAGAAAACGGTCTTGCACTTAATTCCGTCTGGAATCCTACACCCGAACGTGCGCTGCTTTATTGGCAATGGGGTTGTCCTTTCGATTCCAGATTTATTGAAAGAAATCAAAGAGCTCGAAGCCGCAGGGGTTTCGGTTCGGGATCGATTGATGATCAGTTTAGACTGTCCAATTATCATGCCGTATCACGTGGCGCTCGATCAAAGCGTTGAGCAGCGTCGGGGCAACCAGAAAATTGGCACCACTGGCCGGGGTATTGGTCCAGCCTACGAAGACAAAGTAGGGCGTCGCGGCATTCGACTTCGGGACTTGCTTGATCAAGAACAGCTTGTCTTTAAGTTAGAAGCGCTCTTGCACCAGCATAACTTCATGCTCGAGCAGTATTATGGTGCAGCCCCGGTAACACTGCAGTCGTGTCTTGCCGCAAGCTTTGATTTCCTTGCGGAACTAAAGCCGATGATGGGCGATGTTTTGAGCACCTTAGCGGGCTATCGTAAGACGGGCGCAACCGTCTTGTTCGAAGGTGCTCAGGGCGCCTTGCTCGATATCGATCACGGCACCTACCCCTTTGTCACCTCGTCAAACACAACAGCGGGTGCGATTAGTAGCGGATGCGGGGTGGGACCGCGCTATCTGGACTATATTCTTGGGATTACCAAAGCCTACACCACGCGAGTGGGTGAAGGTCCTTTCCCGACGGAACTAAAGAATGACGTGGGCCGCCATCTTGCTGAGAAGGGACATGAGTTTGGCGCCACAACGAGCAGACCCCGTCGTTGCGGTTGGCTCGATGTTCACGCGCTCCGAAGGGTGGTGGAGATGAACAGTCTCACCGGGCTTTGCATCACCAAGCTGGACGTGCTGGATGGTTTGAACGAAATTGCAGTCTGTACGGACTACGAAGTGGATGCATCGGGTAACGCAACGCCGGTTTATGAGACGATGCCGGGCTGGGAGACGCCAACCGAGTCCGTGAAGTCGTTTAGCGAATTACCAAAAAACGCTCAGGCTTATCTGGCGCGAATCGAAAGCCTGTGCGGTATCCCAATCGACATCATCTCAACCGGGCCGGACCGCTCTGAAACGATTATAAAACGCACGTTGATTTAAAATACCGGATCAGTTTGGCGGCTCGATTTGCGCCGCCGGATCCGGTCTGACCATAATGTGCGTCCGGGACTTCATCAAAAGGGCGTAGGATGCTGAGCGCGAACAAGGACATGCCAGAAATTGGCTTTGGGCTGTGGAAAATACCTCAAGATCGGTGCGCAGACGTTGTTTTTGAAGCCGTAAAAGCCGGCTATCGTCATTTCGATTCTGCCGCAGATTATGGCAACGAGCAGCAGGTGGGTGAAGGGCTTGCCCGGGCGCTGGCTGCTGGGCTCTGCGACCGCGCCGATCTTTGGGTTACGTCTAAACTGTGGAATACCTACCATCATCCAGATCATGTCCCGATGGCGCTTGATCGCACCTTGCATGATTTGCAGTTGGATTATTTGGATTTATACCTGATTCATTTTCCCATAGCGTTGGCATTTGTGCCCTTCGAGACGCGCTACCCACCTGAGTGGGTCGAGGACCCTGACGCCGCTGAACCGATAATGCGGCTCGCGAAAGTGCCTTTACAGGATACTTGGGAAGCAATGTCGCAGCTCAAGATTTCCGGTCGGGTCGGCCATATTGGTGTCTGCAACTATAACGCGGGTCTGCTTCAAGACCTCATGAATTATGCGACAACACCGCCGGAAGTGTTGCAGCTGGAAGCCCATCCTTATTTAACGCAAGAACGGATGATTCGATTTGCACAACAACAGGGCTTGGCGGTTTCGGTCTTTTCGCCGCTCGGTGCGACATCCTATTTAGAATTGGAGATGGCCGATGAGCAAGACCTGGTACTGAACCACCCAACCATATGCGATATTGCTGGCGAGACCTTAAAAACGCCGGCCCAGGTCGTGCTGCGGTGGGCCGCTCAAAGACAAACATCGGTCATTGTTAAAAGCGTTCAGGCACATCGCATGCGGGAAAATCTTGCGATCACAGATTTCGAGTTATCGAAGGAACAAATGGATCGGATTAGTAGGCTGAATCAGAATCGTCGGTTTAATGATCCTGGTGCTTTCTGCGAAGCGGCGTTTAACACCTTTCACCCCATCTATGATTGATCACCCGCCTTTGGCACTGTGTTACCCAAACAACTGAAGGTGCAGCCGAAGATCGCGGCCGGTGCCTGCGCTTAGGGGCTGTGTCATCTGAACTTTCTCAACTGTTTGCCGTAGGCGTGGTCAGACCCACTGGCGCAGCCCCAAGCTCAGTGGTGAGGGTGCGCGCGGTTTGATTAAATCTGCGCCCAACTGCTGCCTGAAGGGTTGTGCGCGTTCAGCAGAGCGGTCAAGGTTAATGCATAGAATCGGTACCACCCGTCCTAGAAAGGAGCAGATCGATGTTGATAAACCATGAAAAACTGAAAGGGTTTGCGCAGGCTGTTTTTGAGCGCCTGGGCACGCAAGCGGATAAGGCCTTTGAGACGGCCGATCATTTGGTTGAGGCAAACTTAAAGGGTCACGACTCTCACGGTGTTGGCATGATTCCAAATTATGTGGGCAGCGCGCTGCGGGGCGGTCTTCAGGTGAATGCCGATGCAACGGTTGTTAAAGATCAGGGCGCTGTTTTATTGGTTGACGGCGGCTTTGGCTTTGGTCAGGTAGTGGGTCGTCAGGCGACTGATTTAGGGATCGAGAAAGCCAAAGCGATGGGGATCGCCTGCATTGGTTCGCGAAACAACCATCATTTAGGTCGGATCGGGTCGTATGCAGAGCAGTGCGTGGCCGCGGGAATGGTTTCGATTCATTTTGTAAACGTCGTGGGTCATCCACCCTTTGTATCCATGTGGGGCGGGCGCGATAAACGTCTTCAAACCAACCCATTTTGCTGTGGTGTACCGACCGAGACTGAGCCCCTGATTCTGGATATGGCGACGAGCGCCATCGCTTTGGGCAAGGTGCGTGTGGCGGATATGAAAAATGAACTGGTTCCTGAAAATGCAGTGTTCGACGCAGCAGGCAGACCAACGCGAGACCCAGCGGCTATTGCCGAAGGCGGATCCCTTGGACCCTTTGGTCAACATAAAGGTTCTGGTCTTGCGCTCATGTGTGAGTTGTTGGGCGGTGCCCTAGCCGGTGAATGGACGATGCAGGACCTTGATCAGCAGAAAGCGATCACGGTTAATCATATGTTAATGCTGATTCTTGACCCGGACTTGTTCGGTGGCGTGCAAGGATTTCGTCGTGAGGTTGCGGGCATGCAAGCCTATGCTCGCAGCGCAGCGCCCGCCGAGGGGTTCGATGTGGTGCGCTTGCCGGGTGATCCCGAGCGGGCTTCTCGGCGTGAAAGACTCGGGTCGGGGATTGAAGTTGACCCGCAGTCTTGGAATGCGATTTGCGAGGCTGCCGAAAACGCGGGGTTAACAACCTCCGAGATTACTAATTTGGTCGCGTAAGGCCCTTAGGGCTCCTGGCTTGGATTAAACCGTTGGTCAGAAAATCTAGGGGTCATCGCCAGCATTGCGTTACAATGGCGCGCAAGATGCTGGGCGTGAAGCTCAGTAGAGGACAGATCAGCGGCTATTCAATTGGTGCCGAGGAGAGGACTTGAACCTCCACGGGGTTTCCCCCACTAGCACCTGAAGCTAGCGTGTCTACCAATTCCACCACCTCGGCAACGAGGAGCCGCAGATTACTAGGCGCTAG
>Ga0115567_10007150_pt1 | contig 10593 bp, 10 predicted proteins | sample COGITO_mtgs_1204_2_FD_88679 | JGI IMG/M metagenome (GOLD analysis project Ga0115567, IMG submission 88679) | Pelagic marine microbial communities from North Sea - COGITO_mtgs_120412 | ecosystem: Environmental > Aquatic > Marine > Epipelagic | place: Germany:Helgoland, sampling site Kabeltonne... | reverse complement strand
CATTTTGACCATGCGAGACGCAGGAACTGAGATCAGTGTTCCCACACCAATCACCAGCAAAATCCATCCGACGTTGCGAAGTTCTTCCGCCAAAAATACGGTCGCAATTCCGACTAGTGCTCCGAGGGCACCGATCAGGTTGCCTCGACGCGCGGACTTAGGCGATGACAGGCCCTTGAGGGCCATGATGAAGCAGACCGCTGCAAATAAATACAGAAGTGCTTCTACCTGTACTGAAATCAAGCTCATTTCTGGGCCCCTTCCGAAGCCTTCTTCTTACCGGAGAACATTTCGAGCATCCGGTCGGTGACGACAAAGCCACCTACTAAGTTGACCGTGGCCATCAGCACTGCCAGGAGGGCCAGAATCAAAATCGCTGCGGATTCCGCGTGACCGGCCACGATGATGGCGCCGACCAGGATGATGCCGTGAATGGCATTAGCCCCGGACATCAGCGGTGTGTGCAGGGTGCTGGAGACTTTGGAGACAACTTCAAATCCCACAAAGACGGCAAGTACGAAAAACGTCAGAATATTGATGGAGTCCATTACTTTGTCCCCTTCTTCGCGCTACTCGCCGGCGCAAGAGCTTCAGCGGTGGGCTGGTGGCGAATTTCACCCGCATGGGTGAGACACGCACCGGCAACAACTTCGTCCTCAAAATCTGGCTTGACGGCCTTATCCTTCGTCATCAGCTCCAGCAAATTAGCGACGTTCTTGGCATACAACCGTGATGCGTCATAGGCCATGGTGGAGGGAACATCTTTCATTCCCACCAGAGTGATGGCACCGCCGGACTTACCGACACTGACCGAGACATCAACACCGGGCTTGGAACCTTCAACGTTTCCACCGGTTTCTGCCGCGAGGTCAATAATGACCGAACCGGGCTTCATGTCCTTCATCATCTTGGCGGTGATCAGGCGTGGTGCTGGTCGGCCGGGGATAGCTGCTGTCGTGATGATGACATCTGCTGCGCTGACATAAGGGGTGAGCAATTCTTGTTGACGGGCGACGCGATCAGCGGCCAATTCCTTGGCGTAACCACCAGCGCCATCGGCTGCGACGTCTAAGTCAAGTTCGATGAAGGTTCCACCCATGGAGCGAACCTCATCGGCTGAGGCGGATCGCACGTCATACGCATTCACCTTGGCGCCCAGCCGCTTCGCGGTGGCAATCGCCTGCAATCCAGCAACACCGGCACCCAAGACCAGGACGACAGCGGGAGGCACGGTTCCAGCAGCCGTCATGTAGAGAGGGAAGAAGCGGGGCAAACGCATGCCGGCTTCCAACACACACCGATAACCAGCAACAAGAGCCTGGGAGGTCAACGCGTCCATCGACTGAGCGCGAGAAATTCGGGGGACAAGCTCCAGAGCAAAGCTCGTGACACCCTGATCGCGCAACGCCTTTACGGCGGCAGCTTCCGATGCAGGCGACGCGAGGCCCATGGTGATGGTGCCCTTTTTCAGTTTCTTAATCGTGGCGGGCGCTAACGGGCGAACGTGAGCCAAGACATCGACCTTTGCCACATCGACACTCGCTGCCACGGTGGCGCCGGCTGCCTTGTAATCATCATCGGCATACCCTGCGTCAACGCCTGCGCCTTTTTGGAAGCTAACTTTCAACCCTGCGGCCACAAGTTGCTTCACGGATTCAGGTGTAGCTGCCACCCTTTTTTCGCCAGAAATTGGCTCTTTGAGAACTCCGACAATCATTAATTCACCCTCGACTGTTAAGTGACTCCCCTAAGACCCCTTCTCAAGGGTGAGTGGTAGCAACGCTAGCAGATGTGTGCTGGAGGAGAACTATATGACTCTCTCGGCCTCGGCGTGTAACGCAGTGCATCGGCGCATCAGGGGCGCGTTCGCTCGACGCTTGTCACCGTTGACCAAGACGATAGGGATCACGGTGAACACGAGTCCCGCAATGGCTAAGCCAAGAGCACAGAAGAGCGGAATGTCGGTCGAGGGCATACAACGAAACAACCACGGCACACCCCATAATGTTATGTTGACTAAACATTCAGCACCCCGAGTGTCGCTCGCCGTGAGCACACCACACCGTCCGCGCTAGAGAACTAATTTCCTAGGTGGCACTGCTCCAGCGTGGAAAGAATCTACCGGTGCGTTGCGCATACGCTTCGTATTCTTGGTAGCGCTCAGCCAACAGCTTTTCTTCCAGTTGCGCCTTGGTCATGAGCACCACATACAAAGCAAGGAAGCCCACCAGGTGGGCTACCGAGGCACCGGCCACCATAAGGCCCAACGCCGCCAATACGACGCCGGTATAGATCGGGTGGCGTACCCAGTGATAGAGCCCCGTGGTCACCAGCTGACCGTCGTTCTTGGGGATGGGCAACGCTGTCAACGAACGGCCTAAGCCAAATCCAGCAAGCGCTACCAGAATTAGTCCCCCCGCGATGAGTAGTCCAGAGAGCACCACCACCACGAGTCCGCGTCCCCAAAGCCCTCCTGAAGGCAACAGGACTAACGCGGCCAACAGCCCAAACTGTGTCCCCACCAACGCCCACGCAAGGGAAGGTTTCACGCAAGGCCTCGTTCATATTCGCGGGCTTCTTCTTGACGCTTGGCTTCTTCCCCCATAGCAATGGGAGCTCGGATATGTCCTGGAGCCAGGCCAAAGCCCTCCACCAGTGCCGCAGCATGGGGACGAAGCCTGGGGAACAGTCGGTGATGGATGTAGTCCGTGATTGCTTCAGCACGATGGACGCTGAGACGACCGTTCATGAGATACCAATCACGGTGCTTTTCAATGAGGGTGAAACCGTGAAGGTCGCGCAACCAGCGCAACACCTGCTTGTTGGCATCCTCGGGCATCCGATCAATCGCTGCGGTGAAAGCTTCCCAGACCACTAATTCGGCGTGAGCCCAGGCCGCATCAATCAACTCACTCTGGTGCTGATTCATCAACTCCGCCGCCTCCCGCGGTGGAAGTTTGCTCGCAGGCCTGAGGTGATCCGCCACAGACGCCACCATGGTGTGAACACGGTCTGTGAGAAGTTGGCGCTGAGAGTCGGTCGTGCGGACATATCCAATAGAGCGCGCCGTGGAGCCAAAGTCAGCGACATTTTGGGCAAGGCGGCGCAAGCCAGAGCGATTAATCGCCAGGTCACCCATGTGTTCTGCCACGTATCCGGCCATCGTGCCAAAATCCGGATCTTTGAACTGTTTCGCGTAATCACCGAGTAAACGCTTAGCGACCAGCTGCAGCAACACAGTGTTATCGCCCTCAAACGTCGCATAGACATCGAGGTCGGCATGGAGTGTGGCAAGGCGGTTTTCCGCGAGGAAGCCTTGCCCGCCACATGCTTCACGGCCGGCTTGAGCAATATCCAATGCGCTCCAGGTGGCATACGGTTTGAGCGCTGCGGCCAAGGTTTCTAGATCTTGACGAGCATCTTCAGTGTCGGATCGGCCACTGAAGACATCATCAAAGAGGGTCAGTAGTTCGTCTTGGGCGAAGGTCATGGCGTAGGCATTGGCGAGCCTGGGCAATAACCGACGTTGGTGCGTCTGGTAGTCCAACAACACTTGTTCATCCGGGGTTCCCGGCACGGGGAATTGGCGTCGAACAAGCGAATACTTAATCGCGATAGTGGAGGCCAATTGAGAGGCCACCACCGAGGCGCCCACCAGCGAAACGCGACCCTGCACCAAGGTTCCCAAAATGGTGAAGAAGCGACGCCCACGACTTTCAATCGGCGAGGAGTAGACGCCATTGTCATCCACATGGCCATAGCGATCGAGGAGATTTTCTCGGGGCACGCGCACCGAGGTGAAGTGCAAGCGCCCATTATCAATGCCGTTGAGTCCCCCCTTGGGGCCGTCATCGTCGCCTCCGATACCGGGCAGGAAACCGGAGTCATCGCGCAGCGGGACATAGAGGGCATGGACCCCGTGGTTTTCTCCCGACACAATCAATTGCGCAAACACCACAGCGGCTTTGCCGTGCAGTGCAGCGTTGCCGATGTAGTCCTTCCACGCACCGCGATGCGGGGTGTGCAGGATGAAATCGCCTGAGGCCTCATCAAAGGTTGCGGTGGTGGCAATCGAAGCAACGTCGGATCCGTGACCTGTTTCGGTCATCGCAAAACATCCCGGGATTTCCAGCGACATAATCCCTGGCAACCACTTCTTGTGATGCTTCTCGGTCCCTAGGTGCATCACCGCAGCGCCAAAAAGACCCCATTGAACACCTGATTTGATCTGAAGGGACGGGTCAGCGAGCACCAGCTGTTCAAAATTGGCAATGTTCCCACCCGGGTCGGCCTTGCCCCCCACGATTTCGGGAAAAGACAACAGCACCCCACCCGCGTCCACGAGGTGGTGCAGTTGGCCCAACACTCGTTCGCGGTGCTCGGCCATCGGCTGGCCTTCGATTTTCCACATATCGGGACGCTCACAGAGCGCCCGTGCCTTGCTTCGGATCTCAGCCCAGCGACCGAGCAGCTGTTGGCCCAGCGCGGCAACATCGAGGCTGAGGTCTTCACTGCGCGGACAGTCTGTGGTCTTGTTCGGGGTTTCAAGATCAACACTCATGTGACGCAAGCTCCCTTCAGGAAAACTGAAACTTATCCAGCGTAGAAAAAATTGGGCCGGGTTCCTAGCTAGTAGTTTTCTAGCACCATCAGAGCCCACTCAGGCACTTAGTTTTTGTCTGATTCCTACTAAAGCCCTGGTCTGACGTTAGCGCTGAGCGAACACCGCCCGACCCCTATACCCCGTGGGGTATCCTTGTCTCAACGAAAGGACAAGACATGACCACCGTGAACCTGACCCACGAAGACTTTGAAAAGACCGTCACCTCTGAGGGGATCACCCTTGTTGACTTTTGGGCTGAGTGGTGTGGCCCGTGTAAAGCCTTTGGTCCTGTCTTCGAAGAGGCCAGCGCCCAACACCCCGATGTGACGTTTGGGAAGGTCGACACAGAGGCTGAGCAATCACTGGCTCAAGCAGCCAACATTCGCTCCATCCCGACCTTGATGGCCTTTCGAGATGGAATCCTGGTTTTCTCACAACCCGGAGCTCTTCCTGCGCCGGCGTTAGAAGAAGTCATTACTGCGGTCAAAGGCCTCGACATGGTCGATGTCCGCAAGCAAGTAGAGGAAGCAGCGGCAAGCTCCAGTCAGCCTGGCTAAAGCTGGTTGCGAGAGCGGAATCTCCGGCGGACTTTTTCCACAAAAGTCTTCGGTGGCGCTTCGTTGTAATCGCCAGCTCGCTCCTGACCTGACATGGCAGCAATAGCGTCCATCACCTCATCGGTGGCGTGACGTCTGGCGCGGCCAGAATCTGCTTTGCCGTGCTTAGACAGGTCAATAGGTGCACCAAATTCGATACTGACTTTGGCTGGTCGAATGCCGTTTGATCCAATCGGCTGAACCTTGTCTGTTCCCTTCAGCGCCACAGGTATCACCGGGACACCCGCGTTGAGAGCGAGCCACGCAACTCCAGTTTTTCCTCGATATAGGCGACCGTCTCGCGACCTGGTGCCCTCGGGATACACCGCAAAGGCTTCGCCCTCATGCAACAACGACAAGCCCGCGTCCAATGCATCCTGGGCAGCTTGGCCCGCTCCACGTTTGACTGGGATAGCCCCAATGCTGGTGAAAAATGTGCGTGAGAGGAACCCTTTGAATCCCTTGCCGGTGAAGTAGCTGTCTTTCGCCAAAAAGGACACAGGCCTTGGAGCGAACAGAGTAATCACAACACTGTCAATGAAGGACAGGTGATTGCTAGCGAGAAGTACCGGGCCTTTTTTGGGGACATTGCGGCGACCCACAATTTTCGCCCGAAATAACCCTCGGGCCACAGGGCCAAGGGTGAGACGGCTCACAGTTTTGAGCATCAAAAACCTAAGGGTGTCGGATTCGCTTCTTGACCTTAGCGGGAATTCCGACGGCGAGGGAATTGGGGGGAACGTCCTTGAGCACGACCGACATCGCTCCGATAACAGCATCATCCCCAATGGTGATCGGACCAAGGATTGTGGCACCAGCCCCCACCGAGACTCTCTCACCCAAGCGAGGATGGCGTCGACCCTCCACTTCGTTGCGGCTTGCTGCGTTCTTTCCTCCGAGTGTTACGCCGTGGTAGAGCAAGCAATCATCGCCCACAACAGCCGTTTCGCCAATGACTAGGCCCATACCGTGATCAATCACGACTCGACGACCCAGGGTGGCGCCAGGGTGGATCTCAATACCGGTTAGTCCCCGTGAGAAGTGCGATACCAAGCGGCCTAGAAGGAACCACTCCCAACGCCAGAGCCAATGTGCGACCCGGTGCCAAAAAAGCGCGTGGATACCGGGAGAGGTCAGGAAGACCTCAAGATTGCTTCTGGCGGCAGGGTCACGCTGACGCATCGCGGCGATGTCTTCGCCGAGACGGCTGGGGTTGGTCATATTAGCTATCGAGGCCTTCGTATAGGACGGTGGAAAGATACCGCTCGCCAAAGCTTGCCAGAATAACCACGATCGTCGCACCGGCGAATTCTGGGCGGTGAGCTAATTCCACAGCAGCATGCGCCGTGGCACCCGAAGATATCCCGCCAAGGATGCCCTCTTCAGCACCCAAACGCCTCGCCATGGTGACAGCTTGTTCCGCGGTGACATCGGCGACCTCGTCATACACCTCACGGTCCAAGATCTCGGGAATAAAGTTGGCGCCAATTCCTTGAATCTTGTGAGGCCCCGCAGCACCTCCATTGAGCAGCGGAGACTCCATAGGCTCCACGCCCACAACCTTGATGCCTGGTTTTTTCTTCTTCAACGCTTGGCCGGTTCCCGTGAGAGTGCCACCGGTCCCCACCCCAGCAACAAACACGTCCACGGCACCATCGGTATCGCGCCAAATTTCCTCTGCAGTGGTGCGTCGGTGGATTTCGGGGTTTGCCGGGTTGGCGAACTGCCGGGCCAACACCGCTCCAGGAATCTCGGCAGCAACCTCTTCGGCTGTCTTGACGGCACCCGTCATCCCCTCTGAGCCAGGGGTGAGGATAAGTTCAGCACCGAAAGCGCGCAACAGCATGCGGCGCTCGGTACTCATGGTGTCTGGCATGGTCAAGATGGCTCGATAGCCGCGTGCGGCAGCGACCATGGCCAACGCGATACCCGTGTTACCACTGGTTGCTTCCACGATCGTGCCACCAGGGGTCAACTCACCCGAGGCTTCCGCAGCATCCACAATGGCGATGGCCAGGCGGTCTTTGACCGACGAGGTGGGGTTATAAAACTCAAGTTTGGCGAGCACTGTTGCTCCGGCATCCCCGGTCACCTTATTCAGGCGCACCAGGGGGGTGTTGCCAAAAGCTTCTGTGATGTTTCCATAAACCAAAGACATGTCGCTCCTCATTAACGTCGCAGGGTGTAACGGCGTGAGGCTCCAGGGTATTCCCTCGCGGTGAAAAGAGGACCTCGGGAAGTAATACTGTTACGACAGTGAAAAGACATCTATGTTGACGGTGATCCTCGGATTGACCGGGGCCCTCACCTACGGCGGCGCCGATTTCTTTGGCGGGCTTGCCGCTCGGCGATCCTCCACCTTGCTCACGACTACAGGGGTTGCCCTGGTGGGACTGGTGGGCCTTGCCATCACGGCAATTTTTATTCCAGCGATTTCGAGTGCTGACGCCTGGATTTATGGCGGCGCTTCGGGCTTAGCAGGGGCAATCGGTATTGGCCTGCTCTATGGCAGCCTGGCCATTGGACCGATGAGTATTTTGTCTCCGGCCACAGCCTTCATTTCCGCGATTGTTCCCGTGAGTGTAGGAATTTCGCAGGGCGAAGGGGGCGGACTGGGCTTCTTTATCGCCTTAGCCTTGGCCCTCATTGCCGTGATTTTGGTCGGATTTGTGCCTGAAGCCGGTGCCGTTCGGCCTCAGCCGATCGGGCTGCTCATGGCGGCAGGCTCTGGCACCTTCATCGGGCTCACCATCGTGCTCATCGATGCCTCACCTGGTGATTCAGGGCTGATCCCTCTCCTGGCCAACCGAATCGTGTCCGCCACCGCATTGTTAATTGCCGCAGCCTTTGTGGTGCTGTATCGATCAGCTCGCCAGCGCTCGCCCCGTCTGCCGGGCCTCAGTGAGCTCATGCCGGTATGGCACATGATTGCCATCGCTGGTGTTCTCGATGTGCTCGCCAACGTCGTCGTGTTGTACGGCCTTCGTTTAGGCGATCTCTCGGTGGTCTCAGTTCTCGTTGCGCTCTATCCCGCAGGAACCATCCTGTTAGCAGGTGTGGTCCTGCGGGAACGCATTGCCCCTATCCAGTGGGCTGGATTAGTACTGGCGCTGGGCGCCAGTGCCCTGTTGGCTTCTTAGACCAATTCGAGCTGAGAAATATCCGAGGGACGCATGTCTTCGAGGCGAGCCGAAATGCCTGCTTGCTTGAGCAAATCGGTGACACGACGAGAACGTGAACGAGTGGTCAAGGTGATCACCGTTCCGGTCTTCCCCGCGCGACCCGTACGACCCGATCGGTGCACATAGGACTTGAAGTCATCCGGTGGGTCGACCTGCACGACGGTGTCAATGTCATCCACGTGGATTCCTCGGGCTGCGACATCAGTGGCGACCAAGACATTGACTCGTCCTGACGAGAGCTTGTCTAGGTTGCGTTGACGGCGGGCTTGGTTGAGATCACCGTGCAGACTCACTGCGGGAATGCCATAGTCATCGAGCACATCGGCTAGTTCTTCGGCGAACGCCCTGGTTCTAGTGAACATGAGGGTTCGGCCACTCTTGCGGGCCAGATTCACCACGATCTCCCGCTTGTCCCGCTGCTCCACCACAAAAACTCGGTGATCGATGGTCGAGGACTCTTGATTTTCACCTTCCACCTCAAACACGGCGGGGTCGGGCATGAATTCGCGCACGATATTAGAAACACCAGCATCCAAAGTGGCGGAGAACAACAAGCGTTGTCCTTCACTCGAGGTGGCGCTCAAAATTCGTTGCAAGGGTTCGATGAATCCCAACTCCGACATGTGGTCAGCTTCATCCACCACGGAAATAACGACTTGGGACACATCTAGTTTGCGACGAGCCATCAGGTCTTCGATACGACCAGGTGTTCCAATAATGATGTCGACACCGCGCTCGAGTGCGCCGATCTGACGACCCAGCGGAACACCACCATAAATCTGAGTGGTGAATAGCCCTACGCTGCGAGCAATCGGCTGAACGGTGCGGTCAATTTGCAACGCCAGTTCCCTGGTGGGGGCGAGGATCAACGCACGCGGTGCGCGACCCACAGCGCGCTTGACGCCCTTGTTCGACATCCTCAACAGACGCTCCACGAGAGGTGCGGCAAAGGCGATTGTTTTACCAGAACCGGTGCGACCGCGGCCAAGAACGTGCTGACCGGTCAGGGCAACGGGAATGGTCGCTGCTTGCAGGGCAAAGGGACGCTCTGCGCCTAGCGCCTGAATCGCTTCGACAATTTTTTGACCCAGACCCAGATCGATAAATTCCACACCGTCAGCCGAATCGGCCGTGACCGATGTCGCCTCGAGTGCATCGTGATGAACTACAGCACGGGGGCCTTTAGATTCATCGCGGGAGCGGGGACGATCGTTGTAGCGATCAGAGTCTTGGTGACGCGGACGTCCACCACCCGAGCGCTGAGGCCTACCGCCCTCAGACTTGTAACCCTGGCTCTTGGGTCCTTTATGGCGGGAAGGAAAATCTCTGGATCCTTCGCTGCGAGGACGCTCGGTGCCAAATCTTTCAGCTCGGCCTTCGGAACGCTGCTCAGCGCGTGGTTCCGAACGAGGCCGATCGGAACGGGGACGCTCTGAACGAGGCCCCTCGTTTCGTGCGCCTTCTGAACGAGAACGATCCGAGCGGTATCCCTCGGATTTGGGAGCGTAACGCTTGGCGCCGTCGTTACCTCGACGGTCATCCCGCGCGCCTTCGCTGCGTGGGGCACGGCGCTCATCTGAGCTGGATCGCTCAGGTGAACCGCCAGGAGCGCGATTACTGCGCTTCTTGGAATCTTGGAAGGACGTGCGTTTGGATGGTGGGCGCCATGACGGAGCCTGCTTTTTTTGTGGCATGGGAATAGCAACTTTCTCAGTGATCAAATGGGGAGATGAGGTGTCAACATGACACCCAACCCAGATCACCAGTTGCCAGACCAGGGCTGTTTCGTCTACACATACGGCCGACTCACGATGGTGAGGCGATGGCCCTCGAGCTCCGCCGACGATGGCGGTGGGCTCTTGTTCCAGCGTCCAGGATAACAGGCAGGGGCCTAAATCAACACCCCCCACCACACAATGGTGAAAGCGCCATGGTCGCGGGGGTTAGAGTAAGCTGTGCTTCGCTCCCGCCACTATCTGCGCCGATGGAGCCAACTGCTTTCGGGATTGTTCCTCTTTGGCTTCGCTGCAGCCATGATGCTCCGGGCCAATCTTGGGGTGGATCCCTGGACGGTTTTTGCTGAGGGTTTCAATGTTCGGTGGGGATTCTCATTTGGCTGGGTGATTGTCATCAGCGGCCTCGCCGTTCTGCTGATCTGGATTCCGCTGCGCCAACGCCCGGGTATCGGGACCATTCTCAATGCGCTTTTGGT
>Ga0115567_10007149_pt1 | contig 10596 bp, 10 predicted proteins | sample COGITO_mtgs_1204_2_FD_88679 | JGI IMG/M metagenome (GOLD analysis project Ga0115567, IMG submission 88679) | Pelagic marine microbial communities from North Sea - COGITO_mtgs_120412 | ecosystem: Environmental > Aquatic > Marine > Epipelagic | place: Germany:Helgoland, sampling site Kabeltonne... | reverse complement strand
TGTATTGCAGCAAGACCGACCGCAGCCTCATGGTCACGCGAGTTCTCCCAGTCAACGGTTGCAGCTATCATATCATCAATCAGTTTATGTATCTCAGGTGTAACAACTCCGATACGTTTAGATCGTTGTCGAAGATTAGGCTCGGGTACCGTTACGATATCGTCTTTAGTCATTGGATACGAGTATATCAGATACGGTATGTCTATAACAGATTGATGGGGTCAAGTTTGAATTGCCATCGACTTGGTAGTGATCGAACGATTGTCACAAGTTTGGTTCTGTCGTGGGATGAAACAATGAGTTGCTGGTAGTGCAGTGAACCGCGGTGCTCGTGAAAAGCAGGTGCAGGGCCTCGCACAAAAATACCCGGGTGCTCTCTGCGAATCATATCGGCACGTTTTTTTGCGGCTGTTTGAGCGCCATGCTGGGTACTATAACCACACGTGAGCTGCATCATAAATGTATATGGGGGCATATGCTCTGCTTGACGTTCTGCTATCTCATATGTATAAAAATCATTATAATTTTGTGCAATAGCGTGAGTAATTGCTGGATGATCAGGATTCAGTGTTTGAATAATGACTGAAGACGCTTGTCCTTGTCTGCCAGCGCGACCAATCACCTGTGTTGTCAATTGAAACGACCGCTCACTACTGGAGTAGTCGGGGATAAATAGTTCACTGTCAGCCTGTATTACTCCAACAGTACTCAGGCTGGGGAGATCAAGACCTTTGGCGATTGTTTGAGTACCGATAATGATGTTGATTTTATTATCGTAGAGATCTTGGTATCGATTTTGAAGCTGTTCGTCAGCTATAGTGTCACTGTCAAAACGTGCGATCCAGAGCTTAGGGAATAATTTTTTTACCTCAGTCTCAATACGCTTGCTGCCAAAACCTTTGAACTCAATGTCAGGCGTGGAGCATTTTGGACACAATTTTGGGATCGACTCAATCAAGCCGCAAGTATGGCATTGTAAAACGTTGGTGTCGTGATGAAGCCGCATCGGGATGTGACAATTTTTGCACTGTGCACTCCAACCACAGTTACTGCAAAGTGCCGTGCGGGCCGTACCTCGACGGTTATGAAACAGTAGTATTTGCTCATTCTGTGCAACTGCATTGTTCATTGCATCCAGTAGACTTCGGCTGAACAACGGGTGTGTTCCAAATAACGATCTATCTTTAATATCAACGACTTCAATTGTAGTGTTTCGCTCACGTGTCGGTTTAATAAGTTTGTGAATCGGTGCTCCAGTTTTAGTGGCAAGGTAATAATCACTGACTGACGGAGTGGCAGAACCAAGAACTAATTTTGCTGTGACAGGGGATAGATCAACAAGTTTACGGGCAACTCTCAGCGCGTTGTATTTTGGCTGTGAGTCTTGTTGATAACTCGGCTCGTGAGACTCGTCAACTACAACCAGACCGATATTACAGAGTGGTGAGAATAGTGCAGATCGTGGCCCAACGACTACCCAAGGGTTTGATGTCTGACGTAGTGTCTGCCAGTTTTTATGTCTTTCAGACTCTGTTTGACGCGAATGTTGGATGAGTACATCGTTATGTAGACTCTGAAACTCAGCTGCCAACTGCGGAGTTAGGGCAATCTCTGGCACGAGGATCAAAACACTCTGACCTTTTTCTAAGACATGTTGGGCAAGCTCTTGATATACCCGGGTTTTGCCCGACCCAGTTATACCGTGGAGTATATGTGTCGTAGCGTTGGAATTTTTGATTGATAGAGTAGCTTTGGATTGTTCATCTGTCAGTATAAATTGTGTATTACTTCGTTGAGTTGTTAATGCTGTCTGCTTATTGGTCTTGCGCCGTGCTTTGGATACGCCGCTTGGTACAATAGTCTGAAGTACAAACGGCAAGCGTGTAGCATAGTAATCGCGCATCCAAAAAGCAAGCTCTAAAAGGTGCTCAGGGAGACTGTCCGGCAGGGTCTTGGTAATTGGTTTTGTCTGAAACTTTGGTTTTATTACCTGCCTTAAAACTACGCCAACTTTTGTTCGTGAACCAAAAGGAATCACCACAATAGCACCTATATCGAGCTCTTGGTTTGAGCTATAGGTTAGGGCATCTTGTTTTCCGCCAATGACTCCGATTGGACATACTTCATAATACTTCACGCTTCTAGTATAACTTTTGTTAGACTATACGTATGTACTTTACCTCACGAGCCGCTGCCGGCAAGCGTTTAGCAAAAGAGTTGATGAAGTATCGCTATGACAATGTCGCGATTATTGCATTATCTGATGGCGGTGTTGTAGTGGGTGCTCAGGTTGCCGCTCAGTTACATTGCCCATTGATGTTACTGCTCATGCAGGACATAACGTTGCCTGGGGAGCGAAGTGCGCTTGGTGTTGTTGATCAAAATGGTGGCTTTACATATAACGATCTGTTCTCGGCAGGTGAGCTCGAAGAGTTTAAAGCAGAATATAACACCGTGATTGAGCAAAAAAAGATGGAGCAGTGGCACAGTTTAAACCGCTTACTTGGCGACGGCGGACTCCTTAATGAGGATATTGCTCGAGATCGAGTGGTCATACTCATCAGCGATGGACTCAAGAATGGTATGTCACTTCAGGCAGCAAAAAACTTTTTAAAGCCAGTAGCGATTAAAAAACTGATAGTAGCATCACCCCTAGCTACAGTTACAGCGGTCGATAGGATGCATCTTTTGGCCGATGAGTTATACGTTCTCTCCGTTATAGATTCAGGTATGGAGATCGATCATTATTTTGAGCAAGATGATCGACCACCGCACCAGGAAATCGTTACGATTCTCAATAAAGAGATTCTGAATTGGTCGTAGTGATTTCATTGTCGAAATTGCTACGGGAGTCATGATATACTACATACATAATGCTTGATACTTTCATTACCTCACGAGTGCGGCGTAAGATAATAATCGTGTATGCTAAGTATCCCGACTTTAAAACGCATGTTCGTGGTCTTGCAAAACTTATCCGAGAGGATCCGGGTAACATTCAGCGCGAGCTTAAAAAGCTAGAAAAGATCGGGTTTTTAATATCTGAGAAGAAGGGTAATAGTAAAATCTATTACACTAATAAGCATTTTGTGCTTTTTAAAGAGCTCCAAAGCATGGTGCTAAAGAGCCAACGCTCGCAGGGTAAATAAAACACTTGTCAGTAGTAGTCATCTGTAGTACTATTGTTTGGTATGATTCAAGTAACAAGAAAAGACAGCAAAGAGGGTGTAGAAAACCTTATTCGTCGTTTCAACCGCAAGGTTGCTTCAGCCGGCGTCATTGCCAATGCTAAAAACAACGAGTTTTTCACCAAGCCTCTAAGTAAACGAGAGCGGCGCGAGAAAGCTATTATTCGCAAAAGTCGTAAGCTCGAAAAAATGAAACGTATTCGACTAGGGCAGAAATAATGCTCAAAGCGAGGATCGAACAAGACCTGAAGGCGGCAATGCTCTCGGGTGATTCTGATGTAGTAAGCACACTCAAGATGCTCAAAAGCGCACTCCTCTACAAAGAGGTGGAGCTCGGTGTTCGCGATACGGGACTTACCGATGAACGAACGATCGCCGTTTTAAGTAAAGAGGCAAAAAAACGCCAAGAGGCAGCCACGATGTACGATAAGGCTGGACGTACTGATCAAGCTGCAGCCGAGGCATCTGAGAATCTAATCATCCAAAAGTACCTTCCCGAGCAGATGAGTGATGAGGACATCGAGAAGCTGGTTGACCTCGCTATCTCAGACGCCGGTGAAGTCACTATGCAGGAGATGGGCAAGATTATTGGCGCAGTAAAAGCCCAAGCGGGTCAAACGGCTAATGGTGCAAAGATCGCACAGTTTGTAAAACAAAAACTAACAACCTAGAGGTAATTGATGATTGTATTTTTTGGTCCAGCAGGAGCCGGTAAAAGTGTCCAGGGTCAGATTTTATCAGCGCGTCATGGTTGGCGGTGGCTCTCTTCGGGTGAACTGCTACGAGATACTCGGGATTCAGATATTCTTGAGCAAATGCGCTCTGGAAAGATGGTTGGCGTAGATAGTGTTAACAGGATCATGAGTGATGCGATTAAAAAAGCCCAGTCAATCGACAAGATTATTCTCGATGGTTTTCCGCGCTTACTTGAGCAGGCCAAGTGGCTGGTTGACTCACAGGCTGAGCACGCTCGGAGTATCCAGCTCGTTATCGTGCTTGAGGTACCTCGAGATGAGATAGAGAAGCGACTAGATCTTAGAGGTAGAGCTGATGATACTAAAGAGGCGATTGAACAGCGGCTGGCTATTTATAGAAAAGAGATGTATCCGATTTTATCTTATTTTGCTGATCAGCAAATCCCCATCGCACACATAGACGGCGTTGGCACTGTTGGGCAAGTTCACGATAAAATAGAGGCCGAAGTAGCTTCACTGATAAATAGCGAGTTGGAGTAGAGATATGTACACAAAAGTAAAAACTAACCAAGAAATTGCGGACATTAAAGTTTCTGGCAAAATGCTGGCCACAGTGCTGGATTTGCTGCAAAAACAAGCTGCGGTTGGTATGACCACTAAGCAGCTTGCTGATATTGCAGCCGAAGAGCTCAAGAAGCTTGGTGGAAAACCAGCCTTTTTGGGATACGGTGGCTTCCCTGATGTTATCTGTATCTCACGTAATAACGAGATTGTGCACGGTATACCGGATGACTCGATTATTAATGACGGAGATCTCTTGAGTTTAGACTTTGGCGTAACCTACAATGGTATGATCACAGATTCTGCTATTACTATTATCGTCGGTGAAGGCACTGGAGAAAAGCGGCGACTGCTCAAGGGCACTAAAGAGGCGCTTGATGCAGGTATCAACAGTCTACGCGACGGCGTGAAGACTGGTGATATCGGTGCGGCAGTAGAGAAGGTGATGAATCGTTACGGCTTTGGCATTGTCCGTGACCTGGTTGGTCACGGTGTCGGGCACGAGGTTCATGAGGAGCCAAATGTTCCCAATTATGGAACTGCTGGTACCGGCAATAAGCTCTCAGCCGGAATGACTATTTGTATCGAGCCAATGAGTACACTTGGTAGCGATGATGTCGTGCTTGATAAAGATGGCTGGACGATTCTCACCAAAGACGGCACACTATCGGCTCACTTCGAGCACACGATATTAATCACTAAAGACGGTGCGAAAATCATAACTACCTTGTAAATACTTAAAGCAAGATTAGTTGCACAAGATGGAGCACAAGCGTTATACTGGCTTGTATGCAAGAACATCAAGAATTAGCGGTGGGCATAGATGTCGGCACCACGACAGTTCGCTGTGCCATCGGTCTCATAAAACCAGAGGACCAGTCAGTGAGTTTAGTGGGGGTTGGTGAAGCGCCTAATACTGGTTTCAGAAAAGGCAGTGTCGTTAACATCTCTGACACTGCACAGGCAGTCGACCAGGCAATTGCAAACGCCGAGCGTATGGCTGGTCAACATGTGACTGGTGCAACCGTTAATATCAACGGAACACACATTAAAGGCATTGCCTCAAAGGGTGTGGTAGCGATTAGTAATGAGGAGATCACCGAGGATGACCTGCTGAGAGTTGAAGACGCCGCTACAGTGCTACAGATACCACAGCACCACGAGATCCTCAGTGTTTTCCCGCGCAGTTACACAGTTGACGGTCAGGCTAGCATTAAAGATCCACTTGGAATGAACGGCACACGGCTTGAGGTAGACGCGCACGTAGTAACCGTGTCTGCTCCAGCACTGAAAAATCTCGAAAAGGTGTTTGAGACTGCCAACACAAGAGTTAATCGATTGAGCGTATCAAGTCTTGCTGCTGCTCAGGCAACGCTGACCCGAGATCAGCGAGAGCACGGCGTAGCGGTGGTTGATATTGGTTCAACCACGACAAACCTGATTACGGTAGAGGATGGTGATGTTCAGCAAGTGAGCGTTTTGCCTATTGGCGGTACACACATTACGAACGATCTTGCGATCGGGCTCAGGACAGAGCTCAAAGTAGCCGAGGCTGTTAAGAAACACTACAAATATCTTGGAGAGAGTAGTAAGACACGACCAAAGCATATTAAAGTTGTCGTCTCGAGAAAAGAGCATGTCTTTTTAACTAAAGACATAGAACTTATTATATCGGCACGTTTAGCTGAGTTGTTTGAGGATGTCGATAAGGAGCTTGCTAAGATCGGACTGAGTAAAAAACTCCCAGGCGGCATCAGCATTACTGGTGGCGTGGCACAATTACCGGGCATTGAGGTGATAGCACGCGAGGAGTTGAATCTATCGGCACGTGTGGCAATACCCGCTGAAGGCATTGGTGGTCTCAAAGAGCGTGTAGCTAAGCCAGAGTTTGCAGTCGTAGCGGGCTTGATGTTACTAGATTTACACAAGAACGAGCAAGACGCGTATGGCGGTCAATGGCTTGGGGGTGGCATTAAACAGAGCGCCAAACAAGCAACATCTTTTGTGAAACAGCTTCTTGGCAAAATTGGACTATAGTTGAACACAATATTTTCATGATTGTATACCAATAGTGTTCGAGTCCACCCCTGTAAAAATTTAAGATTATCAAGTTTTGTTGATTTTATCCAACGAATCGCTATACTAAGAAGCATAAGCCTAAGTGGAGGAGCTATAGTGCCAGAAGTGAAACCCGCAGATATACAAGCGTTCGCATCAATCAAGGTAGTCGGCGTTGGTGGCGCGGGCAGTTCAGCCATTAATCGTATGGCCGAAGCGGGCCTTAAAGGTGTTGAATTTGTTGCCATTAATACTGACGCCCAGGCACTGTACCATTCAAAGGCATCTGTTAAGATCCATATCGGTAAAGAGGTTACTCGTGGTCTCGGCGCTGGAGCTGACCCGGTTGTCGGTCAAAAAGCTGCTGAGGAATCTGAGAAAGAGATTAAAGATGCGTTGACCGGCGCAGACATGGTGTTTATTACCCTTGGTGCCGGTGGTGGTAGCGGTAGTGGTGGCGCCCCAGTTGTAGCTCGTGTGGCCAAAGAGATGGATATACTCACTGTTGGTGTCGCTACACGACCATTTGCATTTGAAGGTGAACGACGGCGCAAAAACGCTGAGTATGCAATCGAAAATCTCGCTAAGTACGTAGATACACTGATAACCATCCCCAACGACCGCCTACTACAGACAATAGATCGTAATACGCCGCTGCTTGAGGCTTTTGTTGTCGCGGATGACGTGCTTCGTCAGGGTGTGCAAGGTATATCAGATCTTATTACTGAGCATGGCCTTATAAATCTTGACTTTGCCGACGTGAAGTCAATTATGAGCAGTGCTGGTTCTGCATTAATGGGTATTGGCCAGGCAAGCGGTGAGAACCGAGCGGTACTGGCGGCTCAGCAAGCCATCGAGTCACCACTGCTAGAAGTATCCATCGATGGCGCCAGAGGTGTGGTCTTTAATATAACCGGTGGCAATGATCTATCAATGCACGAGGTTAATGAGGCTGCCGAGGTAATCACTGCCGCTGTATCGCCTGAGGCAAACATAATCTTCGGGGCAACTATTAAGCCGGATATGCAAGATAAAGTGTCAATCACTGTTGTTGCAACTGGATTTGATGCGGCCTACTTTAACAAGCAAGAAGACGACGAATCTGATATGAGTAGTGTATCGACTGAACTTGGTGATGTTGAGGGTGAAGTTGAGACAATTAATATGGACGATGAGTCTGATCAGATGGGCACACAAGAGGATGAGCCAGCACCGTTTCATAAATCTGACGATGTACCAGACCCGAGCATTTGGGCAAGTGATGATGAGCAGTCTGAGTCTGAAGCGCCTGAATCTGATGAGCGTGAAGTACCGGCGTTCTTACGCCGATTCCGCCGAAAAAAAGGCAATGACGACGACACCTCTGAGGATGATCAAAAGTAATAAAAATAGTCTTGCCTACACGCTAGCATTAGCGGTATACTTTATGTAGAGTACGCTACATACGGGTCAGCTACTTAGAAAAAATGTAACAAATTGGAGTAAAGATGAAGTGTCCCAAGTGTCAATCAGTCGATTCTAAAGTAATTGAATCTCGTGATGTTGCAAACGGTGAGAGTACCAGACGACGTCGCGAATGTGAGAGCTGCACGACACGATTTACAACCTACGAGCGCGTAGAGCGACCAAACCTCATTGTTGTAAAAAAAGATGGAGTTCGTGAAGTTTTCAATCGCGAAAAAATACTGTGTGGTATAGAGAGAGCGAGTGAAAAAACAACAATTTCTGCGCCAGAGCGTGAGGATATGGTTGCACGGATCGAGCGTAAGTTGTACGATTTAGGTAAGCCTGAAGTGGAGGCTGGGGACATTGGAGAATTTGTCATGGATGAGCTTGCAGCTACCGATGAGGTGGCGTATGTACGGTTTGCAAGCGTCTACCGACATTTTACGAGCATCGCTAGTTTTGAGGAGGGTCTTGATGCCCTTAAAGCGCGCAAACACTCGTAATCATCTGGTAATCCGTTCACATAGTGCAGTATAGTTTTTGCCCCAGCCCATGCGATGGTCTGGGGGAGTGACTAGGTGGAGGGTGGTTAAACACTCGCTGACGCTCTAACAAACATTTAAAAAACAAACCAACATGGGTAACTAAGAGGGGGTTCAAATGGCACAAGCTACAGTGCTCGATATTCGACGCTATTTTACAAAAGAAGGAACAGATCCGTACGAGATGTTCACTTGGGTTGAGAGAGACTCAAAGATTGATAATCCTGTAACAGGTAAGATTGCGTTTGAGCAAAAGGCAGTAGAATTCCCTGATACGTGGAGTATGAACGCCATTAATATTGTGAGCCAAAAATACTTTAGTGGTACTCCAGGTACAAAAGAGCGCGAAGGCGGCCTGAAGACCCTGATTAATCGTGTAGCTGACACAATTACCCGTCACGGCGAACAAGAGGATTACTTTGCAAACAAAGAGCAAGCAACCGTATTCAACGCAGAACTCAAATATATCTTGGCTTCTCAGCGCGCAGCTTTTAACTCACCGGTTTGGTTTAACATTGGTGCCGCATCTCGAGCACAACAAGCAAGTGCTTGTTTTATTTTGGCAGTAGATGACACGATGCCCTCAATCCTTAACTGGTATAAAGAAGAAGGAATGATCTTTAAAGGTGGTTCTGGCTCTGGTTTGAATATCAGTGCGATCAGATCATCACACGAGCCGCTTGGACAGAGTGGTGGCAAGGCGTCGGGTCCACTGAGCTTTATGCGTGGTGCAGATAGTTCAGCTGGTGCCATTAAGTCGGGCGGCAAAACACGCCGCGCAGCCAAGATGGTTATCATGAACATTGATCATCCAGATGTCGAGGAGTTTATTTGGTGTAAAGCGATTGAAGAGCGTAAGGCAAGAGTCTTACAAGAAGCTGGTTTTGATATGAGCTTAGACGGCACAGATATATTTAGTGTGCAGTACCAAAATGCCAACAACTCAGTTCGTGTGACTGATGACTTTATGAAGGCTGTTGAAAACAATGATGACTGGCAACTGGTTGGTGTTAAAGACAAAAAAGTCTATAAAACTGTTAAAGCGCGCGATCTTTGGCGTCAAGTTGCGGAGAGTGCGTGGGAATGTGCCGATCCAGGATTGCAGTTTGATACAACTGTTAACAACTGGCACACAGCACCAAATGCTGGCCGTATTAACGGATCAAATCCGTGCTCAGAGTATATGCACCTCGATAACTCGGCTTGTAACTTAGCCTCGATCAACTTGTTGAAATATCTCAACGAGGATGGCAGTTTTGATGTAGAAGCATTTAAACAAACTGTCGAGATCGTCTTTACTGCACAAGAGATTCTGGTTGGTTATTCTGAGTATCCAACTGAAGGAATAGCTAAGAATGCCCGCGCCTATCGTGAACTTGGTATGGGCTATGCAAATCTCGGCGCTATGCTCATGGCCCAAGGTTTGCCATACGATAGCGATGAAGGGCGCGCTCAAGCCGCTGCAATTACTGCGCTAATGACAGGACAGGCATACGCTACGAGTGCACGGATCGCAAAGCAAGTCGGTACGTTCTCAGGTTTCAACAAAGACCGAGAGGGTATGTTGAAGGTGCTTGCGCAACATAGAGGTGCGGTGCGAGATATCGATGCAAGCTTGGTATCAGAGGAGCTTTTGTCATCTGCGGCTGAAGCTTGGGATGAGGCAGTCGAGCTCGGTGACCGGTATGGTGTCAGAAACTCACAAGCAACTGTGCTAGCCCCAACTGGAACAATTGGTTTTATGATGGACTGCGACACAACTGGCGTTGAGCCTGACTTCTCATTAACCAAGTATAAAAAATTGGTTGGTGGTGGAAATATGGTGATCGTTAATCAAACAGTACCACGTGCGCTCACTACAATGGGGTACAACTCTGCTCAGATAAAAGATATTGAGGACTACATCCACGAGCGAAGCACTGTTGTTGGCGCTCCCCACCTCAAAAAAGAGGATTATGATACCTTTGCCTGTGCCGTTGGTGAGAACGCGATTCACTACATGGGTCACGTAAAGATGATGGGTGCTGTTCAGCCATTTATCTCGGGCGCTATCAGCAAGACAGTCAATATGCCCGAGGAGTCAACAGTTGAAGATATTGAAGAGCT
>Ga0115567_10007146_pt1 | contig 10598 bp, 13 predicted proteins | sample COGITO_mtgs_1204_2_FD_88679 | JGI IMG/M metagenome (GOLD analysis project Ga0115567, IMG submission 88679) | Pelagic marine microbial communities from North Sea - COGITO_mtgs_120412 | ecosystem: Environmental > Aquatic > Marine > Epipelagic | place: Germany:Helgoland, sampling site Kabeltonne... | reverse complement strand
GGATGACTTTATTTAAAGTCATCCCTTTTTATTGTTCTATTCGCAAGGCTTTTGCCCACTGCTAACAATATATATTCTACTGTTTTGTTTCTACACTTAACCCATCAAATTCCCATTGAGTAATGCCACCATTAAGATCATAAATCTTTACAAAGCCAGCTTCCAACATTTTTTTGGCACATTTTGTGCTTCTTCCACCCGATTTACAATACAATACCACAGGCTTATTCTTGTCTAACTTTAAAATATCCTCATCAAAGGTTGGGGAGTTAAAATCAATATTTTGGGCTCCCTTTATATAGCCAGTTTCATATTCCTCATAGGTTCTCACATCTACCAATTGCACATCTTCCATTTCCAAAATCGATTGCATTTCTTCAGTAGAAACCACTTTTACTTCCGATGATTTATCGCTTGAGCAGCCCACGAGCAATGTTATAGCGGTAAGCAGCATAACCAAAATAGAGTTTTTTAAATATTTCATAGTAGTTACTTATTTATCAACAACATCACCAACCCAAGTATTCATACCGCCTATGAGATTGTGAGCAGTTTTAAAACCCAACTTGTCCATAATAGCGCAGGCTTGCCCGCTGCGATTCCCTGATCTACAATATACAAAATAAGCTTTGGTTTTATCTAAATTTTCAAGTGCTTCTAAAAAGGCTTGACCTTGGTAAAAATCTAGGTGCACTGCATTTGGGATGATCCCTTCTTCCACTTCCGCTTCCGTTCTCACATCTAAAACAACTGCGTTATCTGTGTCCTGTAATTGTTCAATCCATTCATCTTGAGGCAAATCGGCCATAATCTATTCTATTTATAGTGAGAGTTCAAAATTAACATTTCTAACGTAAAAGAGGCATAAAAACCGAGAGTGTTACATTAAAAACTTTCGAAACTTAAATTAAATCCATTATAGTTTGATTGAACAGCCAATCGCTCGTGTTTTAGGTTCCGCAATTGGTTCTCCGTTTAAAAGGGCATCCACTGCATTTTCAACATAATGCTGTTTTACCGCTTTTGCATCTTGATAATTATCATCAATGGCGCCAATGTATTTTACAATAGGTCCTTTTTGGGTTTTCTCCAGCACGTAGATATGAGGGGTTTTAGTGGCGCCATATTGCGGATAGATTTTTTGGCCTTTATCCATTAAATAAGGAAAGGTAAACCCCTTCGCTTTAGCTCTTGCTTTCATGGCTTCCATCTTGTCACCAGGTTTGGTCTCTGGGTTGTTGGGCATAATGGCGATTACAGGATATCCTTTATTGGCATACTTTTTATTTAAATCGTTGATTCGATCTTCATAAGCTACCGCATAAGGACAGGTATTACAGGTAAACGTAATAATAAACCCTTTGGCATCTGGATAATCTGCCATAGACACCATGTTCCCGTCAATGTTTTCAAGTTTGAAATCGGTGGCAATATCTCCAATATCATAGCCTTCATAAGTCGTTGTAAAACTAAAACCTGTAAAGATCAAGGTTAATACTATAAGTGTTTGTAAAGTCTTTTTCATAATGTTTAGTTTAAAAATTGTATTAATGCTTTTTCCAATTCAGGATATTCGAACGATTGTTCGTAAAACTTGCGCTCATTTTTATTATAAATCAAGGTGGCGGGTATGGCACCAGACCAATCGGGATTCACTTTAGGAATCCAAGAATTGCTATCGGGATCGTTAAGAGCAACCACTTTCGACTTTAATCCCTTAGAACTAATATAAGGTTTTAATTTGGAATCATATTGATTCGGAAAATCCAGACTTACCAAAATCACCTCAACATTGCTAGTCGCATAGACCTTATTGAGTTTTTCAAAAGAAGGTAATTCCTTAATACATGGCGCGCACCAGGTTGCCCAAAAATTAATGACATACACCTGATCATCCTTTTTATGAAGTAAGCTCTCGAATTCCTCAAAATTGTAAACTTTCAAGCTATCCACCGCAACAGTAGGCTCAGGTTCGTTTTGTGAATTTTGAGCCTTGGGTTCGTTTTTGCAGGCAAAACAGGTAAGTAATAAGCAGAAGTATATGAATCGCATGTTTTAAAAATAAGCATGAAAATGACTTCGGTTTAAAATTTAACAAAAAATTAATCTCTTGCTCTAAGATTTGTATTACATTTGTATATACAACAATTGTATATGAATGATTTAAATTTCAGATTAAAAACAGAATCCAATTTGACCTTAGAAAAGCAAACCGTGATCAATCTTTTTTTGGCACAAACGTTTTCTAAAACCAAATTGATGAGCATTCTAAAGCCACATGATTTATCTATTGAGCAATTTAACGTCTTACGAATCCTACGAGGACAACGGGGCAACCCAGTCAATTTGAAAGATGTGCAGGACCGTATGGTCAGCAAAATGAGCAACACCACCAGATTGATTGACAAACTAATTTTAAAAGATTTTGTAAAAAGAACGGAATGTCCTGAAAATCGTAGAAAAATAGAATTGTTCATTACTGACAAAGGACTAAAGCAATTGGCCAAAATTGATCCCATAATCGATCAAACTGAAATCGAGATCACTTCAAATTTAACATCAACGGAATTACAACAATTAAACCATTTATTAACCAAGTTAACAACAACTTAAAAGCAAAACCATTATGAAAACAAAATTTTTAAAATTTACTGGCGTATTAGTCCTAGCAATCTCTATGGCTTCATTTACAGCAATCACTGAGAAAAAAGTAAAGACCGACGAAAGTCAAATTACCTGGACAGGGCACAAAGTAACAGGAGAACACCAAGGCAACATCGCCATTTCGGAAGGGACCTTACTCTTTAACGGTAAAGAACTTACTGGTGGAAATTTTGTTATCGACATGACCACCATTAGCGTTACAGATCTTGATGCTAGCAGTGGAAAGGATAAATTGGAAGGTCACTTAAATTCCGACGACTTTTTTGGTACTGCCAACCATAAGACCGCGAATTTTAAAATTACAGACGTTAAAGGCAAAAAAGGCAAGTACCAAGTCACAGGAGATTTGACGATAAAAGGCATTACACATCCAGCCTCATTTGATATGATGGTTAATGATAATACTGCAACTGCCGATTTTAAAGTAGACCGTACCAAATATGGTATTAGATACGGGTCTGCAAGTTTCTTTGATGACCTAAAGGATAAAGCCATCTACGATGAGTTTGACCTTTCCGTTAGCTTGAAATTCTAAATAAGTATAAAGGTTCCTGTTTCCGCAGGAATCTTTTTTTATAAAATAATTTGATAACTGATTTTACATCTTTATATTTGAACTTTATAAAATAAATGAACACAATATTAAATCATACTTGGTGGTGGAAATTTCAGGAATGTCATTCGTGAAGCACCAGCATTGTATCTTTTACTAAACATACAAAAAAGGCTTGTCATTCACGACAAGCCTTTTTTTATATATTGAAATCTCAAAAAAATAGTTCTCCAAATAGAAACGAGACCACATTGAATCCAACACTAGATGAAAAAATTTAGTTTATATACCGATTACAAAAAACTACTGGCCGATACCATTACGCCCGTAAGTATTTATCTCAAAATCAGGGACAAATACCCAAACAGCATCCTGCTAGAAAGTAGCGACTATCATGCCAGCGATAACAGTTTTTCATACATCTGTTTCAATCCTATAGCAAGTATCAAGGTGCAAAACGATTGCATTGAACAAGTGTTCCCCGATGGTAGCACAAAAGTGAACAACGCTCGCAATATTTCGGTGACCGAAGAAATTCACAAGTTTACCAAACGTTTTAAGGTTGACGAAGAATTGCCCTTTAAGTTTATAAACAATGGCATTTTTGGTTACACAGCTTATGATGCGGTCAAATATTTTGAGGACATTGAAATTTCCAAAAAGCCCGAGTCTTTAGAAATTCCCGATGTCTATTATGCGGTGTACCAAAATATCATCGCCATCAATCATTTCAAAAACGAAGCTTATATTTTTGCTCATTGTTTTGAGACCGAAACCAATATTGATGAAATTCATCAATTGATAAAATCCAAAAATTTTGCAACCTATCATTTTTCTGCGGAAGGCGATATCGAATCGAATTTAACCGATGACGAGTATAAGGAACAAGTGGAATTGGCTAAAAAGCACTGTGCCCGTGGCGATGTTTTTCAATTGGTACTTTCAAAAAAATTCTCACAACAATTCAAAGGAGACGAGTTTAACGTCTACCGCGCCCTAAGAAGCATTAACCCTTCCCCCTACCTTTTTTACTTTGACTACGGAAATTTTAAAATCTTCGGAAGCTCTCCAGAAGCGCAACTCGTCGTTAACAATGGCATTGCGGAAATTCACCCCATAGCGGGCACCTTTAAAAGAACCGGAAATGACCAAAAAGATGCTGAGCTGGCTAAGGAATTGGCGCAAGATCAGAAGGAAAATGCAGAACATGTGATGCTGGTTGATTTGGCACGAAATGATTTGAGTCGACATGGCAGCCAAGTTAAAGTGGAGACTTATCGCGAAGCCCAATTTTTTTCACATGTGATTCACTTGGTGAGCAAAGTTACTGGCAAAGTTCATGAGAACACGCCTACTCTTCAAGTGGTGGCAGACACATTTCCTGCGGGTACTTTGAGTGGAGCTCCTAAATTTAGGGCCATGCAACTTATCGAAGCCTATGAAAAAACTAGCAGAACTTACTACGGTGGCGCGATTGGTTTTATGGATTTTAGTGGCAATTACAACCATGCCATCATGATTCGTACGTTTTTGAGCAAAGACCATCAATTGCATTGGCAAGCGGGTGCAGGCTTGGTCTCCAAGTCTAAACCGGAAGATGAATTGCAAGAAGTTTACAATAAGCTGGGCGCACTTACCAAAGCTATCGAGTTGGCTGAAGAAATTTAGGCAACAGCATAAATTAGCAACAGGAATTAAGAACCAGCCCCAAAACAACTCTTCTTAATTCAATAGTAAGAATTGGAGTTTCAAATATTCAATAACACAAAGATGAACAACGTATTAGTAATAGATAATTACGACAGTTTCACGTTTAACCTCGTCCATTATTTGGAGGATTTGGATTGCAAGGTTACCGTAAAACGTAATGACAAACTTAGTTTGGAGGAGATAGATGCTTTCGATAAAATCGTACTTTCCCCTGGTCCTGGCGTTCCCGATGAAGCTGGGTTACTAAAGGCCATCATTAAAAAGTATGCCCCCACTAAAAGCATGCTGGGTGTATGTTTGGGCCAACAAGCCATTGGTGAAGTTTTCGGCGGAAAAATAATTAACTTAGAACAAGTGTACCACGGTGTAGCCACCACAGTTACCGTTAACGTTGATGATGAATCGCTTTTTCACAATATGGATAAAACGTTTGAGGTTGGTCGTTACCATTCCTGGGTGGTTGACACCCAATTACCTGAAGTGTTAGAGGCAACTTCATTTGACGAAAACGGACAAATTATGTCGCTTCGTCATCGCCATTATGATCTCAAAGGGGTACAATTTCATCCTGAAAGTATCTTAACTCCTAATGGCAAACAAATTTTAGAAAATTGGATAAAAATTTAAGCAAGGTCATCAAAGCTCTAACACAGACCCTATTCAAATTATAAAAAACTAATTTGAATTTTAATTAAAAATACCTGCCTTCGCAGGCTTTATAATGAATAACATACTCAATAGACTCATCAATCAAGAAAGCATCTCAAGTGAAGAAGCAAAAAATGTGTTGGTCAACATGTCTGAAGGCATTTATAACCAAAGCCAGATGGCTTCTTTTCTAACGGTGTATATGATGCGAAACATTACTTTAGAAGAACTTCGTGGTTTTCGTGATGCCTTGCTAGAACTTTGTGTGATGGTAGATTTATCAGACTTTAATGCCATCGATCTCTGCGGAACGGGTGGCGACGGAAAAAATACGTTCAATATTTCTACCTTATCCTCATTCATTACCGCTGGCGCAGGCGTGCATGTGGCAAAACATGGCAACTATGGTGTGTCTTCCGCTTCCGGTTCGTCTAATGTGATGGAAGCCTTAGGTGTAAAATTTACGGATGATGTTGAGCTATTAAAACAGAGTATCGATAAAGCAGGTATTTGTGTAATGCATGCCCCCCTTTTTCATCCAGCCATGAAAAATGTGGCACCCATCCGTCGCGAATTGGGTGTGAAGACCTTTTTTAATATGTTGGGACCTATGGTAAATCCTGCCTTTCCGCCAAACCAAATGGTAGGGGTGTTTAGTTTGGAGTTACAACGCTTGTATGGTTATCTTTATCAAGATAGCGACAAAAATTACAGTATTGTACATGCCTTGGATGGTTATGATGAAATTTCACTCACTGGGGATACAAAAATCATTACCAACTCCAGTGAACGCATGATGAGCCCGTCGGATATTGGAATGGAAACCATTGAAGCCGATAAAATTTTTGGCGGTAACACGATTGATGAGGCGACCACCATATTTAAGCAAATCATTTCAGGCAGGGGCACCGAAGCTCAAAACAATGTGGTTTGCGCCAATGCGGGTCTTGCCATTGCTACAGTAAAGGGGGTGTCCCACGAAGAAGGCATACACATGGCGCGACGCAGTTTGGCTAGCGGGAAAGCACAAAAAAGTTTAGTAAAATTGATTGAATTGAGTAAGGCATCATCAATAACTTAATCAAAACACTGCCTTCAATTAAATTCCAATGTTAAAGTTTATAGCGGGAAAATGGATATATTAAGTAGAATTGTTAAGGATAAACGTATTGAAGTTGATTTAAGAAAATCGCTAATTCCAATCCAGCAGTTGGAGCAATCGGTGCTTTTTGAACGTACACCGCTTTCATTGGCGCAACGTTTAAAGCACAGCGATACGGGTATCATTGCAGAGCATAAGCGTCGGTCGCCCTCAAAACAGGTAATCAATCAAAGTTGTAATGTCTTTGATGTCGCTAAAGGCTATGAGCTGGCAGGGGTTTGTGGCATGTCTATTTTAACCGATGGCAAATATTTTGGAGGCAGTCTGGACGATTTGCTAACCGCTCGCGCCAGTTGTGAGTTACCATTGCTTCGAAAGGAATTTATAATCGATAGTTACCAAATTTTAGAGGCCAAAGCTTATGGTGCGGATGTAATTTTGCTCATTGCTGCTATTTTAACTCGAGCCGAAATAAAGGCCTTTTCAGAATTTGCTCAAAGGTTAGGTCTGGAAGTTTTATTGGAAGTTCACAATGAAACAGAATTGCAGAAATCCATCATGCCAAGTCTGGATCTCTTTGGGGTTAACAATCGTAATTTAAAGACCTTTGAGGTGAGCCTAGAAACCAGTAGAACCTTAAGTGCACTCATTCCTAACGACTTTGTAAAGGTGTCTGAAAGTGGTATAAGTTCAATAGAAGCGATTAAAAGCTTGCAACCTTTTGGCTACCAAGGCTTTTTAATTGGTGAAAATTTTATGAAGACAAATCATCCAGGGCAAAGTGCTGCAGATTTCGTCAAGGCGTTTTAACTATAAAACCTGATTCAAGACATTAACATAAACAGTCATTTCCTAAAGTATCATGAACACGAATCCTACAGCAACTGCGGAAGATTTAAACCTTTACCCGCCAAATATAAAGCTTAAGGTCTGCGGAATGAAGTATCCAGAGAATATGCTTGATTTGGCCAAAATGCAACCCGATTATATGGGGCTGATCTTTTATGAAAAATCAAGTCGCTATTTTACAGGACCACTTCCAGAATTACCAAAAACGATTCAAAAAGTTGGGGTATTTGTGAATGCTTCCGCCGAAAAAATAATTGAGAGCATTAAAACATATCAACTTCACGCCATTCAGTTGCATGGCGAAGAGACCCCAGAATTTCTGCAGCAGCTTATCGGTAACATTACAGATGCCTGTGCCAATTCCGTAGCCATCATTAAAGCATTTAGCATTGGTGAGGATTTTGATTTTTCAGTATTACAAGCGTATGAAGATTGCTGTGATTTTTACTTATTTGATACCAAAGGCAAGTTACCGGGCGGAAATGGCCACAGTTTCAACTGGAACTTGCTCAATAATTATCCTTCTACCAAACCATACTTTTTGAGCGGTGGCATTGGGTTGGAAGAAGCGGAATTGCTGAAGGCATTTTTAGAGACTGAAGCTGCCACCTATTGTTATGCTATAGATGTAAACAGTCAATTTGAAATTGAGGCTGGCTTAAAAAACTTAGAGCAACTTATAGAATTCAAAAAGAAATTAATCGGTTCCATTTAAAGATTTGAACCTTAACTTATGAGATTCTTGTTTGCGCAGGAATAAATATTATGACATACAACATCAACGATAAAGGCTATTACGGAGAATTTGGAGGGGCATATATTCCAGAGATGCTCTATCCCAATGTAGAAGAACTGCGCCAAAACTATCTTAAAATCATGGCAGAACCGTCTTTCAAAGCTCAGTTTGACCAGCTTCTAAAAGACTATGTGGGCAGACCTTCCCCTTTGTATTTTGCCACACGTTTAAGCGCTAAATACAATACTAAAATTTACCTTAAACGTGAAGACCTCAATCACACGGGCGCCCATAAAGTGAACAATACCATCGGCCAAATTTTAATGGCCCAACGCTTGGGCAAAACACGCATTATTGCCGAAACTGGCGCAGGCCAACACGGGGTTGCCACCGCAACTGTTTGTGCCTTGATGGGTATGGAATGTATTGTATACATGGGCGAGATCGATATCGCACGCCAAGCACCAAATGTAGCTCGTATGAAAATGTTGGGCGCTACAGTGGTGCCCGCGCTCTCTGGAAGTCGTACTTTAAAAGATGCCACCAATGAGGCCATTCGCGACTGGATCAACAATCCGGTAGACACGCATTACATTATTGGTTCTGTGGTAGGCCCGCACCCCTATCCCGATATGGTGGCTCGATTTCAAGCGGTGGTTTCCGAAGAAATCCAATGGCAACTTAAAGCACACGAAGGTACCAGCAAACCAAATTATGTCGTGGCCTGCGTTGGGGGGGGCAGTAATGCTGCTGGTGCATTTTACCATTATTTGGAAGATACAACTGTGAAGCTCATTGCAGTGGAGGCTGCTGGTAAGGGAGTAGATTCAGGCGAAAGCGCTGCTACCTCCATTTTGGGGAAGGAAGGTATTATCCATGGCAGTAAAACCCTATTGATGCAAACCAAAGACGGACAAATTACCGAACCTTATTCCATTTCCGCAGGATTGGATTATCCAGGAGTAGGCCCCATGCACGCGCATCTTTACAAAACTGGTCGTGCCGAATTTATGGCCATTACAGATGACGAAGCGATGCAGGCTGGAATGGAATTGAGCAAGATGGAAGGCATTATCCCCGCCATTGAAACTGCGCATTCGTTGGCGATTTTTAAACAAAAAACCTTTAAGCCAGAAGATATTGTAGTGGTGAATCTTTCAGGTAGGGGTGATAAGGATTTACAAAATTATATCGATTATTTCGATTTGTAAGGGCATGTGGGCGTTACCACAAGGGTCAGGCTTTCGGCAGTCGCTCTCTGCGAGGAGCTCCAACACTGGCCTCAATCCTTAACGCAAACCCCAATAGGCTGTAGCATAAGCGATGTAAAGCGCAGTAAAAATATGAAGACCGCAATCAAGGTGACGGTTCTACCCACATTAAAAAAAAGAGAGTGTTTTTGGAGCCAAAAAAGTTTAATTAATCAGATCTCCGCTATAGCGGGAAGCAATTATGAATAGAATCAATCAACAATTACATAAAGACGGGAAACTGTTATCCATATATTTTTCCGCAGGGTATCCAAAGTTAAACGATACCGTTACTATTATTAAAGATCTTGAGAAAAGTGGCGTAGGAATGATAGAAATCGGACTCCCATTTAGTGACCCATTGGCCGATGGCCCTACCATACAAGCGAGTTCTACCGAGGCACTTAAAAATGGCATGACTACCGAGGTCTTGTTCAACCAATTAAAAGACATTCGCCCATTGGTAAACATTCCCCTAATTATTATGGGCTATTTTAACCCAATGCTACAATATGGGGTGGAAGCTTTTTGTGCCAAATGCCAAGAAGTGGGTATCGATGGACTCATTATTCCAGATCTTCCCGTAGATGTTTATGATGCGCAGTACAAAAGCATTTTTGAAGCTTATGGGCTCATCAATGTCTTTTTAATTACGCCCCAAACTTCAGAAGAGCGCATTCGATACATTGATTCCATTTCCGAAGGATTTATATATATGGTAAGTAGTGCGAGCGTTACAGGCAGCGGAGAGGGTTTTGGTGACGCCCAAACGCGTTACTTTAAACGTATTTCGGACTTAAAGTTAAACCATCCTCAAGTGGTTGGCTTTGGCATTAAGGATCGCGCTACATTCAATCACGCCACCACCCACGCTAAAGGCGCGATTATTGGGAGTGCTTTTATAAAACATTTAAAGGCAAATGGAGCCAGCAACATTTCAGAATTCGTTAAAAACATTAACGCTTAGGCCCAAGGTTTTAATATAACTTTAAACAAATCAAAAAACCATTTGACTATCTTTAAGTATTACTAATTAAAACTTAAACACATTATGGGAATTATAAAAGATAACAAGAAATTTGACAG
>Ga0115567_10007144_pt1 | contig 10600 bp, 7 predicted proteins | sample COGITO_mtgs_1204_2_FD_88679 | JGI IMG/M metagenome (GOLD analysis project Ga0115567, IMG submission 88679) | Pelagic marine microbial communities from North Sea - COGITO_mtgs_120412 | ecosystem: Environmental > Aquatic > Marine > Epipelagic | place: Germany:Helgoland, sampling site Kabeltonne... | reverse complement strand
AGGCAAAGGCACAGGCGAGGATTCCTCGCTCGGTTTGGGCACCAGCGAGTCGTCCACCGGTATCGTCGCGAACGGATCGTGTGGGTCGGGCGGCGGCGCGGCGGCGGCCACGGGTGGTGCGCCTCGGATGACGAACCTGGGCACCGCGCGCGGGGTCGGGTCGTCGTCTTCAGAGCTCGAGTCCGTGGGCGGTCGTGAAGGAGGCGGTTGGGTTTGTCGACTGAAGAGCTCGTTGGTTGCGGTTCGAACGACGCGGCGGTTCGAGCTCGTCGGCGTCGTCGCGGCCGCGGGTGAGAGTTCAAACGCCGAGAACTTCCAGTACATCCCCGCGGACGCGTATCCGATGCGTTTGCGCGCGTGCGCGTCCGCGTGTCGCGCGATGTCGCGCCCCGGGAGCTTTATCACCTGAGGGTACTCGAACAGAGCGACGGACGTGAGGCACGCGGCGGCCTCGAACTCCACCCGCGTCATGCCCTTGGGCTCGCCCTTCCGGCCGCGCTTGGCCATCTCCCACACGCGGACGAGGATCTCCCGCGGCAGCCCGACGCGGTTGAAGAACGCGACCGCCTGGTCCCCCGTCAGCGACGTCTTCATCGGGTCCCCAACCGCCTCGAACCACCAGCGCTCGAGGAGGCTCGAGCTCAGGCCGCCTCTGCTCGCGTAGCCCTTGCGCCTGGCGCGCCGCTTGGAGTCTCCATCCCGTTTGCGTCGCTCGTCCGCGCTGAGCCGCGTCGGGCGCGGGTCCGTCGCGCGATACATCGTGTCCATACCCCGCGAACCACTCCCGCGTCTCACCGGCGCGTCGTTACAACGAGAGTTGGTCGAGTATCGGGTAGATGGGAGTCGACAAATCTCTTGGCTCTTGGTCATTGCAAAAACTACTTTCACTCAACTACTGTGACTGCTGCGCCGTCGCCAGAGCCTCGCTGAGCCCACCACGCGCGCCCCTCCCCCCTTCCCCTGGAGCCACACTCCCGCTCCACTCCGCCCCGTCCACGCGCTCGTAGAACAGGATGTACCCGTGCTCCGTGTTCCCACCCCCGTGCTCCCGCGTACTTCCAAAGAAATTGTTCATGCCCTCGTCGTCCATCCGCTCCACGGTGTCGTCGTCGTACGTCAGCCACTGCCCGTGCGATTTAACCAGGCACACGTAGTGGCCGTGGTTCGGCCCGCTGCCCACGTGCACCACCACCGCGAAGAGCTGGTACGCGGCATCCTGCCCCTCCGCCTCTTCCTCCATGTTCGGGATCTTGAGCTCGGACGGGAAAACAACGCGGTGCATGAGCTTAGCGTGCCGGCCCAGCGACTCGAGGTACTTGAACCGCTTCAGGTGCAGCGCCAGCACCTTCGGGGAGGACTTGACCAGCATGCGCTTATGCGCCTCCTGTAACCCCCCGCACGCGTCGCACTGGAACTTATCCTGCGACGCGAGCAGCTCGTTGGAGCTGAACTGCTTGAGGCACGCGCTGACGCTCGCGTTTTGTTCAATGTCCAAGCTCAGATCCATAAACGCCTCGTGCCGCGACGTGACGTTCTCGCACCACAAACACTGCGTCTGGTTCGTCAACCCGCCCTCGAAGATCTCGTGGATCCACGTCTTCACCGGCTTCGTGGGTTCACCCTCCGGCGTCGGGTGTTCCTTTCGGTGCTGCTTCACGAGCACTTCGCAGCATTCGTTGACGACAAAGTTGAAAAACTCGTGCGCGTCCTGGTGCATGTACGAGTTGAAGATGACGTTGTCCTTCTTCAGCCGTTCGATGAACCGCTTGGGGGAGAAGACGCCGGTTCGTTTCTTCTGGTTGGAGATGGACGAGAACAGGTCCCCGAGCGCGGTGAGCAGGCTCTCGTCGTGATCTTTCGGGAGCGACTCGTGGTACTCGAGGATCGCGTGTCGAAACGGCTTGCAGAAGTAGAGCGCCTGCAGCACTGAGTTGGCGTAGCATGTGTTGCCGAAGTTCTCCAGGCCGTAGTACCGCTCGCCGTCGGTGTCCGCTAGGAGCGCCTTGTCCAGCTTGGTCGAGCCGTTACCCTGGTGCGACGGGAGGGAGGGCGAAATGATGAGTGGGGCGCGTGTGGGAGGAAAATCGTTAGGGCTCCGGAGTCGGGGCGTCGACGGCGACGCGCGGGGTTCGCGACGTATCGGGTCCGGTGTCGGGTGTCGGCGTGGTCGTGGGGCTCACCATGGCGTCGTCGCACGCTCAAACCCGGCGATCGACTCCCTCGATGCGTAGGGCACGGTCTCTCCCTCCGTGTGTGAGGAGGAGGCCAGAACATCCACCGTCCTGAGATGATTTGACTGTTGCGCCGCTTGCTGCCGTGTTGGATACCTTTTGCTGACTGGACCACCAGATCGGAGAGCGCGACCCATATCCACCCCACGATGGTGGCGGGACACATCCTCGATGCGGTGGACGTGCTCCACAGCAAGGTGCGGGGCAAGGCGCGATCGGGAAACCGGGAGATGCCGCACAACTTTGTCATGTGCGACAAGCTCAGGCCGTGGGTGAAGTGGGCATTCTGGTTGACGAACGTCCCTTACGTTTACATCTGCGGCCTCGCGCTCGTCGAGTCGCTGCCCGCCAAGGCGATGCAGCACCCGGTGATGGAGTGCCTCCGGCCGTACTGTACCAGCAACCTGTTCCACGCGTTGTGCGTCGGCTCCGTCGCGTTGGCGTCCAGCGCGTTCCACGGCGCGCAGCTCAACCTCGACCGCTCCTGCGCGTGCGCCCTGCGAGATTGGTACCAGGCGATCGGCAGGGCGGAGAAGCTCACGGGGGTGACGCTCTCGCCCCTCCACGAGGTGGGCTCGATGCGCGTGGCCACCCCGCGGGGCATGAGACGGCGGAGCGGGCGCTTGAACGACAAGCGGATGAGCGGCAGCCCACGGGCCTTTCACGACGGAGTCCCGAACGGCCTCAACGACCACCCGAGCGACGACGAAGAGGAACTCTGCCAATTCGTAGGCGAGGACGCGCCCATCTGGGAGGCGCCGATGGCGGGAGCCATCGCGGGGGTGACGGGCGCTTCGCCCGAGCGCAGGCGGCTGGTGTCCAGCCTGCTGTTCTGCGACGTGTTGTGCGCCAACGTCTACGTCATGTTCCTGCTGTCGTGCATCGGCGCCAAGCGGGGGCACTTGTACGAAGTGGTCGAGGCGTCGGCGGCGCCGGTGGTTTCGATGTTCGTCGCGGCGGCGTGCAAACGGCGGGGGATGTACCACGGGTACGTGTTCTTCCACTCCATCTGGCACTTCACGTCGGCGCTGCTCATGTACGAGATGCTCTACGAGAGGTTCGGGGACTCGTGGTGAGGTAACGGGTATGAGTATTGAGAGGCGGCGTATTATGATATTACGACGGAGTTAGAACGTTTAATCGAGTGGACTAAACACTCGTGCCAGTCACCCCTCTCACTTTTTCTCGGACGGCGTGTTCGTTTGCAGGCCCGTCATGTCACCCATCAGGGCGGACGTGATGTTCATCATCGCCTCTTCGGTCTCGCAGCCGCCTTCAGTTTTGAGGCACTGATCGATTGCGCGCTTCACCGTGATCAGCGGCGACCCGAGCCTCGGAAGCAGGCCGTAGATCTCCATGTCGGGGCTGTAGTCCTTCATGCGGGTCATCGTGTCGTCGTCCGGGGCCTTGAACGTGATCACGGACGCGCCCTCGACGTCCAGAAGTTCATCGCCGCTCGGCTGGAAGGTCATGTTCATGGTCCACTCGGCGGCGTACCTCGTCGGGGTGCAAAACTCGCCGGCGCCTCGGACGACTCGGACCCGTACGTCGGGGTTGAGCGCAAAGAAGTTGCCGAGCCACGTGTCCCACTGTGCCTTGCCTTGGACCTCGTAGCTCTCGAAGTTCTGGGAGTAGATGAAGTCGTTCGGGTCCACGGGCGCGACGCAGTCGGACTTGTAGTTGCCCAGGTCGCACTCGACCATGCGTCTGGCCAGCTCGAGCTTTTGGGGGGTGTAGAGCTCCTCGCAGGAGGAGGCGTGCGCGGTGGCGGCGGCGCAGGCGATGCCGACGAAGGCGATGAGTCGGAAGATGGGGTGGCCTGAAAGGCACATGGTCAGTGCGGGGTGGGGGTGCGGGGTGGGTGTGCGGTGAATAGTGAAGCGTTTCCCAAGGTTGGAATGGAAAGTATCTAATGTATCCTGGAAAAAATTCCTCGGAGTGGAAGACGAAGAGTCGAAGGACGGATGAACGAGGGCCTCTAGGCTCTCGGAGTATCCGCCGTTCTCGGATTCCGTGAAAGTCATTTCCTGGGAAGTGCTCAACGACGTTGGGACGGTTCGGGCGCCAAGAGCCGTCCGTTCCACGGGATCGAGAACGAGAAGTCTGGGACGGGGAGAACTCACCGCTGTCCACTCCCCGCGGCGTCCACTATCGCGCCGCGTCCCTCCTCCGTGACGGCCACCGCGTCGACCACACGCGTGCGATACCCTCGAACGCACTCGCCGCTCGCCGCACCCCGTCGTCGCGACGGTCCGCTGACAAGGCTCGCCGGAGAAGAAAAGGAACATGTACCAGTACGCCGACACCGTCGAGTTCGACCTCGTCGTCGTCTTCCTCGTCGTTTGCGTCATGCCCCTGGCGGTGTTCCTGATGCAGTCCAAGACCAAGGTCGGCCGCGCGATGTCCCTGGCCCTAATGGTCCTCGCCGTCCTCTACGTCGGCGGCTTCGAGCACTACAGGATGCACAGGCCGGAGGTCACCGAGGGCGGGCTCAAGGCGGCTGTGTTCCCGAGCTTTTTCCTCGACCTCGTCGAGTCCGAGACCTTTGAGCTCAACTACTTGCCCATCGGCGCTGACCCCGAAGCCATCGCGGTGGCGTCCGCCGGTATCAACCACTGGAACGCGACGATCGCCGAATACGAGCGCCCCGCGACCGCCCCGCGACGCGCCGCGCCGGGCGAGCGCCAGCGCCAGCGGCTTAAAAACTTTGACGCGGCGGGCGAGCCGCTCGTGGTGCACCTCTCGCACAAGGGCGCGGGCGACCGCATGTTCCGCGACGCACTCCGCGCGCTCGAGAGAAACACGTGCGCGAACGAGACGGAGTCGTCGTCCTCGTCGCATGACTCGTCGTCTCCGGTGTGCATGCGATGGTGCTCCGGAACGGCGGAGGACTTTCGCCACGACGTTCACACCTTCTCGTTCGACAGGTCCACGCCGCGGGACATGGGCCTCCTCGGTAGGCCCTACCGCGCCGTCTTCATCGTCCGGGACCCGCGTGATCTCATCGCCGAGTCGTACCTCGAGCACCTCGACACGAGCGAGGCGTGGGCGCGCTTACCCCGCGACGACCTCGGCGGCGAATCGTTCCAGTCCAAGCTCCGATCGATGTCCGCCGAGGACGGCGTCGACGTGGAGATCGATCGGTTCACCGCGTCGCTCTCCGTGAAGCTCGGTATCCAGAAGGCGCTCGGGCACCTCTACCAAGGCGATACGTTCATGTCCGACGCCGTGGACAGCAGGGTCGGGGATTTCGCGAGGAGCCTGAGGGCGTTCGCTCGCGCCGACGACCCGAACGTCGTCTTCGTCAAGTACGAAGAACTGCTCCGGGCCAAGACGGACGGTCTGACGCTCCTCAGCGAGTGGCTCGGGCTCAAGCGGGGTACCGCGGAGATGCGCGCGTTCGTGGACGCGTGCGTGGACGCGCGCGAGGACGCGCGCGTGGGTAAAGGCGGCGGGAACGGGGGCGGAGGGGGCGGGGACGGGGACAAGGACGAGTCGAACGAGGGAGCCGACGCGGAGATTTATTCGCTCTGCGAGGGCGGCGGGTGCGAGGAGCGGTCGCGGCGGGCGCGACGGACGCTGCCGCCGGGGGCGTGGCGCGAGCACTTCACGGATCGAAACGCGGAAAAGTTCGAGCGCGAGCACGGCGCGCTGTTGCGCAGCATGGGATACTACGACTTTCAGGAGATTGCCCGAATTTGATACGATACGAAATTGTCTAAACTACGGCTGCACGTATCGGTATATGAGCTCCAGTCCGTTGTTCGCCTTGAGCGTCTCCAGCATTTTCGGGTGCGACGCCAGCCTGGCGCACGCGATCGCCGCGTTCTTCTGCGCCGCGCCCGTACGTTTGTGGCACACCGCCAGCAGCGGCTTGACCGGCTCGAGCGCGGCGAATTTGTCACGGCCGGTTCCCTCCTTCGCCAGGTCACCGATGGCGAGCGCCGCGTTGCCCACCACCCCGTCGCCCACGATCTCCCCGACACGGATGCACTCCACCAACGCTTCACTCGCGCACTCCGCCAGCGCCAACCTCGCCGCCGCGTCGCCGCCGTTGGCCAACACCGCGAGCGTCCGCACCGCCGGCTCCAACCCCGGGAACGGTTCATCTTTTTGGTTTTTTTGGTCACTCTCACCGCCCGCCGCCCGCGTCTCGGCGTCCGTCCGGAGCCTCTCGCCCACGAACCGAGCGATCGCCCCCGCGCCGCCTTCCCCGCCGCGCGCGCACATCCCTTTCGCCGTGCTCGGGTCGCGCGCGAGGCGGGAGAGCACCGTCGCCGCGCGAGCGCCCACGGTTGGATCCGACGCCGCGAGCAGTGCGGCGAGCCGATCCGTCGCCCCCGTCGCCGCCGCCGCCGCCGCCGCGGTGACATCCGCCGTCGCGTTCGCCAGCGCCGCGAGTACGTTCAGCACGAGCTCCGGGCCCTTCACGTGCACCGTGTCGCGAGGGGACGCGGCTTTGACCCTGAGTCCCGCGAGGCCGGCGCCCATCCCCGCGGGCGCCGCCGGTCCCGCGGTTGAATCTTTTTCACTCGGCAGCAACGCGACGAGGTCCGAGATGCCCCGCGCGTTCGCCGCGAGTTTAGACCGCATCGTTGTGTCCGTGCACATGTTCCCGAGCAACGCCGCGGCGCGCTCCACGAGGACGGGTACCCCGCATCGAAGCACGGGCACGATCTTGGCCGTCGCGTCGTGATGATAGCTCGCCAGCGCGGTTCTCGCGAGGGAGTCGACCGCGCAGTTACCGAGGAGGGATAGGGCGTGCGCGGCGGCGAGCCGCGCGCCCGTGTCGTTCGCCAAGTCGCGTTCGAGCATCGCGAACAGCCCCGCGACCGCGCCTTTCGTATCTTTCGTATCCTCGGAGAGCGCCTTGATTATGGACCTCCGCGGCTCCGGGGTGGCGGAGCACGTGTGCAGCAGAAAAAGCGCCGCCGACACGGCTTCTCTCGACGCCGCATCAGCCTCGTTCCACGCGCGCGCGATGAATTTCACGACGAGCTCGAGCGTGCCGGCCCTCGCGAGTGTATCCCTGTTCGTCTCGTTCAGACACGCCGCCCTGAGCACCTTCAGCGGACCCAACAGCTTCGCCGCTCCGCCGCGAAGGTCGCCCGCCGCGAGTCCCAGCACCCGACGCAACTCGAGCAGTCTGGAGCCCTCGCCCGACCGAATGAAAACCCTGCACTGCTCGCTCGTCTCCAGCAAGGTCTCCAGCCTGCCGTAGTCGCACTCCTCCCCGCCGATGCCAACGCACAGCTTCTCCATCTCGCGCAGGGTGTTGAAGTCGGTGCCGTCAACCTCGCCGTCGATCCCGGAGCTCGCTCTGCGCATCCCCCGCTCAACCTCCTTCTCCTTTCGAGCCTCCTCGTACATCGCGTTAGCCTCTTTCAACCGTTTTTCAACCTCCGCGTTACCCGGGTCCCTTCGATGCGCCAGTGATAGGTCGTTGAGCGCGTCCTTGTAGTGCGAGAGCTGGAGCCTGGCGGCGGCTCTGCGCTGCAAACACTTGATCGCCGTCGGATGCGCGGGGGTCTCGAGGAGAAACTCGGCGAGCTCGCACGCCTTCGTGGCGTGGTCGATGCACTGCACGAACATCTCGCACTTGAGCGCCGCCATCGCCGCGTTGCCGTGCAGCTCCAGCGAGCGCTTATCAGCCTCCAGCCCGAGCTCGTAGCACTTGAGCGCCTCGGCGAATTGCCCCGCGCGAAACGCGTCGTTGCCCTCTTCCCGCTTGCGATGCGCCGTCTGCCTGGCGCGCACCTGCGCGGCGTGCCTCTTGTCGATGTCCGCCTCCATCGCCTTGAACGCGGGGTTCTCCGGGGTGTACTTCATCCACGGATCCGTCTCGTCGTCGGACGGCGTCCAGAGGTCCCACGCGTCGTAGTCGGTCGCCCTTTGCTTGTCCTCGGGCATCTTGGACCGGTACTCATGGAAAGCCGCCCGCGCGCGCTCGCGACGTTCCTTCTCGGCGATCATCTCGTCAACCTTGGCCTTGATCTTCTTCTGCTCCTCGGGGCTGAGGTTCTCGTACTTGCGCCGCTCCGCCTCCTCCGCCTCCTTCACCTGCCGCTCCGCCTCCGCCTCGTGCTCGGCGTCGCGCGCCTTGATCTTGCGGTCGATGTAGTCGGCAGAGATCGTGCCGGACTTGAGCCCGGTGATGAGCGCGTTGACCTCGTCGACGTTCTCGAGGAACTCGTCCGCCTCTTGGCCTCTGGCGGGAGACAACCCCACCCCGGGGCCCGGCCCGGAGGAGGCCGGCATCGTCATCTGCGTGTCAGGTGCTTGAGAGTGTGATGATTGACCGAGGTGCCGTCTTCGTCTCCTTTTGGCAGTGGACATGGCCTCCTTTCCCCATATCGTGACTCAAGAAAATAGACCGTCAAAAAACCAAAAACCAGGCAACCCAAGGGGGGGTGCAAACCTTTTTGGCATTTGCCGCGCCTTCTCCATTACCCAGCGCGCGGACTTCACTCGCCGCACCCCTTCGACCGAACGGATCCACGCCGAGCCGCTTTCGCCGTCGTGTTCAAGCGTACACGTGTCGTTCAACCCAGCGCACGGTCACTCGCGCGCCCAGATAGATACCCCCGCGCCCTTCAATTTCAACAACACGCACCCGCCACCGTCGATGAAGGCCAAGGCGTCGCACCCGCTCAAGAAGGCGCTCATCGCGGTCAACCCCAAGGCCACGCCCGCCGAGGTCAAGGTGGCGCCCGCGATCGCGAAGAAGAAAAAGAAGAGGAAGAACCCCAAGGCTGCGGACAAGCGCAGGTGAGCATCCCGAGATCCGGGCGCCCACTTTTCTTTTTTCCTCAAACGAACCCCCGGTGACGGCTCGCTGACATCCCGCGCCCCGCCCGCCTCAGGAACATCTCCGCGCGCTCCAAGACCATCCTCAAGCACTTCAACATGTTCGGCATGCGCAACGAGGGCGCCGACAAGACCTACCGCGAGAAGCTCGGGCACCACCTCAAGCTCTTCTACGGCGACACCTTCAAGGAGGGGTCGTACTGGTACACCCATCCAGACGAAAACGAGTTCTTCCGCGCCGTCTTCGCCAAAGCCGCCGGGAAGGAGAACGCCGACGATTACACGGACGCGGCGGGCATCGAAAGCATCTTCTTCAAAAAAGACAACCGCCAGATCGGCATCGACGCCAAGGCGCTCAGGCGCTACTGCACGGAAAAACAGCTCCAGGCACTCTTCGCGGCGTGTCCCGCTTCGTCAAAGCCGGGTGACGTCTGCGTCCAGGTGGCAGCGCCGAAGAACGCCACGTGGAGCTCGCATGGAGCCACAGGTGGCGGCGGCAAGACACGTGTGGAGGAAGGGGCGATGGTGTTGGCGAGCCTGGGCGCGGATGAGCCGAGCGACGACGCGAGCGACGACGCCACGGAGGCTGCCGACGCCGACGTCGCCAATCTTGACGAAGTTTCGGGATCTGGATCGGACGACGACACGGACACCGACGACGCGGAGCCGGCGCTGCCCGCGGGTGGAGACTTCGACGATGGGAACTTCTACAGCGACGAGAAGAAGTTCAAGGGTGGCGACGACGAGTTCAACTTGGACGGGTTCACCGCCAGCCAGCTCAATCCCCCGGAGATGGACGAGGTCGACTTTGGCATTTTCGCCGATTTCGCGCCTTCGCAGCAGCCCACGCAGCAGGCCACGCAGCCCGAACCCACCGAGCAGCAGACCGAGCTGATGGAGATCCTGAGGAATCAGGATAACATCAACAGTTGGTGTGTTCGCCTCAGCCAGATGAAGGTTGAGATGGCTGAGGGGAGGGTCATCATGGGGTGGACGCAGGCGGCGTGCGAGAGGCGGGCGAGGGCGATGAAATCTATCGAGGAGCTCGAGAAGATCATGAGAGAACAAGACCAGTCCGTCGATAATGACATGAACGTTCACTTCCCCCCCGCGACAATGGGGTTATGAGCGAGCACTGGAAAGACCACTTGTGTATCATTGACGCTGTATTTAATCAAATTATTCAAATCTAAAGTCTCACGTCGGCGACGACGGACACGTGGTCGCTCGGGTACTCCTCCGACGGAAGCCCGCCGCGAAGCCTCGGCGGCTTCAGCACCCGCGTCGACGCAATCCCAGGGGTGTGAAAGATGTAGTCCACCGTGCCGCGAAACTTGCCGTGAAAACTCGTCATCGCCGGCTCTGCGCCGCAAACCTCCCTGTAGCAGCTTCGAAGATTCCCGGCGTACGCGTGGGTCAGCCGGTGACGACCGTCCCACTCCCGTGCCGTCCCTTCCGCCGCCCTCGGCCGACCCTCCAGCGCGGACATCATGGCGCGAATGGCCCGCGCGTCACCCCGCTTCGCCGTGCCCTTCGACATCGCGGAGGGCGACTTTGTTTTT
>Ga0115567_10007143_pt1 | contig 10600 bp, 10 predicted proteins | sample COGITO_mtgs_1204_2_FD_88679 | JGI IMG/M metagenome (GOLD analysis project Ga0115567, IMG submission 88679) | Pelagic marine microbial communities from North Sea - COGITO_mtgs_120412 | ecosystem: Environmental > Aquatic > Marine > Epipelagic | place: Germany:Helgoland, sampling site Kabeltonne... | reverse complement strand
GAAATAAGTTTAACACTAAACAACATCTTTCCCCCTGCTTTGTCTCCAAACATCGGTTGATCGGGGAATTTTACACTTATTTTTTCCTTGCTCTCTCCGGCCTTCATTCCGGTGATGGCTTTTTCTACCTCGGGCATAATATGCTTTTCTCCCAAGACAACACGACGTTCGTTGTTTTCATCTTCCCCCCAAACACGTTCGTTCTTTTCATTGGTTCCGACGAGATCAACCTTAACCACGTCGCCGGCCTTTGCGGCTCGTTCAACGATCTTTTCCCGCTCTTGTGCCACAAGAAGACGTTTCAAAGCCTCCTCTATGTCTTTTTCTGAAATATTTATTTTTAAAGCCTTCGGTTTTAGTTTTTCATAATTTCCCAAAGAAAGTTCTGGGAACAGCTCCACTGAAATCCCCACCTGAAACGGCGGTTTTTTAAGATCCTTAATATCAACCTGCGGCATCGCCACAGGATGTAGATCATGCTCGGTCACAAAAGCACTGTATTTTTGACTCAACACCTGGTCAAAAGACTCTTGAAATGCTCGCTGGGGACCAATAGCCCCCAAGACCATGTCATCGGGAGCTTCTCCTTTACGGAATCCTTTAAGAGAAATTTCTTTTTTATGATGTGCAATCACGCCTTTTTGCGCTTTTTCAATATCCCCTTCTTCGACCACAATACTGAAGGAAATTTTAGAACCGGAAAGTTTTTTGTAGGGAGCTGCCATGGGAATAGATTAAAAATTCCGATTTATTGTAAAGAGGTAAAGAGAAGAAAGCAACTCACGCAACCTTAAATCGAGATTAAATCTTTGCGCATCTGAAAACAGAAGATTATGAGAGTATATATGCCTTATGTTTTCTTTTTATTTTTCATGCTTCATTGCGCGCTGATTCCTGTCACATCAGCCGCTAAGTCGTGGCGAACAGCCATTGTCCACGAAGTGGTAGACAATCAACACTATCGCCTCCGTGATGGACGATTGATCCGCCCGTTGGGAATTCAGACCATTCAAAGCTTTCCCTGGTCTGACCAAGAAGCCTGTCATAGTCGAGAAGCTTTTCAGACCCTCAAGATTCTTCTTCAGGGACAAAAAATAAAACTTTATTCTGAAAAAAGTGATTCCGCTCAAAACTTTCGTATCAAACTTCCCTCCAAACAAGAACTCAATGAATTTTTACTCTATGAAGGATTTGCAAAGCTTTCAAAAACCTCCGCAGACGAACTTCATTCTAAAGTCTTGTCTCGATACCAATTAGCTCAAAAAGAAGCACTCCTAGCCTCACGGGGTCTTTGGGACAACTGTGGGCAAACTCCTGTACGTTTTCAATTACAAGATTTATCGGGACGCCAAGCACAGGTTTTTAAGAAACGCTATGGATCCTACTTTTCTTCTATCTCAGCGGGGCGCGTTGCACGGGTTATTTCGGGAGAAGTTTTGGAGTTGACCAACGGACTTCATGTGCGACTGCAAGGCATTGCCGTTCCTGATGCTCAAGATCCACGCCCAGAATATGCCCACCGAGGCTTAGCCGCACAGCAATTTTTACAGGAGTGGCTCCTTGGACGCACTATATTTTTACGCCGCAATAAATTAGATTTCGATAATAACGGCACTCTTATTCGTGAAGTATTCTTGCCGCCCAGGAGTAAAAATGAACCTGAATTTTTTATCAATAATATTTTGATAGATTTGAACCTCGCCATTAAAAAGACCCACTAAGGCGGATCAACATTGCAGACTGATCCCCAACCGCGTATACTCGGCCCCGATGAAATATTCTCAACTGTTTACCAAAACCCAACGTGAACTTCCCGCTCAGGAAGACGCTAAAAATGCGGAGCTCCTCCTGCGGGGAGGATTTATCCGCAAAGAACTGGCGGGTGTTTATAGCTACTTGCCCCTCGGACTTCGTGTCCTCCGGAAGATCTCTCAGATTGTCCGAGAAGAAATGGACCAAGCCGGGTGCCAAGAAGTTTTGATGCCCGCGATTGCAAAGAAAGAATCTTGGGAGCAAACCGGTCGATGGGAAACGGTTGACGTGCTGTATAAACTCGAAATGGCCAATGGAAAGCACGTAGCGCTCTCCCCCACTCATGAGGAGGTTGTCACACCGATGGCCCAATCTTTCAGCCGTTCGTATAAAGATTTTCCCTACTGTATCTATCAGATTCAGAATAAATTCCGCAACGAACCGCGTGCGAAATCAGGCATCTTGCGTGGACGTGAATTCTTGATGAAAGATGCCTATTCTTTTCATACCAGCCAAGAAGATTTCGACGCCTACTATGAAAACATGAAAGACGTTTATAAGAAGGTTTATGATCGTCTTGGTCTGGGCGACATCACGCATATTGTTGCGGCTTCGGGCGGAGATTTCTCTCAATACTCTCATGAGTTTCAGACCCTGAATGAGGTCGGCGAAGACAAAGTTTTTTATGACACGAAACAAAACATCTATTATAATCAAGAAATCGCACCTTCTCAGGCGCCTGCACTCGAAAGCCAGGAGCCACTTCCCTCGGAAGACGTTAAAGGTGAAAATATTATTGGGGTACAGGCTTTATCTGAATTTTTAGGAATCCCCGAAGAACGCACGACAAAAACTCTTTTTTATGAAATGAATGAAGGCGTCATGATAGCGGCTGTGATTCGTGGCACTTATGATGTGAATGAGATTAAACTGAAAGAAGTTTTGGGCTGCAAAAATCTCAAATTGGCTGACAAAGCCCTGGTGAAAAAAATAACTGGCTCAGAAATTGGCTATGCAGGACTGGTAAATCTTCCTGACAGTGTGCGTGTAGTGATCGATGATTCAATGCAGGGTGTAAATAACTTCGAATGTGGAAGCAATAAAACGCATTATCATACTAAAAATGTAAACTTTGGACGGGATATTCCTGAACCTGATCAGTTTTATGACATTAAAACCGCACAAAAAGGCGACCTCAACCCCGAAACCGGCGAAGTCTACCAGGTTTCAAACGCTATCGAAGTAGGAAATATTTTCCCGCTCTCAAAAAAGTTTTCTGAGGCCTTTGGTTTCAAGGCTACGGGCGAGGATGGAAAACCTACGCCTATTCTCATGGGATGTTACGGTATTGGAATTTCAAGATTAATGGGAACGCTGGTCGAAGTTTTCCATGATGACAAGGGCATCCTTTGGCCGAAGTCCGTTGCGCCTTTCCAGGTGTATCTCGCGGCCATTAGTAAAAATGATGCGGTTTATACCGAAGCAGAAAAACTCTATAAAGAACTACAAGACGCAGGCATTGAAGTCCTTTATGACGATCGACGAGAGAAAAAAGTTGGCCCGGGTCAGAAGTTTTCTGATCATGAACTCCTCGGTATCCCCGTACGAATTGTTATGTCCGAAAAAACCGAAGAAAAAGGCATTGTCGAGCTGGTGAATCGCGAGACGGGCGAAGCCCAAGAAATTCAAAAATCTGATATCCTCAAGCATGTCTAAAAAAGCGGTCCTACACTGTGATGGCGGAAGCCGTGGAAACCCTGGACCTTCGGCTGGTGGCGCGGTCTTGAGTGATGAGTCTGGCACTATTATCGCCGAAAAAGGTGAATTTTATGGCACCCAAACCAATAATTTTGCCGAATACTCTTCACTGATCTGTGGCCTTAAACTTGCCCTCGAACAGGACATAACCAATCTTGTGATCAGTATGGATTCAAGCCTGGTTGTCGGTCAGATGAGTAAAGGCTGGAAAATGAAAAGCCCGAACCTCAGGCCGCTCTGGGAAAGAGCCCATGCGCTTGTTGAACAATTTGAAAGTATTGAATTCACCCACGTGCTTCGTCATCTGAATAAAAACGCGGACGCCCTCGTCAATCAGACACTCGACGCACGTCGCCTCTAAACACTTGGAAATTCTGTTTGCTGGAGGAGTATTGCTTCTTTTGAGTACCAATTTTCTCGTAAGAGCCCACACAGATAGAAGCTTCCGGTGACCAAGACCACATCGCCTCGCTCACGTGCCAGAACCAGGGCCTTTTGAGGATCCTCTTCTATCTCTCCTCGACCGAATCGCTGTGCAAGTTCTGTCGGTGACCAAAATCCTCTCTCGCCTGCAATAGTGGTCCAAATTACATCATCGAGCTCTTCCAGCACTACTTGAAAGGCTGAGGGATCATGGTTCTGTGCCATGGCGCACACACCTACTATTTTCCCTTCTTGTTTTTTTATCTGTGGCAATCGATAAAGAAATCGATCGATAGAATGCGCCCCATCGAGGATGATTTTCTGTGTATCGGGCATGGTTTCCCATCGCCCAGGAGTCGCAACTTTCTGAAAATCAACCCCCACCTCTTTTAATATAGTTTTTACTATTTTTTGTGCTATTTTTTTGTTCAACTTTTTACTTATCCCTTTCACAAACTCTATTTCACAATCAGCCTCTTTGCTCAAAATTGATCTATATTTTTGTTCAAAACTAAAAACTTTTACGCAATCCTTGGTAAAAATACCGGATTTTGTGATCGCAATATCTTCCAACGTCGGTCCGAGAATATCCCGATGATCATCCCCCACAAAAGTCAGAGCGGCTATCCGCGGTCCGTCCATCGCATTGACCGCATCCCAGGATCCGCCCAGGCCAATTTCACCAATACAGATTTCTGCGCCGGATTCCTGACCATAAAGTATCCCCGCTAGGACGATCGCTTCATAATAGGTCGGCTTTTGATCTATTTTTTCCGAGACTTCTTTTATTTTTAAAATAGATTCACCAAAAGCTTCCGGTGTGATCAACTTTCCGTTCAGACGAATCCGCTCGGTTACGACTTGTACGTGCGGCGACATGAGTGTGACGACAGATTTACCCGAACGAACCAAGACATCTTCCACTAATCGACACACACTCCCCTTCCCGGCCGTCCCACCGACAATGACCCGCATCTGAAACGATCGATCCGGATGGTCAAGATGACTCAAAAAACATCGCATCACCTCCAACGAAGGTTTGGTCGAAGTCCGAAAAAACTGAGCCTCTGACGAGAGAGACTTTAGCCAATCTTCTGCTGCGTGAAAAAGTTCCATGAAGAATCAGTGTCATCAGATGCATTACCTTCTGATTTCAGGGTAGCACTTTCTTTTACAAAAGGCTCATCCGTAGCGGAAAGCGTTTCTTTTTTCAGATCCGCGACGAAGTCATCCGCCGAAAGTGCAAACGGCATTTTCCTCTCTTTGACCACTTGTCGGAGAAAAAGCTTAATCGAAGAAGAAAGGGTTAACCCCATGCTTTCAATAATTTTCTGGGCGTCCTTTTTTTCTTCAGTGGCAATACGGATTTGGATGTGAGACATAGAAAACAAGATAAAGAAGCTATAATCCGCAAAAAGTTACCACACTGTCATGACAGTGTCAATTTAGATCTTTTGAAAGTGGATAAAAAATTTACTGCCAATTTTCTAGCAGGGCAAAATTTAATGTTCTCTTAATGTTGGAACCTACTTATTCCGATTTTTCAAAAACTCCAAGCCCATTTTTACAAACTTCTCAAGCTTGATGATCAAAGCCACCGGTTTGTAGATATACTCACTAAAAAGCTCTACGAGATCATCGAACTTATTCAAGAACTGTTTGAGTTTCCAAATAAAAGTACTTACGACCGCCACAAGAATCAAAAATCCTCCCCCGATACACAGGAATGCGATTTCTTTTGCGTTCTCGATAAGGTAATCCATCTGTAGAAATATTTAGCTTCTTCTCTTTATTATAGCAAATATTTCGGGGTTTATCAAGGATTTAAACCTTACCCAAGCTCTTTCTTCAGCATTTCCATCACCATCGGTGGATTCGCGGCGCCTTTGGAGAGTGCCATGACCTGTCCCATCAAGAAACTAATCGCTTTGCCTTTCCCGGCTTTGTAGTCAGCAATAGATTGTGGGTTTTTTTCAAGAACTTGTTTGACCCAAGACTCAAGTTCGCCGGTGTCAGAAACCTGTTCAAGACCTAAATCAATCATAATGTCTTCGGCTGCCTGCCCCGTTTCCATCGCCTTGAGAACGATTTCTTTCGCGCCAGACGATGAGACTTTGTTACGCGCTTGTAAATCTAATGCATCCGCGACAAGCTGCGGCGTGATTTTGGATTGCTGCCAATCATTTACTGCTAATATTACACTCAAGATCATACCGGCTGCTTTTTTCGGTTTGCAGTCAGCGGCAATCGTCTCATTCAAAAATCCTGATAATTCTGGCGACTCTGATAATTTTAAACTGTCGGCATCGGAAAACTGATACTCCGATCGGTACCGATCATACAGATCAATCGGAAGCTCGGGCATGTCTTTGCAGATGTCCGCAATATCTTCATCGGTAAAGACCAGCGGTGGTAGATCTGGCTCGGGAAAATATCGATAATCATGCGCATCTTCTTTGTCTCGCAGTAATTTTGTTTTTTGTTCATCATCCAGCCATCCCACCGTCGTCGGCACCGTGGGCGCTTCTCCTTTTTCCCAGAGTTTCTTCTGACGATTGATCTCGTAATCAATCGCTTTTTGAAGCGAGCTAAAAGAGTTTAAGTTTTTAATTTCAGCTCTTGGATAGAGCTTGTCTTCGCCTTTCGGTCGCAAAGAAATAGAGGCATCAAATCGCATCATACCTTTTTCCATATCTGCATCAGAGCTACCGGCAAAACGAAGAATTTTTTGTACTTCTTTCGCGAAAGCTTGTGCATCTTCAGCCGAACGCAGGTCGGGTTCGGTCACAATTTCTACCAAAGGTGTTCCGGCTCGGTTGTAATCACACAGTGTTCCATCTTTGACGTGAACCAGCTTTCCCGCATCATTTTCTAAATGCACCCGCGTGATACGAATCGTCTTTCGTGTACCGGATGAATCATAAAAATCGACTTTTCCGGCCAGTGAAAAAGGCTGATCAAACTGAGAAATCTGATACCCAAAAGGAAGATCGGGGTAGAAGTAATTTTTACGATCAAATTTGGAAAATTTCTGAATCTCACAGCCCATGGCCGCAGCGCCTCGGACGGCTTTTCGAACGGCTACTTTGTTCAGGACCGGTAAAATCCCCGGGAACCCCATGTCGATTTCGTTGATCCGCGTATTGGGATCCGCTCCAAAAGCATCATTGTCCGACGGACTAAAGAGCTTCGTCTTCGTGGAGACCTGCGCGTGAATTTCGAGACCGATAATGACTTCTAAGTCCATAAAGGAAATAATTTTATAACGGCATTATTGTAGTGATGATGGAAGAGGAGACAACTTGACTTTTTTAAAAAAACAAGTAAAAGACGTGCGTTATGTATAAAAATTTTTACGGACAACCGATTGACAAAACTTCACGAGATCCCTCTCCGGAAGAAGAGAGTCCTGTCGCGAACCTCAATCCTGTCTCTGAATTAATCCAGTCTCTTCGCGACCAAAAAGAAAGAGAGATTCGTCGTTGGACACACATCATGCTTCAAAGAGCCTTTCTCGTTGGGGTGTTTCATTCTTCACAAGAAAGCTCTAAAACTATTGTTGCCGGACGAGACATCCCTCATTTCATGAAAGAACTGGTAGACGAAAAACGACCACAAACTTCGCTTCAAATACAATGTGTGAGTCTCGTTCTTCAAATTTCTGTCCAAAAAACATGCAATGCTATTGAGATCGTCCTCGAAAATCATGACTATGGAAACCATGATGCGCTCAAGGCACTCATGAACTTATGGGGATCGGAAAACGGAAAAACCATCAAAGCGCCGTTCAAAATTGCACCACCCCCCGCTGCTCCGACAGAAACGCCCATCAATTATTCAGGTCAGGAACTCGTAACCATCTCTCAATCGTCTATCCACGACTTTCTTCAGCGCCTCCTTCTTGGAACTTCTTTTGCGAACATCCCTCGCACGCTCGAAAAAGGCGATTCATCACAAAGCTGGTACTTTCCCAACCAAGAAAATTCTATTTTTCTTATTACGAGTATCCCTTCTGATCCGGGGCACATGCTCCTTTATTATGTAGGTCCCTGGCAGGAGAAGATGTCCCATCTTCCCCCCCAACAATAGACCTCTCCGTATAAAAATCACCGCCTAATTTCACGCTGGAAATTTAAAAGACTTCTCCTACAATGAAGAGGCTTTTAACTTTTTTGCATGATCAAAACTCTTTCGCCCGAAATTATTGAGAATAAAGTTATTCTTATTCGTCTGGATTTAAATGTGCCGCTTAAAGACGGTCACGTATTAGAAGATACGCGGATTGTTGAATCGCTGCCGACCCTGCACTATTTATTGAAAAATAAAGCGCAACGTATTCATATCCTCACACATTTGGGACGGCCCAAAGGCGAAATTATTCCCGATCTTTCGGCAAAACATTTGATCGATGAGCTTGAAAGTAAGCTGGGCGAAGCGGTTGAATTCCGAGATGATTATTCAGCCGGAGAAAGCCGCGTGCAACTCCATGAAAATACGCGTTTCAGAAAAGAAGAAAAAAAAGGCGATCAAGAAGCGTTTGCCCAAGAAATACTAGACGGCACTGAGGCAGAAATTTTTATCAATGACGGCTTTGCGGTCTCGCACCGAGCACAGACTTCTGTTGTGGGGTTTGCTGGAAAAATTCCTTGTTATGCTGGGTTTTTACTGCAGAAAGAAATCGAAGCGCTCGCGCCGTTCCTGACCGATGAAAAAATACCGGGCTTGGTTTTAGTGTCCGGTGGCGCCAAAATGGAAACGAAAGTACCGGTACTGAAACATTTTGCCAAAATAGCCGATCACATCTTGGTCGGTGGTGCTCTCTCGAATACTTTTCAAGTCGCCCAAGGCTATGATGTGGGAGAAAGCCTCTATCAAGAAGATCAAGTTGAAACTGCTCGCGAAGTGCTCGAGATTGCCAGCACATTTAAAACGGGATTTCATATGCCGATTGATGTGATTTGTGCCGATACTCCCGATAGTACTGAAACCGCCGATCTCCCGATCGAAGACGTCAGTGGTGATGCTAAAATTTTTGATATTGGTCCGCATTCAATCGCGAGCTTTTCGGAAATCTTGCAGTACTCAAATGTGATTATCTGGAATGGACCGTTGGGGATGATGGAGAAAAAACCTTTTGCACGAGGGACCCAGGCCATAGCAGGTGTTATTGGCGCTCAGACCAATGCTCGAACTATTTTGGGCGGTGGTGATACGATTGAGGCGCTTCGACTCTTTGGTCTGGATAAGTCACGCTTCACGCATGTTTCTACTGGTGGCGGTGCTATGCTTGAATTCCTCGCCGGTAATGAGCTACCGGGGATTGAAATTTTAAAGTAAATCTTTACACTCGTTTCGTCTTAATTTTTCGTCTTAATTCCCTCTCTTATGAACTTATTTTTTGATATTCCCCTTCACGAAGAAGATAAAGTAATTTTTAACGCCGTCGTAGAAATCCCCCGTGGAAGCCGCGTCAAATACGAATACAATGATAAGATCGGCGCGATGTTTGTTGATCGTGTCTTTCGAACCCCCATTGACTACCCACAAAACTACGGATTTTTCCCACGGACCTGGAATAAATATGACAACGATCCTATGGATGTGATCATTGTTTCAAGTGAAAAATTTGTGCCGGGCGTTGTTGTCCCTGTCCGCATTTTGGGCATTATCGAAATGGATGATACCGGCGAACTTGACCATAAAATCATCGCCGTCCCCGCTGGACACTCTGACTATGCACACTGCCAAGATATCAATGACCTCGATCGAGAAGTTGTTGAAAATCTCGAATGGTTTCTCGCCAACTATAAAGGCCGTGAACCTGAAAAAGAGGTAAAGGTCTTAGGAACCAAAGGTCATGATGCGGCCATTGCCTTCCTCGAAGAATGCTCCGAAGAGTTTAAAGAAAATCATCGGAAGTAACCCCCTCAGCCCTTCGGGCAGCTCCCCCTCACAGGGGAGCACGCTACACGCCCCAGCCCAGTTTATTTCGCAGGGTTTTGAAGTAGTGTGATTCACGAAGACGTATGAATTTTGCGACGCGTGTTGCTTTTTGAATTGAGACTTCGTCTGTGGGTTTGAGTGAAAAATGAATCTGACCATCCACGGTCATAGAAATCGCATCTGCCCGTCCATCAAATCCTAGATGGATGATTTTATTTCCCGGTAGCAGAATAGGTCGATGACTGAGACGATGTGGCGCGATCGGCGTCACGAGGATGGCTTTAAGCGCCGGACTCACGATAGGACCTCCCGCAGACATCGAATACGCGGTTGATCCGGTAGGCGTCGAAAAAATAACCCCGTCAGACTTATACGTCGAAAGGACTCGGCGATTTACTTTTACATGAAAATTCATGAGCCGCGCCAGTCCGCCATGCCCAAATACCAGATCATTAAGCGCATAGGCTCGAAAAACTTTATCCTTCTCTCCTTGGGCATTCTTACGCCAAACAAACGCCTTCACCAACATCCGTTCATCTACGAAAAAATTACCATCAAAAATTTGTTTCATATCCTCCAACGCTTTGTCTGGCTGAACTTCTGATAAAAACCCCAACGTTCCAAAATTAATACCCAATAAAAGTCCGTCTTTTTTTTGCAGGGTTCTCATTATTTTTAAAAGCGTTCCATCCCCTCCTATACCGATCTTGAGATCATATTTTTT
>Ga0115567_10007140_pt1 | contig 10600 bp, 9 predicted proteins | sample COGITO_mtgs_1204_2_FD_88679 | JGI IMG/M metagenome (GOLD analysis project Ga0115567, IMG submission 88679) | Pelagic marine microbial communities from North Sea - COGITO_mtgs_120412 | ecosystem: Environmental > Aquatic > Marine > Epipelagic | place: Germany:Helgoland, sampling site Kabeltonne... | reverse complement strand
GATAAAAGAGATTCTTTAAGTTTTTTGTCCAGAAATGGAAACCATTGGCAGAATTTTAATAAATGAAGTTTATTATTCTGTAACCTTTCACTTCAAAATTATTGAATCAGCCTTTTAAGGCACTTCTATGTTTATTTAATACCTTGCATTTGTGAGTTGGCTGTTATTACTTTTAATAAAAATTATTAATGGTATGCATGAATGAAATTAATGAATTTATCCTAGAATTCTTGTATTCGAAATAACTCCTAAAATGTCTGAATCCGAAATAACTCCAATCCAACCTCAAGAGTCAGTACCCTTGGAAAGCTCGTTTTCAAAGTATTTAAGAACATATAGACTACTTAATAGTTTGTTACTTGCTTTATTTTTCATGGTGATGACTTTCTCTATTTTGTGGAACATGATGATGGGTATTCCGCTAAGTGATGATATGGGTTCGGATTTTTCCGATGCTGGACAACCGACTACCACACCAAAGAAGCAGGAGCAAAAAGTTAGATTAATGCAGAGGCAAAAGCAGGCAAAGCCATCGCAGAAGTTTACTTTTCAAGCTAAGGCTATTTCAGAAATTGCTGCTCCGATTGTTGATATTGAAACACAATCCCTTAACCCTGCAATTGCTATGAGCCCGATGGGAAACATGGGTGATGTGAGTGTGAATGTGGATATGTCCGTTCTTAACAAAGCCTTTGCGTCTAATTTTATGGGAGTGAAGTCTAAAGCAAATAAGATTCTCTTCATTATTGATTATTCCGCTTCGATGAAGGGGCGAGATAAAGTAATGAGAAGCGAGTTAAGTAAAGCAATTGAAAAACTGCCTGCCGTGGGTTCTGTGTCGGTAATCTTTTTTTCTGGTCCAACTTGGGTGGCAGGAGAAAATGCTACTGCATTGCATAAACATTGGAGTGGATCTAACGGTTCCGGATGGAAAGCTAATGATGGATATAATCCTGTTCGACCCAAGTGGTCACCCGTTACTCCTTCAGTAAAAAAGAAACTAATCAATGCTGTTCATGATACGCCACTTACTTTTGGCACCGTATGGGATAATTCTTTCGAATGGGCGTTTTACATGAACCCCAAACCGGATGTTATTTATTTCATGACAGATGGTTCCTCGAAAAAAGAATTTCAAGGAATTGATATCATAAAAAAGAAAAAGGGACGCACAAAAATTTACACGATTGGATACGGTGCTCCCGCTGGTGCTAAATTACCACTTGAGGAAATTGCAGCGATGACAGGTGGTAAAAGTAAATTTGTAGATATGGATGAAATAAGGATGATGGAAAAAGAAATTGATGCGAATGGGCAAGTGAACTGAGTTTTATATCATTACAAAAATATTGCCCCTTAACATTTTATTAATTTTTTAAAGTGCATTTGGTTTAGCGAAGATCAAGGTCTTGCTTATCGATGGTCAAACCATAATTGGAAAGCGACTTCACCTGTGCTTGTTGATGCCTTAGTGAGATCGAATGGTTTTTCTGTTACTGTATCTACTTCCCCTCTAAAAACATCCAATTACCAAAGATATGCCCAAGACATGGATGCATTCCAAGGATGAGCTCTATGATTCACTTCGAGGCCCAGCAGAGGGAGTTAAGGTTTTAGCAACTGCTTACAGTGAGAAGAGCAAAAAACATGAACCTATGGTTATGACAATTTCTTACGGCAAGGGTAGAGTTTTTCATACTCCTATGGGGCACGCAGATTATTCGATGAAATGTATTGGTTTTCAAGATGTTTTAAGAAGAGGGGTAGAATGGGTAGTCACGGGAATGGTTACTTCAAAGTTATCTCCCAATTTTCCTAGTGCTGAAAAAGTATCATCTCTTTGAATTTCACAATTTGTTTATACACAAAAAAAAGACCACCTACTGGTGGTCTTTTGGTAAATTCCTTGTAGAAGAAATTACTCAGCAGGAGCATCTGCTTCAGTTGCATTTGATTCTTCTCCTTCGCTCGCGCCACCGCCGCAAGATGCGAAGAGGGCCAACGAAAGGATGCTTAAGAGGGTCAGAAGATTTTTCATCACGTCAATTTCCTTTTGTTTGGTATTTATTAATGTTTAGTACAATAGTGAGTGTTGATTGAACAACCCCTCTAAAATTTATATTTTTTCGGTTCTGTCAAGATGATTCCCTGCGGCAATCCTGGGCCTTCCTGTCGAGCTTGGTCCATTCTCATTGCCAAATACTCCCGTATTTAGTTGGATTAGCATATGTATTATATTGGAATCGATATTGGCACATCTTCAGTAAAAGCATTGTTGATTGATGAGAAAGGGCAGGTCATAAAAACAGCTGTTCCTGAATACTCATTTTATACGCCAAAGCCTCTTTGGGCGGAAGCAAACCCTCAGGATTGGTGGGAAGCTACAAAAGTTGCAATAATGCAGCTTACCGAAAGTATTGAACCTAGCCAAATTGCTGGGATTGGTTTGACTGGTCAGATGCACGGAATGGTTGCTTTGGATAAAGAAGGCATTGTTTTAAGGCCCTGTATTATGTGGAATGATCAACGTTCTCATTTGGAATGTGAAGAAATTTCCTCCAAAGTAGGATCAAAAAAAGTTTTAAGTATTACTGGAAACCCAGTTCTTTCTGGGTTTACGGCACCGAAAATTTTGTGGACACAAAAGAATGAACCAGAAATTTTTGCCCAAATAGATAAAGTTTTGTTGCCCAAGGATTTTATACGATACAAGTTAACCGGCGAGTTCTTTTCTGATGTGTCTGATGCTTCGGGGACTTCGTTGCTTGATGTGGGAAAGCGTACATGGTCAAAGGAGATGCTTGATGCTCTTGGTTGGCCAATTTCGTGGATGCCAGAAGTTACTGAATCCACTGAGCCAACATCTAAAATTTCTGTAGAGGCAGCTGAATTAACCGGTCTTTTAGCGGGAACACCGGTTGTGGCCGGAGGAGGGGACTGTGCCGCACAGGCAGTCGGTTCCGGTATTGTCGAAGAGGGAACTGTTTCAGTAACTCTGGGGACGAGCGGTGTGGTCTTTGCCCAAAGTGATGAATACAGGGTAGAGCCAAATGGCAATTTACACGCATTTTGTCACGCTGTTCCGGGTAAATGGCACTTGATGGGCGTAATGTTATCTGCTGCGGGTTCCTTTCAATGGTATAAGAACCAATTTGGCACAGAGGAGCAAAAAATCGAAAATGAAGGCGGGCTGAATGCTTATGAACTTCTTACGAAAGGTGCTGGGCAAGTAAAAGCGGGTTCAGAAGGATTGTTTTTTCTTCCTTATTTGTCTGGCGAGCGAACTCCCCATCCAGATCCTTATGCTCGTGGGTGCTTTATCGGAATGAGTTTGCGACATCAGAAAAAACATCATACCCGTGCTATCATTGAAGGAGTATCTTACGGGCTGAATGATTCTTTGTCTCTCATGCGAGATTTAGGTGTTCATCCGAATGAAATTGTTCTATCAGGGGGTGGTTCGCGTTCAACCTTATGGAAACAAATGCTTGCGGATGTGTTTGCAACTCCTTGTGCTATGGTTAATGCAGTTGAAGGAGCGGCTTATGGTGCGGCTATTTTGGCTGCAGTCGGTGTGGGAGGCTTTTCTAGCGTTCAGGATGCGTGTAATTCTTTCATCCAAAAAACGGAGCGAATTACTCCAGGCCTCGATCAGGAAGTTTATGCTAGAAATTATCCAATTTATAAATCTTTGTACCCAAGCTTAAAGGACCAATTTGCTAAAATTGCTGAGGTAACGGAGAAAAACATTTAAAATACTTATGGATAACTCTTATGAGTCTAGTAAATTACTGGGAGAATATTTATTGTTTCATTATGGGAATGATAAAGATTTAATGCCTTGGTCAAGTGGTCCGCAAAATGGTTTTCAATTTCCTCGTCGAACGGTTGAAGATCTTATCGATCAAAGTACCTTAACCCCTGAAGCTAGCCGGGCATTCGATATCGGTTGTTCGGTGGGTCGTTCCAGCTTTGAATTAACAAAATTCTGTGACACTGTACATGGTTGTGATCTGTCTCATTCATTTATCGATGCTGCAAGTACTTTAGCTGATAAAGGAAAATTGCCCTATCAATATTTAGAAGAAGGGGACTTTTATAAATCAGATATGGCTGAAGTTGAATATGATACGAATAAAAAGATATCCTTTTTTGTTGCCGACGCCTGTGCCTTGCCACTTGAAATGAAGGACTTTGATGTTGTACATGCCGCTAATTTGATTTGCAGATTGCCGGATCCCGTCCTTTTCTTCAATCGCTTGCCCGATTTGGTGAAGATCGGTGGACAGTTGATTTTAGCCACTCCATTTACTTGGCTTAATGATTATACCCCAAGAGAGAAGTGGATCGGTTCAGGTGATTCCGAAGACAGGCTCGCAGATTATCTTGAACCTTATTTTGAATTAGAAAAAAAAGTTGATTTACCATTTGTGATTCGTGAACACCGTAGAAAATTTCAATTCTCGGTCTCATTGGGTACCCGATGGAGAAGAGTCACCAGTTCTTAGTTTGATTTGTAAATCGAGTAACTAGTGGAGTAGATTCTTGAAATTCTCGTTTGAATTTCCACATTTAATAATGAAAAATATGTAAAGACCCTTGATTTTAAAGGGTAAAGAGAATAAAAAAATGATTGTGTTCGATGAATTTGTGAAAAGCATTTCTTCATGTGATGAGCCTGAATCCAACCTTTCAGTATGCCTGCAGGCATTATGGTGGGCTCAAAAAGGAGATTGGGATAAAGCACATGATCTTGCCCAGGATGAGGGATCGCAGAACGGAGACTGGGTGCATGCTTACCTGCATCGAGTGGAAGGTGATTTAGGCAATGCAGCTTATTGGTATAATCGTGCTTCTAAACCAGTCCGAAGAAATGAGAATCTCGCGGAAGAATGGAATGAAATAGTGAACCATTTTCTCTCCGCCTCCACATAAGTTTGTAATTTAATAGTGGAATCTGAATCATCAGGAATTTTCTCTTCAGGGTCGAATAAATCTGCTCCTATCTTAGAAGAAGAGAGTAGGTGGGAAATATTTTCCCCGATTAGCCTGCTTGTATTATGCTCGATGAGCATTCTTTTCATTCATTCTGCTCAAACATATACTGGAGGAAATCAGTGGATGATGCAAGCGCTCTGGGTTTTAATTGGTTTCTCACTTTATCTTGTCGTTTCCTATTTGGATTATCATATTTGGATGAGATTTGCTCATGTGTTTTATACATTGGGTTTATTTTCTCTTTTTCTGGTATTTTTATGGCCAGAAAAATATGGAGCCCAAAGGTGGATTGATTTTGGAAAATTTAAGATTCAACCGTCAGAATTTGCAAAAATTGTAACCTTGATGCTTGGTGCTAGCATAATGTCCCGGTCAGAAATTGGAACAATTAGGGATTCCCTGAAAGGCATTTTTAAGTTAGGAGTTTGTTTTATTTGTCCAATGTTCTTGATTTTCAAGCAACCTGACTTAGGATCAACTCTTGTATTTCCACCCATAGCATTTTCTCTTTTGTACGTCGCCCGCATACCATATCGATTCTTTGTCACTACAGCCCTTCTGTTTGTAGTGATGATGGGTGTGTTGGGATATGACGTTTTTCGTTATTATCAATATAAATCCGAGAATCCGCATCCGAATGAAGCAATCGTTGCTTATGAGGATACGTCTCTCATACCACTCAAGGACTATCAACGTAAACGCATCCTGACTTTTGTTGCACCAGAATATATGGACCCAAACGGAATCGGAGCGAACTGGAATCGTATACAAGCTCTGATTGCCGTAGCCACCGGTGGAATTTCCGGCAAGGGTCTGGGCAATGGAATGCAAGCAAAACTCGGGTATCTACCATCTGCCGTCGCACACAATGACTTTATTTTTGCGGTTTTGGCAGAAGAATCTGGATTTGTAGGAGGAATCATTGCCATTGGGGCATTCTTTTTACTTATTTTCGGATGTTTAAAGGTAGCGTCCAAAGCGGCTGACCGCTTTGGGGCAATGCTTGCAGTTGGAGTATCTGTATTGCTCATGACTCATGTTTTCATAAACATAGGCATGACTATAGGCATTACTCCAATTACTGGATTACCCTTGCCGTTTCTTAGTTATGGGGGGTCATTTTTGATCTCCTGTTTTATTTTACTTGGGTTGGTGCAGAGCGTTTATCGGCACAGAAAGGAATTTAGATGAACAACAGGTTTAACTTGTGTTTGTCGCCCCTTCTTGTGTGGTTGAGCGGATTTTCTATCCATAAAAAAAATGGCCAGAAATACCAAGCGTAGACCTCATTATTCAAAACGTAGAAGATCCAAAAAAAATTCAGAGAAAAGAAAAGCACAAGCTGCTAAAAATGATCTGAGTTTACCTCCAGTTGAAGAACCACCCATCTCAATTGATAAGGGTAAATTGAGGGAGGAATCAATTGAACGAGCCAAAAAGCGTCCAATTCGGGAACGAATTTTGGCATTTTTCCGGCGTGAAACCAATAAGGATTATAAAGAGTTAATTATTAATACCGAGGCACTTGAGAGACGGGTTGCTTTAATTGAAAATGGTGTTTTGCAAGCTTTTGATGTTGAGCGCTTGGATGAGGAGCGAATGGTTGGTGCGATATTCAAAGGAAAAGTACAAAACCTTGAGCCCGGATTGAAAGCAGCTTTTGTGGATATTGGTCATGAGAAAAATGCCTTCCTTCATTACTGGGACATGCTTCCCGGTGCTAATAATGATCCATCGATTGAAATTGTTAGGGAAAATGCGAGGAAAACCCCCCATAATCGAGTCGAGGCAAAATCGATACAGGAAATTCCCAAAGTATTTCCAGTCGGTTCTGAGATTGTGGTTCAAATTACTAAAGGGCAAATTGGGAGCAAAGGACCACGGACGACTACAAACTTATCTTTAGCGGGCCGTTTTTTAGTTTTAATGCCCTATGCTGGACAGTGTGGAATATCTCGTAAAATTGACGATAAGGCTGAGCGTAGTCGTTTAAAAAGAATTATAAGTAATCTTTCATTGCGTGAAGGTATGGGAGTGATTATCCGCACTGTTGGACAGGGCCAACCCGAGCGGTTTTTCGATCGTGATCTTCATCTTTTGCTTCAGCAATGGGATGAAATTGAGGCAAAGATGAAGTCTCAAGATAGCCCATGCGTACTTCATCAGGAGCCCGATTTAATTGGGTTAACTGCAAGAGATTTTCTGACTAATGACATTGACCGTGTGCAAGTTGATCGAAAGGATGATTATAATGAATTAGTTCATACTATCCAGCGAATTTCCCCAAAGTTAAAATCAAAAGTCACTCATTTTGATGAAGAAATCCCCATTTTTGAAAGATTCAATGTAGAGCGTCAGGTGGAGCAAACTTTTATGCGCCGCGTTCTTTTGCCTTCTGGAGGTGAAATTGTAATGGAAGAAACGGAGGCATTAGTTTCAATTGATGTTAATACAGGGGGACACAAAGGGGATCGCAAGGACGGAAAAAACTTCATCCTTCAGGCAAATATTGAAGCTGCAGGTGAGGTTTGCCGTCAAATGAGGCTAAGGAATCTTGGCGGTTTAGTCATTATTGATTTCATTGATATGAAAAACAAGGGAGACCAAAGAAAGGTTTTTCAAAAAATGAAGTCTTCTATGTCGGATGATAAGGCAAAGCATAATATTCTGCCGATTTCACAATTGGGAATTATGCAAATCACTCGGCAACGGCATGATGAGAGTAATTCCAGTGGAATTTATGAACCCTGTCCATATTGTTCCGGTCGTGGAATTGTAAAATCTCCCCGGGCAGTAAGTATTGAAATTCAGCGAAAAATTACAAGTGTTGTGAGACGGTTTAGAGAAGAGAATATTAATGCTGAAACTAAGCTAAAGATCTTTCTTCATCCAAGTACTCTTAGACGTTTGCGGGGACCCGATTCCAAATTGATTGATCGAATGGAAAGAAACTATGGATTAAAACTTAACTTTGAGGCCGCTGAAACTTATCATGTTGAAAACTTTAAGTTGGTTGACGAGTTGACAAATAATGAAATTCGCTAGGTAATTCCATGCGTGTCCTTGCTGCTTTTGATAAATGCAAGGATTCCCTGTCTGCGCGGGAAATCTGCTCTCTTGCAAAAGAAACTATCCAAAACAGATCCTTAGAGGATCAAGTTAGTGTTGTACCCCTGACCGATGGAGGGGAGGGATTTGCTGATTTACTCACTAGTGCAAAAGGCGGACTTTTTCATTCTGTTTTTGCCAAGGATTCGCTGGGCAGAACAAAGGAGGTAAAAGTTGGAATAATTTCCAGTGACGATGTAGATCCGGCGTTACAAGAATTTATTAATTTACCTTGCCCGGGCAAGATAGCAGTAATCGAGATGTCTTCGATTGCAGGATTGGCAGACCTGATGAATGATGAGCGAAACCCTTGGCTTACAAGTACATTTGGAGTCGGCCAACTTCTTAAACATGTAACTTCCCTGGGAGTGAGTTCGATCTTACTTGGAATTGGTGGAAGTTCAACCAATGATATGGGGGTAGGTGCATTGTGTTCGCTTGGAGTTAAATTTTTTGATGATTCAGGTTTTCCGGTTACCTTTCCCTGTCCTGATACCTGGTCAAATATTAAGGAGGTTTCTGCGGAGGGTTTGTTTTCACTTCCTCCTATTCGTATAGCATGTGATGTGAGCAATCAATTGCTGGGGGAGGGCGGAGCAACCTATCAATTTGGACCACAAAAAGGACTTTCCTCTGATCGAAAAAAGGAAATGGAAGAAGAGATGTTAAGAATGTCAGCGTCCCTGGCTGATACCTTTCAAAAACCATTAAGCTTACGGGAGCAGGAGGGCAGTGGAGCAGCGGGTGGTATCGGTTATGGACTTAGTTTAGCTTACGATACACGATTTGTTTCAGGTTTTTCATTAATCGAAAAATGGTTTAAGTTGGAGGATGCGATTAAGGAATCTGATTTAATACTTACCGGTGAAGGACGTTTTGATCTTACCTCTCTCTATGGCAAAGGACCTTATGAAATTATTCGTATGGCATCCAGGTATGAAAAAAAAGTTATTCTTCTTGCGGGTTCAGTTGAAAGCGAAGCGGTTGAGCGTTGTAAATCAGAGTTTCCAGAACTTGAAGTTGTGCCTTTTGGAAAGAACGAATTAAGCCTAGATGAAAACCTTGCCCGTGCACCTGAATTTTTCTCAAATGCACTTTTGAAACAGCTATCAAATGATTGATGAATCAAACTGAATGTCCTGAAGAAAAAGAGTTGCGTTTTAAACGTATTCGGCGTTTGAAACGTTGGATGCGCCCATTGCCCAGGCGTTCTAATATTCATAACTACCCTGTTCTGAAATGGTTTTCGGCCACCGCATATAAAAGATCTTATCTTTGGTCCTTTAAAGGAGATGCAATGAAGCCTGCCCTTTTTTGGGGGATGGTGGTTTCCTTTTCTCCTTTGGTTGGGCTTCAAATGTTAATAGTGTTCTTTCTTGCCTTGCTATTACGGGCCAATCTTCCTGTGATCGTTGCCTTGCAATGGATTTCGAATCCATTAACCATGGGGCCAATTTACTTTGCTGACTATAAAATTGGTCGTATTCTCCTTGATCTTGCAGGATATAAAGTAACAAAAAACCCACTGCTGAGCTCTGATTATGATTGGGCGAATTTTAAATTTAAAGATCTTCTGGAATTACTTGATACATTTCCGCCAATGTTTCTTGGTGGTTCTGTGTTGGGTGTATTCTTTGGAGTAGTTTCAGTATTTTTTTACAAAATGCTGGCAAAGTCTTTCCAGAGTCCACAAATTAATTCAAAAATATAAAAACAATATCTAAACTTCGAACATATGAGTAAAAAATCAATTTTACATTCCCTTTGTGCTTTTTCCATTTCGCTCTTTCTTTTTTTTCCGGCCGATAAAACTTTTGCGAAAGAGCCCTCAATAACATTGGGCATTGATTATTTGGAGAGAAGTAACTTCGAGGTTCTTGATGGTAAGCGAGTCGGATTATTAACTCACCCAGCGGGAAAAAACGGGCAGGGAGAAAGCACAGTGGATGTCTTTGTCAGATCAACTGAAGTAAATCTAGTGGCCTTGTTCGGTCCGGAACATGGAATATACGGCGATGAAAAAGCTTCCGTGCCTGTGGATGATAAAGTAGACAAAAAAACTGGTTTACCCGTATTTTCACTTTATGGGAAATTTAGAAAACCTTCGAGTAAAATGCTAGCTAAGATTGATAGTTTAGTTATCGATCTTCAAGATGTGGGTGTCCGTTGTTATACCTACATAAGTTGCATGAGGTATGCAATGGAGGCCTGTTTCGAAGCTGGGGTGGAGGTGGTTGTACTTGATCGTCCAAACCCATTAGGGGGCTTAAAAGTCGCTGGGCCGCCAATGGATGAAGCTTGCATGAGTTATGTGGGTGCCTTTCAAATTCCTTTTGTTCATGGGATGACCATTGGCGAATTGGCTTTGTGGTCAAAAAAAATACCCGGTGTCTTAAAAACGGACGAAGTATACCGTAAAAAAGGAAAACTTGTAATTGTTCCGATGTTGGGCTGGTCCAGGCAAATGACTTGGCCGCAAACCGGACTTACTTGG
>Ga0115567_10007137_pt1 | contig 10602 bp, 3 predicted proteins | sample COGITO_mtgs_1204_2_FD_88679 | JGI IMG/M metagenome (GOLD analysis project Ga0115567, IMG submission 88679) | Pelagic marine microbial communities from North Sea - COGITO_mtgs_120412 | ecosystem: Environmental > Aquatic > Marine > Epipelagic | place: Germany:Helgoland, sampling site Kabeltonne... | reverse complement strand
TGGATATTATTCTCATAATATTTGGTCTTCAGATGATGGAAATTATATTTATACAACAGAAGAAGACAATGGTGGACATCTTTCTGAATTTAATATTACTGATTTAAATAATATCGATCTTACGGACAAAATACAAGCTGAACCGGGAAACAACATAATGCCCCACAATGCATTTTATATCAACGATTATATAGTTAATTCTTACTACACCACCGGAATTCAAATATTTGATGTAAAAAGTAAAGGGAATATAGTTAATGTTGGTCATTTTGATACATCTCCTAACTTTTCTGGTCCAGGATCCAACGGTTGTTGGGGAGTTTATCCTTACCTGCCAAGCGGAATTATAATAGCTTCAGATATTGAAAATGGTTTTTTTGTTTTAGATCCAGATTATAAAAGAGCAGCTTATTTGGAAGGAATAATTACCGATGCATCTAGCAATACATCATTAAGCGGAGTAACTGTTGAAATACTAAATAGCAACAACAATACTCTTTCTAATGTTGGGGGAGAATTTAAGCTTGGAACACTAAATTCAGGCACTTACAGTGTTGTTTTCTCTCATCCTTTATACCAGTCAGACACTATTAATCAGATAGTTCTTCAAAACGACTCTACTACAATTTTGAATTTAGTAATGTATTCTTTAACTCCACTAAATTTAAATATAGAAAGTAAAAGTTCAGCTCTTAATTCTTCTCTTTCTGGTGTTGATTTTACTATTACTAATGATGACTTTACTTACAGCGGAACTACAGATCAAAATGGTTTATTTACCATTTACAACTTAATTCCTGGATCTTACAATATTTATGCAGGTTTATGGAGCTACAAGGATTTTTGTGTTGAATCTTTGGATATTATAAATGACAATACTCCATTTTTAATATCTCTTGATGAGGGTTATAGAGATAGATTTAACATCGATATGGGTTGGACAGTAAATTCATCTGCAGCATCTGGATTGTGGGAAAGAGATATACCTACAGTAACTATCTATAATAATTCAGATACGTGTAGCCCAGCTTTTGATAGTGAGGATTGTGGAAATATGGCTTTTATAACTGGCAATTTGGGCTCCTCTCCATCGTCAGATGATGTAGATTTAGGGTACGTCCAATTAGTATCTCCTACTATTTCTCTGGATTCAAACCAAACCAACTATTTACACTGCAGTCTATGGTGGAGAAATTTTTTAGGTGGCACTACATCGGACGATACTCTTTTTATAGATGTAAATGATGGAGTTAATAAAGAAAATTTATTTTTTATTCATAGTGATAATCCAAAGAACTGGTATAAGCTTTCTCTGGAAATACCAAATACTATAAATCTTAGTAGTTTTAAAATTGAAATAACTACTGCAGATTGGGGTTCTGGAGTGGATCATTTAGTAGAGGCAGGAATTGACAACTTATATATTGATAACGATCCCTCTTCCAATATCAGTCAAGTTCAGCCTTCTTTAATAAATGTATTTCCCAATCCAACACCAGATGGAATAGTACAAATTCAAGGTGTAATAGTGCCATTTGAGTATAGTCTTTATAATATTTCTGGAAAATTAGTACAATTTGAATCTAATAATTTCAACAAAGAGATTGAGATATTAGAAAAGGGAATTTACATCCTAAGAATAAAACAGGATTCTAAAGTCTTCTACAAAAGAATTATCTTCTAGAAGAGTTTATTTCTAAAATCTTTCTAAGCACATCAAAATATAGTGTAATAGTAAGAAATAGTGTCATTAGCCAAATAACAATAAGATTGGCACTGAAAGTATCGAATTTATAATCTAAAAAATATTTTGATGGAGCATAAAAATGTGCTCCGAAATATTTGTGGTTTACAGGGTCTAAATAAATAGGATCTGATTTTTGGATAAGTCCAGTTTCGTCTTCAGTAATAAATGTCAAAGAGTTAGAATTAGTTACAAAATCTTCAAGACTATGATTATTGTAATTGTTTTTAAATTTTTGAAATTGGTATTTTTTAAGATAGGACATTAGGTTTTTATAAGATCTATATTCCTTCGAAGAAATTACTTTTTGTTTTTTTAAAGCTCTTAGTTTTCTTATGAAAGTAGTATCTGGATCAGTTTCACGAATTAATATTTCATCTTTTGAATTAGAAGCTGCATTGTATTGGTTCATGTAATAATCTCTGATACTAGTAAGATAATTATGAAGCGCTAAGTAATCTTTTTTCTCCATATTGTTGTTTTTAATTGTCAACAGGAGCTTTTCTATATCTTCATCACTGTAAAGATCTGATGAATTGAAGTTTTTTATTTCTTTTCTAACTTCATTAATTATAATTTGTCCATCTCTTTTAATTTTGTCTAATTCTGTGTGTAAAGGGTTTTCTTTCTGCGTTATTCTATAGAAATTAGTTAGTTTAGAATCTAGATTACTTTCCCATTGGTCTTTTTTCCAATTAGCAAAAGACATTTTTTTATCAAATTCAAAAAACCGCTTTTCATACTCGTTGTCCTTGAACTGGACAACAGTCAATGCTTCATAAGCCCATCTAGATGCCATTACATTTCCAATAGCTGGGACTTCAGATTTTGAAGAAAAATAGGGGTGAAGCTTGTCAAAAGGAACAATAATACCACTGAATAAAAGCTGTGGAATAATACAAATTGGAATTAATATATAAATGACTTTTACAGAGTTAAAACTGGCTGAAATATTTAAGCCAAGTAAATTGGCAAAACAGGAAGTTGAGAAAAGAATCATCCAATGCGCGAAGAATAATCCATGAATTCCTAGGATAAAATTCCCTACTAATACGTAAAATACTGTTTGAATTGCTGAAATTAAGAACATGATTCCAATTTTTGAAAATAAGTAACTGCCTTTGCTTAGATTCAGAAACTTTTCTCTTTGAAGTATTTTCAAATTGCCTATGATTTCCTCAGAACTTGTAGTAAGTCCTATAAATAAAGCAACTATTACAGATATAAAGAGATATTGAGGCAGATTGTCGCTATTGTAGAAAGTATACTCTAATTCATGTTTTAAATAATTTGTTTCTAAATACTTCATGAAAAATGCTAGAATACCTGCAAGTAAAGGAGCCTCAAAAAGGGTAATAATCATATACTGAGTATTGGTCAGTTTCGACTTTACATCCCTTATAAAAAAGATTCTAAATTGTTTCAAAAGACTTGGTATTTTAAAAATACTATCTGGAATTTTTTGTTTTTTATTTTCGTTGGGTTTAGGATCAATTAGTTTTTTATAATATTCGTTCCATTCCAGTGGAGAGACTTTTCTATTTCCAGTAAGTTCCCCATATTCATCTACCACCTTCATATCGATGATATTAAAAATTTGTTCTGGATTTACATTTCCACAAGTTTCACATTCGCTTTCATCTGCATTTACATGGTTTATTAATTTTTTGAAATAAACTACTGCATCTACAGGATCTCCTTTATAAATTGGATATCCACCAACATCAAGAATAATCAATTGGTCAAACATTTTATAAATTTCCGAAGATGGCTGATGAATAACTACAAATATTAATTTTCCTTTTAGAGCTAGTACCTTTAATAAATCCATTATGATTTCTGAATCGTTCGAAGAAAGTCCAGAAGTTGGTTCATCAACAAATAGTATCGATGGTTCTCTAATTAGCTCTAGGGCTATATTTAATCTTTTTCTTTGACCACCTGAAATTGTCTTTGAAAGAGGATTACCTACTTTTAAATCTTTGGCTTCAATAAGTCCAATTGAAACAAGAACCTCATTTACTAATTCTACTAATTTACCATCTTCATAATTTCCAAAACAAAGCTTTCCATTGTAATATAAATTCTCAAAAACTGAAAGCTCCTCTATTAATAAATCGTCTTGGGGAACAAATCCAATAACACCCTCCAAAAGTTTAGGGCTTTCGTAGAGTCCAATACCGTTTATTTTTATTTTTCCAACTGAAGGTGGATAGTTTCCATTAAGAACATTTAATAAGGTAGATTTTCCAGAACCAGATCCACCCATTATTCCTACTAGTCTCCCAGATTCTTCTTTAAAAGTGAAATCATACAATCCTTTTTTTCCTGATGAGAATTTATATTCTATATTATTGGCTGTAAATTCAATTTTATTATCTCTTGTTTTTGACAAAAATTGTGATAAAATATCGCTATAGTAAATTGGTGCTATTCTTGAGTTTTTAATTGAAGAACCTTGTCTTAAAACTTTGATAATATTAGGAGAGAATATTTGACCATTTAAAAATAATTCTTGTTCTCCAAAGTAACGAATGAAATAGGTCTTTACAGACGAAACTCTTAGAACAGAAATGCTTCCATTAATTCCATCTACATGAAGTTGTTTCCCTTTAGATTCATCAGTTACAGTATTTGAATTAATAATCAGATGGTTATCATGACTAGCTAGTTTACTATTAGAAGTTTCCACAAATTGTAATATTTCTTGGTATTCTTCTTTTTTAACGTTAAAAGTATCAGCTACAGTTTCTGCAAAAGCCAATTCATTTTCTGAATGCAAATCATCTGCAAAAATAAATTCTAAGATTCTTATTAGAACAATTATTTTTTGTCTTTGCTCTAATTCTTCATTTATTTGGGTACATATTCTAAGTACTTTAACAGAATTAACTGAAGTTCTTTTTTTCTTGCTGTCTTTAGCTCTTTTAGTTCCGTGTCTTTCTTTAATGAATTCATCAAATATTTTTAGATATTTAAAAACAAGTTCGGATGTTAAATCTTGTTTTAGTAAGATTTCAACAATATTTTTAGATGATTCTGCAGCAACAATTTCATCCGATTTTTCTATCACATCAATTTTTGCTACAATAGCAAAAAGTTGCATAAGAGCTTTAAGAATTCTTTCACTCATTTAAATAGGTTTTAAGATGAATATACCAAAAAATTGAACTTGTTTTTTTATTTTTCAAAAAGATTCAAAATTTGAGTACCTTATTTGTATAAAATTTATTTTCCTTTACAAATATATAACTCTTCAGTCTTCAAAATAAAGAATGTCACAGCAATTAAATAATAAAGAAATAATCAATTTTATAGATGTAATCATTCCTATTGCTGTACCAAAACTTTTGTCTTACCATTTAAAGTTCGGAATGAGATTAAACATTGGTCAGCGAGTGTTGGTTAACGTTGGAAGAAAGAAACAGTATTCTGCAATAGTATTTAGAGTTTACCAACAAAAGCCATCTTACAAAACAAAGGAAGTTTTAGAAGTTTTAGATAATGAGCCAATTGTAAATTTAAAACAGCTTGAACTTTGGGCATGGATTTCTAGATATTACATGACTACATTGGGATAGGTTATGATAGCTGGGCTTCCAAATAGTCTCAAGCTAAATAGCGAGTCCATGTATTTGCCCTCAAAAAATAAATATTCGGATAAGGAATTATCAGTTTTAAAACCAAGTGAGCAAAAGATTGTAGATGCCTTAGAACACAACCAGCAAATGAATTTGAAAGAAATTTCAGACTTATTGCAAATAAAATATCCCCATATTTATATAAAAAACTTATTGAACTTAGGATGGATTAAAGATTATGAATCTCACCAGGAAAAATACCGCAAAAAAACAATACAAAAAATAAATCTTCATTCCAGTTTAAAAAATGATGATAGGCTTCTAGAGGATGCTTTTAATAAACTTTCTAAAGCACCTAAACAAGAAGAGTTGCTTCTAAAATTCTTACAGTTAAACCAGGACTTATCGGGCAAATCGGTGATAAAAAAGAAACTTTTGAGTGATTCTAATTTGTCAGCTTCAGTTTTAAAGGGATTGGTAGATAAAAATATTTTAGAAATTGAAAATATTGAAGATAGCAGGATAAAAGATGTCTCTAATATTTCAAAAAAAATGCCTAATCTTTCGAATTTCCAATCCATAGCATTAAAAAAAATTGACAACTATTTTAAAAATGGAACTAGTTTATTACTTCATGGAGTTACAGGAAGTGGGAAAACTGAAATTTATATCCAGCTAATTGCTCAGCAGTTAAAAAAGAACAAGAAAATATTGTATTTACTACCAGAGATAGCTATTACTACTCAAATAATCCAACGTTTACAATCTTTTTTTGGAAACAGAGTTGGTGTTTACCACTCAAGATTCAGTCTTGCAGAGCGTACAGAATTGTGGTACTCAATGATGAATGAAAAACTACATCAATACGACATAATTTTAGGCGCAAGATCTGCTATATTTCTTCCTTTTAAAGATTTGGGGTTAATTATTGTCGATGAGGAGCACGAGACTTCTTATAAGCAGATAGATCCATCTCCAAGGTATAATGCTAGAGATGTGGCTTCAAAAATGGCTCAAATACACAATTCGAAATTATTATTGGGGTCTGCAACTCCAAGTATGGAAATGATGGAGTTAGTAGAACAAAAAAAGATTGGTTATGTGGTTTTAGATAAGAGATACCATGATGTTTCTATGCCAGAAATACAGTGTGCAGATTTAAAAGTTGCTCATAAAAAGAAAAAGATGCGAGGAATATTTACTCCATTGCTTTTGGATGCAATTCAAGATACGCTACGAGAAAATAAACAAGTTATTTTATTTCAAAATAGGAGAGGGTATGCTCCAAGAGAAATGTGTATGGTTTGTAGCTGGACACCAATGTGTAAAAAGTGTGATGTAAGTTTAACTGTACACAAATATAATCCTATTATGAAATGTCATTACTGCGGATACACCACCAAACGAGTAGAAAATTGTGGTGCTTGTGGTTCATCAAAAATGTCAAAATTAGGAATAGGAACTCAAAAGATTGAAGAAGAGCTTTTTAAGCATTTAGGTAAAGAAATACGAGTAAAAAGAATGGACTGGGATACAACTAGAAAAAAGACCTCTTTTCAGAATATTATTGACCAGTTTGAACAAAAAGAAATTGATATTTTGGTAGGTACCCAAATGGTTAGTAAGGGTTTAGACTTTGATCATGTTGGCTTGGTAGGAGTAATGCAGGCAGATGATTTGTTGCATTATCCTGATTTTAGAGCATATGAGCGTTGTTTTCAACTTCTAACCCAGGTAAGTGGCAGAAGCGGAAGAAAAAATGAAAGAGGAAAAGTGATTTTACAGACTTTTGATCCTTACCATTGGGTAATTAAAATGGTAATGGAATACGATTTTAAATCTCTTTATAAACAGGAATTAGCAGACCGTAAGCATTTTAAATATCCACCATATTTTAAGTTAATTAAACTAGTTCTAACCCATAAAAATTCTAGTTATTTAGTAGTGGGTGCTAACAACCTAACTATTGAACTCAAAAAAAGACTAGGTGAGAGGGTACTAGGACCAGAATTTACCATTATTCCAAGGATAAATAATTACTACAACCAACAAATATTACTAAAGCTAGAGAATGCTTTGTCTTTGAGTAAGGTAAAGGAGTTTATTCTGCTAAGTATAAATGGTTGGTCAAGAAAAGATATTAATAAATCTATTAGGGTGAAAGTTGATGTAGATCCTATGTAGATTTTTGAAAAACTCTAAGAGTAGGATTTTCTCCCCACTTATTTTTTTCAGGCATAGTGTCTCTACAGAAAAGAGCCAATAGCCATATAATTCCAATAATAGGAATAATAATAAATAAAATAGTCCAACCACTTTTACCTACGTCGTGAAGTCTTCTAACGCTTACAGAAAGTGATGGAATAAAAATAAAATATAGTGCCGTTAAAACACCAATATTGCCTGCAAATTTAAAATCAAATGAACTGTCAATTATAATAAATAGTAAACTTAAAAGAACAGAAAAAAGATTAAAAAGCCAAAACTCTTTTATTGTAGATCTAGTTTTAAAATCTCCATATTGTTTTAAAACCTTAATATAAATTTGAATCATTAATTAAATATATATTGTATATATTATGAATATACTAATTTAATTTTTAAATGCAAGTTTACATTAAGTAATAGTAATTTAGATCTAATAAATAGAAACAAATCAATTTCATCATATGTTAAAAATATTAGACTCAATAAATAGTATATTTACAGCTAGATACTTGTACTAGCTTAATTCTTTTTTATTAATAATTGAGGGTATTGGTTATTTTGGGTGTGAATCCTTTAACCCCATAATATTTATGAATAAATTATTATTATTTACTTTTTCTATAGTATATATAATTAGCATAAATGCATCTCACGTCCCTGGTGGAAATATTTCTTATAAATGTATTTCTCCAAATACTTATGAAATTACACTCACAGTGTATGAAGACTGTGGTACTGCATTTATCTCTTCATCCCCAAAGTCTATTAATGTTAGCAATTTATGTGGAATTCCATTTTCTAATAGTATAAGCCTACCAAATTTTGTATATCAACAGGAAGTATCACAATTATGTGATTTACTTTTGCCCCAAAGTGAATGTAACGGCGGAGTTTTTCCAGGAGTTTTTAAACATGTATGGAAAGGGATAGTGACCCTGCCCAGTAGCTGTGACAGTTGGATTTTTTCATTCGACGGTTGTTGTAGAAATGCTTCTCAAAATCTTATTGGTACAGGCAATGCCTACTACTTTGAAACGGTGTTAAATAGCAATACCTCACCATGTAATAATTCTCCAGTTATTTCAGGATCTCCAATACCTTACAGTTGTATAAATCAACCTGTGATTTATAATTTTGGAGTTTTTGAAACAGATGGAGATTCGCTTGTTTATTCATTAGTAAATGCTTTGGAAGACCCTGGTATTCTAGTACAATATCAATCAGGTTATTCAGGTCCAAGTCCAATAAATGGAATAAGTATAAATTCAAGCACTGGTGAAATTACATTTACACCTACTATTCAAGGTAATTTTGTTGTAGTTGTACTTATTGAAGAATTTGACTCTAATGGAAATTTAGTTGGTTCAATAATGCAAGATTTTACTTTTGAAATTATTAACTGTACAACAAATTTCAGTCCTGTACCAAATCCAATAGGTTTACTAAATCTTACAGGAAATTCTACCCAAACTTCTTTATTTGATATTCAAGCATGTGAAGGAGATTTTTTATGCTTTGATTTAGAGTTTTTGGATGGGAATCCTCAGGATTCATTGATTATTAGTTCTAATATCTCACAACTATTTACTGGTGCTACTATGATACAAAATTCTTATTCTTCACCTGCTTCTGCTACTTTTTGTTTTGCTGTTCCTCCAGGAATAGGGGCTTTTACTACTATTAATGTTGAGGCTTATGACAATGCTTGTCCTAACAGAGGAATTACATCTGCTGCTGTTGGATTATCTGTAATCTCAAGTACTACAGTTGGACAAGATGTTACTATTTGTGAACAAGATTCAATATCACTTTTAGCTTTAGGTGGATCTAATTTTACATGGTCTGTTTTAAGTGGAGATCCAATCGTATTAGGAACTAATTTTTCTTGTATTAATTGTTCAAATCCTATTGCTAATCCATTAAATACCACCACCTACAAAGTTGAAAGTAATTTGTCTGGAGGTTGTACCAACATGGATACAATAACAGTATCTGTAGCTCCAGATTTTAATTATACATTAACTCAAAGTGGAAATAGTACTTGTCTTAACTCCAATATCCAATTTTTAGCACAACCTTCAATTCCAGATAATTATACATTTCAATGGGCCCCGTCAATTAATCTTGATAATAGCAATATTAATAATCCTTTGTTCAGTTCTTCTGTCCCTGGAATCTTTGATTATCAAATAAATATTTTTAATGGTCAAGGTTGCCATAAAATAGATACTCTAACTGTCAATGTTATTCCTTCTTATTCACCACAAATTACTTTAACTGCTAGTGACTCTATTAGTTCTTGTGGAGATACTGTTCTTATGAATCTTATTTTGGAAGGTAGTGCCCCTGCTGTTTGTGGTCCTAGCGCTTCAACTGTCTGCAGTTCAAATGATACTATATTGTCTATAGGAACTGTAAATGGGTCCAATACACAGTTTTCATATCCTGCTCCATTTGGTCACTATTATAAAAATGCAAAGCACCAATTTTTATTTAGAGCTAGCGAATTGCAAACAGCTGGTTTGACTGCTGGTAAAATAACAGAGTTAGCTTGGGAGGCATTATCTCAAAATGGAGCTACCAATATTTTTTATGACTACACAATAAAAATGGGATGTACCAATCTAAATGTTATTAATAATTGGATTCCTAATTTAAGTACTGTTTTTAGCCCTCAAAATATTAGTCCAATTATTGGAATAAATAATTTTCAATTAACTACTGCTTATGAGTGGGATGGTATTTCAAATTTAGTAATTGAAATATGTTTTAATAATTTAAATAATGGTACGTATACTTACAATTGGTCTACGCCTTACCAATTAACTTCTTATTTATCAGCACTTTATTTCAGAAGTGATGTTACACAAGCATGTTCTTACAGCTCTAATTCAACAGGAATTGAAAATAAAAGACCCATCACTTATTTTAAATCGTGTTCTACAGTTCCAGATCCAGGAAGTTTTACCTATCAATGGACTTCATCCTCTTTCATATCATCATCGACAATTCAAAATCCATATGTGCTACCAAATCAAAATTCAACATATTCTGTTGTAGTAACTGATA
>Ga0115567_10007136_pt1 | contig 10602 bp, 12 predicted proteins | sample COGITO_mtgs_1204_2_FD_88679 | JGI IMG/M metagenome (GOLD analysis project Ga0115567, IMG submission 88679) | Pelagic marine microbial communities from North Sea - COGITO_mtgs_120412 | ecosystem: Environmental > Aquatic > Marine > Epipelagic | place: Germany:Helgoland, sampling site Kabeltonne... | reverse complement strand
TGCTGCTTTATCTGGTACCTGGACTTTTGAGCTTGGCCTCAACCTGTTTTTTGCCGCTATTATACAGTCTTTTAGTTATCCATTCCACGATCCTGTTTTAACAGATAGAGCCTTTTTAAGTTCCCCAAAAGTGACTAGAAAAAGCTTTATTTGGGCAAGTGTATTAGGAGCGATCAGTATTTTATTATTCAGTCTTATTGGAGTATACGCAAAAAGTCAAGGATTACAAGGACAAGCAGCCGTTGAAGTAGGAAAAGCATTCGGTATTGTAATTTTGTTAGTGATCAATTTTATCATGATTACTTCAGCCGCATCCACTTTAGATAGCACGTTTTCGTCCTTTTCAAAACTATTATCGGTAGACTTAAAAATGGGTATCAACTTAACCTTTGGTAGAATGTCTATGGCAATCATAGCGATTTTGGGTACTATCCCTGTTTTTTTGGACGCTGAAATACTCTCCGCTACGACAGTTTCAGGAACTATGGTAATTGGTCTTACTCCCGTTTTTATTTTCTGGAAAAGAAAAACGCCTAAAATAAGTTTTTACTTAAGTGTCATTTGTGGATTGGTTTTCGGATTTTTGCTCGTTTTTGAAGTATTCCCAAAGGCCTTAATTTTTACAAATGGAAAATATGCAGACCTGCTATGGGTAAACATATGGGGCATTACAAGTTGCATCCTTTTATATTTTATACCTTCATGGATAAAAAAATAGTACATATAGATAACCTAAAAGGCAAAGTACTCCTCTTTGGTGGAGTCTACAGTAACCTTCAGGCACTACAAGAAATTAAGAGTATTGCCGAAAAAGAAGGCATTCCTCCAGAGAATTGTATAAGCACAGGTGATATTGTGGGGTATTGTTCGCAACCAGAAGAAACTGTTCAGCTTTTTAAAGAATGGGGCACAAGAGGCATCGCCGGCAATGTTGAAATTCAATTACGGAATAGCCAAGAAGATTGTGGCTGTGATTTTAGAAAAGGATCCAGATGTGATGGTTTTTCTCAGCTATGGTATCCCTACGCCCAAAGTAAGCTTTCAAAAGATTCGCTCGCTTTTATGGAAACCTTACCAGACCATATTACCTTTACTTATGCTGGAAAGCAAATTATGGTTTTACACGGTTCCTATTTTCAGGTTTCAGAATTCATTTTTAAATCAACCGATTGGGAAAACAAACAATCTAATTTTAAAGCTACAGACAGCGATGTAATTGTTGGGGGGCATTGTGGCATCCCATTTTACCAAGAGAAAGAGGGTAAAACCTGGATTAATGCTGGTGTTATAGGAATGCCTGCTAACGATGGGACACCAAAAGTTTGGTATGTATTACTGGATGATGTTGACGGAACGTTTAATTTTAAACATCATTCTTTTGGCTACGATCATAAAACCACGAGCCGTTTAATGTATAATGGCATATTACCTGAAGAGTATGCCCGTACTCTGATCACTGGAATATGGGATAATTGTGAGATTTTACCGCCGGTAGAAAGTGGGCTGCAAGGTTTCGGACTACAACTGTAAGAATTTAAAAGATGAACGACTTAAAAACAAGATAATTTACAATATGAGAATCACACTTTTCCTACTATTCAGTCTTATATGTTACAGCTCTATGTTTTCTCAAAAAACGTTGGATGAGCTGCTTCAACAATATAACACCAGGAGTATTCCTTATATTTCAGTAGAAGAGCTTTTTATGCTTCGGGCGAATGGTGATGTGCTCGTTTTGGATACACGTGAGGAAACAGAATTTCAAGTAAGCCATATTTCAGGTTCAAAATTGGTGGGTTTTAATACTTTTTCTACCGAAAAAACTTCAGAAGAAATAAGTGATAAAAACACACCTATCGTAGTATATTGTTCGCTTGGGATCCGTTCCGAAGAAATTGGTGAGAAGCTTAAAAAAGCGGGATATACAAACGTTAAAAATTTATATGGCGGTATCTTTGAATGGAAAAATAAAGCGTACCCCATTGTAGACAGCACCAATACAGAAACCGAAAATGTTCATACCTTCTCAAAACCTTGGGGTAAATGGTTAAAAAAAGGAATAAAAACAAATTAGACCATGAACAAAAAATTAATTTTTACTTTTTTAGCAATCGCCTTTTTAGTTCTTATCGTTGTGAACATTGGGATGCTTAATTTTGATGATCTCAGTTTTTCAGAAAACAAATCGCACTATCTTGGAATCGTATCGAATGGATTATTAGGCGTGGTCATGCTACTATCTCGCAAAAAACCAACAAAAAATAAAGACTAATGGGAATATTAGGATTAAAAAGTACCGATGACTCAGGCGATGAAAGTGAAGTGTTTCATTTTCCTACCTCAAAAAATGCGCTCATTATTTTTACACGAAATCCAGAATTAGGAAAATGTAAAACAAGATTAGCCGCAACGGTTGGTGACCAAGCAGCGCTTGATATTTATAAGTTTCTCTTACAGCACACCGTAGCGGTCACAAAAGATCTCAAGGTGGACAAATTTGTCTATTATTCGGTTGAATTGAGAAAAGGTGATCGTTGGAATTCAGAAAATTATCAGAAAAAAGTACAACAAGGAGATGATCTTGGCATACGGATGCAAAACGCTTTTGCCGAAGTTTTTAAATTAGGCTATGAGCGTGCCATCATTATAGGGAGCGACATGTATGATATGGATATGGCAGACCTGGAGGAAGCTTTTGATAAACTACAGGATCATAACTTTGTTATTGGTCCAGCAGAAGATGGTGGGTACTATCTACTTGGAATGAAAAACATTAAAGCTGAAGTTTTTCAAAATAAGGAATGGGGAACAGCGACCGTTTTAAAAAACACCCTTGCCGATTTAGACGGAGAGAAACTCGCACTTTTAAAAGAAAAAAATGATGTGGATTTCTATGAAGATATTAAAGAAATAGAGGTGTTTCAACAGTTTTTACCAAGTCATCTGGACAATAAATTTTAAACTAAAAAAAATTTTGAAAAGTAACGCATGAAGAAGTATATAAAAGAAGCAGTAGAGTTTTTACAAACAAGAGGTTTTGGAAAACCAGAAGTGGGAATTATCTTAGGAACCGGTTTAGGAAAAATAATAGAGGACGTAGCTGTCGAAGCCGAAATGAGCTACAATCACATTCCTAATTTTCCAACAGCCACAGTAGAGTTTCACAAGGGGAAATTAATCTATGGCGAACTCGGTGGCAAAAAAGTAGTCTTAATGCAAGGACGCTTTCATGTATATGAAGGGTATAGTTTACAGGACGTGACTTTTCCCGTACGAGTGATGAAAGGTTTAGGGATTAAAACATTATTAGTGAGTAACGCTTCTGGCGCTATTAATAGTAGCTTTAAAAAAGGCGAGATTATGCTGATTGACGATCATATTAATTTACAAGGAGGTTCGCCTTTGGCATTTCGAGGCATAGAAAAATTAGGCGAACGTTTTGTTGATATGAGTGCGCCTTATGATGTCGATATGAATGCCAAAATTGAAGCGATTGCAAAAGAAAACAATATCAATATTCATAAAGGAGTTTATGCCAGTGTGGTAGGACCGCAACTTGAAACACGAGCAGAATACAGGTATCTTAAGATTATAGGCGCAGATGCTGTGGGGATGAGTACGGTTCCAGAAATTATTGTGGCAAATCATTTAAAAATTCCCGTTGTAGCGCTCTCTGTTTTAACCGATGAATGTGATCCTGATAACCTAAAGCCGGTAGATATTCAAGATATAATGGCGCAAGCAGCAAATGCAGAGCCGCAAATGATAACACTTTTCACTCAATTGATCAATCAGATCTAAGGGAGTACCATACACACCATTTTTAAAATTAATATTTAATAACATAATATGAGCTATTTAGATACAACACACGACGTTTACAAAGAAGCAGCCTTAACGCCAGATGTTGGCCTTTGCTGTACTACCAATCCTATTTGGGAACTACCTGGTTTAAAGATCCCAAAGATCATGCAGGAAATGAATTACGGGTGTGGAAGCACAGTACATGCTCGTGATCTTTCAAACAATCCAAAAATGCTCTATGTTGGCGTTGGTGGCGGGATGGAATTATTGCAATTCGCGTATTTCAACCGCCAAAAAGGAGGTGTTGTAGGAGTGGATGTAGTGGATGAAATGCTCGAAGCATCAAGAAAAAATTTCAAAATAGCCGAAGAACAAAATGACTGGTTTAAAAGTGAGTTTGTAGACCTTAAAAAAGGAGATGCCCTTAATCTTCCCTTAGAAGATAATAGTATTGATGTGGCAGCACAAAACTGTCTTTTCAATATTTTTAAGGCAGAAGATTTAAAAAAGGCTATTGAAGAAATGTATCGTGTGCTTAAACCAAACGGTAAACTTGTTATGAGTGACCCAACCTGTGAGCAACCTATGAACGACACCTTGAGAAATGACGAAAGATTACGCGCACTCTGTCTAAGTGGAAGCTTGCCTATTAAAGAATACGTAAAAGCCTTGACAGATGTAGGTTTTGGGACCATCGAAATAAGAGCTAGAAAGCCTTACCGTATTTTAGACCCTAAAAATTATCCTACTGATGAATTGATCTATATCGAAAGCATTGAAATAGCTGCCATTAAAGACCCAATGCCAGAAGACGGGCCTTGTGTGTTTACTGGGCAAGCTGCCATTTATTATGGTGACCAAGATTATTTTGACGACAAATTAGGGCATATTTTATTGAAAAATCAGCCATTGGCTATTTGTGATAAAACGGCAGGAGCACTAAAAAAACTGAATAGAGATGATATTCATTTTAGTGAGTCTACCTTCCATTATGATGGTGGTGGATGCTGCTAGGTTCGATACAATTTTCAAAGAAATTGTGACGCAGCTTCTTTGAAAACCACTCACCTAGCTTAGTAACTGAGTTTTTATTTATACTAAAACTACCATTTTTTTAAAATATAATTTTCAAATAATTAAATGAAAAAGATACTAACACTTAGTGTTTTCACCTTGCTTGTAGTTGCCTGTTCTCAACCTAACAACAATACGGTACGAGTAGCAGGTTCGACCACTGTTTTACCAGTTGTTTCGGTTGCTGCCGAAAGTTATATAAAGGCACACCCAAACAGTAAAGTTGTCGTAAATGCAGGAGGTTCTGGTGTAGGCGTAAATCAAGTTGGGAGTCAACAAGTAGAAATAGGGATGATTTCTAGGGATATTACTCAAAAAGAAATAAATCAATATCCCCAGACTTCTTTTACAACTCATGTAATTGGGAAAGATGCTGTAGTTCCAGTTGTTTCTTCGGAAATTTATGACGCTGGTATTACCTCATTAACCCTAGAACAGATTGCCAAAATCTACCGAGGAGAAATCTCTAATTGGAAGGAGCTGAACGGTCCTGACAAAGATATTTTAGTGATCGACAAAGAAGCTTCCAGAGGTACACGCCATGTGTTTATGGAAATCGTTTTAGGCGATAAAGAGGCTGTTGCGGCTGGAGCCGATTTGGTTTTGGGCGCTAACAATGAAGAACAAACCGCCTTAACGCAAAGCGATTCCGCTTTGGGAATCTTGTCGAACGCTTGGCTAAATGACGATGTAAAAGGAATCTCCATTATCATGCCAGATGGAGAAATTGTGGAGCCAACACTCGAAAATATCATCAATAATAAATTTCCCATTACAAGGGATCTTGTATTAATTACCAATGGAGAACCGATGGGAGAAATCAAAGCTTTTATAGATTATATAAAAGGTCCAGAAGGTCAAAAAATTGTAAGTAAAAACGGATATGTCAGTATTTCAAAATAATATTGGGAGAGGATATGTGATGGCGAGTACTTTTATAAGTATTGCCATAACCCTTCTCATCTTTATTGTTTTGTTTGGCAATAGTTATGACGCTTTCAGCCAAATTGGTTGGGATCTTTTTAGTTTGACTTGGAATCCTGCCAAGGATCAATTTGGAGTCTTATCTATGTTGTATGGCACTTTTGCTGTTACATTGATTGCTCTGCTACTTGCAGTTCCTTTAGGTATTGCTACTGCTATTTTTACTTCAGAAATTTTACCAGATCGGTTTCGGCTGTACGTAAAATCTGCCATTGAATTATTGGCCGGTATTCCGTCTATAATCTATGGACTAATCGGAATTGCCTTAGTGAGTACTTGGGTGGCATCTATTTTTGAATTATCCTCTGGAAGAACACTAGTTACTGCTGGAATTTTATTGGCTATCATGATCCTACCCACCATCATAACGCTCACCGATGATGCGCTACATAACATCCCTAAGAAGTATAAGGAAACATCAAAGGGATTGGGCTTATACCCCTATGAAATCATTCAGAAAACCCTGCTACCACTCGCCAAACGAAACATTGCAGGTGCTGTATTACTGGCACTTGGAAGAGCATTGGGCGAAACTATGGCAGTAATGTTGTTGGTGGGAAGTATTGACAAAATACCTCAGCCCTTTTTCAATCTGTTGTCACCAGGACAAACCATCACCTCAAAACTGGGGCGAGAAGTTGGGGAGAGTGCCTTTGGTTCGTTACATTTTAGCGCCTTAAATGCCATAGGGTTTCTGCTGCTATTAATTGTGATTACGCTGACTATTTGTACGCAACTATATTTCAGGAAAGAAGCGCGAAGTCTATGAAGAGAAACGTAAAAAATATCGCTTTTAAATCTGTTATTTGGACAGCTGCTTTGGTGTCTATTGTTACGCTTCTGTTTTTAATTTCTACATTAATCTGGAAAGGTTTTGGCGCGATTACCTTTGATTTTATTTTTTCTGAATCGAAGAATTTTGGTTCTGAAGGAGGCATTATTTATCAAATTATAGGAAGTCTATTGCTAACACTTTGTGCAGCTCTAATCAGCTTTCCGTTGGCCCTTGGGGTTGCCATCTATAAAAGTGAATACATTAAGAAACGAAGTCTTCAAACCATTACAGACACCATTGTCTTTAGCCTAAACGGTATTCCTTCCATTATTTTTGGGATCTTCGGGCTCATATTTTTTGTAAATGTATTGCACACCGGGATTTCTTGGTTTGTAGGGAGCATTATTTTGGCGATCATGATTCTGCCTACCATTATTCTTTCTTCTTATCAATCCATTATTAGCATTCCAATTTCTTATAGAGAAAATGCCATGGCGTTAGGAATGACCCAATGGCAAGTTATAAGAACGGTGATTATCCCAAGAAGCATCGATGGAGCATTTACGGGCCTGTTATTAGGCTTGGCACGTGCCATTGGAGAAACAGCTCCCATCATGTTTATTGCAACTGCTTTTTCTGGCGTAACATTTCCGCGTAGTCTCGTGGAACCTGTTAGTACTCTGCCCACACATATTCTGGCATTGGCCCAACAGGCAACCAACCCACAAGCGCTAGAAAATGCTTGGGGAAGCAGCTTGGTATTAGTTACCTTGGTTTTTATGTTTAGCATAAGTGCCTTGGTGAGACGAATTCAATATTCAAAAATTAACTATTAATGGAAACAAACACCGCGCTTAAATTAAATATGCAAACTCCAGAAAAAATGGAGGTGTGCATAAACATTTCAAACCTGAATGTTTCCTTTGATACAACGCACGTGCTCAAAGACATCACTTTAGATTTCCAGAAGAACAAGGTGAACTGCATTATAGGTCCTTCAGGCGGTGGCAAGTCTACTTTATTAAGGAGCTTAAACCGAATGAATGACGATGCCGAAAAAATTAAAACCTCAGGTACTGTTAATTTCAATAATCAAAACATTTTAAATGGGGTTAAAAATCTTACACAGCTCCGTAAAGATATTGGTATGGTGTTTCAAAGCCCCTGTGTCTTTCCAAAATCTATTGTAGAAAATGTTCTCTTCGGAATTCAGCAGCATAAAAAATTGACTAAAACAGAAAAAAAAGCTATTACCGAAAAAAACTTAAAAGCAGTCGCTCTTTGGCCCGAAGTTCATAACAGGCTTAAAGATTCAGGGACTTCACTTTCTATAGGGCAACAACAACGTTTATGTATTGCCAGAGCGCTTGCCATCGCCCCAAAAGTATTACTTATGGACGAGCCCACTTCTTCTTTAGACCCTATTGCTACACGTTCTATAGAAAATTTAATGGAGCAACTAAAAGAACAGTATACCGTAATATTAGTGACGCATAATATTGCCCAAGCAAAACGCATTTCGGACCACGTATTTTTTATTTGTAATGGTCAATTGATCGAATCGGGAGCAAAAAATGCTTTCTTCAATAACCCTAAAAAAGCACAGACTATAAGTTATTTACAGGATGAAACCTGTATTTGCAGGTAAGTGGCTTGTCTCTTTCACTATGGAAAAATATCTCAATATATTTAAAGATTCCTACCAAGGGTATTTTAATTACCTCTTGGACGAAATCACCCGTTTTCATTGGGAAAATTATTTCTACGGTCTTATCCTTGTTTCATTGTTGGTTTGGGGGCTAGAACTTATTTTTCCATGGCGAAAAAACCAGAAAGTATTTCGCAAGGATTTTTGGCTGGATACTTTTTATATGTTCTTCAATTTTTTTCTGCTAAACCTTATTGTGCTCATTTTTCTTTCGAATGCTACCGAGCAGTTTTTTAATGACCTTTTAGGTTTTGCTGGAATCAACATGAAAGATTTTCAATTATTTGACCTCAATGCATTGCCCTTTGGCTTCGGTCTTTTTATATTCTTCTTAGTGTCAGATTTTGTGCAATGGAACACCCATCGTTTATTGCACCGCGTCCCTTTTCTCTGGAATTTCCACAAACTTCATCATTCCGTTAAAGAAATGGGATTCGCCGCGCATCTTCGTTATCACTGGATGGAACCTGTTGTTTATAAATCTTTGCTGTACATACCCTTGGCCATTATTGGTGGTTTTGACATCCAAGCAGTCGCTATCGTGCATTTCTTTGCGCTCACCATTGGGCATTTAAACCACGCAAATCTTGGCTGGGATTATGGAATCTTAAAATATATATTCAACAATCCAAAAATGCACATTTGGCACCATGCTAAACAATTACCAGCCCACGTAAGCTATGGCGTAAACTACGGACTAACACTTAGCTGTTGGGATTATATATTTAACACTAACCACGTTCCACACGATGGCCGGGATATCGAGTTGGGGTTTGATGGAGATGAACAATTTCCGAAAAATTTTTTACAACAAGAAGCCTATCCTTTATCGAAACCAAATGAACAATAAAGGAGCACTGTTTTCATAATGAAATACTAAACGGTACAATTCCTTTAAATTAAAGAACTACATTACCAATCTATTTTTATAGAACAATACGATGCAAAAAGCCATTTTACTTATCGCAACAGCACTATTAATTGCTTCCTGCGGAACTTCAAAAAAGAAGGTCGAAACTCGACCCGTAGCCGAAACACCAGATGACGGTATTACCAATGTCATTCCTATGGAAGTCACTATTGACATCCCGGAGGTTGAGGAGGAAAACACAGTTGAAATGGAAACTGAAGTTGATGATGAAATGGAGTCCGAAACTGAAGAAATGGAAACTTCAACCGAAGCTTCAAAATCTGTTGATCATACTCCCTGGAATTCTTTATTAAAGCAAAACGTTACGGCAGTCGGCAATGTAAATTATGAAGGGTTTAGAAAAAACAGATCTTTGTTGCTAGCCTATATAGATATGTTAGGGAAAAATCTCCCTTCAGATTCGTGGACCAAAGAGGAAAAATTAGCGTATTGGATGAACGCATATAATGCAATGACCGTAGATTTAATTTTGCGCAACCAGCCACTTAAAAGTATAAAAGATATTAAAGACCCTTGGGAACAACGTTATTGGAAGTTAGGTGCTAAATATTATAACTTGGATGAAATTGAGCACCAGATTCTAAGAAAAATGGAAGATCCAAGAATTCATTTTGGCATTAACTGTGCTTCTTTTTCTTGCCCACCTTTATTGAACATTGCTTTTACTTCAGAAAAAGTGAACGACCAACTAGACTTTCTTGCTAGGCGATTTATCAATGATCCAACACGTAATACTATCACTGCTGATAGTGTGGAGATTTCAAAGATTTTTGATTGGTTCAGTAAAGATTTCAAACAAAACGGAAGTGTGATTGATTATCTAAACACCTATTCAGAAACAAAGATTAACAACAATACACGCATTCGCTACAAGGATTATGACTGGATCTTAAATAAATAGCTAATTTTTTATTAAATATGGCTTAATCCTGTGTTAACCTTATCAACAACTTAAATTCATAGATGTATCTTTAGTTGACATTAAATATACAAACATGAAATTTTTAAAATACTTCGCAGTTCTTGCAATTGCTGCATTCACATTACAAAGTTGCAATCTTTTATCTGCTGCAGGAATAAGCAGCCAAGCTCAACCTACTAAGGAAGTGGAGGGCGAATTAACCTCAACAACGGCAAACTCGGCTGTCAATGTGGACCACTCACAATGGGACAAACTTTTAAAAAAACACGTCAATAGTAAAGGGTTAGTTGACTATAAAGGGTTTCAAAATGATAGTGCAGACCTTGAAGCTTATCTTGATATGTTAGCCAACCAAGACCCGAGCAACGCTTGGAGCGTTCAGGAATTATTGGCATACTACATTA
>Ga0115567_10007132_pt1 | contig 10603 bp, 6 predicted proteins | sample COGITO_mtgs_1204_2_FD_88679 | JGI IMG/M metagenome (GOLD analysis project Ga0115567, IMG submission 88679) | Pelagic marine microbial communities from North Sea - COGITO_mtgs_120412 | ecosystem: Environmental > Aquatic > Marine > Epipelagic | place: Germany:Helgoland, sampling site Kabeltonne... | reverse complement strand
ACCCGTGGTCGTATGGATCAGTAAGAGCAAAAGCGTTGCCATTGTTCCTGGTCCTGCGATCATGGGGATGCCCATAGGAAAGACAGAGATATCTTCGGGGTTCTCAATTTCCTCCAAAAGATCTTCGGCGCGTTCCTCCCGGGTTTCCGTGCGTTTTTCGAACACCATATTCAGCCCGATAATAAAGAGCATAACGCCGCCGGCAATTCGCAATGCATCCAGGCTGATGCCGAGCTTGGCAAAGAGCCATTCGCCGCCATAGGCAAAGCCAATCAGAACGATGGCTGCCACAGCTACCGCCTTGAACGCCATCTCCCGTTGATGGGACTTGGTTGTGCCCTGAGTCAGGGTCGCAAAAATAGGCGCGCATCCCGGAGGGTCGATAACGACAAAGAGCGTTGCAAACGCACTTATGAATAAAGCCAGATCAAACATGGCCGCCCCTTAACTGCCCGAAGCGGTATTAGCAATATGATTTGACGTCAGGGCTCACTTGCAGGGATGCATAGAAGTCCGCGATAGACAGCGAATTTCACCTTAGAAATAGGGATGCCAATCGAAGCTTTTTTTAAGCCGCCCCCTCCAACTGACTGAACCCGGATTAAAATTAGCTCAACGGAAAATTCGAGAAAAATATACTTTAAGTTATATTTGCGATTTATTTACATCTTGTCGCTTAATTTTTTCCGACAGGCTGGGAAATGAGTTGGGGCCAGATGAAACGGAGTAAAATAGCGGTATCGGCATTGCGTAGGGCTGATAGATCTTCTTCTTTCTTGCTCAAATCTCTATTGTGGTTGGGATTAGTCTGTCTGGCATTTTCATTTTATAATTGGCCAATACAGACGTTTTTTAATCTCTTCTCGATAATCGCTGGTTTAAATGTCTTGGTGGCGATCTTGCGCCTCTTTGCAATTTTTCAAATTAAACCAAGCCGGCCAAAACTCGCCAAATTGACAGAGTTTCCAAAATATTCCGTCTTGGTTCCGATTTTAAATGAAGCCAATATGGTGCCGCGTTTAATGAACCGTTTGGAAAGACTCGATTACCCGGCCGACAAATTGGAAATTCTACTTATCTGCGAAGAAATTGATGCCGCGACAATCCGGGCCGTCAGAATGAACCTTCGTCCGCCTTTTCGATTAATCATCACGCCGAAAGGCACCCCCCAAACCAAGCCGAGGGCTCTCAATTACGCTTTGCCTCATTCCGATGGCGAAATAATTACGGTTTATGATGCGGAAGATAAGCCTCACCCAGAACAGCTAAAAACGGCGTTGGCGGCTTTTAATCAAAACCCGGATTGGGCGGGATTGCAAGCCCCTCTGAATTACTACAACAGCGAGATTAATTGGCTCACACGTCAATTCTCTCTGGAATATGCAGCGTTATTTCATGTCTGGGTTCCATTCTTGGCAAAATTGGGAGCGCCTTTCCCGTTAGGCGGAACATCCAACCACATTCGCCGAAGCGCTTTGGAGAGTTGCGGTGGCTGGGACGCACACAATGTGACCGAAGATGCGGACCTTAGCTTCCGATTGTCGGCGAGAGGATCAAAGATAGGCTTCATAGATTGCCCAACCGAAGAGGAGGCGGTCTGCAATCTTCAGGATTGGAACAAGCAAAGGTCGCGTTGGATGAAAGGGTTTATGCAGACTTGGCTTGTGCATATGCACCGGCCTTTCCGTCCGATGAATTTCTATGGACTAATTCGCTTTTTCACCCTCCAGCTTACATTGGGTTACACACTTCTGTGTGCCACCCTATTTTGTCTGAGTGTAATTGCCGGATGTCTTTACGTTAGCATGCATTATTTCACAGGCTTCACACTTCCCTTTTCTGTTCTGCATTTTATAGCGTTCAGTCTGAGCTTAGCTGTGGCAATTATGCTGGGGATTATCGGGGTTGTCAGGGCGGGCAAGCCGCATTTGGCAATCTTTGCACCTCTTATGCCGATTTACTGGATGTTGCTCTTTTGGCCGGTTGTAAAAGCTTTTATCGAAATATGGCGCCGCCCTTTCCACTGGCACAAAACTCCTCATGGCATTTGCTTGCCACCGAAAAAGCCCGAGCATTCATTTGCAAATGCGCCTGCGGAATAAACCCTGACTTTCTCTCAGGGAAGGACAGGCTTCTATTTGAAAAGGAAGTGGCTTTACCTCCGGAATAAGTTTAATTTTGGTCAGAAATACAAAAACCAAAGCTTCGATGAGGAATTCCGACTCACTCCAGGGGCCTAGAGGTAGACATTATGAACAATGAAATTTCCGATGATAGCTCTGATATCTCGGGGAAAGCATTCGATAGGGCCGAGAAGCCATCTTCCAAAAGTCAAACAGGTGTCATGGTTGTTATCGGCCTCATCATGTTTGGGGCTGCTTTGTATTACATACGCCATGTGCTGCAAGACTATTCAATAAAGCAAATTATCAACAGTTTGCAGTCCGTATCTCTAATCTCAATCTGCCTAGCAATTTTGGCAACCCTGACCAGTTTTCTGGCTGTGGCAGGTTATGATTCACTTGCCCTTCGTTATTCGGGCACAATTATTCCGTTAAGGAAAACCATTTTTGCGTCTTTTTCCGCTTATGCTGTTTCTAATACGCTTGGGATGAATGGCCTGACCGGAAATGCTGTCAGATATCGATTATACTCTTCCTTGGGACTGGAAGCTTTGGACGTGGCCGTTATCGCTTTCATCACGGCGTCATTTGTTTTTGTGAGCGGAATGACTTTGACGGGACTCGGGTTATTATCCGATAGTGGTGTATTCGAGCAAATATTTCATCTGCCAATTTGGGCCTCTCTTTTACTCGGAGTGACCTCGACGATTCTCGCCGGTCTTGGATTGGTTTTCCTCCTAAAAGGAGCAGAAGCTTGGCGTTTAAAAGGGAGTTCAACGCCAAAGGCCGAAAAAAAACTTGTTTTTTCCCAATGGAGCGTCGGCGTTTTAGATTGGATTGCCGCCGCGGCCGTATTGTATTTTCTGCTGCCTCAAGGGACTGAATTTACCTTTCTTGCCATAGTTCCCATATTCGTGGTGGCCCACTTTATCGGTTCGATAAGCGGCCTTCCAGGCGGCATCGGAGTGTTCGAAGCTGTCTTTCTTCTTCTCATTCCGTCTGGAAACGAAGTGGCTGTTGCGGGAGGGCTCGTCGCATATAGAGCCATATACTATGTCATGCCGCTTATTATTTCAGTATTGGTATTGGCGCTCCACCAAGGTCTGAAATCAAAAGATAGACTGAGAGCGGGAAGCGAAAGAACAACCGACTTTCTCGAGACAATTGCCCCGATCGTTTACGCAACTCTAACCTTCATCACCGGCTCAATTATGCTGATATCGGCCGCGACGCCGAACTTGCTTCGCCACGTCCAATTTGTGCTGAAATTCCTTCCCGGCTCAGTTTTAGAGCTATCTCATTTAGCGGCAAGTGCAGTAGGGACGCTTTTGCTTCTAGCCGCTTTAGGATTACGCAGACGGCTTCAAAATGCCTGCCGTTTAGCCATCATTTTGTTTTTGATAGGGGCGATCGTTACGTTCACAAAAGGCGGAGATATTCGGGGGTCCATTCTGATGATTGGCTTGGCTGGATGTCTTTATCTTTCCCGAGAGGCATTTTATCGAAAAGGCCGTCTGAGGGAGCTAAGGCTTTCTCTGCCGAGGTTAGGAGTTCTCCTTGGGGCTGGAGGTCTGGCACTTTGGTCGGGATTTTACGCCTATATGAATAAAGATTATAGCAATGACCTTTGGTGGACCTTCGCGCTTCAGGAGGACGCGTCACGGTTCTTGCGAGCGGCCGCTTTGGTTAGCGCAATGCTACTGGTTTATTTTCTCTGGCGAACATTACAACCAGCTCCGGCTGAGAACCGGCCAAATGCGTCCGAAGGTGTATTGGAAAAAGTACGCGCCGTTATAGCGGGAGCAGAAGGCTCGACACCTGAAGCTAATCTTGCATTGATAGGAGACAAGCAGTTCCTATTTTCGGACTCAGGTCAATCGTTCATCATGTATGGAGTGGTGGGCCGAAACTGGGTTGCTATGGGAGAGCCCGTTGGACTTGAGTCAGAACGTAAGGAGCTCATGTGGAAATTTCGACATTCAGCCGATCTGTGGGACGCCTGGCCGAGTTTTTATTCCATTAGAGGGCAGCATCTAAATGATTTCATAGATTTGGGACTTACAGTTCAAAAAATTGGTGAGTTAGCTCTTGTTCCGATTGAGGGCTACACTCTGGAAGGAAGCTCCAAATCCCGTTTTCGTCAGACAAGAAATCGGGCCATCAGAGATGGGTGCAGTTTTGACGTCATATACCCGGCCGGAGACTCGCCAGAAATGGACCGCCTTGAGGTCATCTCTCGTGAGTGGCTGAAGGCCCATCACGGCAAGGAAAAAGGGTTTTCCTTAGGTCGTTTTGATCGAAAAACTCTGGCTGGCGCACCCATAGCAATCGTTCGCAAGGATGAACAAATAGTAGCCTTCGCAAACCTTTGGATGACGCCAGACAAATCCGAAGTCTCGCTCGACTTAATGCGTCATATAGATGTGGGCGTAAACGGGTTGATGGATTTTTTATTCGCAGAGATGATGTTGTGGGGCGGCGCGCAAGGGTATCAGTATTTTAGCCTCGGCTTGGCGCCGCTTTCGGGACTTGAAGCTCATAAACTAGCACCGCTTATGTCGAAAATTGGCGCAATGATTTTCAAACATGGCGGAAGATTTTACAGTTTTGCGGGTCTTCGAGCTTTCAAGGAAAAGTTCAATCCCGAGTGGCACCCGGTTTATCTCGCGGCTCCAAGCCAGCTCGTGATACCCAAGGCCCTTGGCAATTTGACACTGTTAAATAGCGGGGGCGTATTGGGTCTCATTCAAAGAGAGTCTTAAGAGGCGGCGGATGAGCTTAGAATGAGTTGAATCAGCCGGTCGTAGTCTTTGTTAAAATCATGGCCGCCTGGCAAAGTCATGATCCTTAGGGTCTCGCTGTCCGTCAAACTTTCACTGGGTCCAATAAAGTCGTCCTCACCCCGAAGATAAAGAACAGGAACTTTGAGAGACAGCCGAGAAATTTCTATCGCCGTATTTTGGGCGTCTTGTGTCCACAAGTTGAACCAACTGCGGAATGAAAATTCAAAATCTGCATGAGCCGGCGGAGCTAAGAGAGCCACACAATCTATTCGCTTTATAAGATGAATAGGTAGTCGGTTAGCTGCAAAAGGTAGCGTGCCAGCCCCGAATGAAAATCCGATCAATAAGAATTTATCATCAGGATTGGTTTTCAGTCTGCGGTTTAGCTGACGCTGTATATCTCTTGCCATCCCTTTCGGGGACCGGGCTGTCCAAAAATAATTAAGAGCCCGGATGCGAAGTGTTGTTATGCCGTTCTCTGATAATTTTTTAGAAAGCGCGTTGGCCAGGCTCGTTTTCAATCCGTCGCCCGAAAAGAATAGTGCGAAACGCGTCTGAGCATTGGAGCCGGCTTCGTAAGTCTGAGAGACAAGCCTTGGTTTTTCGAAGCGCGGAATTCCAAAACTCATTTTTTTGCACGTCCATTTCTTAAGTAACGAAATCTGGGGTAAACTTCAAAGGCATTGGAATTCAATCCTAAAGAGAGGATAAAGAAACCCTACTTGCTTTGACAGTCCTGTTAATGCTCTGGATCAAGCTTTCGGAATTAAACAGGAGCGACAGAGGACCGTTTAAAGAGTTCGTGCTCCATAACTTTGACGACTTGTGCTGAATTCGGATCGGCAATGGATTTGAGCAGGTTCTGCGCGGCCCACTCCCCATAAGTATGAAGAGGTTGCTTGATAGTTGTAAAGGGCGGTACAAACATCTTTGAGAGATCTGCGCCGTCAAAACCGGCGACAGAGAGGTCTTGCGGCACATTCAAATTTAAATGTCTGGCGCAAGACATAACGCCTGCGGCCATGTAATCATTCCCCGCAAAAATAGCCGTTGGAGGATCGTTCCGTTCCAGCAAAATTTTGCCGGCGTCATAGCCCGATTCAAAAGAAGACTCTCCCCGGGTGTAGAGAAAGTTCTCATCCGGCAAACCGGCTTCATCCATTGCGGATTTTAGTCCTTCGCCCCGCTTATTCGCCATGCTGTGCTGCTCTCTCAGACTAACATAGCCAATTCTTTTGTGACCCATCTCTATAAGGTGACGACCCATTTCCAGTCCCGCTGCAAAATCGTCAATCCCGACTTTGCTGACTGAAAGATTCATTTTCGAAATGTCCAAAACGGATTCAACCAGAACCGTTTTCAGCCCCGCGCTCAGTATGGATTGTATGAGGTCCAAATCTTCTGATAAAGGCGGGAGAAGGATAAAACCGTCTACGACCCGGCGTTCAATCATTTTATTGACGTGAAGACGAGTCTCTGTAGCCGCGAGCGGTTCGAGTAATAACTTATAAGAATTTTCACGACAGACGGGCAATATGCCCTCTAATATTCCGGTTAAAAATTCGGAAGAAGGCGGCTCGTAAACGACAGCGAGGCTGTAACTTCTTTGACCCCGCAACTGCCTCGCGGCCATGTTGGGTTTGAAATCCAGTTTCGCAATTGCGCTTTCTACCTTTTCAAGTGTCCTCGCCGACACATTCGGTTCCCTATTAACGACCCTGGAGACGGTCTTCATTGAGACACCCGCCAGTTCGGCGACTGTTTTCAACGTAACCGTCTTGGGTCGTTCGGGCTTATGGACAGGGTTTTGTAGGGTCATCTGAAGTTTCTATAGACGCCTTATGGAATGAAATGCGCGCTTTTGAAAGGCTCGTTATTTCAAACGGCACATCAACCGCCTCCGGGGTTAATCCATTTCGCGTGAAACAGGTGAGGGGAATTTCCGTCTCGGTCCAGTCTCCTACGGAGATATCTGTTATTGTTTCAGACACATCAATTTCACTTTCACACCCATTACCGCAGCCCATTCTAATAAGAACAGCTTCGCTTGGTCGCTCGTCCACTCTCCACTCGAGCCGTAATACATTGCCGCCGGTTTGCGTCAGGTCAATAGGGCGGGGGCTTCTGATGCTCACGCTTCCTTCTCCAGACCACGTAATCTCGCGAGAATCCTCTTGGGCTTTAAAATCCACACCTTTGACCTTCACCAATCCACCTAAACTAGATGCGGAAAGCGAGTCTATTCGCGTATTGGCGTTAGAACTATCTCCGAGATAAAGCGAGAATGGCTCTGCTGCGCCGCCTCTTTTCACTATATCCCCAGTGAAAGCTTTTTCGAGCGTGCCAACACCTGAATTTTCGGATAGAACGGGCAATTGGCCTTCATCTCCATATGAGAGACCGTACCCGTATGGGAATAAAACGCCTTCATCACTGCTGGAATCAATGGGTGTTCCAAGACCATTTTTAGGCCATGAAAAGGATAGTCGGCCCCTGAAATCGTGCCGGGTTTGCCCTTGGCTATCTGCGACCAATACATCTGCGACGCCGCCGCCCTCGGTTCCGGGCAACCAACCAACGACAAATGCATCAGAGGCGTTCAAATGAGGATTTACCCATAATGGCCGCCCGGTCAGGAAAATAGAGACAACAGGAATCCCGGCGCTCTGAAACTCACGAAGTTTTTTCAGGTTTTCACCTGTTTCGAATTCATAAACCAGATCAGAAACGTCTCCGAAAAATTCGGCATAAGGCTGTTCACCGAATACGACGATGGCAATATCCGGTTTTTCAGAATAAACTGCATCGGGGGACAAAGTAGCCGTTCCGCCCTGCGCCGCCAAAGCTTTCTGTAGGCCTGAAAAAATCGTCTCGCCTGTTTCAAATGCGCTATTTGAATTGTTGTCTCCTTGCCAATTTAGCGTCCATCCACCCGTTTGTTGCTGCATGGAATTGGCTCCGCTGCCCGTGACTATAACAGTCGGTTGACCACGCAGAGGGAGCAGGTCATCTTCATTCTTGAGGAGAACCAAAGATTGCCGAACCGCGCGACGAGCAATTTCCCGGTGTTCTTCGGCTCCAAGAGCTTCAATATTTGTACTGGCGCGCATTGAAGGTAGGCCAGCTTCGAAAAGACCGGAGCGGATTTTAACTTTCAAAATTCTAATTACGGCTTCGTCCAGGCGTGACTGCGGAATCTCCCCGGATTTTACTTGCGCAAGCAGGGAATCATACAGGCCGCGCCAACTATCGGGCGCCATATACATATCAACTCCGGCCAGCAAAGCTTGGGCGCAATCCGTCGCTGTGCAGCCGGGAATTTCAGCATGACCATTCCAGTCTCCGACAACGAATCCGGTAAACCCTAAATCGCCGCGCAAAATGTCCGTCAGCCAAGTCTTGGAACCATGCATTTTCTCGCCGTTAATACTGGAAAAGGAGGCCATAACGGCTTGTACTCCGGATTCTATAGCGGGTTGGTACCCCGCTCCATGAACTGTAAGCAGTTCCGATTCATCCCCAAGTGTATCGCCTTTATCAATTCCGAATTGTGTGCCGCCGTCCCCGATAAAATGCTTGGCTGTTGCCATCACATTATCTTTTTTAAGGAAGTCACGAGTGCCCGGTTGGCCTTGTAGTCCTTCAACCATGGACTTGGCGTATTTGGCCACAATTTCAGGGTTTTCGGAATAGCTTTCATAAGCCCGGCCCCATCTATCATCTTGGGCGACGGCCAAGGTCGGCGCAAACGTCCAATCCAGACCGGTGGCGCGAATTTCGCGCGCGGTTACTTCTCCGATCTCTTTCATCAAAGCTGGGTTTTGGGTGGCTCCAAGGGCAGAATTATGGGGAAAAATAGTTGCGGACTGTAAATTGTTATGGCCGTGAACGGCGTCCGTTCCCCAGAGAAGCGGAATGCCTACGCCGCCATCTGATTTATCTGTCGAAGCTTCCCAAAAAGAATCGGCCAGAGCGATCCAGTCTTCTTCAGGCGCTGTTTTTCCGCCGCCCGGAGCAGAATTTCCGCCGTTCAATACAGAGCCCAGATTGTATTCTTTCGCTTCTTCTGGAGTAACCGAAGCAATGTCGGCCTGCAGAATTTGGCCGACTTTTTCTTCGATCGTCATTTTCCTAACTATCTCAACAGCGCGCGCCTCAATAGTTTGGCTGGAGACGGTTTCAGGATTAGAGGGCGAACTGGACTGAGTGCCAACCGCTGAACACCCCATGAGAAGAAGTCCAAGTGATAGGCCCACAACTGGCTTAAAAGTCTTCATGTTTACCCCGATAATTTTGAATTCGTCAAAAGACGACTGGATTTTATACAATATTTGTCTTGTTATTGTCTAAATATGGACAATGTCAATGTCATATGGACAATTTCAGTATGGACAAATTCCGTAAAACCCTTCACCAAGCGTAAGAGGGAAGTCTTTTCACTTCATTTGAGAGGTCATGGTGGCAACAATATCGGAAGTGGCAGAGCGGGCAGGCGTTTCCGTTAAGACAGTATCTCGCGTGATGAACAATTACGAGCACATCAGCGCCAAGACCCGAGAAAAAGTCCGGCTCGCGATGGACGAGCTCAGCTACGCGCCCAGTTCTATCGCCCGTCAGATGCGTTTGGGGGACCCTCAAAGCATAGGAATGCTTTATGGCGACCCCGGCAGTGGATATCAGGCGCGTCTAAACCATGCGGTATTAAAAGCCTGCTCTGATGCGCGGCGTTATCTGGCGGTAGAATTGTTTGAGGAGCATGATCCTGAATGGCGCCGCCAGGTAGAGGCCTTTCTAGATCGGACGAAAGTCCAGAACCTTATCCTTGTTCCGCCCATGTGCGATTCTACTGAGCTACATAAACTATTGCAGGAACGGGGCATAAGAACGGTTTTGATCTCGCCATCCCGACAAATCTCTGGATCTAGCTCCATTGCCATGGACGATAGGCTGGCGGCGATGGAAATGACCAAATATTTCATAGGTTTAGGGCATAAGCGCATCGGACACATTGCCGGGCATCCGGGACATGTGGCAGCGCTGCTGCGGCGTCAGGGATTTGAAGAGGCCTTGGTCAATGCCGGTCTTGAAGTGAGGCAAGACTTTGTTGTCGGGGCTGGGAGTTTTTTCTTTAAAGATGCCTTGGCTTGCGCTGAGAAAATGCTCACCGCTGAAAACCGCCCGACAGCCATTTTTGCATCAAATGATGAAATGGCCGCAGCCGTCATCATGGTGGCGAATCGTCTAGGGATCAGCGTTCCGGAAGAACTGTCAGTGGCTGGGTTCGATAATACGTCCATATCACAAACCATGTGGCCGGAACTGACAACTGTGGCTCAGCCTTTCGAGGAAATTGCGCGCGAAGCGGTCAGGCTGGTGAGCGATGATGTCAAACGCGATTTGACGGTCTCAGCCACGCGAGTCTTGCCGCATGAGATACTTTACCGAGGGTCTACCGGGCCCGCGCCTCACGAATAATCCTCCTTTCCTCCCGTAAAAACAGTCACTGACTGTGCCTTTTTAGTCACAAGAGGGACAAAAATTGTCCTGCTTGTGACTTATTGTTGACAATGATAGACAATTTTGTAGTGTTTGTTTCTGAATGTTAATAAAGGCAGGGCGCAATGACAGCGCTGTCAAGATAAAGGTAAACAGGGGATTACAATGAATACCACTCATAAAAACTGGGTTAGACATCTT
>Ga0115567_10007129_pt1 | contig 10607 bp, 11 predicted proteins | sample COGITO_mtgs_1204_2_FD_88679 | JGI IMG/M metagenome (GOLD analysis project Ga0115567, IMG submission 88679) | Pelagic marine microbial communities from North Sea - COGITO_mtgs_120412 | ecosystem: Environmental > Aquatic > Marine > Epipelagic | place: Germany:Helgoland, sampling site Kabeltonne... | reverse complement strand
TCATTTATAATGGACACTCGCTTTGCTCCTTATGCTCAGTCCAGACTTGAGCATTTTTCACTGATGCACTTATGGTTTTTATACTACCTTGTTATTTTCTATGCACTAATTCTACCTATTTATAAAAAACTAAATGATCTACTTACAAGTGAGAGTAAGATAAAAAACTTACTCTTTATCTTTGGGATTAGTATTGCAATATTTTCAATGAAAGATCCAGCTTCAATAAATGCAACATCAAGCTTTAAACCAGATCCGGTTGCCTTTGCTTTCTATTTTATATTCTTTTTAAGTGGAGCTTACTTTTTTAATAATAATGAGCTATTCACCAATTTATACAATAAAAAAACGAAACTTCTCTTTGGAGCAAGCTTCATACTCGCCCCAGTAACTTTATTATTTAAAAACCAAGATTTGAATATTTTGACAAATACACTGACGACGGTATTTACAATCACATCAATAATCGTAGTCATGGAGTTTACGAAGAGAGTCTTTAATAAAGAATCAAAAGCAATCAGATACATAAGTGACTCTAGCTACTGGCTCTACTTAATACACATACCGGTTGTTGTCTCAATACAAAAGCTAACTCTAGAATTAAATACGACTAAGGAAGTTAAGTTTCTAATCACTTCAATCGCAACGCTAGGGGTTCTTCTGGCCAGTTATCAACTACTTGTAAGATATACGATTATAGGAACTTACCTTCATGGAAAAAGGAATAAAGATGAAAGTACTAAAAAGAACTTGGCTTGGTCTTAGATTTATCTACGCGATAATAAGACTTTTATTAAAGCCAAAAGATGTATCTCCCATTTTTAGAATAAAAGAATTTCTTAATCACAAGTCATTTGAATATGCTATTAACCAAGCTCGCTCTAACGAGCAAATAAGAATAATGATGAATGATAGGTATTTAGCAAAAGAACCATATGACTTGGATGAGCTTATTAAGATGCCTAAAGATAGCCTAGGCCATACTTTTGCAAAGCATATGAAGCACTTTAAGTTAGATGTAGTCTTTTATCCAGACGACATCAAAGATACCAAAACAAATGACATCTCTTGGATTAGACAGCGCTCTCGTGAAACTCACGATATTTGGCATTGCATACTAGGCTATAAGCCTGATCATTTAGGAGAGATGAAAATTTCTGCTTTTTACTTACAACAAATGAACTCTCCCATGTCGGCAATCCTTTTAGCAGTTGGCCTTATTTATTCAACAATAAAAAAGCCCCATATGCTCAGTGTTTTAATGGAGGATATGATTATAGGTTGGTCAGATGCTAAAAAGGCTAAAAACTTAATGGAAGTAAAATGGGAAGAAATTTGGGACAGGCCAATAAGTGATATCAGAGATGAACTCAAGCTTAATGTTGAACTAGAAACTTACCAGCAAGCTAAGATGGTAGACCTTGAGAAGCTTGAACAAGAAAGATTTGAAAACTTCAAACTACATGCGAGTATATAATGATAATTTTTTTCAAAAAAATATGGCTAGCGATACGTTTTGCATATGCAATTTTGAAGTTACTGATAAATCCAAATAACTTAAATCCTATTTTTAGAGTTAGAGAATTCTTAGGGCATAAGTCATTTCAATTTGCGATTAATAAAACTAAAGCAAATCCAAAAATCAAAGAGCTCATGGATACTAGATACTTAGCAGATGGGCCGTATGATTTAGATGAACTCCTCAAGCTTCCAGAAGATAGTCTCGGACACGTTTTTGCTAAGCATATGAAACACTTTAAGCTCGACGTCGTGTATTACCCTGACGACATAAAAGACTCCAAGACAAGTGATATATCTTGGATTAGACAGCGCTCTCGTGAAACTCACGATGTTTGGCATTGCATACTAGGCTATAAGCCAGATCATTTAGGCGAGATTAAGATTTCAAGCTTTTTCCTACAACAAACAAATGCCCCACTGCCTGCAATTATTGTTTTGATAGGAATACTTGTCGCTGTTATAAAGAAGCCTCACTTAATTAACGAACTATTTGAATCTATTATTGAAGGATGGAGTGATGCTAAAACTTCAACTCCACTATTGGAAGTAAAGTGGGAAGAACAATGGGAGACTCCAATCAGTGAACTGAGAGAGAGCTTAAACTTATCTCAAAGAGAAGAAACATATGAGCAAGAAAAAATGAAGACTTTAGAAAAAAGAGAACTTACAAGGTTTGAGGGTTATGAGGCCATGAGTAAAGGAGCAATAAATGCTTAATGAGTTTCTCATTGATTCACTCATTATCATTTTATCTTTCATAGGTATTATTGTTGTTCCTTATATATACTTTTATCATTACGCTCAAAACAAATATGGCCATAGACTTATTATGAAAAGATTCTTGCCTGCAAAAAAAGAATCCATCTTTTTCACATGTGTAAGCCTTTTGATAATGCTTGGACTATATTTTTTGATCTTGTACTTTGAGAATTTAAACTTCTTTAGCTTCAAGGAGCACTCTAGTCTTCCTATACACTTCATCACGATTATTGGGCTCATTTTTTTAAATGATGCTTATTTTTATTGGGTGCACTTTATTCTCCATAGAGTGAGGCCATTAAAGAAGTTTCATGAAATTCATCATAGAGATATCACACCGACCCCTCTTTCTGCATTTAACTTTCATCCAGTTGAGGCCTTATTAAACTTTGGTTTTTACTTAATAATTGTCTTTTTAGTACCAATGACAAAGGTCGACTTTTATATTGTTTATCTTTATATGCTAGTAAATAACTCCTTAGGCCATATGCCTCTAGAGTTTTGTCCGCGCTGGTTTTATAAATACAAAGCTACATCTTTTTTAAATGCAGCAACTCATCATATTATGCACCATCGTAATGGTTCAACAAATTTTTCGCTCTATTATTTATTTTGGGATAATAAAATGAAAACAATGAGTAGAAGATACTACTCAACATTTAACGATGTTCAAGACCAAATAGATTCTAAAAAGTAATTACTTCTTTTTTTTCTTTTGCAAGTTTTCGAAAATCTTAACAAAGTCAGTTCTATGCTTTGAGGCCATAAAAATAGTTGGTTTTAAAGCAAAAATAGTTAAGAAAGCCTGTGAAAAATTCAACTTAAAACTGTCATATAGGTTAAACCACCTGAAGCCAACTCCTATAGAGGCGCTTGGGTTTTCAATTTGATGCCAATACGATGGAGGATTAAAGAGCACATCTCCTGGATTTAAAAGACATTCGAAAACATCTATATACCTTGCTGCTGGAAATTTTTCATAGTCAGGCATAGCGGGGTCAAAGTCTGTATGAAAGTATGGAGCTCTCAAGTTGAGGGGTCTAAGTACAGGGTCGTACTTCGGTGCTATTAAGTACCAGTGTTTTTGTCCAAAAACTTGTGTAAATAAATTGTGCTCACTTGCTGCATGAAGCTTTGTCTGACTTCCCTTGGCCCCCAGAAAGACTTGAAAGGTTTTTCCTGAACTAAGTTTATTTCGGGCCTTAGTCATCCAGTTTAAATCAAAATCATTAATAAGCTCAGGGTGATCATACAATAAACGATTAAACCTAGAGTATTTTGAAATATCTCCAACACGCATTGCTTCAAGTACATCACTTAAGCTTGTCTTAGATAAAATGTATTCACCACTTGAGTGGTTTTCGTCAATAAGAGTTAATTCGTCTGTGCCATAACGACTTGATAAAGAGTCTAGGTTCCACTCTTTTGTGCACCCCCAATCATTTGCAAACCCTTCAAGAACAACTGGAACTCCTTTATGAAGATAGTTCTTCTTAAAGTCTTTAAGAGTTATATCTTTAACTCGACTAACTTGAAGTTTTCTCCCAACGCCGCTCCTAGCTAGATCATCTAGGATTTGTGCTTGGACTTTTGAATGGTCAAATTTAATTTTTGTAAAGTGCTCAATGTATCTAATGAGATTAAACTTAAAACGCGTATGTGTCTTTATATGTCCCATAAATTATTTGACTCCATTAAGGTTCTTTTTTTCCCAATTACAGCTCTCAACTAGTTCCATAAACTTTTCACCGCAATGAGAAGGAATCTGTTCAATATCAGGAGCACTCTTATGCAGTAGATGTAGTTGGCCTAAAGTATTGTAGTACTGCCCAGAATTAAAGGTAATAAGCTTTGTTATAAAACTAGGCCCAGTATTTTCCCTAATCGACTTTGACATCCAACAACTATCGGCAACAAGCAGATACTCTTTATCGACTCCTCTCATATAGAGCCCCATTTGTGCACTTGTATGGCCAGGTAGATCAACAGCTATGAGACTTCCATCTCCAAAGAGATCATAACTATAGTCAAAGAGAGATTCAATTTTTGAGTTAAAGTTTTTTACTCTATAATGATCATCGATGGCCATGGATCTTTGTTCGAAATCTTTAGGAATTAATCCTGGAAGAAAGCCATTTAATAATGCTCTCACTCCAGAGAGGTTTTTAACTTTTTCATAATCACTTTTTAAATAAATAAACTTTGCACTTGGAAAATCAGACAGACCACCAATATGATCGGCGTGAAAATGCGAACATATAATATAATTCACATCTTTGGGCTCAACTCCTAAGGCTTTTAGTTTACTCTTTGCGCAGTCCTCATCAGTTACATGGACAGGAGTTATAAGAGCATAAAACTTATTTGGAAAATGACTAGTTTCTTCTTTAAATTTTTTTGAATAACCAGTGTCATAAAGTATATGTCCAAATTTAGGGTGTTCAATGTGAATGAACATAGAGGGGTAAACTTTGGATTTTAGACTGGCACCTTTTAGGGTTATACATTCAGGATGAGTACAGTAACCAGCATCGAGAAAATTTATTTTCAAATTCACCTAACGTCCCTCTTTAAGGTACCAATCGATTGTCTCATCTATGGATTCTTGCATATTCCTAATCGGTTTATACCCTAGTAAGTCTTTGGCCTTATCAATATTTAAAGTTTGTGACTTGGCCAAAAGACCTGTCGTATATCTAGTGAAGGTGGGCTCTCGTTTTATAAATGGCAACGAACATATAATTTCACTTAACCACGATAAATAATAAACTAAGGAGAATGGAATTACTTTTTGATTAAGCTCCCTTCCAGTACGACTTAGAATTTTATCTATAAGAGTCCAAAGTTTTACAGGCTCCCCATTTGTAATATTAAATATTTGTCCACTTTCAATATCTTTTTTAGCACAAAGAATAGCAGCATGAGATACATTGCCCACATAAGTTAAATCTAATATAGTATCCCTGTTGCCTATGATCGCTAGCCGTCCTTTGTCGTGGGCAGCAATAACTCTTGGTATCAAGCTTGTATCTCTTGGCCCAAATATTCCTCGAGGTCTAATAATGACAATATCAATTTGATCTTTAAATTTTAATAGCTCATTTTCAGCTTGAAGCTTTGTCTTAGTGTATAAAGAAGGTGCTTTCTTTGCGACTGGATCAGTTTCTTTAATGTCAAATCGATCTGTGAAGTCAAAGTAGACACTAGTTGATGAGATATAAATAAATTTCTTAACTTTATTGTGTATAGCAGATTTAAGAAGTTTTATTGTTGCGGCCACATTAATTTCATAGAAGTCTTCTCGTCTGCCCCAAGGACTAGATAAAGCGGCACTGTGAATAACGATATCAATACCTTTGCATAACTCTAATGAGTCTTCACGCAAATCCATTTGAATAAAGTCATAACCTTTATCCTTTAGCTTTTGTCCAATATCCTTATTTCTTCCCTGAGCACGAACACTTACACCCTGCCCAGCTAGATCATCACAGACTCTTTGTCCCAAAAAACCAGTCGCACCTGTAATAAGATAGTTATCTGACATATTTACTCTCCATGCCTTTAATGAGTATAATGATATCATATATGAAAAATAAAACACTCCATAACTTAGATGAAATGACCAAGGTTGGACTCCCAAAGTCTATGAAAAAGGATATCTACGTCTACTTAATAGAGTTAGACTGGCCTAGGCTCTTTAGTTTTATTTTTCTTTTCCATATTTTAAGCAACGCAATATTTGCTTTTTTTTACTTCCAAGATATTGAGCATCTAAATAACTCGGACTTTAAAAGTTATTGGGATGCATATTTTTTTAGCACCCAAACCATGGCCGCAATTGGCTACGGTGTTCTCAATCCTGGAAGCATGTACTTAAATTGGATTGTTGTATTTCAATCTGCTTTTAGTTTAATATCCATAGCCGCTATTACTGGAATTGTTTTTGCTAAAATATCAAAACCTCATGCCCAGATTTTATTTAGTAACAAAATTCTTCTATCAAATTTTAACGGTCAAAGATGTTTATCAATTCGTATTGCAAATATTAGAGGAAACAATATTGTTGAAGCAATTGTGAGACTCTCTATACTTACTAAAGAGACAACTCTTGAAGGCCATAGTATGAGAAGGGTCTATGATTTAAAACTGATTCGGAATCAAACTCCATTTTTTAAATTATCCTGGACCATTTTTCATGTGGTGGATCAGAACTCACCACTATTTGACCTAGACTTAGATAACTCTAATATTATCACAATTAGCGCAACAATCGCTGGTCACGATGAAACGTATTCAAACACGATTTACTCAAGAAGAGATTATAAAGTAGAAGATGTACAACAAAATAAATACTTTGAGGACATAGTTGTCGAAGATGACGAAGAGAACCTTATTTTAGACTTTTCAAGGTTTCATAAATTAAAGGAATAAAAAAGGAGACTACAATGAGTCTCCTTTTGTTTGGTCTTTTTTATTTTCTATAATGTGTATGGAAAACTCACACTAAATACATAGCCTTTGTTTTCAAGCTCAACATCTGAGAATGTACCAGGGTTTGAAAAAGGTCCAGCTTGTTCAAGCTTTGTTTTATCATAAACGATATCTTGAAACTCAAGGTTAAAGCTTAAGCTTTTAAACATAATACCAGCACCTATTCTATAACCGTGTCCCTCTTCAAACTTAACATCAAAGTCATCACCAGCATCTGGATCAATATTTCCGCCAAGAACCCAGTTCCACCAAATTCTTACGCTTAAATCCGTTGGTAATTGTAACCCAACAACTGGCCCGTATGTATAACCAGAAGCATCTGAGTCATAACTATTATCATCATCATTGTAATCATACTTACTATACCTCGCATCTCCACCTATAAAAAGTGATTCATAAATATGAAACCCTACTCTTGCACCAATGCCAGCTCCCTTGTAGTCTCCTTCAGAGTCTCCAATTGGACTTGGATAATTGATTTCAAAATCAGAGTTTTCATAACTTAAAAAGGGCTCTATAAAGAGTCCACCTTTATCTGTTGCACCAAAGGCGCTTGTTAATACTGCAAAACTAAAAACCACTGCACAAAATTTACTTCTCACATTTACTCCTAATGTATACTGCTAAAGCTACCGTAAAAAACTATTTCCTCTATATCTTTTCTATCATTCATTTTTTCATCTTTTTGCAAATCATCAGGTAAGGAAGAGCTCTCTCCCTTTTTACCAACTGCAAAGGCGCACATAACTTTAAAGTCATCCTCAGGAACTTCCAAGGCTTTATAAACTTCACCTCTTTTTATTCCGGCCATCCCATGAGTGTAAAGCCCATCTTTTCTGGCCTGAAGAGTCAGAGACATCCACGCAGAACCACAGTCAAACTCAGACATAGGATTCTCCTTGCCTGTTTTATCTGATATCTTTTTAGCAAAAATAAAACCTAAGGCCGAAGCATCTTTGGCCCAGGTTTGATTCATCTCAACCAGTAGATCAACAAATTTTTGAAAGTCCTTATCCTCCCTTCTGGCCATGACAAATCTCCATGGCTGATCGTTAAAAGATGAAGGAGCCCAGCGTGCAGCTCCTACTAAGGCTTTTAATGACTCTTCACTTATTTCAAAGTTTTTATCAAAGGCTCTAGGAGACCATCTTTCAATGAACATTTCATCAATATCTGCTTGCTCCTGTCTTGGATTATTTTCGAGCATGTTTTCCTTCCTTGTATTCTTCAATCATTTTTGAAATAAATACATCCATATCTTCAGGGCTTCTACTAGTTACAAGTCCTCTATCGACAACAACGGCCTCATCAACCCAATTAGCTCCAGCATTTTTCATATCAGTTTTAATTGAGCCATAAGAAGTAATTTTTCTCCCCTTTAAAACTCCAGCCTCAGCCAAAGTCCAAGGAGCGTGACAGATCGCTGCAACTGGCTTTTGCATATCGCTTTTAAAAAATGAATTCACAAACTCTACGGCTTTTTTATCTTTTCTTAAAAGATCTGGATTGATAACTCCACCAGGAAGCATCAAACCATCATAATCTTTAGAGTTAACCTCTGAAAGTATATGATCAACTGTGTGCTCACCATCCCAATTCCCATTGCTCCATGCTTTAATTGGTTCTTTATTTAAAGAAATTACATCAACCTCAAAGCCCGAATCCTTAAGTGCTTTAAAGGGTGCTTCTAATTCAGATTTTTCATATCCATCTGCTGCTAATATCGCAATTCTCTTTTTAGTCATTTCCATCTAACTCTCCTTCGTTTAAATTAACTTACTAATAAATCTAGCAGATAAGTGCGCTTTAGCTTTTCGCATTATTTAAGTTAATGTGAAATAAATTAAACATTTTGATGTTTTGTGATATTAAAATGTAATGAACAAATTAAAACCTTCTTTAAAAAATACTTTTAAGCGCTTTGCTGAAGATGAAATATTCACAAGGTCTGCGGCTCTATCCTACTACTCTAGCTTGGCCTTGGCCCCACTACTGATATTATTTATTACAATTCTTGGTTATTTAAATCTCAATATGCAAGATCAGCTGATAGTAGAGGTAAAAAAGCTTGTTGGGATGCAAGCTGCGCTAATGCTCCAAAGTATTATCACAAGCACAAATGATGAGCGGGAACTAGCAACTCTCTCTGGTGTTATTGGTATTACATTCCTCATATTTTCAGCAAGTATCATTTTTAATCAACTGCAAAACACTCTTAATATTATTTTTAAAACATCTGAAGATGAGATTGAACAGGTCACGCTAAAGGATAAAATTAAGTTCTTTCTAACTCAAAGACTACTATCGTTCGGAATGGTCTTCACCTTTATATTTATCGTTACAGTCTCACTCGTTATTTCAACATTCATTTCATATTTTTTTAAAGATGGCTCAATGGTTTTTATAACTCCGGCTCAGATCTTAATTAATTTTTTAGTATTTCAAATTCTTTTCATGTTCATCATTAAAATATTACCAAGTAAAAGCATTTCTTTTAAAAGAAGCTTTATTGCCGGAGCAATTATTTCTTTTCTATTTGTTCTAGGTAAATCTGCAATTGGTTTATATATAGGAAATACTGCAGTTGGCTCAGCTTATGGAGCAGCAGGGTCTTTGGCCATCATACTTGTTTGGTTCTATTATTCGGCTTTAATTATTTATTTTGGAGCAGAATTAGCTTACTCATTAGTGATTGAATGAGTTAGCCTTGAAGTACTTTCTTTTTTAATTCAACTGAAGCAAGAGCGTAACCCCCATTTGCACCATCTATAAAGTGCAAATGCCCACCTTCTTTAATAGTATCTACATAACAAGTCATCAGAGCTTCATTTGACTCGTGATGCCCATAATAAACCTTCTCGCGATTTGAGTCTAAAAAGCCTAGAATTTCTTTTTTCTCACTCTCGCTACAATCGATGACCATTCTTAGAGTGTCATCAAACTTTCTAAAGTCACTATGATCCCTCATCGACTTGGCATACTTATTCTTTTTAAAAAGTGGTGAGATATTATATTTAAAAGCTAAAACACAAATAAAGTACTCCAATGATCTCAATAAGAAGGCAATAGAGAAGAGACTTTTATGCATGATCATTTCATCTTTGTAGCCTTGATTAAATGCTTTATAAGTCATCTCATCTATATGAACAGGATTCTCTTCACCGTGAGTAATTTTATTAATTTTCTTGAAAACCTCTGAGTAAACATCTGGTTCCTGATCGTCTTTAACTTGAATCAAAAGACTTAGTATCACGCCTTTTTTCGATGGAATGGGATCCCACCTACAAGATACGCCTTCGATTTCTTTAAGTATTTCATCCCCATCGATCATAAACAATTCACTGTATTCCTTACCAATTCGCTCAGCATAGCTAATTCCTCCGCCCCTAAAAAAAGCAATATGCCTCCCTTTAGCTAGTTCATATTTGGCAACTAATATTGTGAGATCTTGCTTATAAATTTCTTTTACAGGGACTTTAGATACTCTTAGAGTTAGGCCGTAGTTAAGACGCGCCAAGTTTTTAAGTTTAGCTAGCTCACTTTCTACTTTATCGACATAATTTGGAGGAACACATATCGATGAGCCGTCTCCACCAAAGGTATATGGGAAATCACGACCTTTCATGGCCTTTATACTAACAGTAATAGAGGCAGCTCCCACTAGATTAACTTCTTTGTACTTTCCTGCCTCAATGGCCTTAGTAGACTTTACAATATCAGTAACAAAGACAAACCAATCCTCAGGTAACTCTCTATAGAAGCCTTCATCTGTGAATGAATCAAAGTCTTTAATGGGAATTAGCTGCTCATAGAAGTTTAACATAGCTAATTTAAGC
>Ga0115567_10007128_pt1 | contig 10607 bp, 9 predicted proteins | sample COGITO_mtgs_1204_2_FD_88679 | JGI IMG/M metagenome (GOLD analysis project Ga0115567, IMG submission 88679) | Pelagic marine microbial communities from North Sea - COGITO_mtgs_120412 | ecosystem: Environmental > Aquatic > Marine > Epipelagic | place: Germany:Helgoland, sampling site Kabeltonne... | reverse complement strand
GCCAGACATGCTCATCTACTAGGTGATTGCCGGCGTAATCATAACCTCGCTCGCCGAATTGATCCACTAGCCGTTTTGCTTTTGTTTTACTGGTGCAGTTTTCTGTCGGTGTAGTGGCAATAACATCATCAAATAAATTGGTAACGGCCGCGAAGGCATGAGCATATTTTTCGTGTGTGCCTGTGACAAGGAGTAATTGTCGACCTTTTTGCTTTTCGTTCACGAGCCAATCTCGAAAAGATTTTTGAATTGGCAGCCGCTCTACGGCAAGTTCGCAGTGCTCAGATAGTTTATGCTTCAAATAGGCTTTGCCTTTATAAAACCAATATGGGATATAAAAAGCCATAAGCCAGTTTTTTTTTATAAGTTGAGCAACGCTTTCATAAAGCGTGTCAGTTAAAATTAAACTGCCATCTAAATCAACACACAATGGAATTTTTTGCTCAGTATTTTCACTCATAAAAGTCTCTACTCGTTGTTTGTCAGAGAGGGGCTGACATCAGGTTTTGGACCGTGATCTCGAACAAGCTCTAAATAAAGCATGACTAACACACCGATCACGACGGCGAACCACAAGGTTGCAATACGACAAATTAAAGTGGCGGCAACACTATCTGTATCAGAGACAGCAACTGCAACTAATAATAAATGCATAGTAATTTCAGCGCCGCCAAGGCCGCCTGGTAAAAACGACAAGGCGCCAATAAGCATAGCAGCTGCATAAATAGCAGCAACTAAAAATGGGTTCAAATCATATCCAAGCCAATCTAGCAGCAGTACAAAGCCAAGCGCTTCTGCGCCCCAGGATAAAATACCGAGCACTAAGCCGAACACGAAAGGCTTCAACTGTAGTAGTTGTTTAGTTTGATTTAAAGTTTGGAAGGCAAAAAGACCAATTTTTCGAAAAAAGGCTTTGTGATGTTCAGTTGAACAGTGTTGCAGCCAACGCAGTACGTAAGGTTGTTGTATAAACACAATAGCGCCTGTGCAAAGCACTGCAGTGACCACAATAACCCATCGATAATCTTCGAAGGCCCAAAGCCCCAGCAGGGCAATACACCAAACTGCAAGCAGGTCCAACAGTCTTTCTGTGAGCAAAATAGCAATAGCATGTTCAAAGGGCACTTTAAACGGCTTTAAATAAATATATCGAATTGATTCCCCGGCTTTACCAGGAGTCGTGGTGAGTGCAAAGCCGGAAAGATAATAGAGTAGGTTTGGCAGCATTGGCACGCGATCGCCTATGTGGCTCATTAAGTAATGGTATCTGGTGAATCGGAGCCCGTAGTTAACAAGACTAAGGCCAATAATAATACTCGCGCCACTGACTCCAATTTTACGCAGAGCTTGACCGATCTCGGCTGGGTCGGAAAATCCAACCCAAAGCCCATAGGCTGCGCTGCTAAGCACTATGGACAAAAGCAAAGCTCTTAATTGGTGTTTTGTCACAGTGCTTACTTCCTTATTGGGGGTGGCGTTTAAGTAGGCGATATACTAATACTCGCCTTTGATTAAATCAACCTAAAGCGATATAAGTTGTAAGTCTAGCCGGACTTTTTAAACAGCGCAGTCACCTTTGATTGATTTGACCAGACACAAAAAAGACCTCATTAGAGGCCTTTTTTGGTCATCAATCAAAATTAAAGAGCTTATGAATAAGCTCTTTCGTTTTGAGTTGACCTTTTCTCTCGTGGATGAGCCTGGTTCACTCGAATTGTACGGCCATCAACTTGATTGTTGTTAAGACCTTCAACCGCAGCACTACCAGCTGATTCTGTGGCCATTTCAACAAAAGCAAAACCCTTTGAACGGTTTGTTTCTCGATCTTTTACCACGTGAACACGGGTTACTTCGCCATATTGTTCGAAGACTTGTCTTAATTCTTCTTCGCCCATGTTGTAAGAAATATTGCCAATATACAAATTCATGAAAACGCTCACTTTGAAAACATAATTTACTTATAATAAGCCACCCATTAATATCACTTTAACAAGTTGCAGTCATTGAAGTGATTTTAATTAAGGCGATGATTAAAATTAATTTAATAATCATCTGCCAGTAGCGCCCGATTTGCTTATAAGGCAAATCGTGACCCCAAAGTGGCATAATTTCTGCGCAAATGCAAGCTGTTTAGTTGGATTTAACTCGTGCGTCGTTTTAATTCTAAGTGTTGCCGGCGATTAAAAAATAATCATTAGACCATACTTAATGAATCGCTTTAAGGACGTTAAATATTTTTATTTTTTCAAAAAAATGAAATAACTCTTGACATGAGTTATGAGTTGTTAACAGGCTGGATTAATAAGTGTATGAAATTCCAACAAGGCTTGTAATCGCTTGAAATTGTGGTGAAAATTACCTTTTGCGGTAAGCCTAATAACGTAAGTATATGAAATATAACAAATTTTTTCTTCGGTATAAAAATTAGCCAATCTAAGTTAAGGCCCCTGTTTTTTGCAGCTTTGCTGGAGTTTTAAATAGGTTATGCACAAAGTTATCCACAGGTTCTGTGGACAAGTTTTTTTAATCTTGGCAGATTATTTCAGCAGTTTGACCTTGACAATATTCACTTCTCGTTTACGCACCAAAATAAATTGGGTTTCAGGTTTGGTGCTTTATCCCGTAATCAAGTATTCGCCTACGCAAAATGTCTGAACTTGCCTTGACCGGATGTAGCATGCGCTATTTTTTAGATGGAACCTTGTGTATATTCAACTCTATTATATATAAAATAAGGGACTATTATTATGACGCAATCAAAAAAGTATCATTATTTAAACCAACCTTTAACTGTAGGCACTTTTCAGCTTAAAAATCGGATGATTATGGGGTCGATGCACACGGGCCTTGAAGAAGCGCCAGATGGGTTTAATCGATTGTCAGCTTTTTACGCCGCTCGGGCCGCCCAAGGGGTCAGTCTAATCGTAACTGGTGGCATAGGTCCAAATCCTGAAGGTTGCGTGATTGCAGGCGCCGCTAAAATGACGACCTCGGCTGAAGCGCAAAAACACAAGCAAGTCACGGATGCGGTGCACGAACATGGCGGTTTAATATGTATGCAAATTCTGCACGCTGGTCGTTATGCCTATAACCCTGCGTTAGTGGCTCCGTCTGCTATACAATCGCCGATTACGCCCTTTAAACCAAAAGCCCTCAGCAGTGATGAAGTTGAAGTTCAAGTGGATGATTTTGTGAAGTCTGCCTTGCTTGCTAAAGAAGCTGGCTATGATGGTGTGGAGATCATGGGGTCAGAAGGCTATTTTATCAATCAATTTATCGCACAAAAAACCAATAAGCGACATGATCAATGGGGTGGTACTTTTGAAAATCGTATTCGTTTTCCTCTCACTATTATTGAGAAAACTCGCGCAGCCGTTGGTCCAGACTTCCTTATTATTTTTCGAATTTCTGTGGTTGACCTCGTTGATGAAGGCTCCACTCTTGATGAGACTCTACACCTAGCAAAAGCGTTAGAGAAAGCCGGAGTGGATGTTTTAAACACTGGCATTGGTTGGCATGAAGCTCGTATCCCGACCATCGCTACAATGGTGCCACGGGGCGCGTTTACTTGGGCCTCAAAAAAATTAAAAGAGGCTGTGTCATGCCCAGTGATTACTTGTAATCGAATAAATGATCCAGAGGTTATCGAGCAAGTCCTTGCGGCGGGAGATTGTGATCTCGTGTCTATGGCTCGACCATTTTTAGCAGATGAAGCCTTCGTGGCGAAAACGCTCGCTGGTCAAGCTCAGGAAATTAATACTTGCATCGGCTGTAATCAGGCTTGTCTTGATCACACTTTTCAAGGCAAGCTCACCTCCTGCTTGGTCAATCCAAGAGCCTGTAGTGAGCTGGAGATGATCATTGAAACAAGTGCTAATCCTAAAACAATTGCCGTGATAGGCGCAGGGCCTGCTGGATTATCTGCAGCTGTCACTGCAGCCCAGCGAGGCCATAAGGTGGTTTTATTTGAAGCCCAAGCAATGATCGGCGGCCAATTTAATTTTGCTAAACGTATTCCTGGTAAAGAAGAGTTTTATGAAACCTTGCGCTATTACCAAGTTATGTTGGATAAATACGCAGTGGACGTTCGACTCAATACTAAAGCAGACGTTGCCAGTTTGCAGGCAGGCAGTTTTGACCATGTTATTTTAAGCTCTGGCGTCGTGCCTCGAACACCGCCAATTGAAGGCGTTGATCACGTAAAAGTGGTTGGCTATCAAGATATTTTTCATGGCGCTGAAGTAGGCCAAAACGTGGCGATTATCGGTGCAGGTGGAATTGGTTTTGATGTAGCGGAATATTTAAGCCATGATCTCAACAACTGTCCAGACAATCCGGCTCGGGCGCAGTCAATTGATGAATTTTTACAAGAGTGGGGTATTGACGATTCCTTGCAAACACGAGGTGGCGTCGCAGGCGTTGAGCCAAAAATTGATAAAAGCTATCGGAATATTATGATGCTACAGCGTAAAGTTTCAAAAATGGGGGCAGGGCTTGGCAAAACCACTGGTTGGATACACCGAGCCAATCTTAAAAAGCGTGGGGTTCAGATGGTGGTAGGTGTTGAGTATCACAAGATTGATAACGAGGGGCTGCATGTCATTATTGACGGTAAACAACAGTGTTTTAATGTTGACACAATTGTTGTTTGCGCAGGTCAAGAATCAGTACTCGATCTAGAGCCTGGATTGCAGCAAGCCAAAATACCCTACACTATTATTGGCGGTGCTCATGAAGCTGCTGAACTTGATGCCAAGCGTGCAATAGCCCAAGGCATGGCACTTGCTATTGAGCTGTAGCGCTTGCCTATCCAGCGCCAAAGACTTGTTAAAGCCCTTCAACAGATCGAGGGGCCGTTTGCGTTGGCTGGCCATATTGTAGTTGGAAGCCTTCTTTATTTTCTGAGCTACCGGATGTTAGTTTTTCAACTTCTCGCTCACTTTGGGCTGGCTTGGGATCGGTTACAGGGGGTTGTTGTTGATCATCATCATTGACGATTTCAATCAATGACACGACTTTTTTAGCACCTGGGATTCTGCTTGCAACATAAATCGCACTTTTTGCTTCCGCCTTGGTCATAACCCCCATCAAATAAATATAGCCAGCAAAGCTTCTGACTTTTGTTTTGCTCGAGGGGGCGTTCGACGTCATCGTCAATTGAGATTTAACCTTGGTGGTTAGCCAGGTGTCATACCAGTAATTGCTAATAGTGGTGGGTTGACCTTGGCTAATTTCAGAATGTACTTGACGCACGCCAGGTACTTTTGATGCTATTTTAACCGCGTTCTTAATGTAGCCCTCGTCTGGTACACGGCCAGTTAACAGTACAATTTTATTGTAAGTATCTACTTGAATCATAGCGGCAAATTGTTCGTTCTGTGCCCGAAGTTTTGCCTCTATGCGACTGCTTATGCCATTATCGTCAATGGCCGTGCCCAGAGTACGTTGGGCGTATATATTTTCTTCTTCACCGCTTTGTGTATGACTCATGATGCTTGCACAGCCAGTAAAGCAGAAAAAAAGACTTATAATAAAATGTCTTCGCCAATCGCTTAATACAGTGCCTTTCTTCCTCATGTACAGTCCCTAGCCGCCAAAAAGTTGGCGATCAATATAATCACATAAACAGTGAATTAATAACAAATGAACTTCTTGTATGCGAGCTGTAGATTGATCTGGTACACGTAACTCAATATCTTGGTTATCCAGTAAGCGTTGCACGTCACCACCATCTTTGCCTGTCAATGCAATAACGTGCATTTGACGATCATGAGCTGCTTGTATAGCTTGCACCACGTTGCTCGATTTACCACTCGTAGTAAAGACCATAAGAATATCGTTTGCATGACCAATCGCTCGAATTTGTTTTGAAAAAATTTCACTGTAACTATAGTCGTTTGCAATAGAAGTCAAGGTCGCAGTATCACTGACCAAAGAAATTGCTGGTAAGGATGGGCGTTCTCTTTCAAATCGATTAAGCATTTCCGAAGAAAAATGCTGAGCATCGCCAGACGAGCCACCGTTGCCGCAAGTTAAGATTTTGCCTTCGTTAAGTAGAGTGTTGGTCAAAAGTGCGCCAGCTTCAACTACAAGCCGTGGTAGATCTTCTTTAGCGGCAAGGGTCGCGTTAATGTTGGCGTCGAATAAGGCGTGAATTTGGTCTAAGTTGTCTGTTGACATTAAGGGAGGCTCCTTTTTATGCGCAAAGTAAAATATAAATGACGTGAAGATAGACTACCATAGCTCACTTATTGGCGAGTCATTAGTGACTGGTTAGAATGCACTTTTTAGCCAATTGATTTCATAATTTTCAAAGATTACTGGAGCAAACTCAGCTATAAGCGCAGGTTGTGATTGACGCTGTGTAATAGCGATTACATCGAAGCGATAATAGCGATGATGCAGTTGGTGTTGCTCTAGATACAGTTGAGTGCAGTTTCGAATACGCTGCATTTGAGCCCTCGTTAATGTTTCCGACGGACAGCCGTGTGCATCATTCTTTCGAAACTTAACTTCAAAAAAGACCAGATCGGTTTTATGATTAGCAATAATGTCAATTTCCCCGCCAGCCCACGCAAAATTACGGTCTAAAATAACAACGCCTTGTTGTTCTAAAAATCGGCTGGCAAGGCTTTCATAGAAATTACTTGATCTCAAGTGGGACAACAATACCTTTTTTAAATTGAGCCCATGACAAGTTTCGTTTGACTTTACCATTGGCATTGATTGACAGTTGACCAGTGCTACCATCAATGCTTGAGCTTGCTACATGTTTTAAGGCCGGATATTCGCGCATGAGTGCAAACGCATCAATACCGAGGGCGTGCAGGCGCTGGAATTGAGACTGAGCATTGGGTAAATATTCGTTAAAACTTTCTTTAAGGGCTTTATCTGGATTTAATATCCAAGGAATGTCCACAAATAAAATTGAGTTTAAATCCTTATCAAATTTAGCTGCTTCATGGCCTCCATAAATATGAGATGTGGCTAGAACTGGGATGTCTTGACCAAAATGATAATTAATGGTGGGTTTTAGTTGGCGACCTTCATTTGGAGTAGCAACCATAAAAATAAAATCTATGTCTTGGCGGCGGCGGGGGGTGTAGTCCAGCTTTTCACCAAGTTTTTCTTGCATTCGCCGATGACGAGCCATACTCACTTCAATCCCTAATAGCTGACGCACTTCTTTTGAAAACTGCTTAGGTTCAGTAAATTTAGCTTCATCAAGCACAACACCGTCTAACTCAGTAAATGCGGTTCGAAAAGCATCACTTGCCCTCTCACCCCATTCAGAATCTGGTCGTAAGATCAACGCCCGAGTCATACCGTGGGCAATGGCATAGTCTGCAACGGCCACTGCTTCATCGTCGGCGCTGAGGCCGAATTCAAAAAAGCCTCGAGCATTATTATGATCTTCAGCAGGTGAGTAATTAAGCGCCAGTGTGGGCACAGGTTGTTGGGAGAGCTGTAACGTAGCGACGTGTTTTTTAAGGGCCGATACCTTGTCTTTTTCCAGTGGCCCAATCACGAATTGGGCACCTTCAACCACAGCTCGATCATAAAGTTGGTCAATTGGCGTGCTTGCATTTGTGTCGTAAAAGCGAATGTCTAATGGACTATTATCCTGGCTTTCATCATACCTTGAGGTCATAATACCGTCGATAATTGCTTTGCCTGCATGTTGCAGATCACCAGTTTGAGGCAGTAGCACCGCCACTTGATTAGCCTTGGCAAAATCCGCAATAATAAAATCACTAACATCAAATGGCGGAATAATAGTGACATACGTTTGTTTCCAGTCATCCAGCCACATTTTTAATCGGCTTTGCATCTGCCCAAACTGGTTTTGATCACCCACGCTAAAAATATCGTGTAGCTCTAACCAAGCTTGCCATTCTTGACTTGGCGCTTGGGTCAGTTCGAGGCTTAGGGATGCTTTGGATTCTTTGGCAGTAAGTTGTCTGTGCAATGAAATAAAATGCCAGATTTTATTGTGAAGTTTTTGACGAATATCTTGTTCTAAGCCCATGGCTTCCGTACGAAACACCACAAGCCGTGCAGCTGCAAGGTGCTTACCCTGTAAAGAGAGTGCATCTGCTCGAATAGTCGTAGCTTTAAGGTAGTGGTGGCTATCAAGCACTACACTGCGGCTATTGGCAATTTGATCAAGAGTTTGCTGTTTTGCCTCAATGGCGGTCAGATCTTGTCGAGCAACAGCGAGCTCTAAACCGATTAACTCGTAAAAATAATCAAGCTCTTGTTGCGTGGTTTGAACTTGAGCTACATCAATTCGACTGTAAATTTTGTACGCCAAGACTAGGTTATTAATTTTGATTGCATTATGGGTCGCTGAAAGCAGCAAGGCTTCCTTATAGGGAGAGCTTGCCGTTCGAGCGGTGTCTAATACTTGTCGAATCTGTTCTTGCACATCGACAACCACAGTGGTTTGATTGTCATCACTATTGGTTGCAATGTCATCTAATACAATACTGTTTTGCGCTTTCACCGAGGGTGCTTGAGGTTGCTGAGTTTTTTGTTCTTGCGGCTGCATTGACTCACACCCGGTAAGGGTGAAAATAAGCGCCATCATTAGAAGGCATAGAGTAGATTTAATCATGGATGAGTCAACAGCCTCTTTGGAGTTCATGCGCTAGTCACTGTTACTACAGCGCGTTAGATCTTGATGCGTTTTGCAAGTTTACGCTAAAACCAGTCATCTCTCCAGAAATATTGAAAACTTGGTAGCGTGCGTTTGAAATGTGGTTGCTCAGCCGTATTAATTTCAGGATTAAAAGATGCTATTGTGGCGCTTTAACCGTAAAGCCGAAAGCAAGCCTAACCACTATACCCAAAGCGCTATGGGTATATATAATAGAGCAAAAATCAAATATGATAATTCTGTATGATCACCTGATCCCAGGTTTTGTAGACTTAATGAAGATTTTAAATCCCACTGCGCGTTATCAGTCATTCCAACATATTGAAGATGTATCTCAACAAGATGCGACTCAAGTTGGCAGTCTTTTCATTCGCTCCACCACTAAAATTGATAGTACAGTGCTAGAGCGCTTCCCTAAAATGCAGTTTACAGCTACTGCAACTGCGGGCGTTGATCATGTTCAGCAAGAGCTCCTTGCTCAAAGGGGCATTACTTTCGCTGACGCCAAGGGCAGTAATGCTCATGGCGTGGCAGATTACATAGTGTATGCGCTTGGCACTCTCGCGCCTACGCTTTGCTTGACTGCCCAGTCCAAAGCTGTAGTGGTGGGCCACGGCAATGTAGGTAAGGCCGTAGTGCGTCATTTAAATTGCCTCGGATTGTCGCCTTATTGGGTTGATCCATTTTTGCCTAAGGATTCGCAGACCCTAACCTTACAGCAAGACCTACAGCCGGAAGCTTGGCTTGCCACCACGCAATTACTGTGTATTCATACGCCAATGACGAGCCGAGGGCCTTGGCCAACCCAACATTGGCTGAATGAACAACGGCTAAGCCAATTGCCCGATGGCGCAGTGGTGATTTGTGCCGGGCGTGGAGAGACTTTAGTTATGAAGGCATTGCTAAAACATGGCGAGCGTTTAAGGCTTGTTTTAGACGTTTGGCCTCAAGAGCCTTTTATTGAGCAACGTTTGCTGGCGGTTGTAGATTTGGCAACGCCTCATATTGCAGGGCATTCTACATTGGGTAAATTACGAGGCACCTGGCAGGTCGTCAATGCATACGCAAAATTTGAAAAACAGCCATTGCCAGTCACCCAACAGGCTTTTTTTGACCAGCAGTTGCAAGGTGCAAAAGCTCAGCTCGTTTTAAAGTCTAAGCTTTCGCTCGATCAACTTGCCCAAAGCCCAGGCTGGTTTGATCTGGGGGCTGTAGATAAAGCAATGCGCGACTCGGCCCAGAAGCAAAGTATAGATCGACAGATTTTTACTCAGTTGCGGCACAATTATCGCCAGCACCCAGAAATTATTTGGTTGTAATGTGTAGAAAAAAGCCTTAAGCCCCAAGGGGTGGGACTTGCTGCAGTTTTCAAATACCTTGTTTTTATTAAATAGAAAAAAAGACTTAGAAAGTGATTGACAGCCCAATCAAAATCCTTATAATTCGAAGCCTACTCGGGTAGTTAGCTCAGTTGGTAGAGCATCGCCCTTACAAGGCGAGGGTCGGGGGTTCGAATCCCTCACTACCCACCAAATTTGTTTTTTTGCAAATTTGATAAGATTGATTTTTTGAATGCATGTACTCTGAATTAAAAAATCAAAATAAACTTTACTTATAAGTTTATAAAGAGTAGAATAGCGAAGCTGAGTTACGATAGGTTTGATGTTAACGGGCAATTGTTAGCGACAACAAATAGTGATGAAGAAAAGTGATAACAAGCAAATTTTAGTATTGTTTGTTTTAGAATGGAGCGGTAGTTCAGTTGGTTAGAATACCGGCCTGTCACGCCGGGGGTCGCGGGTTCGAGTCCCGTCCGCTCCGCCATTTTTATGTGCATAGATACAGCAGATTTATACTGCAGTATCTTAGTTTTAGATTGAAAATCTAAAGTGTTTTAAAAATATGCCACATCCAGTCTCTAAGTTTCCCCACCTTAATTTTATATTTT
>Ga0115567_10007127_pt1 | contig 10607 bp, 6 predicted proteins | sample COGITO_mtgs_1204_2_FD_88679 | JGI IMG/M metagenome (GOLD analysis project Ga0115567, IMG submission 88679) | Pelagic marine microbial communities from North Sea - COGITO_mtgs_120412 | ecosystem: Environmental > Aquatic > Marine > Epipelagic | place: Germany:Helgoland, sampling site Kabeltonne... | reverse complement strand
TGATATCAAACTCAATGGATTTATCTACATCATGCTGCTGTTTTTCAGTATTGTATAGTTTTGTTCCTAATGGCACATCTACTTGATGCAATATAGGTGTTAGATCTATTCCTTGTGCTTTGTAATGATCTATAGCCTTATTACGATCCAATTTCTGAACCTGACCAACCATTTCATCCACCGTTCTAAAACCTAGCTCGGCCATAATTTCCCTTAGTTCTTGTGCAACAAAATACATATAGTTTACTACATGTTCTGGCTTGCCTTCAAACTTCTTACGCAATTCAGGATTTTGAGTTGCTATACCTACAGGACAAGTATTTAGGTGGCATACACGCATCATAATACAACCAGAAGCGACCAATGGTGCCGTTGCAAAGCCAAATTCTTCTGCTCCTAATAGACAGGCTATAGCAACATCTCTACCTGTTTTTAATTGACCATCGCACTCTAAAACTATTCTATTTCTTAAATCATTGAGCACTAGTGTTTGTTGTGCTTCTGCAATACCTAATTCCCAAGGCAAACCTGCATGTTTTAAAGAAGTAAGCGGAGATGCTCCAGTCCCACCGTCAAATCCAGAAACTAGCACTACATCTGCTTTTGCTTTTGCTACACCTGCAGCAACTGTTCCTACACCTACTTCAGATACTAACTTCACATTAATGCGTGCTTCCCTATTGGCCGATTTTAAATCATAAATAAGTTGCGACAAATCCTCAATAGAATAAATATCATGATGTGGCGGAGGGGAAATAAGTCCTACATAGGGCGTAGAATTCCTAGTTTTAGCGATATCTGGATTTACTTTTGGCCCAGGCAATTGACCGCCCTCACCAGGCTTAGCGCCTTGTGCCATCTTAATTTGTATTTCCTTTGCATTAGTAAGGTAATTTGATGTTACACCAAACCTTCCAGATGCAACTTGCTTAATGGCACTATTTCTCCAATCCCCTGTAGCATTTTTATAGAAACGATCTTCATCTTCGCCACCTTCGCCAGAGTTACTTTTACCACCAATTCTATTCATGGCGATAGCTAGATTCTCGTGAGCTTCCTTACTAATAGATCCATAAGACATTGCACCTGTCTTGAAACGCTTTACTATAGCCGTCCAAGGTTCTACTTCGTCTAATGGTATAGGATCATAATTAGAAAATTCAAACAGACCTCTTATGGTCATTAAGTTTTGAGACTGCTCATTAACCATACTGGAGTACTCTTTATAAGTACTAGACTCATTTCCTCTAACTGCTTTTTGAAGTTTCGCAATACTTAAAGGATTAAACATGTGCTTTTCACCATCTCTTCTCCAACGATACTCACCCCCTATTTCCAAATCTAAATTGGCTGCAACATCAATCGTAGAATAAGCTTTACCGTGTCTCTTAGCAATCTCTTTTTCTATTTCATACAAACCAATCCCCTGTATCCTCGTAGGGGTATTTGGGAAATACTCATCTACAACCTTCGTATTAATACCAATACACTCAAATAGCTGAGAACCACGGTAAGAGTTTAAGGTTGAAATACCTATTTTATTCATTACTTTAAGGATACCTTTTCCAACTGCTTTATTATAGTTGTCTATTGCTTCCGTAAACGTAACATCTGTTAAATCAAGCTCATCAATCTGTTCGCCAATAATTTCATTTACTAAATATGGATTTACAGCGGATGCTCCAAAACCAAATAATAGCGCAAAATGATGCACCTCTCTTGGCTCAGCAGATTCTATGATGATACTACACTTAGAACGTTTACCTAGTTTCTGAAGTCCAGAATTCACAAAGGAGCAAGCTAGTAAGGCAGGAATTGGCGCATTCTCGATGGTAACTTGCCTATCTGACAGGATTATAATATTGGCGCCGCCATCTACTTCTTTGGAAGCTCTTGCCAACATAGCCTTTAAAGCATCTTCTAAACCGTTATGCCCTTTTTCTAAGGTGTATAACATAGGTATAGAGACAACTTTATAGTCTGGACTTACATCATAATTCTTAATCTTATCTAAATCTTGTTTTGATATAACAGGATTCTGAATTTTCAGTTTTCTACAATGTAATTCTGTAGTTTCAAATATATTATGATCACTACCAAGGGTAAGACTTATATCTGTAATTAATTCTTCTCTAATACCATCTAGCGGCGGGTTTGTAACCTGAGCGAATAGTTGCTTAAAATAATTATAAATAAGCTGCGGGCGAGAGGAAAGTATTGCTATAGGTGTATCTGAACCCATAGAACCAATAGGCTCTTTTGCCGATTTACCCATCGGCAAAATGATCGTATTGATATCTTCTGAAGTATACCCAAAAGCTGACTTTCGTTTCTCTAAAGAAGCCTCACCTATAAATAAAGGACAATCATTATAAGGAATGTCTTTTAGGTGAACTAAGTTGGTATCCAACCACTCTTTGTACGGCTGCTTTTTTGCAATGTTTTCTTTAATTTCCTCATCATTAATGATACGACCTTCCTCCATGTTTACAAGGAACATCTTACCTGGCTCTAGACGACCATGAAACTCTACATTTTCAGGAGTAATATCCACAACGCCAGTTTCAGAAGACATAACTACGTAATCATCTTTTGTGACAGAATATCTTGATGGACGCAATCCATTACGATCCAACACGGCCCCAATATAATTACCATCTGTAAAAGGTATAGATGCAGGTCCATCCCAAGGCTCCATCATACATGAATGGTACTCGTAGAATGCCTTTTTCTCTTCGGACATCTCTGTGTTTTTCTCCCATGCTTCAGGTACCAAGATCATCATTACTTCAGGCAGAGAACGTCCTGTCATTAGAAGTAATTCAACTACCATATCCATAGTAGCAGAATCCGATTTACCTGGTAAAATTATTGGCAGTACATTTTTGATTTCTGCTCCAAAAAAGTCGCTTTCTAATAATTCTTCTCTGGATAGCATTCTAGAAACATTACCACGCAAGGTATTAATTTCTCCGTTGTGGCACATATATCTAAATGGTTGTGCTAAATCCCATGTTGGGAAGGTGTTTGTAGAAAAACGTTGATGCACTAAGGCTAAACGTGTTACCACCTTAGGATCCATTAAATCTGTATAATACAAACTAATATCAATAGGCATTAGTAAACCCTTAAATATGATAATTTTTGTAGACAGACTAGGTACGTAAAAAAACTTTCGTTCTGATAGTTTTGATTTTATAACCGCATGCTCGGTTACTTTACGAGCAACAAACAGTTTCAAGTTAAACTCAAAATATGTTTGCTCACTATTTTCTTTTGCTACAAATAATTGCTTTATGAAAGGTTCCGTCTCGGTAGCAATTCTTCCTGGAACTTCGTTGTCAACAGGCACATCTCTCCAACCTAATAGTCTAAGACCCTGCTTTTTAATATTCTCCTCAAAAACTGACTGGCAAAAGTTTCGTTGATTTTCTTTTTGTGGAAAAAAGATATTACCAACAGCATATTCACCAGGTGAGGGTAAAGTAAAGTCGCAGACATCTTGGAAAAAATCATGTGGAATATCGATTAAAATTCCTGCGCCATCTCCAGTTTTACCGTCAGCACTTACAGCACCTCTATGCTCTAAACGATCTAAAATTTCTAACGCCTTGTGAATTATATCATTTGATTTCTTCCCTTTTAAGCTACAGATAAATCCTGCTCCACAATTATCATGTTCAAATTCAGGAAGGTACAATCCTTGTTTTTTCAGCGTCATAGTTTATGTGATTTATTCAAAAATATCAAATTATATAAAAGTAATTAATACATTATATAATAATGTATTAAAAAAAACTGCCTTTAAGATTTACAGGTTATAAATAAGGATAATATTAAATTTCAACCATTAAAATTATCATATTGATAAAGCTACATACCTAATTCACAAATTAACAGCAAACCTAGGGTGTTTTTTTAAATTCTATTAGTATTTTGACTTAATTCCCTCATATAATTAGGGGTTGCTATATGTTCATAGTGACTTATAAGATGTTCAGGCTAATTAACAAGGGGGTGTGGTTATGAGCCTTTATGAGCGCAGGATACTTCTTGAGATTACTATTTTCTGAATTTCCGAAGTGCCTTCATAAATCTGAGTGATTTTAGCATCACGCATAAGCCGTTCTACATGATATTCTTTCACAAAACCATTTCCTCCAAAAATTTGGACAGCTTCTACGGTAGTATCCATAGCTACCTGAGATGCATACAATTTTGCCATAGCACTAGAAAGATCATAATTACTCCCTAAATCTTTATCGCTAGCAGCCTTATAAATGAGTAATCTAGCAGCTTCTATTTGCGTATGCATATCTGCTAGTTTAAAAGCTATAGCTTGGTGGTTGCTAATAGCAGTACCAAATGCCTTGCGCTCTTTAGCGTATTTTAATGCCATTTCGTATGCTCCGGCAGCTATTCCTAACGCTTGTGCTGCAATACCTATCCTACCGCCAGCAAGCGTTTTCATAGCAAACTCAAAGCCAAAACCTTCTGCACCAATTCTATTTTCTTTAGGAACTTTTACACCCGTAAAAAGCAGAGAATGCGTATCGCTTCCTCTAATGCCGAGCTTATTTTCTTTTGGACCGATAGAAAAACCTTCCGCTCCTTTCTCTAAAATTAGCACATTAATACCTTTATGCTTTTTCTCCCTATCTGTTTGCGCTATAACTAAATAAACGCTGGCTGAACTCCCATTTGTTATCCAGTTTTTTGTGCCATTTAATAAATAATGATCACCATGATCTATTGCCGTTGTTTTCTGTGAGGTAGCATCGCTACCAGCCTCTGGTTCAGAAAGGCAGAAGGCACCCAAGATCTCTCCTGTACTCAGTTTTGTAAGGTATTTCTTTTTCTGTTCTTCACTTCCATATAGTTCTAACCCCCAACATACTAAAGAATTATTCACAGATGCGATTACCCCAGCAGAAGCATCAATTTTAGACAATTCCTCGATAGCCAATACATAGGATAGCGTATCTAGCCCACTTCCGCCGTAGGCTGTATCTACCATCATCCCTAAAAACCCAAGTTCTCCCATTTTCTTTACTTCGGCTGTAGGGAATACTTGGTTCTCATCGCGATCAATTACACCTTCTAATAAATCATTTTGAGCAAAATCTTTAGCTGCCTGTCTAATTAATTTATGTTCTTCCGTGAGTGTAAAGTTCATATTCATATGATTTTAGATACTAATTAATAGAACTGAAAATTGCTGACTTCAGTAGTCCAGAAGTCTAAGTACTCCCTTAATGTAAGAATTTTTAGTCAATAGTTAAGAACTTTTATGCTGTCTTGGACGTCAACAGTAGTTCATCAAAAATGATATTGCATTTCTTTTATATTAATTATCTAAACACTGCTTATATTTTATTCAATTTTAAATACCTTTAAAACTTGAAATTCCGTGGATTTATTTAGAAATAAATCCACGGAATAAAATTTAAAAACTTACCGAGAATGGAAACTATTATTATCATCGTTTTTTTGGCTGGGTATTTGGCCATCACTTTAGAGCACACTATTAAGATAGATAAGCTTATACCAGCACTTGCCATGATGGCTATTCTATGGGCGATTATAGCCTTAAATCATATGCAGGTTTTTGAGGTAAACACCTTATTACAGGAACTAGAACCTATAGGAATTGATGCTATATTATTACATCATTTAGGTAAGACAGCAGAAATATTAGTATTTCTATTAGGTGCTATGACCATTGTGGAGATTATTGATTATTTTGATGGTTTTGCAACAATAAAAGGATATATACGCACACGGAGCAAGAAAAAACTACTATGGCTTTTCTGTATTTTGGCATTCATATTATCGGCTATTATCGATAATTTAACAGCTACAATTGTGTTAATTACAATTTTGCAAAAAGTAATTAACGATCGTAATACTAGGTTATGGTTTGCTGGCATGATTATTATAGCGGCTAATGCCGGGGGCGCTTGGTCTCCTATAGGAGATGTTACAACTACCATGTTGTGGATTGCAGATAAAGTATCCGCCGGGCAACTTGTTATTCATGTACTAATACCTTCTATTGTATGTATGATAGTACCAACCGTAATTGCAGGCTACAATAAAGCATTTCAAGGTCAGATAGAAGGGCAGATAATAAATGAGTCGCCCAAATCTAAATACGGATCTACCATGCTTTACTTAGGATTAGGAGCTATAGTCTTCGTTCCTTTCTTTAAAACAGTAACACACCTCCCTCCTTATGTAGGTATGATGCTATCTCTAGCAGTTGTAGCAACGTTTGCAGAAATTTACAGTAACAAAAAGTTTAGTATTACAAGTATAGATAATGGTGCCCATCAAGAAGAAGGACATCATAGTCCTGTACATCATTCGCTATCAAAAATAGAGTTGCCAAGTATTCTGTTTTTTCTGGGGATTTTATTGGCTGTGGCAGCTTTAGAATCATTAGGCATGCTATTTCATTATGCTGAAGGCTTGAGAGAAGCTATACCTAATACAGATATTGTAGTCATGTTATTTGGTGTAGGATCTGCTGTTATAGATAATGTTCCTTTGGTGGCGGCTAGTATGGGTATGTTTGGCGAGGCTATGGACAGTCCTTTATGGCACTTTATAGCTTATTCTGCAGGAACTGGTGGTAGTATGTTAATTATCGGATCTGCTGCGGGTGTTGTAGCTATGGGAATGGAAAAAATTGACTTCTTCTGGTATTTTAAAAACATTGCTTGGTTGGCCATGGCTGGTTTTGTAAGTGGTGCTGTAGTTTTTATATTATTGCGAGATTTTGTTCTTCATGGGTAATTTTATCTAAGAGATACCGTTATGATGGCAAGACTACATTGCAAATATATTTTTAAATACTTTTTATTAGTATGACACAGTTAGACGAGAACAGAGAGTTAGTACCTGATGAAAAGACTTTATCCATCATAGACTTAGTTTTTAATGGTGGTATGGGTAGCGTCATCATTATTTCTATACTATTTATGATGCTTGGTATTGCTCTTTATATCTATTTTGAGCGACTATTAGCAGTTAACGCAGCATCTAAGATTGATAAAAATTTTATGAATCAGATTAGAGATCATGTAGCATCAGGAAAGTTGGAGGCTGCAAAACTACTTTGCGCGCAGACAGATTCTCCTGTGGCTAGGCTAACAGAAAAAGGGATTTCAAGAATTGGCAAACCTCTGGATGATATTAATACAGCTATTGAAAATGCAGGGACTTTAGAGGTTTACAAATTAGAAAAAAACGTAAGTGTACTTGCTACAGTAGCCGGTGCAGCACCTATGATAGGATTTCTAGGCACCGTAATTGGTATGATCTTAGCTTTTCATGAGATGGCAAGTGCAGGAGGACAAGCCGAGATGGGTTCCTTGGCATCTGGTATTTATACAGCAATGACAACCACGGTAGCAGGTTTAATCGTGGGTATTATAGCCTATATAGGTTATAACCATCTAGTAAATAGAACGGGTAAGGTTATTCACAAAATGGAAGCCAATGCTGTGGATTTCCTAGATCTTTTAAACGAACCTCTATAAAATTCTTTTATGAAGTTGAAAGGAAGTAATAAGGTAAGTCCAGATTTCAGTATGTCCTCTATGACAGATATTGTTTTTCTGTTATTGATATTTTTTATGCTAACAGCTAATTCGCCCAATGCACTAGATCTACTATTGCCCCAGGCTAAAGGGAAGTCTACCAAGAAACAGAATGTATCCGTGAGTATTGATAAAAATTTACAATACTATGTCAATAAAGAAAAAATCAATTCTGAATATATAGAGCTCGAGTTGAAGAAGGCACTTGAAGGGCAGGATTCACCCACTATTATTTTACGTGCAGAAGAAAGCGTTGCTATAAAGGAAGCTGTAAAAGTGATGAATATAGCTAGCGCAAATAAGTATAAGGTTATATTAGCTGTTCGTCCTAATTAATGGCATTCTTAGATACAGGATATAAAAAAAAGTCGCTTAGCATTACTCTGCTACTTCTATGTACGGTTTTACTACTCATCTGCTATATTGGTTTTCGCAGTGCTGAACCTCCTATTGAAAACGGAATTTTAATTAATCTAGGAACTACAGACTTTGGTAGCGGCACTATACAACCAAACGATATAGTTAAAACTAGTCCAAAAGAAACTTCAGCTTTAGAAATTAAACAAACGCAAGCTACTACACCGGAAATAGAAAGTATTCTCAAAGAGGAGCAGTCTTCTAAAAATATAGAATCAAAAGAGAAACTACTTACAAGTAAATTTGAAGAGTCTCTTAAAATTGAGCAGGCCAAGATTGAAGAGGAACGTTTAAAAACCGATGCATTAGTTGCAAGAAATAAGAAATTAGAAGCAGCAAAGCAACAGGCACAAATAAACGCTGAAAGAGCTAAAAAAGAAGCTTTAGCAAAAGCAGAAAATGACCGAAGAGACAAGAAAGAAAAATTAGACGCTCTTATGGGAGGTTTAAACCAGGCTGATGGAAGTAGCAGAGGTGGTGACGGTGATGATGAGAAAACGGGAGATAAGGGTGCGGCTCAGGGGAATCCGTATGCAACAAGCTATTACGGAAATACTGGAACAGGAATTAGTGGGTATGGATTAAATGGTAGGTCTTTAGTGAGAAGTGGACAAGTATTACAGGAATGTAATGAATCGGGCAAAGTAGTTGTAAAGATAGTAGTAGATAAAAATGGAAATGTAGTGAGCGCCGTTCCAGGTGTGCGGGGTACAACAAATACCAACCCTTGTTTATTAGAGCCAGCTAAGAAAACGGCGTTGTTATATAGTTGGAATTTTGATGCTGATGCCCCTACACAACAAGTAGGTTTTATTGTAATTAACTTTAAATTGGGAGCGTGACGTATCAGGAATGCGTAGTATGGATGTTGGACCGTCTTCCAATGTACCAGCAAAAAGGTATGAAGGCATACTCATCTAAATTAGATGGAATCCGTTCCTTAGCTTACTATTTAGATAACCCACATGACAAATTTAAAAGTATTCATGTTGGAGGTACTAATGGAAAAGGCTCTTCTAGCCATATGTTAGCTTCTATTCTTAAGGAAGCAGGCTATAAAGTAGGTCTATACACATCGCCGCATTTGAAAAATTTCAGAGAACGAATTCAAATCAACGGTACATTAATTAGCGAAGAGGCTGTTACTTCTTTTATAATTAATACTAAACAGTTTATAGAAGAAAATCATTTCTCCTTCTTTGAGGTTACTGTAGGTATGGCATTTGACTATTTTGCAAATCAGGAGGTAGATATAGCAATTATAGAAGTTGGTCTAGGTGGTAGATTAGACTCCACCAATATTATTACTCCAGAAGTTTCTTTAATAACCAATATTGGGTATGACCACACGGCTATTTTAGGCAACACCTTGGAGAAAATTGCTTTTGAAAAGGCGGGTATAATAAAACAGAAGGTGCCTATTGTTATTAGTGAGTATCAGAAGGAAACTGCCCAAGTATTTACATCAGTAGCCAGAAATAGGCAAGCGGCAATAATATTTGCTGAAAATAGCATAAACGCTACTTACAAAACATCATTATTAGGGTATTATCAAGTTAAAAACATCAAAGGTGTTTTAGGAGTTTTAAGTAGTTTAAAGAATTTTAAAGTCAGTGAAGTTAATATAAGAGAGGGGCTATTGAACGTAGTACAAAATACAGGTTTAATGGGTCGCTGGCAGGTATTAAATAAAGCCCCACTAACTATATGTGACACGGCGCATAATAAAGAAGGTCTTTCTATAGTAATGGAACAGCTTTTATCCCAAGAGGCAGATAAAATACATATAGTGTTAGGAGTAGTGAAGGATAAAGATCTTGCAGCTATTTTGCCGTTATTTCCCAAAACGGCAACTTACTATTTTTGTACACCCAATATTTCTAGAGGACTCCCTACTAAAATATTACAAGAGACTGCCAAAAAATATAATTTAAATGGTAATACTTATAATAATGTTAATGATGCTTACCATGCTGCTAAACAGTCTAGTAAAGAAGAGGATATTATTTTTATTGGAGGGAGTACATTTGTAGTCGCAGAAGTATTATAATATTTTTCAATTTTTCCTTTGGGGTATTAAAAACTATCTTATATTTGCAACCCGTTTAGGGCTCTTAGCTCAGTTGGTTCAGAGCACCTGCCTTACAAGCAGGGGGTCACTGGTTCGAATCCAGTAGGGCCCACATTAAAAAAACCCTCCAATTTATTGGAGGGTTTTTTATTTTAAATTGCCAGCTCATCCCGAAATAGCGATACACTAAATTCGGATCAATGCAAAAAATTGTGGAATTTATGTTTAGGCAAAAATATTGGCTAGTCTAAAAAGGAAGAATCCAATGTTTCTAACCCCTCTAAACTAGGCGCTAAAAGCTTTTATCTTAGCATTGAATGATTTTGCTGAAACGTTTGTGCTTCTATTGTCAAAGTAGTTTAAGATGGATCAAGCTCAAAAGTTGTGGGATTTCAGATTAAGCAAAAATATTAGTTAGTCTAAAAAGGAAGAATTCTATATTTCTAACGCCTCTGAACTGTGCTCTAAAGGCTTTTATTTTGGCATTGAAAGATTCTGCTGAAGCATTTGTACTT
>Ga0115567_10007125_pt1 | contig 10608 bp, 14 predicted proteins | sample COGITO_mtgs_1204_2_FD_88679 | JGI IMG/M metagenome (GOLD analysis project Ga0115567, IMG submission 88679) | Pelagic marine microbial communities from North Sea - COGITO_mtgs_120412 | ecosystem: Environmental > Aquatic > Marine > Epipelagic | place: Germany:Helgoland, sampling site Kabeltonne... | reverse complement strand
CCAAACATTTTTAGATAAAGACTTAATCTTTAAATTCGAAACCGTCTCTAAAGCCTGATACCTAACGATCATGGCCTTATCATCTAATAACTTTGAATATGTCTTATGAGCTGTGGCCTGAAGTCTTGTTAATGTCTTTAGACTTGCTAATCTAACCATCCAGTTTTTATGAGAAGTTAGTTTTTCTAAATATGGGATACTTTTCTCTCCCATGACTTGGCCTATAAGAAAAATACTGTTCCACTTACTTTTTACAGGATAAGCATCATTATTTATAACTTGAACAAGTTGTGCTATGGCCTTAGGCCCTATTTTTAAAACTTCTTCTCTAATATTTTTTACTTCTTTTACGCTGAGCTCTTTTGAGAACTTTTTATAAATAGATGTGTTTGCAAAGAGAGAACTTGTTAAAATAAATAAAAATAAATATTTCATAATTAACCTAACATCTTTTCAAATTCACTTAAAAGATCCTCAGGTGACTTATCATCCTCTGGCTCTTCATCTTCTTCATTCTCTTCACTATCTTCGCCGTCAGATTCATCAGTTATTTCAGTCTCTTCTGGCGCGGCTTCTTTAGCTGTAACTTCTTCTGTTTCAGCTTCGGATTCGGCGTCATCGCTCTGTTCAGGTTCATCATTTACTGTTGAAACTTCAATCTCGCTAGAGCCTTCTTCTTCAGCCTCTTCAGTTTCAGGTAGCTCTGTAGCTGCTTCACTTAAGGCTTCTTTACTTTCATACTCTTTAATAGATTCCTTTAACAAGGCATTCTCTTCACTGAGCTTTTTCATATTGGCAATATCAGCTGATATGATCTCGTACTCTTTTAGTTGTTCTTTTAAAGACTCTACTTCTGTTTCAAGTAAGCTTGTATCAACTGAAGAGTCAGAACTGTTTCTTAGTGATTCAATAATTCTCTCTAGCTCTTCAATAGTTTCATCTTTAATTCTAAGCTCTCCTTTAAGAGAGGCATTATCATTTTCAAGCTGGCCTATGATTCCAGATTTCTCTCCAAGAAGAGCTTCTAGATTAGAGATCTGGGCTTTTAAGGAAGCTACATCACTACTATCGATAGCAACTTGGCTACCGCCTGGTAAATCAGCTAGTGGCAGTACTGCTGGAACAGAAGAAGTATCAACATCTAGACCTCCACCTCTGAAAAGAGAAGATTTTAAAGCTGTTGAGTTCTGAATAATTGAATCTAAATAATTTTTTACAACATTGGCAGGAATTTGATGTTTTAAATTATGATATTTTTTTCTATTGTATAACCACAGCCAAACAAAGACTGTTAAAACTGCAATTAACAAGCACACCAAGAGCATACTTATTTGCATAGAAAATTTATCAATATAATTTATAATTGAGCTCAAACCAATCCCTCCGTGGAATACTATAATCTTTTTAATTATAGGCACTTAAGTATTTTGAGTCAATTGAGAGAAAATTAGTTTATTTCTTAATTTTACCGATAATTGTGGAGTGTAAACTACCTCTGGCGGCGATAATAGACTCGCTAAATGGAGTATGCGCCCGACCAAAGAAGTCTGTTACTTTAACATTGGATTCTTTACATATAATCCAAGCGGCGGCCGTATCCCATGGTTTAAGTCCTTGCTCCCAATAAGCGTCAAAGTTTCCATTGGCCACATAACAAAGTTCCAAAGCAGCACTTCCGAGTCTTCTTACGGCCCTAGCTCCAATAATATTTTTTTTAAAAGTATCTAGCTGACTCTCGAAGCGATTCTTCTTCTCATAAGATGGTGAGGGAGAAAAAATACATTCCTCGGGAGTTTTATTATTATCTTTTTGCGTTAGATGAAATTCTTTTAATGGGTTTACTCTAAAATCCACAAAAAAGGCGCCAATAGATCTAGCAGCGTAAAAGCACTCTCCACTTAGTGGATTATAAACAATTCCAGCGATAGGTGTACCGTTTTGAACAAGTGCAATCGATATAGCATATATAGGGATTCCATTAACATAATTATTAGTTCCATCTAGTGGATCAATAACCCAACAAAACTCATTTTTCTTTACAAGTTTAAGTGCTGACTCCATATCGACGCAGCTCTCTTCAGCGAGAAAAGAAATACTTGGATAATGTTCTTTGAGACATTGAGTAATATACTCCTCACTCTCAGAGTCGGCCTGAGTGGCTATTCCCTCAGTGCCTTTATCGTTTATTCTTAACTCATGTCTTCTTTTTTGATATTTAAGAAGGATCTCTCCAGCTTCAAAGCTAACATCTTTTAAGTTTGAAATAATCTCTTGTAGTTTTTTTTTAGTAATCTTCATTTTCACTTTGTCCTAATAACTCAGGATCCTCAATATAAACTGTTCCAGTCTTCCCCTTTACAGTGTAACTTTCATCAAACCAATGACCAAGGTCTACCATTTTACATCTATCACTACAAAATGGTCTATTCTCACTTGTGTAGTATTTAAATTTCTTTTTGCAGCTTGGACAACCAACAATAAGCTCTTTACTCATCATTTAACTCCCATAGGTCTTGATTATTAAATTGATAGTCACCAATCGACTTAACTGGAACGACACCTTCTATACTGTTTACCAAAACTGCATCGGTGCAATGAGATAAATCAGTTTGATATATTATGCTCTCTTTTACTTTTGAACTATCCACTAGCTTCTGTCTAGTGACTCCCTTATAGATAAACCTCTTAGGTGTTAGCCATTTATCACGAATTTTTAAAATCAAATTACTGGTACTTGCTTCTAGAACTTCATTATCGTTAGTTTTAAAAATAATTTCATTAAAACCATCTTGTAGAGCTAATCTTTTTAAAAAGAATGCTCCAGAGTAATTAGCAAGTTTTAAATTTTCAAGCTCTCCAGAGTTTTGTCCAAGTACAAATTTCGCCACAACAAACTCTCTTGGACTAGTTAAAGCTTTTATATCAAATTCAAAGTTTAAATCTTCAATACAAAAATTTTCTTCTAAGAGTATGTCTCTATCCCTAGCAAAAACATTAATCCTGATACGAGAATTATCACAGTTAAGTTTTAAAATTTCATTTTTTATCTTTGTTAAAAAGGATTTGCTATCAGTTAAAAAATAATACTTATTAATTTGACTCTCAAAACGACTAAGATGCAGCTCAAGATCTTGAATTTGTTCATTCACTTTTTTAAGAGTTACAAATAAATATTCTGAATATAAATCCATAGGAGATCCCATAAGAATAATCTATATCATTGACACAACGAAATACAAATAGATATAAAAATAAAGATGAACAATATAGCAATCATTGGCTTTGGCAATCAAGCAAAAGCATGGGCCCTTAACCTTAGAGACTCTAAGCTTAGTTTCTCTATTGGTCTAAGAGCGAACTCCAACTCCAACTCCACTAAGCTCGCCGAGAATATGGGCATGGATGTTTTTGATTACGAAAAGTCGGCAAAAGCTTTTACTCACTTCATCATTCTTACGCCAGATGAAACTCATGAAGAAATTATTAAGCTTATATTAAAACAAAAAGACAGCGCTAGCTTTGTATACGCTCATGGATACTCAATAGTGGAAACAGATATATTAAAGCTTGCAAGCACGAGTTCACACCTTTTACTCGCGCCAAAGTCCATCGCAAGTGAGCTGCGATTTGAATATGAAACAAAAGGAAAGATTCCTGCAGCATTTTCATTTGAGTACAATAAAGATAAACAAAATGAAGCCTTCCTAAAAGATTTAGCGCAAAATATTGGAATCACTTGCTTAAAAGAAGCTAGCTTTAAAGATGAAACCTACGCTGATTTATTTTCAGAACAAACCATTTTATGTAGTGCAATACCTTATCTGGCCAAGCATAGCTTTGATACACTTGTGAAGAAGGGTATTTCAAAAGAAGTAGCTTTTTTTGAATGCTTCCACGAACTTAAGTCAATATCAGCAACCTTCGTAAAACTTGGTCCAGAGAATTTTTTTAACCTCATAAGCCCCAATGCTCTTATCGGCTCAGAAACTGGAAGAAGCGAACTTTTTAACGCACAGTATATCTCCAAACTAGATCAAATTTTTGATAATATTGAGTCTCATGACTTTATGCGTGAAGTAGATAAAACAGACATAGATCAGATTAGAAAAAAAATCCTTAAATACTGGAATCAAAGTGAGCTTCAAAATACCTACAATAGCTTAAAAGATGAGCTTTATTAGGCTTTGACCCAAATGACTTCTTGCAAGGAAAATTGGCTCATGATACTAAGCATGAGCTATGAAAAAACTGACAACTAGGGACTTTAGAGCCTTTAAAAAATCCAAATCAAATAAAACACTTAGCATGCTCACTTGCTATGACTATCAGTCCGCACAAATTCTAAATGAAACGCAGCTAGATATGGTTTTAGTTGGTGACAGTGTTGGAAATGTTATCTTGGGTTTCGAGACAACTGTTGAAGTTACTATTAACGATATGATTACTTTTTCAAGTGCCGTTAAAAGAGGCGCTCAAAATAAATTTGTTATCGCTGATATGCCTTTTGGTAGTTACTCTACTTTTGAAATAGGAGTAGAGAATGCGATCAAGTTATTTCAAGCATCAAAAGTTGAAGCTTTAAAATTAGAGGGCGCGTTTGAAAATAACCTTAAAATTATTAAAGCTCTAACTGAAAATGGAATACCAGTTGTTGGCCATATTGGATTAACTCCTCAGTCTGTTCACGAACAGGGTGGTTATTATATTCACGGAAAAGATGAGCACGCTGGTAAGAAAATAATTGAACAGGCCAAGTCCTTAGAAAAAGCTGGCGTATTTATGGTGGTATTAGAATGTGTGGACGCTCCATTAGCAAAAACAATCACTAATGAGCTTTCAATTCCAACTATCGGAATTGGATCAGGCAAAGATACTGACGGACAAGTTCTTGTTATAAACGATCTTTTAAAACTTGGACCAAACACTCCACCTAAATTTTGTAAACCTGTGGCAGACCTTTATCAAACAAAAAAAGAATTGATATCTAAATACCTAGATGAGCTCTAACAACCTTCTAACAATTGACATTGGCAATAGCTTCTCGAAGTGCTCTTTATTAATGGGCCACGAGTCCTATAACTTTGATATGGGCCAGTTACAAAAGAAGATCAGCGATTACGAACTAAACTCAAAAAATACAAATACATATATTTCAAATGTAACAGATAAAGAAATTCAGATTGATCTAGACTTCACAAATTTAAAAGATCATTTTAATCAAAGTAACTTTTTATCAATGCCAATTAAATATAACCAAAGCTTAGGTATTGATAGAGTTATAGCTGCTTACTATGCATTTAAAAAATGGGATAAAGCTTGTATTATCGACTCAGGCACTTTTACGACAGTAGACTTTGTTTCACCAAAAGGCTTTCTTGGAGGCTATATACTCCCAGGCCTTGAACTCTTAAAGAAAACTTATTTAAGTGGAGTAAATCTTAAAGGCTTCACTCCCACTCTTAGTGAAGGTCTTGATCTTCCCCATAACTCACAAGACTCCATCAACTCAGGACTAACGACAGTATTTATAGCGCCAATAAATAAACTTTTAGAAGGACTTCCTCAAAAGGATATTCTTATCACAGGTGGGCAATCTTTAGAGCTAAGTAAGTTTATAAAGGGAAACGGCGCGTCCATACATCTAGATGTAAACCTGATACATAACTCCATGAGATTAATTCATGAGGATGGCCTATGAATATTGTATTAGGTGTATGCGGCTCAATCAGTGCGTACAAGACATACGAGCTTTTAAGACTTTATTCAAAAGAGGATATAAGCGTTAAAGTTATCCTAACCAAAGGTGCCTTAAACTTTGTACATGCAAATATTCTTAAATCTTTAGGGGCCCTTGATGTTTATACATACGGCGATGACTTCAAAGAAATAAAAGACGTTAATATCTTGCATATAGATTTAGTTAAGTGGATGGATAAGCTAGTCATTGCTCCAGCTAGTGCAAATACAATTGCTAAAATAAGTTCGGGTGTAAGTGATGATCTTCTCACTAGCGTTGTACTTGCAGCAACTCAAAAAGAGATCCACATCTATCCGGCCATGAATACCCAAATGCTTGATAATGAGATAACTCAACTCAATTTTAAAAGACTATCTAAAACAAAAAATACTAAAATACATGACACTCAAGTGGGAGAACTTGCCTGTAAAGATATAGGTCAGGGGAAACTAGCAACAGTGGAGTACATTCTAAATTCATCAACTCTTGCAAGTTATGGCAATAAAGGAATAGTTACTATCACAACCGGTGCAACCGTAGCTCCCCTAGATACCGTAAGGTATTTAACAAACCCCTCAAGTGGGATAACTGGAATAGAGATTGCCAAGAGTTTTTTAAAAGCTGGCCATAAAGTTAATCTGATTTGCGGTCACAATATGCAAACAAAAGTTCAAGACTTTGATAATATCCAAGGACTGTCTCTTTATCACGCTAGCACTGCAGATAAGATGTTAGAGTTAGCTCAAACATGCTTTGAAGAATCAGATATCTATATCTCTGCAGCTGCAATTTGTGACATAAAGTTTCAAATGCAAACATCAAAAATAAAAAAAGAGACTCTCGATGGAAAACTTCTCTATGAAAAAGAAGTCGACATTTTAAAGACTCTTTCTGAAGTAAAGACCAAACAAACGATTATAGGCTTTGCAGCTGAAAGTGAACTCAATGAGGATAAGCTTAAAGATAAGATGATATCTAAAAAGATGGATATCCTTATCGCTAATATCGTAAATAATGGTATATCTTCTGCGCAACAAGGTTTTAACCAAGCCGCTAATGGCTACCTTATAATCAGTAATGATTCACTAAGAAAAAATATGACTAAAAAGCAACTTGCAAACTTCATAGTACAAAAAGTGGAAGCTCTATGACTAAGATATATACATCAAAGGATGAAATGCTAAAAAGATTTGCCAAAACTCAAGACACTGTTGGCTTTGTTCCAACTATGGGAAATCTTCATCAAGGACATTTAAATCTTCTAGAAGCATCTTTAAAAGAGAATGAGATTAGCGTTATCTCAATTTTTGTAAACCCTACCCAGTTCTCAAGAAGTGAAGACCTCTCCAAATACCCAAGAACATTTGAAGATGATTTTTTACTTATAAATAAAATAGCAAGTGAGTACAATAAAGAAGTCATCATATTTCACCCTAGAGCTACCGATGAGGTCTACCCAAAAGATTATAAATTATTACAAGTAAAAAGATTTGAAAAGATCTTAGAAGGAGATGTAAGGCCGACTCACTTTAAGGGAGTTATATCGGTTGTAAAAGCACTCTTTGATATTGTAAATCCAACCAGAGCTTACTTTGGTAAGAAAGATTATCAACAGTTGATTGTTGTTAAAGATATGGTCTCTGAATGCAAGCTCACAGTTCAGATTAGATCTGTTGAAATTTGTAGAGAGCAAAGTGGACTAGCGATGAGTTCTAGAAATAATTACTTATCTCTAGAGCAAAAACAAATTGCACTAAAGCTAAGGACAACTCTTCTTAAGGCAGCTATGACCTTAGAAGAAGAAGGCTTAAAAGAAGCTCAAGCTTTTTGTAAGCTTGCAAAAGAAGATAAAAGCTTTAACTACTTAGAAATTAGAAATAGAAAAACATTTATGCCAGTACAAGAAGATGACAAAGAATTTGTTATCGTTGGCAACTATCAAGTTAATACAACAAGGCTACTTGATAATATAGAGGTAAAAGTTAATGAGTTTTGATGATTATAAAATTGAATTAAATAAGAAAGCCACACTCGTCTCTTTAGTCTGTGATAATTTTGAATCACACTCTAATGAACAAAAAATGAAAGCTTCGCTAATAGAGCTTAGAGAGCTACTTAGGACACTTGATGTTGAAACTGGATCGGAGCACTTTCAAAATAAAAAGACCCTCGATGCTGCAACCATGCTTGGAAAAGGTAAACTAGAAGAGATAGCAAGAGTTGCCAGAGAAGAAGGAAGTGAGCTTTTGGCCTTCGACTTTGAACTTACGGCCAGCCAAGTTAGAAATATAAAAAAAATCACTGATCTAGAGGTCGTGGATAGAGTCACAATTATTCTTGAAATCTTTGCCGAGCATGCAAGAACAAATGAAGCAAAGATACAAGTTGAAATCTCTAGACTTCAGTATATGCTACCGCGCCTTCAATCCATGTGGACTCACTTTAGTAAGCAAAAAGGTGGTATTGGTCTAAAGGGTGAAGGAGAGCAACAGCTTGAATTAGATAGACGTATTATCAGAAAAAAAATTGAAAGCTATAAAGAACAACTCAAGCACATTGAGACCTCTAGAATTCAACAAAGAAAGAAAAGACAAGATAAGGCCGTAACTGCAGCACTTGTGGGTTACACCAATGCTGGAAAGTCTTCTTTAATGAACAAGCTCTGCAAGGTAAACCTATTGAGTGAGAATAAACTCTTTGCCACTTTAGATTCTACTTTTAGGACACTTAATCCAGATAGTAAGCCGCCAATGCTCCTAATTGATACCGTTGGATTCATTCAAAACTTACCCAATACTCTAGTTGCCGGTTTCAAGACAACCCTTGAGTCGGCGCTAGAAGCTGATCTACTGATCATCGTTTGTGACTTATCAGATCCCAACTACAAAAAGCACTTAGAGGTCACTCAGGAAGTCTTAGAAGAGCTTAATATCAAAGAGAAAGACCAAATCGTTGTCTTTACAAAAAAAGATCTTATCCAAGATGCGTTCTTACCAAAAATTGTTATGCGAAATTTAAAGGCCAGCTTCCTAGTAAGTACTCATGACAAGCAAGATATTAACGATCTAAGGGAATATATAATAAACTACTTCCTAGATCAGCAGGAGCACTTTGATCTCTTTATTCCTTATAGTGAAGCTTCCTCACAGGCAAAGATTTTAAAGAATGCAAATATTCTCAATCAGTCCCATCACGAGAACGGAACTTTCTATAGAATTAGAATACCTAGTTTTATTTTTAACTCACTTGGTCTTAAAGAATTTATTCTCGCCCCAGAGGATGAGTTTTATAAAAAATTAAGTTGAATTAATGTTTACTAGGCCCTAGATTAGAGCCTCTTTTTAAATTTAGGAGCAGTTCAAGTTGAATTCGATAGATGCGAAGTTAGTTAACAATATTTCTTTAAAACAAAAAATAAACTCAAACTTTCAAGAAGTTTTAGATAGAGAGCTTAATAACCCCGTTCTAAAGGCCACACAAGTTTGGCGCTTTGTTGATGATTTCCTAAAGATTGTCCTTGATACTGAAGTTCATACTCAATGGTTTCATAAAGCAAAACCCCTCGTATTAAAAAATGATATTTTGATAATTCAAACTAAAGATAAGTTTTCTGCCAGCTGGATTAATACTCATTACTTTGATTTAGTTGATGAACTCATAAAGCTTAAAAGTAATAAATACTCTTGTTACTTTATAGCCCCAAAAAGCTAAAAAGCTCCACTTCTATAATAGATTGTTAATGCAAAAACGATTATACTAAGACTTAAACCCACAATAACAAATAATATATTCTTATCCATCTAAGACATCCTCTTAAGTTCTTTAAGAATATTCTCTTCTAATCGGAATGTATCAATTTTTGTATCCCAGTATTCATCAAATACATCTATATCTCTAATATCATCACTACAAAGAATTGCTTTAGTAGAGAGTGAAGCTAAAGCCTCTAAGGTCTGATCTTCGTACTTTTTAAAAAAATCTTGTGAACATAAAAATATTCTTGGACTTAAGTCACTGAATATATAGCTCATCTCAGAGTCATCAATCAATGTATAGCAACTAATGCCACTAGCTCGAGTGATCCTCTTAATGGCGTCACAAGTAAACTTATAGCTCGAAGCAAAGATTAAATCGATTTTGTCCACATTTCCTCTTTTAATTACATTTTTTTATATGTATCAATTAAATATAAAGGATATTTGGCCTATGGTAAAGAATGTAAAAGTAATTGCTACTGACACTGACGAAGTTCTATTTGAGACAGATATGGATCATCTGGATGAAGCTTATAACTATGCTTCAAAAATGGATAAAATGGGTATAGATGTCAGAGTAGACTCGCCTACTGTAACGGAGTCACTAGTTAATTCTTTAGGGCTTAATTTTGATCAAAAGTATAAGTTTGATAAAAGTGTGGAAGATGAACTGAATGATCATGAAGGGTCTTGCTGCACTAAAGATGAGGACTAGAACTTATAACTCAGTTCTAACTCGTAATTCCTACTTGGCCTAGAGAAATCTTTCGCCTCTTGATAACTCTGATTTAGAAAATTAAATATGCTAAATCGAAGTTGCATATTTAATACAGACCTCGTAGCACTTAAACTTACTAAGTTATAAGCGCTTAAGCTCTCAGTCCCCTCCTTGCGGATCCCTACATGATTAAATCTAAGATCGAGGCCAAGAGTATTAAAGTCACGTGACCATGAGAGGAAATATCCTTCTTTAGGGATATTGCTTAAGGTATTATTTGAATCATTTTTTTTAGATTCGATAAAGCTTGCACCGAGTTCAATTCGATTAAATCTATAGCTTTTTGAGATTTTAAGCTCGATACCCTTAGATATAAGTACATCCTGATTTTCATACTG
>Ga0115567_10007122_pt1 | contig 10610 bp, 8 predicted proteins | sample COGITO_mtgs_1204_2_FD_88679 | JGI IMG/M metagenome (GOLD analysis project Ga0115567, IMG submission 88679) | Pelagic marine microbial communities from North Sea - COGITO_mtgs_120412 | ecosystem: Environmental > Aquatic > Marine > Epipelagic | place: Germany:Helgoland, sampling site Kabeltonne... | reverse complement strand
CTGTGGCAGCGGTATGATAAATCCCGACAGGTGTTATGGCCGATCGATTTTGACTGGCAGGGCAGACGGATTTCCAGCGCGGTCGACGCTTAACAAAGGCTGTTTCAGTGCCGGGCAGCGAGTGCTGCCCGGCACTGACGTCGATTACAGATCTTTGGCGACAGCCGCTTCAGCAGTCGCCTTGTCGGCAGCGTCTGCGGCTTCTTTCTTGGCGGTAAATACGCCCGGACCCACCACAACCAGGATGGTTGCCAGGCCGGCGAGCAAACCTGTCCATGGATCAAACAGCGAGAATGCGATGGCTGTCAGAACCATGGCGCCGCGCTCGGTGCTGTCAGTTACCGTGGTCAGCGCAAGCGTGGCGCAGGCAAAACCCGTCAACAGCAATGTTACCGCCAGCGCGATGGGCAGTAAGGGCTGCAGCATGGTGACAATGGGCAGCACAATGAACAGGACCGGGAACCCATAAACATAGTAGGCCGAGATGCCATCAAAAATGGAATCCATCTTGTCGCGACCCGTGACCCAGCGTTTGAGCACAATGACCTGAATACCCGTCCACAGCACACCCTGGGTACCAAAGAACGGTGCCACCACTGCCATGGCGGCATTGCGAATGCCGGTGGCCATGTGGGTACGGTTGCCGTTGACGTCGAGCTTCTCATCCGGCCGCATTGGCTGAGAATTCTTGATCATTTCATTGCCGGTGACCACATCACCAAAGAACAGGATATAGGTAATGAATGCCAGTGGCAGTGCGTTCAGGAACATGGTGACACTGGGCCAACCGATGTTCAGAGGCGAGGCTTTCTCCCACATGCTGGTCGCATGTGTCGGCACATCCAGCAGGCCTGATTGAATATTGAACTGCATCTCACCGGTGACCAGGCCGACGACGCCGGCGACAACAAAGGCCGGCAGCAGGCCCAGCCCGGCAATTTTGGCCAGAATCGGCATTTTTGCGGCCTGGCGCTGGAACGGCTTGGAGAAAGTCAGGAACATGCACAATGCCAGCGCAGAAATGGCGGCAATCGGCGTTGAGTTCAGAGCGCTGGCCGCATCATTCTGGTCAAAAATACGCAGGAAGGCAGCAACCGCTGCCCCCAGGATAATCCCGCCCTTGAGCACATTGGGTACCCAGGCCACCAGTTTCGCCCCCAATCCGGTAATGCCGAGGAAGATCAGCAGGGCGGCGAAATTGAGCGATAGCGCAGTCATCAACTGAAATTGCTCTTCCGGCGTATTGCCTCCGCCCAACACAAACGCAAAGATGAACGGCAACGCCGGTGTCAGCCAGCCCGGTGCCAGCGGATCGCCAAAGATCATCCAGCCGGCAGAAATCAACATGGTGTGAAACATGGCCATGGTGACAGCTTCTTCGAAGCTGAGGCCGAATGAGGCGGTCATGACCGGTACCAGGGCCAGGCCAGTGGCACCGGCAACGCAGATACCCTGCAGAAACTCGGGCAATGCAAAGCGCATGTGGACAAAGGGAATACGGAAGACGAACGGGCCCCATTTGATACCTGGCTGGATCTCTCCCTCTCGGCGTTTTGACAGCATAGTCTGAGTCTCTTTTATTTTATAAGTTATTGACGGACTCACGAATCTTAACCAACAAGACACGACAGGGCAAAGCTATTCGTCGTTGTTTTGAATGCATTCATCATTTTTGCCCGATGACCTGCTCAAGCCAGGCTGCGGCCACCATCAACGCGGATGGTCTGGCCGGTGACATAAGCCGCATCACGCGCCAGAAACAGCACAGTCTGGGCAATCTCTGCGGGTGTGCCGAGACGTTTCAGGGGAATACCGGCAAGAATGCTGGCTTGTTCGGCGTCTTGCGTAGCGCCCTCTTCTGTGTGCTCGGGCCATAATATAGCGCCAGGTGACACAGCGTTGACCCTGACTGAGGGGGCCAGTTCGCGTGCCAGCGACCGGGTCATGGCGCCCAGTGCCGCCTTGGCCATGGTGTAGGCGGAAAAGTCGGCCATGCCGCGATTAACATTGATATCGGTGAGATTGACGATGCTGCCAGCGCTCTTGATGAGGGCAGGCGCCAGTTGCTGACTGAGGAAAAGCGCAGCGCGGGCATTGCTGTTCATCAGATCCAGCCATTGAGTCTGGGTCAGCGACGCCAGGGGGGTAGGGTAGAAGCTGCTGGCATTGTTGACCAGTGTGTCCAGTCGCTGATAGCAGGACAGAGCCCTGGTGCCCAGCGCTGCCAAGGCGTGTTCGTCATTGAGATCGGCCACCAGCACTGAGGCACTGCCGGCGCGATGGCGGTTTAGCTGCGCCGCCAGTGCTTCGGCATCGTGCTGGGAACGGCGGCAGTGAATAATCACGCAATAGCCGGCCTGGTGAAAGCAGCGAGCGATCTCGGCACCGATGCGTTTGGCGGCGCCGGTGATAAGCACCACCGGCGTTTGATCTGAGGGCTGCGTCATTGCTCCGCCCTGAGTCTGGCCAGCGTTTCCCTGACCCGGCCCAGCCGGGCCTGATGCAACATGTTGCGAATCTTTTCCCCTGCGTCGGGGCCGGGAGGCACCGGTTTTTGCTGAAGCAGAGTGGGCACATCAACTTCATCGGCGGCAACAAAACATTGCCAAAGCAGCTCAGCTTGTGGATAGGGCTGATCCTCAAGTCCGGTGCGACCGCGAGCGTCTGCTTCACATACCAGCAGAAATTTTTGCAGGCGCTGGGGGCGGCGAAATGCGTCCAGACCCTCCAGCGTCTTGAGTACGGTGGCGGGTTTCAGCACTTTCATTTGATGACACTGAGTGTGGTACTGGCTGCTCAGGCGGGCGAGGTCTGCGCACTCGGTGGGCACCTTCAGGCGTTGACAGGCGTCTGCAATCGGCGGCAGGCCCTTATGCTCGTGAGCGATGTGTTGTGGCCAGTGTTCACTGGGCGTCAATGCTTTGCCGGCATCGTGCATCAGTGCGGCAAAACGCACTGACAGATTGTCGCTCAGGCGACAGGCCTGCTGCAGACTCATCAATGTATGCAGACCCGTGTCGACTTCCGGGTGCCACGTTGCCGGCTGCGGCACACCAAACAGCTGGTCGATTTCCGGCAGCAATGTGGCCAGTGCGCCACAGTCATGCAATACCGAGATGAACACCTGAGCCTGGTCGGATTGCAGGGCTTTTTCAAATTCCCGCCAGACCCGTTCAGGCACCAGCGCCTCAAGTTCACCGCTGGCGCTCATGGCTTGCATCAGCGCCCAGGTTTCATCGGCGATACTAAAATTGTGATCAGCAAAGCGGGCGGCAAACCGCGCTACGCGCAGCACCCGCAGGGGGTCTTCGGCAAAGGCGGGCGATACATGGCGCAACACCCGGTCACGCAGGTCCCTGACGCCGCCCCAGGGGTCGATCAGATTGCCGTCGGTGTCCCGGGCGATGGCATTGATGGTCAGGTCGCGGCGCTGAAGGTCCTCCTCCAGCGTTACGTCCGGCGTGGCATAGACGGTAAAGCCTTTGTAGCCCGTGCCCGATTTGCGTTCCGTGCGCGCCAGCGCATATTCTTCTTTACTGTCCGGATGCAGGAATACCGGGAAATCTTTGCCCACAGGCGTGAAGCCAGCCTGGAGCATGGCATCCGGGGTGGCGCCAACGACGACCCAGTCGCGATCTGAGTCGGCAATGCCAAGCAGGGCGTCGCGCACGGCGCCACCGACAAGATAGGTTGCAAAGGAATTGATGTTGGCGCGTTGCTGTGTCATGCGCCAGAGTCTATCAGACGCTGAACAGTTTGTGATCTTGCAGGCGCATCATGGTGAGCTCCCGCCCCCAGACGCAGCCAGTGTCCAGGGCATGTACTCGTTCGCGTTGGGTAACGCCATCCAGAGCGGCCCAATGACCAAACAGAATGCTGGTGTCTTCGTTGGTAATCTGCTCGAACTCAAACCAGGGGCGATAGCCATCAGGGGCCTGATTGATACCTTCTTTGATAGTGAGATCGAGTTTGCCGCCAGCGTCACAAAACCGCATTCGGGTTAGATAGTTGGTGATCATGCGCAGGCGTTTTCGCCCGGTCAGCGAGTCTTTCCAGCGTGTCGGCTTGTTTCCGTACATTTTATTCAGGAACTTGCGAAAGTCCGGCCCCTTGAGCGCAGCTTCGACTTCGGCAGAGCGGGCCAGGGTTGTTGGCAGATCCCATTGTGGTGGTGTGCCGGCATGAACCATCAGGTAGTTTTGCACGCCGCGGGAACCCAGCACGCTGTCATGATGGGCCAGAGGTTTGTGGCGCAACCAGTCTGCCAGCTCGTTGCAGTCAGGTGCAGCGAGCAATTCGCCCAGCGTGTGTCGGCCATTGAGGGTGTCCGGTGTGCATTCATAATAGAGTGCCAGAAAGTGCAGGTCGTGATTGCCCAGTACCACCGTCGCTGAATCGCCAATGTCGCGCAGGTAGCGCAATGTGTCCAGCGACTTGGGGCCGCGATTGATGAGGTCACCGACACACCACAGTTCGTCGGCGCCAGGCTGAAACGCCACCGCCTTGAGAAGCTTGCGCAGGGGCTTGTAGCAGCCCTGGATGTCGCCAATCGCGTAAGTCGCCATCAGTGCACCGAGAGTGGTTGTGAAAGCAGAAATGCCGGTATGGCAGTGTCGAACTGACTGCCGTCGGCATGTTCCATGCGGTAACTTCCCTGCATGGTACCAAATTTTGTGGTGAGCACAGCACCGCTGGTATAGACAAATTTTTGCCCTGGCTGAATCAGGGGCTGCAAACCGACCACGCCGTCTCCGCGAACTTCCTCAACCTGGTCGTTGTCATCGGTGATCAGCCAGTGGCGGGTTAACAGCTTGACCGGGGTATCGCCAAGATTCTCGATGCCAATGGTGTAGGCAAAGGCATAACGGTCGTTGGCCGGATCGGATTGTTCGGTCAGATATTGGGTCTGCACGGAAATATCAATGTTGTGGTCAGCGTCGCCCCGGGTATCGGTCGTGGCCATTGATTACTGCTCCTGTCGTGCGGCACTGAGTGTGTTGCTCAGATTGACATAGTCGGTCAGGCTCAGGTTCTCCGGGCGTAGACTCAGGTCCACGGGCAGGTCGTCTGGCTTTATATCCTGTATCAATGTTTTAAGGCAGTTTCTCAGTGTCTTCCGTCGTTGTGAAAAAGCGGTTCGAACCACATCCTGCAACATGGAGGTGCTAGTCGCAACGAGTTTTTGCTCCCGATGGGGTGTCAGGCGGACAATTGCCGACGTGACCTTGGGCTGTGGGTGGAACGCGCCGGGTGGCACATCAAAAAGATGATCTACCTGGCAATAATACTGGGCCATGATGCCAAGGCGGCCATATTGATTGTCACCGACTTGTGCAGCCAGCCGTTGCACCACCTCCAGTTGCAGCATAAACGTCATTTCGTGAATCAGCGACTGGTACTTGAGCAGATGAAAAATGCAGGGTGTGGAAATATTGTAAGGCAGGTTGCCAACAATGCTGAGGCTGCGTTCACTCGTGGTCAGTGACGCCAGGTCAAATTTGAGGACATCGGCCTGATGCAAGCTGAATGTTTCCACATCGGCGAAACGCGATTGCAACCAGGCTGCCAGATCGCGATCGAGCTCAATCGCATCCAGGCGGGCACCACTGGCGAGCAGGGGTGTGGTAATGGCGCCCTGACCGGGGCCAATCTCCACGATATGCTGCCCGGCACCGGGGGCGATCGCCGCCACAATACGGCGGATAATATTGTCATCCTGCAAAAAATTCTGGCCAAACCGTTTACGGGCTCTGTGCTCTGGCAAGGCAATTGATTTGCCAGTATAGGATGGTGACATAGGGGATCTCTTGATGTTTACCGGATCGTCAATGGAATCGGTGAGTATTGGCTTAGCGCCGTCTGGCCATCTGGCAGGCTGTCTCAATGGCATTAAGCAGGCTGCCACCGTCAGCGCGGCCGGTGGCAGCCAGATCCAGCGCGGTACCGTGGTCGACAGAGGTGCGGATAATCGGCAGTCCCAGCGTGATATTGCTGGCGCGACCGAAGCCTTTGTATTTTAGTACCGGCAGACCCTGATCATGATACATGGCCAGCACCGCGTCACACTGCGACAGATACTTGTCAGTGAACAGCGTGTCGGCGGGCAACGGGCCGACCAGTTGCATGCCGGTGTCGCGCAACTGGTTTAAAACCGGTTCGATAACGTCGATCTCTTCGCGCCCCAGGTGGCCATTCTCGCCGGCATGCGGGTTCAGGCCGCAAACCAGTATCCGTGGGTTGGCGAGACCAAATTTCTCGCGCAGATCCTGATGCAGTATCGCCAGAATATCGCGCAACAAAGGCGCGGTGATGGCATCGGCGACATGACGCAAGGGCAGGTGTGTGGTGGCCAGTGCCACCCGAAGTCCCTCGGTGGCAAGCATCATCACGGTCAGGTCAACATGGCAGAATTCGGCTAGAAATTCGGTGTGGCCGGAAAACGCGATGCCAGCGTCATTGATGATGCCTTTGTGCACTGGCGCGGTCACCATTCCGTGCAGTTCTTTGTCTACGCAGGCCTGTGCAGCACAGCGTAGAGTCTGCAGCACATAGGTGGCGTTGCGGGTATCCAGGGTGCCGGCCTGGCAGGGTGCTGCCAGTGTCACCGGCAGCACATCTATGTGCGAGTTGGCGCGTTTTGTGGCGCTGCCGGGCTGCCAGACTGAGATGTTCAATGGCAGACCCAGCGCTGATGCGCGTTGGGTCAGCAGGTCGGGGTCAGCAATTGCCACCAGCCCGCAGTCGTCAGGCAATTGACTGACGTTCTGCATCAGTTGAACAAGCAGATCCGGACCTATGCCTGCCGGTTCGCCGGTCGTCACAGCTAATTGCAATGCCATAAGGTGATGCCGCTTGCGTCAGAGTGTGTGAGCCGAATGGGTCAATTAATGATTTTGACGTACGCTTCGTCGCGGATCTCGAGCATCCAGTTTTCAAGCTCTACATCGAATTTACGTTCACGCAGGGCGTTTGTTGCCTGTTGGCGGCGGTATTCGCGACTCAGGTCCTGTTCGCGACGTCCGGTCACTTCGGCAACATGCCAGCCAAAACTGGTTCGGAACGGCTCGCTCAGTTCACCAATGTCCAGCTCGCTGACCACTTCCGCAAACTCCGGGGGCATGCCGCCGTCACTGACCCAGCCCAGATCGCCACCGGCAACCACGGATTGAGTATCATCGGATAGCTGCCGGGCGACGATATTGAAGTCTTCGCCGCCATCGATACGTTCGTAGACTTCCTGCGCCAGTCGGCGAGCCTGATCTTCGGTGCGGATCTCATTGGGCGCGATCAGAACATGGCGGGCCTCAGTCTGCTTGACCAGTCGGTTGGAGTCACCGCGCACATCACTGAGTTTGATCAGGTGAAAGCCATTGGAACTGCGAATGGGCTCGGAGACTGCGCCTGTGGTCATGTCCGGAACAATGTCGGCAAACAGCGTCGGCAAGCGATCCGCTTTACGCCAACCCAGTTCGCCACCACTGACGGCGAACGCCCGCGCTGACCCGGCAGCAGCAGCCTGCTGGGCCTGCATGCGTACATCAGCAAAGTCTTCACCGCCACCGATTTGTTGTCGCAGGTCGTTGGCAAAGGCTTCCTTGGCGCGCTCGACCTCGGGACTATCCGTTGCCAGCACCGGGATCAGAATCTGGTCGACCAGATAGTCGGGCGCCATGGCATCGCGGCCACTTTCCGAGTTCAGGTAATTGCCGATTTCCTGATCAGTAATATTGATGCGCCGGTTGACCATGCCGCGCTGAACTTCGTTGACGGCCAGTTCCTTGCGGATACGCTCACGTGTGGTCAGGTAAACGCCCTGTGATTCAAGCGCATCGACGTACTGCTCAAAGGTCATGTTGTTCTGGCGTGCCATGTCGGTCATGACACGGTTCAGGGTGTCATCATCAAACCGGATGCCAACCCGCTCGGCAAGCTGTAGCTGCAGGCTTTCGATAATCAGGTTCTCCATCACCTGTTCGCGCAACTGGGCAGGGGGCGGCAGCTGCATGTCCATTTCTTCGGCGCGTTGCAGAATTTCCTGCAAGCGTGCGTCATATTCACTTTGCAGTATGACGCCTTCGTCAACCAGAGCGATGACACGATCCAGCACCTGACGTTCCTGGGCAATGACGCTGCCGCTCAGCATTGCCAGAGTGGCGATGGCGCAGATGCTGACGGTCCTGCTGGCCGCTAAAATGTGACGGGTGTACTTATTCATTAACGTCTTGCTCCTTAAAGCCGGGGATGCTGTCTCTGATCAGGTTGCCCAGGCCGCCGCCGGTCAGGTCGCCCAGGCCATGCAGAGACAACTGAAAGAAGATGCCCCGGTTCTGCCTGGAATTCTGCTCAAAAAATTCGTAATCGTTGACCCAGTCGCGGGCGATGAGGCGCATGGTTGCGCAACAGTTACTGTATTCGACCCCGCCAAAGGTTTCAAGGTTCCTGCTATTGCTGTGGTCATAGTTCCATCGACCGAGCAGGCGCCAATTATCGTTCAACGGCCATACCGCCGACAGATCGGTCTGTTTGATGCGGGGGTCCAGTAACGGTGGCGCGTCCAAAAAGACGTCGGTGCGCTCCCGGTAGCGGAAGGCCGCGTTGAACAGCGCATTGTTGGAGGCCTGAAACTGCACCGCGAGGCTGCCTTCATCGATATTGCTGTTCTCCTGATCCCACTGCAGGTCTGCCAGCAGGCGCAAGCCGGGATGGGGCTCGGCGGCCGCTTCCAGCACCAGCGCCGAGCGCTCTGTGTCCAGCGGTTGCAACAACAGCCAGTTCTGCAACGGGCTGTTCAGGGAGACTTTTCTGTCCTCGAAATAGAATATCTGGCCGGCACTGAATCGGGCGCGCTCAATGCCATTGCTGCCAATAAAGCGGGTGGTGACAGCAGCGCTGATCTGGTTGGCATCACCCACCCGGTCAGGGCCGCTAAAGCGGTCGTCACGGAACAGCTGGGCAAAGTTGAAGTTCAGCTGTGCCGTGTCAAAGGTCGGAATCGTCTGCTGTTCTTCGTATTCGCTGTACAGGTAATACAGTCGCGGCTCCAGCGTCTGTGTCATGTTCTCGCTGGCGATGTTCACCGGTCGCTCAAAGATCAGGCCGCTGTCGAGGCTGAACACACCAATGCCGCGATCAGGCGCGTCATCCGTGCCTTCTGCCTGTTGGTCAAGCACCCAGCTGGCGTAGCGGTACTTTGCCGTGGGCACAACAAACCAGCCCGGGCGGCGCACCGGCAGGCTGACATAGGGTTCGGCAACAAAGCGCTGACCGGTGACCAGCGCACCGCGCGAAATCTGATCGTCCGACAGTAACGAGGCGTTGAGCGAGCGATCGAAGTTGACGTGGCTGCTGTTAAATCCATAACGCAGGCGGTTGCCCGCCCGGTAATCGCCCTGCAGGCTCAGTTCGGGCAGACGGTCAAAGGGTTTGTTGATATCAATAGACGCGATGTAGCTATCAATAATTTCAATGCGTTGTACGCGCGCATCGGCCCGTAGCTCGTCATTCTGCCAGCGCAGTACGCCTTCCTTGTTCAGGTGGGTACGACTGTCCAGATTAAAGTCGCTGCTGCCCAGGTCGCGAAAATAATCGGCATCGCTGACCGCGTTGAAGTCAACAAAGGTCTGCCAATTCTCGCCCAACCGGCCTTCATGCTGTATGCCCATGAACCAGCGTTTTTCCTGCGGTGGCGTATCGCTACCCGGCTCGTCGGCGCGCGCCGGATCAAAGGTGTCATCCTTTGGCAGCAACGCCAGGTTGATGGTATTCATCGACCACGATGCCAGATAGCGCAGTTCGGCGCTGAGCATGGCACCACGTTTGGTAATGATGCGGGGTGTCAGGGTGGCGTCGTAGTGGGGAGCCAGATTGAAATAATACGGCACTGCCAGATCAACGCCACCATCGCGGCTGTTGCTCAGTGAAGGTGGCAGAACCCCGGAAACACGCTGATCACTGATGGGGAACTGCAGCGTATAGGGATAATAAAACACCGGTACGTCGCGGATGCGCAAGGTGACATCATTGGCATAACCAACGCCGCGTGCGTTGTCCAGGCGCAGGCCCCGGGCCTGCATGACCCAGAACGGATCCATGGGTTCGCAGCGACTGAACTCGCCATTCTCCAGCGTCAGCATGCCGCTTTCGCTGTTGTAGCTTAATTGCGAAGCGGAACCGTGAATCTGGCTGTCGTGGATGACATAGGAGGCTCGCTCGACCTCGTTGACCCCCGTGTTCTGATCAATCCGTGCGCCTTCGCCGGTCACCAGAAAGCCGGGCTCGCGGAACATGACATCGCCCTGCAGGGTCAGAATGTTGGTGGTTTCGTCCAGGTGCAGGCCTTCATCAGCCTGCAATGTCCGATAACCCTGCTGCACACTGACACTGCCATCGACATAAAGCTGGCTGGGCTCGGGCTGCCGGACCTGATTGGGGGTCTCGAGTTCGGTCGGTGACAGATCTGGGTCCTGATCGGAAAACTCGCCGGTACGAGGCGGTTCAACAAACATGCCGCAACACGCGGCCGGCATTTGCTGCTGTCGCGCTTCGTCGAGAGTTGCGCGCGTTTGCCAGTCTGTCAGAATGCCGGGGCTGTTCTCAGTCTGGTTTTGGTT
>Ga0115567_10007113_pt1 | contig 10618 bp, 9 predicted proteins | sample COGITO_mtgs_1204_2_FD_88679 | JGI IMG/M metagenome (GOLD analysis project Ga0115567, IMG submission 88679) | Pelagic marine microbial communities from North Sea - COGITO_mtgs_120412 | ecosystem: Environmental > Aquatic > Marine > Epipelagic | place: Germany:Helgoland, sampling site Kabeltonne... | reverse complement strand
GATTGCGTCCAAGCGGCGCATGCTGCGCGAGGGCGATCTGCGCTACGTCGGGCAGGGATATGAGCTCAAGATCGACTTTCCCGATGGTGCTCTGGACGAAGCCGCGCTTGAAAAGGTCTGGCAGGATTTCCACGATCGCCACCGCGCCGAATACGGTCATTCATTCGAGAAAAGTCCGATCGAGATTGTCACCGTCAAGGTTCGCGGATTGGGCGAAGTGGATAAACTTGGCAAGCCACCGCTGACCTCCGTCACGGGTGACGCGAAACCTGTGGGGCAGGGCAATTGCGTTTTCCGCGTCGCGGATGTGCTGCAGACCTTTGAGACTCCCTATTATGACCGTGCATTGTTGCCTGTTGAGCATGAGATGACAGGTCCCGCGATCCTGCTTCAGACCGACAGCACGACTGTGGTGCCACCCGGCTGGCGGTTTCATGTGGACAAGTTCGCCAATGTCCTGATGACCAGCGAGGAGGCATAAGATGAAAACCAGAGTTGATCCTTTTCTAGCAGCCGTGATCCACGGTGCGCTCGAAAACATCGCGATCGAAATGGGCCACAAGCTGATGCGGATGAGCTATTCCAGCATCATCCGCGAAAGTGAGGATTTTGGTGCAGCCCTGACGGATGCCAAGGGGCGTCAGCTGTGTGAATGCACCATGTCGACGCCACTGCAATCGGGACCGATTCCGGGATATATTGAAGGCGTTCTGCGCGAGCTCGACGGTCGGGGGGACACGATCAAGCCGGGCGATGTATTCATGCACAATGATGCCTACGGTGGTGCGTCGCATGGGCCGGACGTGGGGTTCATCGTCCCGATTTTCCATGCTGACACCCTCGTTGGATTTTCGGTTACGACGGCGCACCATCTGGATATCGGCGCGCTGACACCGGGCAGCTGCGGGATCGTTGATGCCGTAGATGCCTACGCCGAAGGGCTCCAATTCAAGGCCGTGAGAGTCTACGACGAAGGCAAGAAGGTCGAGCCGGTCTGGCAGATCTTGCGTAGCAACATACGTATCGCTGATCTGGTCGTCGGCGACATGGAAGCGCAGGTAGCTGCAGCAAGGATCGGCGCCGTTCGCTATGCCGCATTATTGGACCAGTATGGCTTGGATACGGTGACGGGTGCCTATGAGGATCTGCTGGATTATTCCGAAAAGATGATGCGAGACGCGATTGCCGCCATTCCTGATGGTAAATACAATGCGCGCACCCACATTGACGGCTATCTCGACAGTGATGATCCGGCGCTCAAAGAACTGCCCATCGAAGTGACGTTGACTGTTGAGGGGTCCGACATTCATGTGGATCTGACCGGGACAGCTCCACAAACGCCAAACAAGCCGATCAATATGCCGCTTGTCGGCACGGTAGACTGCGCAGTGTGGCTGACCTTGCGGTCCATTTTGCTGGACAGCGACAAGTTTGGGGCAATCCCGCAAAACTCGGGCCTTACCCGGCCGATCACGATCTTTGCGCCCAAGGGATGTCTGGCCAACCCGATTTTTCCCGCCCCCGTGATCGCGCGTTTTTGTCCCGGCAATGCGGTGGCGGATACCGTGATGAAAGCCATCGCGCCCGCCGTACCGCAACAGGTCAGTGCCGGCATCGGCAACCTGCGCGTCATGGCGTTTTCTGGAACCACGCAGGCGGTCCCTTGGGTCCATATGGAGATTATGGAAGGGGCGTATGGTGGCAGGTACGGCAAAGACGGGATGGACGCGGTCGACACGCTTTATGCCAATACCCGCAACAACCCTGTTGAGGATATCGAAAGCCACCTGCCGTTGCGTGTTCTGAACTATGAACTGCGCGAGAACGTCGCGGGGCCCGGACAATGGCGGGGCGGGATCGGGTCGATCCGGTCATTCGAGCTGCTGGAAGATGGCGCTGTGTCGGTCGAAGGTGACGGACAGCGGTTCGATCCCTGGGGGTTTGCCGGGGGTGCGGACGGGTCGCCTGCCAACGTCGATTTGATCCGTGCGAATGGGCAGGTCGAAGCATTGCCGTCGAAAATTCCCTATCGCCAGCTTGGTAAAGGCGACCGAATTACCGCCTATGGCCCATGCGGCGGCGGTTACGGAAACCCGATGCTGCGCGCACCGCAGGATGTTCTGGATGATGTGCTGGACGGGTTGATCGACGATCAGGCCGCTCAGGCGACATACGGCGTGGTCATCCGCAATGGACGCGAGGTGGACAGTGTGGCCACGGATAAACTGCGGGCTGTCAGCTAAGAGCGGAAGCAGGCAACGAAGGACCAGATCAAGACCAACAATATGGGAGAAACGACTATGACACCGACCTTGAAAAAGACCGCGATGCTGTCGGCACTATTGCTGGCAGCGGCTGCGCCTGCATTCGCGCAAGACGGCGTGGCGCGCGCACAGGCCAATATCGACGCGTATTCAGGCATTCCTGAGTTTGTAGCACCGGGTGAGCCCTTCGATGCAAAAGCGTGCATGGCAGGCAAGTCGATCCTGACCATCCCCGCCTCAAGCGCCATTCCGTTCATTAAGGTGATCGCCGATCACAAGGACCAGTTGGCGCAAACGCTGGGGTTCAAGCATGAGCAATGGGAAAACCAGGGGAACCCGACCCAATGGATTCAGGGAATGGAATACGCGGGCAACAACGGGTTCGGCCTGATTTCCCTGCTCGCCGGGGCCGACCCTCGTTTCTTTGAGCCGCAAGTAAAAGCGGCACAAGGCAAGGGGCTCAAGGTCGTCAGCTCGCACCTGACCGGTCTTGAACTTGATGCACCTGCGGGCGTGGATGGGAACACCGCGATCGACTACAAACAGGCGGGTAAGCTGATGGCGGACTGGACCATCGCGCAAACAGGCGGCAAGGTGAATGCACTTATCCTCGTCTCTAACGAGGCGTTGTCGACCGACAGCCTGACAGACGGTCTCACCGAGGCATTTGGGGAAAACTGTCCCGACTGCAAGTTCGACATCGTCAACGTGCCGATCGTGGATTGGGCGACCAAGATCCAGCCGACCGTGCAAGGCAAACTGCAAGCGGATGCGAGCATCAACTATGTCATTCCGATTTATGACAGCATGTCCACTTTCGTGACCCCTGCCATCGCGATCGCTGGCAAGCGCGACAGTGTCAAGGTTGCCACGTTCAACGGTACGCCCTTTGTGCTGGATTTGATCCGGAATGGTACCATCGAAATGGACATTGGTGAAAACCTTGACTGGATCGCCCATGCGATGCTTGACGCTGAAATGCGTCTGCTGTGTGATCTGGAGCCGATCACCGACAGCAAAGTACCGCTGCGCGTCTTCGCTGACGACAACATCGCCGAGGTCGGTGACCCTGCGGATTCGGCGATGGGCTATGGTGATGCCTATGTGCAGGGCTACCGCGAACTGTGGATGATGGATAAGTGACAACCGGTGACGCTCTGCGCCTTCATCTGCAGGGCGTGATCAAAACCTTTGGGGGGGTCCGCGCACTTGATGGCGCGGGTCTCTCCATCCTGCCGGGAGAAGTCCATGGCCTGCTGGGCACCAATGGATCCGGAAAGTCGACCCTGATAAAGGTACTTTCCGGTTTCCATGCGCCTGATGCCGGGACGTTGCAAATCGACGGACATCCAGTCCTACTTCCGATGCCGTTGGGGCGGAGCGAGGCGCATGGATTGGCGTTTGTTCATCAAAACCTGGGGCTGTTGGCCGAGGCAAGCGTTCTGGAAAATTTGATTGCGGGAGATCATGAGCGGCTCAATCTGTGGCGGATCAATTGGCGTGCCGAAGCCGATCGCGCGCGCGATCTTTTTGTGAAGTACAAGCTGAACCTGAACCCGGATCAAATCGTCGCGGATCTGTCACCGGTTGAGCGGGCGCAGCTTGCAATTGTGCGCGCTGCTGAGCGGGTGCGTGAACATCGCGATCATGGGTCTGCCGGCGTGCTGGTACTGGATGAGCCGACACCATTCTTGCCACAAGAAGACGTGCGCGCATTGTTTGCGATCATGCGACAACTGAAAGAAAGTGGCGTCGCCATAATTTTTGTGAGCCATGATATTGACGAGGTACTGGAAGTAACGGACCGGTCCACCGTCCTGCGCGACGGCAAGGTGATTGGAACCTACGATACGGCGCGCACGGATCGGGACACTTTTGTGCAGGCCATTGTCGGGCGCTCGGTGTCTGTAGATCGCCGCGTGCAGGCGCTGACCAAAGCACCAGCGATAGCAAAGCTTCGAGGGCTGACGGGCAAAATACTGGCTGATATCTCACTGTCGGTGCATCCAGGTGAAGTCTTGGGTCTGACAGGCCTGATTGGCGCGGGCCATGACGAGGTCCCGATGCTGCTGTCAGGTGCCGGACATGCGCGTTCCGGCACTTTGACGCTCGGTGGGCGCGAGATAGACCTGACACGACTGCACCCTGCAGACGCCATTGCGGCGCGGATCGCCTTTATTCCCGCTGATCGGCAACGGTTGGGAATCGCGCCGGAACTGTCGTTGACGGAAAACGCGACCTTGCCACTGCTGGGGCGCAGTCCACTTTTGAAGCATAGCATGTTGCGGCGCACGACGACCGACCTTCTGAAACGGTTCACGGTCAAGGCGGACAATCCTGAACAGGCCGCATCCGAACTATCGGGCGGCAATCAGCAGAAGCTGGTTCTTGGAAAGTGGTTACAACTGCGGCCACAACTGGTGTTGCTGGATGAACCGACACAAGGCATTGACGTGGGCGCGCGGCAGGAAATCTACGACCGCCTGGCTGAGGTTTGCGCCCAAGGGGGGGCGGTGATCTGTGCCACGTCGGAATTTGAACAACTCGAAGCGATCGCGCACCGTGTGCTGGTTTTTGATCGGGGCCGGATCAAGGCCGAACTGAAAGGCGCTGACGTGACCAAGGCATCCATCGCGAAAGCTTGTTATGAAGGGGCGTTCGATCATGCAGCAGCGTGATTTGAAATATCAGTTTGAACGGTTTGGTCTGGTGATTGTCTGGCTTGGCTTCATCGCAATTTTTGGGGTGATGCGTCCGGATACATTTCTGACCTGGTCTAACTTCTCGACGATCTTTGGATCTGAGGCGGTGTTGGTGATCGTGACGCTGGGTTTGATCATTCCGCTGACAGCGGGGGATTTCGATCTTTCCATCGCGCAGGTTCTAACGCTGGTGTCGATGAGCACCGCAATTCTGGACGCGCGGCTGGATGTTCCGCTGCTGGTGGTTATTCCCATAGCACTTTGCATCGGGGCGCTGATAGGGCTGATCAACGGTGTGATCACGCTCTACTTTCGGGTGAATTCGCTGATTGTGACGCTAGGTGTGGGGACATTTTTGCACGGTGTGACCCTCTGGATCGGGAATTCACAGACGATTTCGGGCGTTTCACCGATGCTGATGGAGTGGGTGATCATCCAGCGCCTGTTCGGCATTCCCATCGCCTTTTATTACGCAATGACGTTGGCCGTGTTGATCTGGTACATGCTCAGCTACACCGCTTTCGGGCAGCATCTGCTGTTTACTGGCCGCGGGCGCGAAGTGGGACGCCTGACCGGCGTTGCCGTGGGACGTGTGCGGCTGACTGCTTTTGTGATGTCTGGCGTAATGGGGGCCGTCGCCGGTGTCCTCTATACTGGAACGACAGGATCGGCCAACCCAAGTTCGGGCACGTTTCTGTTGCTTCCGGCATTTGCCGCGGCCTTTCTTGGCGCAACCTGCATAAAGCCGGGAAGGTTCAATCCATGGGGGGCGGTAATTGCCGTCTATTTCCTCGTAACAGGGATCAATGGGCTTTCCGTACTGGGATTTCGCACTTTCGTGCAAGATCTTTTCTATGGTGGAGCGCTGGTTTTGGCGGTGATGGTTTCGCAACTTGTCTCCGGGCGAAAGGAGCGTGGGCTGTGAACGGTAATAATGCGATCGCGATCAACGGCGAACGTTTGTGGGCGCGGCACATGGAACTGGCCCGCATAGGTACAATCGGAGAAACAGGAAGTTGCCGTTTGGCGTTATCTGACGAAGACGCCGAGGCGCGTGATCTGTTTGCCGGATGGTGTCGTGACGCAGGGCTCACGGTGCACAGTGACCGGGCGGGAAACATGTTTGCTGTCCGCCCGGGGCGGGATCCGGGAAGGGCAGTTGTGGCTGCGGGCAGCCATCTCGATACGCAGCCACACGGTGGGCGGTTCGACGGAATATCCGGCGTTCTCGCCGCGCTCGAGGTGGTTGAAGCGTTAAATGACGCAGGCGTCGAAACCGAAGCCCCACTGGCGGTCATAAATTGGACAAATGAAGAGGGTGTGCGTTTTGCGCCGGGGTTACTGGGATCGAATTGGTATGCCGGTACGGTTGATGACGATACGCTAGACAGCCGCCGCGCATCCGACGGTGCTCTCTTTGCCGATGAAGTCGCGCGAATTGGCTGGCGCGGTGCGATGACGCCGGAAGACTTGCCGTTAGATTCATTTTTTGAATTGCACATTGAACAGGGTCCCGTGCTGGAAAAGGCCGGGGTACAGGTTGGCGTCGTCACCTCGGTTCAGGGGCTGCGGTGGCTGGATGTCTCAGTATCTGGCATGGATGGGCACGCAGGCACTACGCCGCTTGATGCGCGCAACGATGCGTTGCTGGCGGCGGCGGCCATGCTAATCGCCATCAATGAAGGGGGCCGTGCAGAAGGGGCAGAGGCTCGGGTCAGCGTCGGGCGTTTCGTTCCGGCGACTGACGGACCCAGCACGATCGTGGGAAAGGTGAATTTCGTAATAGACATTCGCCACCCGAATAGTGAAGTGCTGGACAGCTTACAGGCGATGTGCACAGCTCACTGCGAAGGGACCGCTGCAAAATACGGTTGTACGGCGGGGGTGTCGCGGCGGCTGGCCGTACCGCCGCGTGAGTTTGATGCGGATTGTATCGCAGCGGTACAGGCTGCTGTCGATGGCCTTGGTTTTTCCAATCAGAAAATTGCCAGTGGTGCATTGCATGATGCATCCAACATCGCCGCCCTTGTTCCGACCACGATGATCTTTGTGCCGTGCCGTGACGGCATCAGTCATAATGTGAACGAATACGCCAAACCCGAAGATCTGGCAGCGGGATGTGAGGTATTGCTGCACGCAATGTTGTCGCGTGCGGGATTAGCCTGAAGGATTGTCCTGCCTCGGATCTTACGCTGGTCAGACACCCCCGTTGCCACCGGGCCGGAAAGGCGGTGGGGTCATCAGCATTTCGGTCACTTCAGACGGCAGACCGCCCAGAGGGTCTTTGCGTGTGGGCATGCCCCCGACGAAAGGGAGCAACTGGTGTCGCGCGACGCCAAGAATGCGCCGCAGTTCTGCGACGGGATTGCGGTGTTCATCCACGCGCAGGTCAAGCCAAGGATACTCTTCAACATTGAATATCTTGAGCGCGGCGGATTGCTTGCCCCGTTTGTCCCCGCCCGCCGCCTGTCCCGCTTCCAATACAAGCATCAACCGTTCCGGCAAATCCAATGGACGACTGTTCTCGGCAGCGCGCGCCATGTGTTCGACAGTTGCCGCGCCGACCAGCATGTTGCCTTGCACGCTGAAACCTTCGCCGATCTCATGTCCGGCCGACTGGACGCAGGACGCGCCGGTATAGGATGCTGCGCGCCCCTTTGCGTCCACTATTCCCAGTTGGCGATCGTCCCGACCCGGATCAGCGTCGATCAATTCATCCAGCGCTTCCTGCGCCGACTTTCCTGCCTCAAGTAGTTTCAGCCCGTCGATGCCAAGATACGGATTGACCCAAGACTGCGTCGCAATTGCGCCGACACCAGCCTTGATGAACGGACAAATCGCGCCGACGGCTGGAACGGCAGTTGAAACCGCGACGCCCAACATGCCGGTGCGCTCACATCGTGCTGCGATGGAAAATGTATTGAGTTCGATCATGACGTGAATCTCCTTGCAGGGCGGGCCATGATGGCCGCGTGATCAGGTACCGCGTCTATCAGTGCGCGGGTGTAGTCGTGTTGTGGGTTGGCAAAGATATCGTCGACAAGCCCCGCTTCGACGATCCGGCCCAGCCGCATGACTGCGACCGTATCGCTAACCTGGCGTATCACAGCGAGGTTGTGGCTGACGAAGATCGAGGTGAGGTCCATCGTTTCACGGATCTCGCGGAACAGTTCCAACACCTGCGCCTGTACCGACACATCCAGCGCCGACGTCGGCTCATCCGCCAGAACGATCGCCGGTTCAAGGATGATGGCGCGCGCGATGGCCACGCGTTGCTTTTGACCCCCGGACAACTGATGCGGATGGCGCATGGCATAGTCCGCAGGCAGGCCGACCTGTTCCAGCAACGCCGCCACCCTATCGCGGCGGCTCTTGCGGTCGCCGATACCATGGACTTCCAATGGTGCGCGCAGGATGGCACCGATGCTCTGACGGGGGTTGAAGGATGACGCGGGGTTTTGGAATATAGGTTGCACCTTGCGTCGAAACGCCTTTTCATTGCGGCGGGGCAGGGTGCCGATGTCCTGTCCATCAATGGTGATACTGCCGCTGGTCGGACGTATCAGACCCAGCACCATGCGAAGCAGTGTCGATTTGCCAGACCCGGATTCACCGACGATACCAAGGGTTTGCCCCCGTGCTACAGAAAGTGACACGTCTGAAACGGCAGCGAATTCGCTACTGCCGCCGAAAAGGTGGCGTTGTCCGAACACCTTGCCCAGCCCCGTGACGGTGATCATGTCGCTACTCATTTTGTCACCTGCGGTACCGTGTGGATGCTGGGCGTCGCGTCCAGCAACATCCGCGTGTAATCCGCCTGAGGAGACGTGAATATGCGACGCACTGGGCCGTTCTCGACGATCTTGCCGTTTCGCATCACATAGACCCAGTCGCACAGCTCGGCCACAACACCCAGATCATGGGTGATGAACAGGATCGAAGTACCTTTTTGATCCCTAATCTCGCGCAGGAGCTTGAGAACCTGCGCCTGCACGGTAACGTCCAACGCCGTCGTCGGCTCATCCGCGATGATGAGCTGGGGGTTGAGCGCAAGCCCCATCGCAATCATTGCGCGCTGTTGCATGCCGCCGGAAAACTGATGGGGGTATTCGCGCACCCGCTTTTCAGGTTCGCGGATATGCACGGACTCCAGCAATTTGCGTGCGGCCTCGCGTGCACGGCTCAGTGTGTAGCCGCTGTGCAATTCCAATGGTTCACCCACCTGCCGCCCGATGCGCATGGTCGGATTGAGCGACTGCATCGCGTCTTGAGGGATCAATGCAATGCGATCCCCGCGCAGGGCGCGCATTTCGGGTTCACTAAGGTCATGCAGCGACATTTCGTCCAGATGTATTGTCCCATTTGCGATCCGCGCTCGTTTAGGCAGCATACGTAACGTCGCAAGTGAGGTCAGCGTTTTGCCGCTGCCGGATTCACCGATCACGCCGACGATCTCGTTTGGCCAGATATCCAGCGAGACACGGTCCACAACACGCATGTCATCGCCACGCCGTCGCGCAAATTCGATCGACAGATCGCGGATGCGCAGCGTCGGTGTGCCGTTGTCCAGAGCATGTGCGCGCAGATCTGTCATGTCACTCCTTCATATGCGGGTCTAGCACGTCCCGCAGCCCGTCACCGATAAGGTTAAAGCCAAGTACGCTGAGAAATATTGCGGCCCCCGGCACGATGCTGAGCCAGGGTGCCTGCACCATAAAGCCACGCCCCGTGTTAAGCATGTTGCCCCACGAAGGCTCGGGCGGCTGCGCACCCAGACCCAGAAATGACAACGCGGATTCCAACAAGATCGCGTAGGAAAACGCCACCGCAGCCTCGACCAGCAGAGGTGCGAGGATGTTGGGCAATATCTCGATGAACACGATACGGGTATGGCTCATCCCGATGGCGCGGGCGGATTCAACGTATTGTTCACGCAAGACCACTTCGGTCGCGGCGCGCGCAAGTCGGGAAAATCCGGGAACGAATACAATGCCGATGGCGATCATCGCGTTCAGGATGGAGGTGCCAAGACTGGCCATCAATACAACAGCCAGCAGGATCGCGGGAAAGGAAAACAGCAGCTCCATAAAACGCATAAGGACAAGATCGACGATTCCCCCAAAATAGGCCGCGGCTACGCCAATCAGGGTGCCAAAAACCAACCCGACACCGGCGGCGATGAACGCAACCTCCATCGAGATGCGCGCGGCGTGAATCGTGCGCGACAGCAGATCACGCCCCAGTTCGTCAGTCCCGAGAGGATGTGCGGGCGAGGGGCTTTGCAGCATCGCGACAACATCCAGGTCATAGGGCGAATAGGGCGCGACCCAAGGCGCAAAGATCGCGCAGATCAGGATGATCGCGATAATGGTCCCACCGGTAATTACTAGACGCCAGCGCCGCCAGTCAAAGTCGGAAAAAGCCGTCATCATGCGCGACTTCCCTTGACCCGACGGGGATCAAGCAGCCCAACGGCCAAGTCCACAATCAAGTTCACGACCAGCACGAAAACGGTGATGGTCAACGCAGATGCAAGCAGAACCGGGAAGTCGCGATTGATAATCCCGACCAGCACCAGGGATCCAACGCCCGGAAGTCGGAATATATCTTCGATCACGACCGCAGACCCGAACAGGAATCCGAATTCGACTG
>Ga0115567_10007106_pt1 | contig 10623 bp, 15 predicted proteins | sample COGITO_mtgs_1204_2_FD_88679 | JGI IMG/M metagenome (GOLD analysis project Ga0115567, IMG submission 88679) | Pelagic marine microbial communities from North Sea - COGITO_mtgs_120412 | ecosystem: Environmental > Aquatic > Marine > Epipelagic | place: Germany:Helgoland, sampling site Kabeltonne... | reverse complement strand
GATGTGTGGGTGGGAAGGGGGGGGGGGGGGGTGTTGGCGGGCGCTGGGAGGGGGGGGGGGGGGGGGGGGGGGGGGGGGGCGCTGGCAATGCTGACATATTGATTCACCGACGTTGCTGACGATGCTTCTTGACAATGTACACCCTTCGTACACGCGCGCAGGCATTAGAATGTGCCACAACCTGCTGCTGAACTACAGGCTCTACGAGAAAATGGACGTCTTCGTAATGTCCCGTCCAGGGCAGTGCTGAATCCCCTGCGCACAAATCGAGCCCTGGCTCGTTTTGTGACGTTTTGTGTCTCGATCATACGACTGCGCCCCGTATCGCCTGCACACCTGCGCGTTTCGTGCCATTTTGGCGCTAGCCAACACATGCTTCATATGGGCTACTAAAACGTCCTGTTCCGATCCGCAGCGCCCGCAGCCGGCTTCGGAGCGCGAGATGACCAAATTCCATGCCGGTGCGCTTCCTAGGACCCCCCCATCTCGCGAGCTGCACCATTGAATGCACGCCCCGCGCACGGTAGCTTGCCGAGGGAGCCTGCGCTGCGTGTGTCCACGTTCGATTAATGAGCAGTGTGGGCTATGCGGCAGATGATTACGTTCAGTTCCTCAAGATGATCACACCAGGCAACATGCATGACAACATCAAGCAGCTGCAGCGCTGTGCGCGCCCCGCACAGCACCCCACTACAGCTGCACCGGTGTGGCTACTGTGTTGCTGATGCCCGCGCGTGCTCCCGCAGTCAACGTGGGTGAGGACTGTCCCGTTTTCGATGGGCTGTACGACTTCTGCCAGCTGTCCGCTGGCGGCTCCATCGGCGGTGCCGTCAAGCTCAACATGGGCAAGGCAGACATCGCAGTGAACTGGGCGGGCGGCCTCCACCACGCCAAGAAATGCGAGGCATCCGGTTTCTGCTACGTGAACGACATCGTCCTGGCCATCCTCGAGCTCCTCAAGGTGCACCAGCGCGTCCTGTACGTCGACATCGACATCCACCACGGCGACGGCGTCGAGGAAGCCTGTGCGGCGCCCGCCCATGCCCGCCCCTGCGCGTCCCGGGCGCGCACTAACGCGCAGCGTGACGTGGGTGTGCAGTCTACACTACGGATCGGGTGATGACGGTGTCCTTCCACAAGTACGGAGAGTACTTCCCGGGGACCGGCGACTCAAAGGACATTGGCGCCAAGGGCGGCAAGTACCATGCAATCAACTTCCCCCTGCGCGACGGCATCGACGACGATACGTACGAGTCAATATTCAAGGTCCGCTCGCGCCCTGGGGCGTGTCGCAGGCCGCCAGCTGCATGCGCCGCGTTCTGCGCGCGAGAGCTTTGCGCACATGTATCTGCACTCCCTGAGCCTCTGTCTACACCCCGTCGCAGCCGATCATGGACCGCATCATGGAGCAGTACAACCCCGGCGCGATCTTCCTTCAGTGCGGTGCTGACTCGCTCGTCGGTGACCGCCTCGGGACGTTCAACCTCTCAATCAAGGGACACGGCAAGTGCGTTGAGTACATGAAGTCGTTCGGTCGCCCGCTCTTGGTCACAGGCGGCGGCGGTTACACCATCCGCAACGTTGCACGGTGTTGGGCGTACGAGACGGCGCTCTGCCTCGACGAGCAGCTCCGCAACGAGCTGCCGTACAACGACTACTTTGAGTACTTTGCGCCTGACCACAACCTGCACATTTCGCCGTCCAACATGGAGAACCTCAACAACCCCGAGTACCTTTCCAAGATCAAGGAGCGGCTCCTCGAGAACCTGCGGCACGTCCCTGCCGCGCCGGGCGTCCAGATCGGCGGCGCCGCGCAGACAGCTCCCCGCGACCCCATGGTCACTGACGACCGGGACGATGAGAACGACGACCCCGACGACCGCAAGCCGCAGCGAAAAAGCGACGCACGCATCCGCCCGAGCAACGACTATGGGCCGGACGAGGGCGACATGGCGCACCGCGACCGCTCAAGCGGGGAGGTCAAAGCTGAAGGCATAACGGACAAAGACGGCGAGGAGGGCAAGGAGGCTGAGAAGGAAGGCGAGGAGGTCGCGGTGAAGGAGGAGGAAAAGGCAGACGGCGAGGACAAGGCCGCCCAGGCGAAGGAGGACGCAAAGGAGGAGGAGGAGCCGGCACAGCCTGCCGAGCAGGCTGGCGAAGATAAGGAGGACGCGGACGGGTGAGGAGCCCCGGCCCGCATGCGTGCACATCCCTGCGTCCGCACGCTTGTCTTGAGCCGCTTGCTCCCTTGGTGCTCACAGCCCCGCGTGGCTCTTTCTTAGTGCTGCGGAGAAGGCGATGGAGACTGAGGAGACGGAGGCGCCAAAAGAGGGGCCTGCTGCCGAGGAGGCACCGGCGGCAGAGGAGGCGCCGGTGGAGGAGGCGGCGGACGGCGAGGCCGCGGGTGGGGGCGACGTTGAGATGGACGACGCGTGAATCGTTCAGCAGCGGTCTGTCCAGGCGGAGATGCGGCCACGGCACACGGTGAGAGCGGGAACTGAGTGCTCGGGCGGCCGTGTGGCGAGGTGAAGGCGTGTGGCGAATGCCGAGGCGTTGCCCCGTGGGCCGCGTGTGGGCAAGGCTGCACGTGATCCCTGAAATAGTTTTTGAGCAAGCACGGGACCAGGCAACAGCAGGTCACAGCTGGATGCCTTCATCAGTACAAGAGCCGAGAGTAGTGTGGTGAAACCATTCGTGTTGATTCAGTACAGATGTTTGGAGGACGCTGTGGGCTCTCATGATCGGCCACATTAGACAACAGCAACAGGCGGTAGCGTGAAACCAACCCTGGCCATGCAGAGCCAAGGTGCGGCAGCCCGCTCGCTGGCTCTCAGCATTTCGCGGGGAGCCAGCGAGGCGCGCCGCCGCATCAGCGGAAGCGAGTCGGCGGCGCGAGTCCCCAGTGCTTCATCTTGTGGAAGTTATGCGATTCGTATGACCGCGCGTGCTCCAGCGAGCGCCCGCTCAGCTCCTGCAGCGCCGCTGGCGCCGTCAATGCACGCTGCACGCCCACGGGCGCGGAGCAGCAGCGCTGCTGCCGCCGCATTCAGCAGGGGGCGGGGAAGAGCGAGAGGCCGCGCGCCTCGTCTGAAGCAGAGATCGCCGGCTGCACTGCGGCCCATCCCGCCTGCCCAGGCAGGCCCGTCGGCTGCGCGGCGGGCGCCGCGCAGTCGAACTCGTACTTGCGAACCTCGCAGTTCACTGCGCGTTTGGAGGCGGGGGTCAGGGCGGCGCGGCGCAGCGCAGGGAGGGCGGTACTGGGCGCGGGGCGCGGGGGCGCACGGAAGGAGACGCGGAGGAGGGCGAGGAAGACGTTGTGGTGTGCGACGACGACCACAGTGCGCTCCTCCCGCGGGCGCAGCCACGCGAGGAAGCGCTCGAGGCGCCCGAGCAGCGTCGCGCCCGTGTCCTTGTTCAGCCCCTCCTTCACCTCCCATCCCTCCTCCACCTGTACCGCCCCACCCGGCTGTCGGACCACGCCGAGAAAACGGGCAGCGGACGACCGCGGCGGTCGCAGGGGGTTGCGGGCAGTGGGGCGTGCATTGGAGAAGTCGGGAAGATCAGCGTCGCCCGCCCAGCGCTCGCGCACGGCGGCGAGCGGCGAGCCGGTGTCGCACGCGACCTCACCCGTCTCCTGCAGGTCCGGGCACAGCACCAGCTTCGCGCCGCGATCCCGCGCCCACGGGCCAAGCCCGATGACGGCCGTCTCGAGGGTGCGCCTGCCGCCCCCACGGGCGCTCACGTACGGCTTCGCATAGCGGCGGTTGGAGCGCTGCTCGTCTGAGCGCGCACAGATCCAGCGCAGCATTCCGGGCCAGATGGGGTCAGCACCGTAAGGGGGAGACGACGAGCAGCGGCGATGGCTGCTCTAGGGCCTCCTTGATGAGAGGATCCTCGCCGAGGGCCGCTGCCTGCTCCTTGCCCAGGGACGAGAGCCCCGGGTCGAGGAGTTTGCGCCCTTCGTCAGAGCGCCCAGACTCAAATAAGATGTTGTGCTCCGCCTGCATGATCCGTCATGGGTGAGCGTGAACTGGGCAGCAGAATCTTGGAGAGCAGACGCTCGGTGCAAGTTTCGAGGCGCGGCACTGGATTGGGCGCTCTTGACAGAGGATGGTGTGAAACCTGGCCGTGGCGGACAAAGTAGACGCACTTACCGCCAATATTGAACGACGGCGCACCAGCTGGCGCGGTTCCCACCGCCGGCATCCCTGCAACCATTGCACTCGACACAGAGATCTGTGAAACGAGGAAGAGCAATGCGGCTCTCCACTGCCACAAGTCTACCGTCGAGCGCATGCACTACTTTCGGGAGTCACGGTACGACTCCTGCACTGGTGCGACTCAAGAAACAGGTCTGTCGTTCGGCAAGTGTCCCGTTGTTTCCTGCACACGGCGGGGGCCAAGAGATCTCTCGTTTGGACCGCAGATCGACTTTTGCGCCAAAGGGGATTTGACTTCGCCCGGGCTCTCCCCGCGACGGGATGTCCGAGGCCGACACGGGGACTCCTCGCTCAGTGCCCTCTGTACGTTCAGCTGCATCTGCGGCCGAGTCGCACTTCTCCTCTTCCTCGCACCGCTATGTTGGCCGGCATGCACCCGCCCTCAAGTATGACAACAAGGCGGGCAAGGTACTTCCCCGCTCCATTCAGGCGCACCGCCGAGGGCAGCAGACTCTGATTGAAGCTACGCTGCTCATCAGTACACATCGCACCTTGCTTATCGGCGTGGGCGCTGCAGGACATGCCCGCGTGGAGCTCGTCCATCTTTGCAGTATGGTCAAACTCGCAGATGGCGATGTGTGCTCTCACGGGAGTCGGGGTTTGCGTAATGCACGGGCACAACCAGGACGCGATGAACAGGTGCACCCTTCTCCGGAGTGCTGTTCTGCGTGCGCACTGGTGGAAACAGGTAGCGCTTCAGCCACCGAATGCGCTGCAGCAGCCAAATTCTCGCCAAGGCATCTGACAGAAATCCGCTTGTGCACGCAGCAACGGCTGCGTCCCGTCGTGCTCCTTGGCGATGTGCGTGCCGGGCGAGTGCGGTCGGCAGCGGCGCTTTCTTCGCAAGCGCCTGCACATGCCTGGCGGGGAGTATGTTTGTGGCGGCTGGTTGGGCGACTGCACCGAAGCAGTTTTCTGCCTGCCGCTCGCCGTGATGCAGGAGTCGCGCGAGATCGAGATACGCTCGCGGCGCAAGTGGCATTGGCTGCGTGGGTTCCGCGGACGCGGCGAAACGCTCGCGACAGTCATGTTCGGAGAGGAGACGTTCGATCGCGTCCTCGCGCCGTACGACGAGACCGTGCGGAACGTCCTGCAGGACGGCTTCTTCGAGGTCCAAGACTCTGAAGACGGCGGTACTCCGCGCTCGGGAGTCTCGCAGCTAAAGGCACACCCCCTTCCGCTCCGTTCTGATGGGACCAACGCGCATCGCTCTTGCGGCCGCTGCCGGTGATGTAGATTGATGTGCAGAACATGCCCGCCGACTAACAGCATCCGCTTTGGGGTGGTGCAGGTGCCTCCAAGCGTAGACTCTATGGCGCGGTAGCTAGCACACATAGCGGCGCGGTGCATACCGTGGGAAACCCTTGTGATTCATTCAGTGATGTAAATTGATGTTTAAACATGAAAGCGAATCGAGGCCTACCAGCGGACCAGGGCCGGGATTACGCGTGCTCCCCGCTCAGCATCCTGCCCACTGCACGAAACTAGAACTTGTAGACGGCGCTAGTGGCCTCCTCAAGAATCGTCCAAAGCCGCGCACGCTGCTCTGCATCCTGGCATGGCATGGAGGGGCGAGTCTCGCGGCCGCCGACGAAATAGAGCCCGCTCTTGCCTGTGCGGTCGCCCGGGCATCTCGTGAGCCTGAGAGTCGCTGCACCGCAAAGCGGCACGCATCCTGCCTGGCCGCGTGGGCTAGGGCTACGAGGAATACCTTGGACCTCAGGGGACGTCGCAAGATAGTGCTGATTGTTGGCACGATCAACTGGAATGCCGCAATCTCCCCACCCCGCAAGCAGCATCTTGGTGTTCACTGTGCCAGGATCCAGCGTGTTGCATGTGACGTGGCTGCCCGCGGCACGAAGGCGTGCTGCAAGTTCGACAGCGTGCATTGCATTGCAGAGCTTTGACGACGAGTAGCTCCCATGCGCGCTGAAACCTTTCTGCATCTCGAGGTCGTCCCAGTCAAGCCGGCTGCTCTGGGAGATTGAGGAGACGATGATGATTCGTGCGTAATCGCTTGCCGCTACCGCTGGAAGGAGCATCGCAGTCAGGAGGAATGGCGCCATCACGTTCACCTGTTACGCCCAAGCTTCGTTTGTCAGCGCCGGCACTGCGCCTGCGTGCTTTGTAGTGTATTCATGCCGAGGTCGACAGGGAGGACCTGAAAGACAAATTCACGGCCGTCTTTTGTCGTTTGCATGCTCTCTTCGTATACGCCTGCGTTGTTGATGAGCAAATCCAGCGTTGGATGGTTCGCTAAGACCTCGTTGCCCAGCCTGCGGACGTCGTCGAGATTCGCAAAGTCCGCCCTGTAAGCCTCCACCTCGGCCCCGGGTGCCTTCAACTTGATCATCTTAACTGACTCCTCGATTCTTGAGGGGTTTCTTCCGTGCACCAGTACGCGCCACCCATCTTGGGCAAGCCGAGTCGCGGTGTGACGCCCGATCCCATCCGTCGCCCCTGTTACCAGGGCAGTTTTCATGGTAACCCCAATGACCAGTGCTGAAGAGAGCTGAACGAGAAGTGCGAGCGCTGCGAGTACCAGCACCCGCATACCAGTCCTTCGGGCAGTCTACTAGATGCCTGAGGCACAGTTATCGAACGCAAAGCGCTGAAGAGCTTGGTTGTGGCTGAACGCCGGTGAACCGATCCATGTAAAGCGGCTCGCAAACTTGATAAAGAGAGTTTTCCCTGCTACATCGTGTATACTGTTTTTCGCTCTGCGATCTGCGACTGTTTGTCAGTAAACGGATGTTTCTAGCAGTCAGATGAAATATGGTGCTTTATGCAATCCACCGGCAGGATGCAGCCATTCTTTTCTACAGCTGTTTCAGCTTCCACGCTCACACCCCAATACGCGTTCCAAACCCAACCCCCGCCATCACTTTCGTGGCTGCAGCTCGCTCAGCTCGCCTCCAAAAGCGCAGTTTCCATGCGCCTAGTTCGGCGACATCGTAGTTGAGCGGTACCTGCACGGGTGCACTTGCAGTCAGCATCGCAAGCAGGGGACCCATGGGGCTCGCGCGAGAGAGCTCGGTTTCACAGCCTCACAATCTGCCGCAGTCTGCGGCCACTCGCTGCAGGGCACGGACCAGTGGCCGAAGCCGTTGACGTTGTCGACGTTCCACGTGCCGTATCCCGTGACAGTGTCACCGTTGGAGGTTCCGTCCCTGCAAGAGTGGGTTCACATCAGAGAGGGGGATGCCAGAGGCAACGACTTAAAAACAGGTTGGCAGGTGCGTGATCTCCGCAAGCAGCACAGCATCTCCCCTCCGAAGCAGCGACTTCGCAGTTCAGCACAGCGTGCGCAAGGAAAGATGACAAGGGGGCCCACGTTGCAATGCAGATGTCGTCGTTCAGCGCGCAAGATCCCCACTGGTTCGCGCCCGAGAGGCAGTCCTGTCGGGGAAGGAGGCACGGGGCTTAGTCGGTCAGCCCTCGTCTACGCACCCTGAACAATGCACTCCACGATCGCTGACAGGGATCTGCAAAATCTCATCCCGGGACAAGTAAGGGCCCCGTTTCCAACCCTCCGGTCTTGCCTCTCGCAAACGGAGGCACGCGATGGCTGGACGCGTTTCTACCTCGCTGTAGCAAGGTCCACCACCAGCTCCTGATCCACCACTCTTGTCGCCGAACAAGTCCAGCATGACAATGGGACGAAGGGCCAACATCGGCTGCCACATATCGGTCGCATGCGTCAGATTGGAAGGTTATCACTACTCAGAACCCGCGTTTGCTCTGCTCTCGGCCTTCCGGGGAAGCTGCAACTTGCAGGCTGCTGCCGATAGACCCTCATTAGGACTGACAGCAAGCCGAATCCCTGCTGCGAAAAGCTGCGAATCTACAACACCAGCTGGGTCGCAGAAGGACTCCAAATCTATCCGCCCCGTCGTTTTTAGCATGCAGAGGGCGCGGGCGGCACCATTTTCGCTGAACGAAGAGTCGTCCTGATTTTTTTGACTGGACGGGCCCGCCGCGTCGAGAACTCTTTGTAAAGTGTGGACTTCCGCGTCACCGACGTGGGAGCTTGAGTGGAGCATCAGCAGCGGCAGTGGGATGCCGGCACTTTACACTTCTGACGATGAAAACGGCAAAGGGCCAAAGCCATCACGCGTGGCCAAGCTGGTTGCGGAGTTGGAAAAGGGGATGCCCCCTGGGCTGTCTCTCGCGCGGATCGGCATGATTCTGACTGTGGGGGTGGTCTTCATGTACTGACTTCCCCCCCCACCCCCCCAACTCGACCTGTTTCCCATACGCTTTTCCCACCGTGTCAACGCGCTCCACCCCTTCGCCAGGTACTTTCTCATGATATTTGTCGAGTGGATCGAGAGAGGTTAGCTGGCAACATCTAGCGATGGCTGTCCTTATCTCTGAGCAGGCAAACCTGCTTCCAGTGACGGACTGGCGAGTTCATTCAGGCTAGACGCGAGCTTCTATGTATATAAACACGCCCTCGTTGAATCGTGTGATGGGCGTGGCACAACCATGCCGGCACGGCGTTTTTGGAATTCATCGCCACAAAACGACGGCCCGCCAGAGCGAACATTGCCATGCCTTGCCGATCTGAGGGGTGCAAGCTCTCACACATACTCCATGTGTACCTTCGGCAACAACCAATACCTTACTTATTCCCGATGTCGCCACAGATAGCGAGAAAAGGACAGTCGCACGCACAGCCCGCTGGCGGCCGTGCGACTGTGTGCACCCCCCTTATCGCAGTGAATATTTTGACTAGTCCAGTCGTCCTGTGGTTCATCGGCGCCGATGAAGAAGGGGTTCCTCGGCGGAGCGCCCAAGTCGCAAAAGGCTCCGACTCCATCACCTGAGGCCTCCACGTCCGGTCGTCCCATAAGCACTCTCGTCCTTTGCCCCCGGGACTGGTTCAAAGTGGGCACTTCTTGAGCCCGGTGGGCTGCACGCGTCGCAAGGTCGCCGCTCTGACTCTGCTCGCAACAGCTTTGGACAGGATCCCAGCTCAGGTATCACTGCCGGTTGAAGCACGGCTGAAACAGCTATGTGATGCGGCTTCCAAAGGCGCGCTGCGGCTGCAGGCCTCGGCTGAGCGCGGGCGTCACATGGTGGCAGCCCGAGACATCAAGGCAGGGGAGGCGGTGCTCACGTCTGACTGCTACGCGACGGTGGTTGCGGCGGACAAGGTCAGCGCGCTGTGCGGACGTTGCATGGGAACCGGGGGTGGGAGGGCGCCGATGCGATGCGCGACGTGCGGCACTCGCTTCTGCGATCAGCGGTGCCTTGACGATGCCGGTGCAGAGCATGTGGCCGAGTGTGGGGCACTTGCTGCAATAGGGAAACTTCAGGGTCGCCTCTCGTGCGACAGTGACTCTGCGCGCCTTGCACTGCGTGCTCTGGCGCGGTGCGCACTCGAGGCTGGGCCCGAGGACGGCGAAGTGCACTGGGTGGACGTGCACGCGCTGCTTTCGCACCGGGCCGCGGCAGAGAGGTCTGCACTCTGGAAACAGCGCCTCGCGGATGCAGAGCTGCTGCTGCAGCTTCTGCCGCCCCCTGTGCGCGGCCAGGTCCGCCGCCCGGCCTACCTTGCGCCGCCGCTTGCGCCCTGCACCCGGACAGGGCCGCGCTCTCGCCGGCGGCTGCACCTCCACCCCGCCCCCCCCCCCGACAAGCTGGCGCTGACCGCGCAGGAGGCGCGCAGCTCTCGAACTCGACGGCCGCGGAGCTTCTGCTGCGCATTCGCTACAACTCCTTCCCCATCGCAGACGCTGCGGTCCCGCCGGCTCCGCGCACGCGCCTCTCCCGCCCGCGCACCGCCCGCGCCACGCGCCCCCCGCCCCCCCGCCCCCGCGCAGCCTTCACCCGCGCGGCGCGCGGCGCGTGCCGCAGGGTGCGGGGGAGATCGGTCTCGGGCTCTACCCCGCGGCGGCGCTAGCGAACCACGCATGCGCGCCGAGCTGCGCCCTCACCTTCACGCCCGGCGGCGGCGCGCTCGTTCTCCGCGCGCTCCGCGACCTCGCCCCAGGCGACGAGGTCGCGCGCCCGCGCCCGCGCGCCCCGTCCCAGAGCGCGGAGGGGGTCATGCACGCAGGGCGGGGCGGCGAGCAGGCGACGTTTGCGTACGTGGACCCGCTGCAGCCGCGCGCGGCGCGCCAGGCGCTGCTGCGCGACGGCTACGCCTTCGAGTGCGCGTGCGCCCTCTGCGCCGCGCCCCGTCCCGCGCCCGGCGCCACCCCCCGTGCACTGCCCACTGCCCTGCCCCGTGCCCATCTTCGGACCCTGCCCTGCCGCGCCCCTAGCCGCGCCCCTTGCCGCGCGGCACGGCCCCTTCCCTGCCCCGCGCCTCGTCCCCCGCCCTCGCCCGTCCCCTTCCATGAACCCCCCCTATCCCCCCCCCCTGCCCCGCGCCCCGCCCACACGCCATCCCAGG
>Ga0115567_10007103_pt1 | contig 10626 bp, 9 predicted proteins | sample COGITO_mtgs_1204_2_FD_88679 | JGI IMG/M metagenome (GOLD analysis project Ga0115567, IMG submission 88679) | Pelagic marine microbial communities from North Sea - COGITO_mtgs_120412 | ecosystem: Environmental > Aquatic > Marine > Epipelagic | place: Germany:Helgoland, sampling site Kabeltonne... | reverse complement strand
TTGTTCGGCCCAGATTCCGAGCAGGGATTCCCAAACCCGCGCGATTCCCGACGACGCCAGCTGAAAAAACACGCCGTCGACGACAACTGGGCGGATCATGGTGCTGTCCCCAAATCGCCTTTTGCACGCCGTGCGAGATCGCGAAGCGTCTTTTGGGCAAGCATACTGCGGTCTTTTTCCTCACCCGCCGTCGTCCCCAGCATCCCCGAAAAGGCGTCGAAATTCGACATGAACGCCGGTTTGATCAACTGTGGCGCATATTTCTTGAGAATCATCCGGCCCTCGATCAGACCACGGGTGTCAGCGCGCGTCGAAAGCCCCTTGGGATTTTGATAATAAACCACGTGCGGTTCGTTCACCTTGAAAAAAGTCTTGTCCTTCGTCAGGCAGCGCATCCAGAACTCATAGTCCCCTGCCGATTTGAAGGACGCGTCGAACAGGCCCATTTCATCGTGCAGCGATGCCCGCCACATGGGTGCATTATGCGGCGAGTTAAAGCGCAGCATGTTGTAGGGCGTCACGACCGGAAGATCGCTTTTGTAGCCAAAGGCGGCGGTTTCTTCCCAGCTCAGCGATGGGTCGAAAGAATAGAAGAAATCCTGATAGACCACATCAACGAATGGCAATGCGTCCAACGCGCCGGCCTGAATCTCGAAACTGTCAGCGCGGCGCAGATCGTCTAGATTGGCGTTCGTCAAATAGGGCGCATCCGCCATCTGGACCCCGATGTTCCACGCTTCGTAGATGCCGATACAGGTATCGGTACGGCGGTATCGGATATTGGGGTTGTCGCGGGTGTAGCGTTCGATCACCTCCGCCTCGCCTTCGGGCGAATCCGCGTCGATGATGATCAGCTCCGCATGGCGGTCAAAACAGGTTTGCGAGGTTATGTTGGCCATGAACTGTTCGATGAAATCGCCGCCCCGGAACAGACTGGTAATCGCACTGACGCGCAGACCATCACCAGTTATGGTATAAGGGGTTTCCGGTTTCAGCGCGGCGCGGACGCTGCTCAGCGTTTCCGTATCACTGGCCTGTGCGTTCCACGCACTGATATGAACGGTGCGGTCGGTGCCCATGATCCAGCAGGACAAGCCGTCATGCAGAACTTCGGCCGCGTTGTGGGATATTCGCTGTGCAGCCGCACTGAAGAACCCGCTCAACATATCGGCGCGGGTCATCTGGCCGTTTTGCAAAAGCTGGCGGTAATGTTCGATCTCGGACGGAAGTGCGCCGCGATCTTCGCAGATGCGGTAAACGAAATGCACAAACTCAGCAGCATTCAGCCCGACGCCCGGTTCGGTGCTTTGTGCGATATCAGTTCCCTGATGCAGCGCCAGAAAGAAATCCTGAAACCGCACGCCACCCCGGATGTGTTCGAGCCATGCTTTTGCTTCTTCATCACCTGGAGCGCGGCGTTTGGACAATCGATAGGCAAGGTTTATCGCCTCAGCGGTGCCAGCGGGATCATCATCGATGGTGGGCAGTCGAAGCGTGAGGTCATTTGGCCGGCGGTGTCGCTGTAGCTCGGTTTGAATTTCGGCACCGCTCCCCTTCGCAATCTCAAGGGCCAGTAAACGCCCCGTGGCAGACGTAAGGTCCTCCGGCGGAGTGCCTTTCTCAAACGCATCAAGCAGGCGTTGCCGATCATTCAGAGGCACTTGCGGGACCAAAAGCGCGAGCCAGCTTTTTTCCTCGACCTCTTCTGCAGCGCTCATGTCCCATGCTCCGTATTGCCCAGTCAGCACGGGCTTTCGCCGCTCTAACACGCGGGCTTTGGACATGGCAACCTGAGCGAGTGCGCGGCTGGACAAGGCATGGAACGATCCTTAATTATTCACGCAATTCCAACCGGAAAGTGCGCCATGATTGCCCAGACATTCTTTGACCGAACGCTCCGCTGTGTGGCCTTGCCTGTGGTGCAAAGCGACATTGGTGCGCCGTTGGAAGAAATGCTGTCGCTTTGGTCAGATCCCCGCTTTGCGCCACTGCTGAATGATGCGACGCCACGACCACATCTGATGTTGGTGGTTAACAATGCTCCGGAAGAGGTGCTTGATCAGGCCCGCCTAATTTATGACAACCATTCCGAACTCGACCAAAGTTTTTGCGGGTTCACCGCTCTCTCCGCCGACCTGAAAGGCGACATGGATCGCTATGAACGCAAGCCACGTGCCCGACTGGGTAGCCTTGGCGGGCGGGCGGGACCGAACTTTCAGTTTTTCAGGACAATGGCCCTAGCGGAACAATTCGGCGGATTCACGCTGCAGATCGAACTTGATTGCCTGCCGGTTCAGGCGGGTTGGATCGAAGCGACCCAGCGCGTGATAGACGGACACGGAAGCGCGTGGGTGATCGGGTCAGTCTATGCCGGAGACGGAGAGTTAACGCCGGATACACAGACACACATGAATGGGAACGCGCTCTACCGGACTGGCGATCCGCTGTTCCAATCCTTCCTCGCGGAAGTCTGGCTTCCCCGTCTGCTGCGCCGCATTAAACAAGACTATACGCTACCGTATGATTGCTGGTGGGCGGTAGAGCGCAAAGCTGCAAGTGCTTTGGAGTCAAATGAGGCTTGGCAGCTTTTCCAGAATTTCGACAGCTTTATGCAAAGCGACCCGTTCGTCACGAACCTGTTGTGCAAACAGAGCGACGCACAGGCCTACATTGAAGTTTTTGAAAAATTCTCGCGACTTGGTCAGGTGCCGGTCTTTTTCCATGGCGCTGCGATGACCGCGTTGCGCAAACTACTTGTCACACATCCTGAGGAGACCATACTTGACGGTATGGATCGACTGACGGGCCAACGCGGTAGCCGCCTTCGCGCGACGGACTTCGCGATCAAGTCCAAGCCGCTTTCGCCCGCGGGGGACGCTTCATGGCTAGGTCGGCTCCGGCCGGGCGAGGCCCTGCTGAAGGCAGTGGCCGCACAGTTATTGACAGATCCAAAGCACAGCATTGAAGGCCTAACCCATTGCATCGAATTATCGCGCAAAGCTCTTGGCGCTGGCTCTCCGACTGTCGCATATTTTGACCACGTGACGAATTTTGTGCGGACGCACAACGCCGCCTGAATTCCATCACTGGATTGATAATTCCCGGCTGATGTGAAAAAGCATCCAAAACTAAACATGCGCGGTGGATGTATCCTCATGAAAAAAGCACTTATTACCGGTGTCACAGGGCAAGACGGTTCTTATCTTGCGGAATTTTTGCTGGCCAAGGGGTATGAGGTCCATGGGATCAAGCGCCGGGCATCATTGTTCAACACGCAGCGCATCGATCACATCTATCAGGATCCGCACAACAACAACGCGCATTTCAAGCTGCATTACGGTGATCTGACGGACACCTCCAACCTGACGCGCCTACTAAGCGAGATCGAACCTGATGAGGTTTATAACCTTGGTGCGCAAAGCCATGTCGCGGTGAGCTTCGAGGCGCCGGAGTATACGGCGGATGTCGACGGTGTCGGTACGCTGCGGCTCTTGGAAGCGATCCGTTTTCTGGGTTTGGAGAAGAAGTCGAAATTCTATCAGGCCTCGACGTCCGAACTGTATGGCCTCGTGCAGGAAACCCCGCAAAAGGAAACAACACCGTTTCATCCACGCAGTCCCTATGCCGTCGCCAAGATGTATGCCTATTGGATCACGGTGAACTACCGCGAAGCGTATGGGATGTATGCCTGCAACGGGATTCTGTTTAACCACGAAAGCCCGCGTCGCGGCGAGACGTTTGTCACCCGCAAGATCACGCGCGGTTTGGCCAATATGGCGCAGGGTTTGGAGAAATGTCTGTATATGGGCAACATCGACGCGCTGCGCGACTGGGGGCACGCCAAAGACTACGTGCGGATGCAGTGGATGATGTTGCAGCAAGACGAGGCCGAAGATTTTGTGATTGCCACCGGAAAGCAGTATTCGGTGCGTGAATTCATCAAGTGGTCGGCGGCAGAGCTTGGGATCACGCTGCGATTCCGCGGCGAGGGCGTGGACGAGGTCGCTATCGTGGACAGCATAGAGGGCGACAATGCCCCTGCCCTGAACGAAGGCGACGTGGTCCTGCGAATCGACGCGAATTATTTCCGTCCCGCCGAGGTTGAAACCCTGCTGGGTGATCCAACGAAAGCCAAGGAAAAGCTGGGTTGGGTGCCGGAAATCACGACGCAGGAAATGTGCGCCGAAATGGTCGCCGAAGACCTCAAGACGGCCAAGCGGCACGCCTTGTTGAAGCAGCACGGCTATGACCTGCCGGTCAGCGTCGAATAGGGGCTGCGGGCGATGACACGGATTTACGTTGCAGGCCATCGCGGCATGGTAGGGAGCGCTATCATGCGCCGCCTCACCGCGCGCCACGGTGTCGAATTGGTCACCCGGACCCACGCGGAACTTGATCTCACAGATCAGGCGGAAGTCCGCAATTTCATGCAGGCGGAACGCCCTGAAGTCGTTATCCTCGCTGCCGCCAAGGTCGGCGGTATCCACGCCAACAACAGCTATCCGGCGGATTTTATCTACGAGAACCTGATGATTCAGGCGAACGTCATCCATCAGGCGTTTGATTGTGGCGTGCGCCGGTTATTGCAGTTGGGGTCAAGCTGCATCTATCCCAAGGGTGCCGACCAGCCAATGCGGGAAGGTGCGTTGCTGACAGGCGTGCTTGAGCCAACAAACGAGCCTTATGCGATTGCAAAGATCGCGGGCATCAAGCTGTGCGAGAGCTATAACCGCCAGCATGGAACCGATTACCGCAGCGTGATGCCCACGAATCTTTACGGCCCCGGGGATAACTTCCACCCCGAAAACAGCCATGTTTTACCTGCCTTGATCCGCCGCTTTCACGAAGCTGTGCAGCAAGGCACGGATGAAGTCGTCATCTGGGGCAGCGGGACACCTAAACGCGAATTTCTGCATGTCGATGACATGGCAGAGGCATCGCTCTTTGTGCTGGACCTGCCGCGTGACCGCTATGATGCCAACACCGACGAAATGCTCAGCCATATCAACGTGGGCGCGGGGCGCGACATCTCGATCCGCGAACTGGCCGAATTGGTAGCGCGCATTGTGGGCTTTGAGGGCAAGATCACGCAGGACGCAACCAAGCCTGATGGCACACCGCGCAAACTGATGGACGTAAGCCGTCTCGCCGCAATGGGCTGGAAGGCACATACCGCGCTGGAGAAAGGTATCCGCGAAACCTACACGTGGTTCCGCGCGCAGGCCACGGACGACCTGCGCGCCAAGTAGGCGCAAAAGGCACAATTCAAAGTTGAGTGAGCGCGGCGATGGTCAAGGCTGATCTTTGGCGCTAAGAACAACCGAACCAAAGTCTGGGGGTTGTTTCGATGATTGTTCCTGTTCTCTTATGTGGTGGATCCGGCACCCGGCTATGGCCCCTGTCGCGTAAATCCTATCCCAAACAATTTGCCCGCCTGATGGGTGAAGAGAGCCTTTTTCAGGCGTCTGCGCTGCGGCTGTCTGGTCCTGAATTTACCGCGCCGCTGATTCTGACGGGCGATCCGTTCCGCTTTATCGTCACAGAGCAGATGGCGGCGATCAAAAAGGCACCGCAGGCAATTCTGATCGAACCGGAGGGCCGCAACACTGCGCCTGCCGTCCTTGCTGCCGCGCTTTGGCTGGAAAAGGCCGATCCGGACGCACTGATGCTGGTGGCACCTTCAGATCACGTCATCGCCGATGGTGCTGGCTTTTGTGATGCCGTGAGTGCCGCAGTACCAAGAGCCGAAGCGGGGGATCTGGTGACTTTCGGCATCGCACCGGCGCGGGCTGAAACGGGATATGGCTATCTGGAACTGGCAAAGGGCGCTGATCCGAAGGGAAAGAGTCCCCAAAGCCTTGCCCGTTTCGTTGAAAAACCGGACGCAGCGCGCGCGCAGAAAATGCTTGATGCGGGAAACTTCCTTTGGAACGCGGGCATCTTCCTGTTTTCGGCCAAAGCAATCATTGCCGCCTATCAGAAACACGCCAGCGGGCTGGTGGACGGTGTGCGCGCCTCTGTCGACGGCGCGAATACCGATCTGGGCTTCACCCGTCTGGACGAGGCTTCGTGGCGCGCGTTAGATGACATTTCTATCGACTATGCGATTATGGAAAAGGCGGACAACCTTGCCGTGATGCCATATGGCGACAGTTGGTCAGACCTCGGCGGTTGGGACGCTGTGTGGCGCGAAACAGGGCCGGATGCGGACGGTAATGTCTGTTCCGACCATGCCACCGCGATTGATTGCGAAAATACGCTGCTACGGTCTGAAACCGAAGGTTTGGAAGTCGTAGGTATCGGGCTTGACGATGTTATGGTCGTGGCCACATCGGACGCCGTGCTGGTCGCGCATAAATCCGAGGCCCAGCGGGTCAAGGAAGCGGTTGCTGCCCTCAAGGAACGCGGTGCCGCACAGGCGGAATCGTTCCCCATCGACCACCGTCCGTGGGGTTGGTTCGAAAGCCTTGTTGTCGGACAACGTTTTCAGGTTAAGCGGATCGTGGTGCATCCCGGTGCCAAGCTTTCCCTGCAAAGCCATCATCACCGTTCCGAGCATTGGATCGTGGTTCAGGGCACGGCGGAAGTTACCGTGGGCGATAATGTGCAACTGGTGTCGGAAAACCAGTCGATCTATATCCCGCTTGGCGCGAAACACCGGATGAGCAACCCCGGCAAGCTGCCGATGGTCCTGATCGAAGTGCAGACCGGCAGCTATCTGGGTGAGGATGACATCATCCGGTATGAAGATATCTATGCACGGGGTCAGGGCGCAAGGGGTTGATTTCAATGAAATTCTAGCAGATTCGGATACGAGAAGCCGCGAAATAGCAGTGCGCGTGAAGCATCACAGCCTATACTGCGCGCTCTATCTTTTGCTTACGTCTGATTCTGCGCAAATTGACTCGATACGAAATTTGTTCTCTAAATGTTCTAATTGGAGGATCAAATGCAAGCCAAACACATTCTAGATGGATTCGATATGGTTCCCGCCTTTCTGGAACGCGAATGGGTCGTTACGATTGATACACCTGTAGGCGGGGTAGAGCAGGTGGTCGAGGCGCTCGGCAATCACTTGCCCCTCGTCCAGGGTCCCTATGACAACTGCATGTTCGTCCGGGAATCCGGATACCAAAGGTTCCGGGCGATGGAAGGCTCGCATGCAGGTGCGGAGGGAACGATCCAAAAGACGGCGGCACAGCAGATTGTTTTTTCGTTGCCCTGTGATCCTGAACTGCTCAGCAAGGCATTCGACGTCATTTTTGCCGCCCATGTAAACGAAGAGCCCACGATCCGTGTCGAGGAAGTATGGGGCAGCCGCTCGAAACTTCTGGACGATAAAGACAATCCAAACCGGTATTGGAACCGCCCTGACGCCGAACAGCTTCACGGGGATAGCGTCTAGGGCGGATCAGGCCCTTAGACCCGATCCTACCTCGGCGACCGTTTTGCCAGAATACGCTGGAGCGTGCGGCGGTGCATGCTCAAGCGCCGCGCCGTTTCCGACACGTTGCGGTCGCACAGCTCATACACTCGCTGGATATGTTCCCACCGCACCCGATCCGCGCTCATCGGATTTTCCGGCGGCGGGGGCAGATCAGCGCCCTCCGTCAGCAAGGCGTTGGTGATGTCATCCGCATCCGCAGGTTTGGACAGATAGTCCACCGCGCCGATTTTCACTGCTGCCACAGCCGTCGCAATAGCGCCGTAACCGGTGAGGATGATCACGCGCGCGTCCGGGCGTTTCTCGCGGATCACTTCGACAACATCCAGACCGTTGCCATCCTCCAGCCGCAGATCAACAACGGCATAGGCGGGCGGTCGCGCGGTAGCAATCGAGCGCCCTGCAGCGACCGATCCTGCCATCTCGACCTCAAAACCGCGTTTTTCCATCGCCTTTACCAGACGCCTCAAAAACGGCTCATCATCATCGACCAGCAACAGGGATTTATCGGGGCCGATATCAAGGGCTTCGTCTTGGGCCATAGGGAGTCATACCTTCGGTCTTGCACTCTTGACTATGTAGGGCAGACTGGGCCGGGTCAAATGCCGTCAGATTTTATCCACGAAACACCCGATCTTGTCGGCCAAATCTTCGGGCGGTAATTCGCGACGGAAGAATTCGACAAAGCCGGTCTCGGGCAAAACCAGATAGCTGAACGTAGAGTGATCAACGAGGTACTCATCGTCTCCCGCCTTATGCGCATTGTAGTAGGTCCGATACGCCGTGCTTGCCGCTTTCACCTGTTCCGGCGACCCGGTAAGCCCGATCATTTTGTCATGCATGTTGTCGGCGAACTCCCCGACGACCTGTGGCGTATCGCGCGCGGGATCAATGCTGATAAAGACCGGCGTCACGGACAGACCGCGCTCTGCCAGAATATCGACCGCTGTCGCATTGCGATCCGCGTCAAGCGGGCAGACATCAGGGCAATAAGTATAACCGAAATAGATCAAAGTTGGCTCTGTGATGATGTCTTTGTCGGTGACGGTGCGGCCCTCACTATCCAACAGCTCAAACGGCCCACCGAGCGACGCACTCCCGGCAACGGCGGTGCTGCGGCAGCTGGCGAACTGATCGTCAGAGCGGGGAAGGATCGTCATTGCGGCTATTGTGATAACGGCGATAACGGCAACGACTGCGGCGGCAATGGCGGCTATTTTGGTCATGACACTCCCCTCCGGCGCGACATGCTGCACCCTTGATCGCAAGACGTGCCAGACCTACCCTCCGCCGCACGGAATGCAAGGCGCAATCAGCAAAGGTGCGGCTATGACGCAGGCGACGATCCGACCCCTGACAGGGCGTATGCGAGCCAACTGGATCCGATTGCGCACGATGATACTTCTGCGCTGGTTCGCCATCGCAGGTCAGCTGACGGCGACCACGGTGGCACCGCTGCTTTATGGGCTCCAGCTTGAGCTTGGATGGTGCTATCTGGTCATCGGCGCGTCGATTATCGGCAATCTGGTTGCCACGCTTATATTTCCTGAAAACAAGAGGTTATCCGAGCGCGAGAATCTCTTTATGATCATGTTCGATCTTCTTCAGCTTAGTTTTCTACTGTTTTTGACAGGCGGCCTGAACAACCCCTTTGCAATCCTGCTGTTGGGACCGGTGACGATATCGGCTGCGGCCCTTACGTTGCGATCGACTATTGTGATGGGTGCGACGGCGATTGTGTTGGTTACACTGCTGGCATGGGTATACGTCCCCCTCAGAACGCAAGGCGGTGAAGTACTGGCGATCCCGCAGATGTTCATTTTTGGCACGTGGATTGGCCTGATCATCGCGATCCTGTTCACCAGCGCCTATTCGCGACGGGTCACGTCGGAGGTACATTCGATGGCGGACGCGCTGGCGGCAACGCAGATGGCGCTGTCGCGGGAACAAACCTTGACCGATCTGGGCGGCGTCGTCGCCGCTGCCGCGCATGAACTGGGGACTCCCCTTGCAACGATCAAACTAGCAAGCGCAGAACTGGTGAGCGAACTGCGGGACCGACCAGACTTGTTGGAAGATGCACAGCTCATCCGCGATCAATCCGACCGTTGCAGCGATATCCTGCGCGACATGGGCCGTGCGGGAAAGCAAGATTTGCTTTTACGCCATGCGCCGTTGATGGCTGTGGTCGACGCAGCGGCAGAACCGCACCTGTCGCGCGGAAAGAACGTCGTCATAAGCCTCAACGCCACCGACGGAGCGGTTGCAGATCAACCTTCGATCCGGCAACTCCCCGAAATCGTCCACGGGCTGCGAAATCTGATCCAGAACGCCGTGGATTTCGCCGCGCATGATGTCTGGATCGAGGCGCGTTGGAATGAACATTTTGTTGCCGTTCGGATCATGGACGATGGCACCGGTTTCCCGCCACACATCCTGGGGCGCATTGGTGACCCGTTTATGGGGCAACGTCGTAAAAGCACGGCATCGGCCCAGCGCCCGGAATATGAAGGAATGGGTTTGGGGTTGTTCATCGCCAAGACCCTGCTTGAGCGCAGCGGCGCCACTTTGCAATTCGCCAATGGCACGGACGAAAGTGGTACGCGACATGGCAGGATCGGCGCTGTGGTCGAGGTTAGATGGCCCCGTGACAAGATCGGTGAAAGGCAAGGTGGCCCGTCGGTTGGCCTCGGGGATAACCAGCACATCACAGTTTGATCCGAATTAGAGTTAACCGTTCATTAACTGTTTTCTGCGGAGACTGAGCGCGCCCCCAGATTATTTCAGGTTCGGAATGCCATGCCGCTTTTAGACCTTGTCGTTATCGTATCTGCCGCTCTCTTGAGTGCGGGATCAGCGGTTCTGTTTTTACGGCAGCCAACGCGGACTGTTGGGTTTCAACCAGAGGTGGATGGGCAGACGCTGCTCTTTGAGGACAACGTGCTCTATCATGCATCTGACGACGCAACGGAACGCTTCTCGATGGAAACGGGCGCGGATGAATGGGAAGATTTGCGTGACAAGGTTGTCGACACTTTCCCTGACTTTCCTGTGCGCCCCGGTGCTCCGACGCATGGGGACGCGCGCCTTCAGGCGGCAGCAGCGGCTGAACACAGCGAGGTTGTGATCAAATGGCGTGGCGTCATGACCCATGTCGCGTTTCGCGAAAAAGAGGCCGAGGA
>Ga0115567_10007098_pt1 | contig 10629 bp, 7 predicted proteins | sample COGITO_mtgs_1204_2_FD_88679 | JGI IMG/M metagenome (GOLD analysis project Ga0115567, IMG submission 88679) | Pelagic marine microbial communities from North Sea - COGITO_mtgs_120412 | ecosystem: Environmental > Aquatic > Marine > Epipelagic | place: Germany:Helgoland, sampling site Kabeltonne... | reverse complement strand
TACATCTGGGCGAGCTGGATCATCACGACAAAGTCCTCGCAATGATTGAAAAAGAATTTGGACGTCTAGATATTCTCATCAATAACGGCGCAACGAGTCCGCATTTCGGCCCGGCCCATGAAGCCAGCGAGAGCGCGTTTGACAAGACAATCGAAGTGAATACGCGCGGGCCTTATTTCCTAACAACCAAAGCGTATCAATTGCTCAAGGCGGACGGGGGTGGGTCTGTGGTCAATGTGGCGTCGATTGACGGGCTGCAACCTGCTGAATTCCGCGTTATTTACGGCATGAGCAAAGCGGCCCTGATTGCGATGACCCAAGGGCTCGCCAAGGAATATTCTCAATACGGGGTTCGTGTGAACGCGCTCTTACCGGGCTTTACGGACACAAAACTTGCCAGTGCTCTAAAAGACAATCCAGCTATGGATATCTATGTTAAAATGAACCTCGCCATTAAGCGTATGGCTCAACCTGAAGAGATGGTCGGGGCCGTGCTTTATATGGTCTCCAATGAAGCCAGCTATTTCACAGGACAGTGCATGGTGGTCGATGGGGGCGCCGTTATTTAATGGCTGAGGTAAACCCAACAGTTGAAGTTCGCAAAGGCGAAGAGCTAGACATTGCGGCCGTGGATGCGATTCTTAAAAATGTTCTGCCTAATCTAAAGGGTGAGCCAACCGTCAAACAATACCCTTCTGGGGCGTCTAATCTGACATATGCGCTAGATTATCCGACGCGCCGGATAGTTTTGCGCCGTCCGCCTTTCGGTGACAAACCAAAATCCGGCCATGATATGCACAGGGAATACCGCGTGATGAGTGGTTTGAAAGGCGAGATTCCGGTTCCAAACACGCTCTATTACACGAAGGACCCTTCCGTCATCGGAGCGGAGTTCTATGTGATGGATCGATCAGAAGGCCCGCTTATTCATAATAAAATTCCGAAAGAATGGGACTGGTCTGAGAAAGAGACGCGCCAGCTCTGCGAAAATTTCTTTCAGACTTTAGTTGATCTTCACTCCGTTGATTATGAAACTGTCGGGCTCGGAGATTTCGGAAAACCACAGGGCTACGTCAGTCGACAAATAACAGGATGGAACCGTCGATTTGAAGCGGCGTGGACGGACGACATCGAGAAATTTGAAGACGTGCAGAACTGGCTTGTTGAGAATATGCCCGCCAAGGAGCGCGGTGCCGCCATTATTCACGGCGACTACCGGATTGATAACTGTATTCTTAAAGCAGACAATCCAACCCGTATCGAAGCGATCTTGGATTGGGAGATTTCAGCCCTAGGAGATCCGATGATGGACCTCGGCAATACGCTGGCTTATTGGATTCACGCAGACGACCCGGCCTTCATGCAAATGATGGTGCGCCAACCTTCCGGTGCCCCCGGCATGATGAGACGACAGGAAATTTTGGACTTTTACGCGGAGAAAACCGGGGCAGATGTTTCCGGATTTCAGTTCTACTATATTTACGGAATATGGCGTTTAGCCGTTATTATTCAGCAAATTTACGCACGATATTATCGCGGACAAAATGATAATCCAAGATTCAAAGATTACGGACAAATGACAAGCGCGCTCGGGCAGCTTGCCAGACTGAAAATTAAAACAGGCGAATTGTAAGGGAAAGATTATGGCAGTTATGGATTTAGGCATGAGCGAGCGCGTAAAGCCGCTCGTCGAAAAAGTACGGGAAATGGTTCAGGGCGAAATTCTGGAAGCAGATGCGGAATATCACGCGGAAGTTGGCAAGGCTGGAGATCGGTTTAAGTTTACTGACCGCCAAAATGAAATCCGCGAAGGACTTAAAGCCAAAGCGAAAGAGCAGGGGCTCTGGAATTTTTGGCTTACCGACTCAAATCGTGGGTATGGACTATCAACAGTTGAATATGCCCATCTGGCCGAGGAAATGGGATGGTGTATGCTTGCACCGGAAGTCTTTAATTGCTCCGCCCCCGATACGGGGAATATGGAAGTGCTCGAACGTTACGGCACAAAAGAGCATAAAGAAAAATGGCTTAAGCCGCTGCTAGAAGGCGAAATCCGATCTGCATTTTTGATGTCAGAGCCAGATGTAGCCTCGTCTGATGCGACGAATTTGGAATTTAAAGCTGAAAAAGACGGAGACGAATGGGTCTTTAACGGCGAGAAATACTGGTCTTCCGGAGCAGGGGATCCCCGTTGCGAAGTCTATATCCTAATGGCGAGAACAGCTGCGCGGGACAGCGGTGTGCCACGCCACGGGCAACATTCTATGTTTGCCATTCCAACTGATTTGCCGGGCGTTGAAATTCTCCGCGCGATGACGGTTTTTGGTCATGACGACGCGCCGCATGGTCATATGCATATTCGGTTCACAAATGTACGCGTGCCTGCGGATGCTCTATTAATCGGAGAAGGCCGCGGATTTGAAGTGAGCCAAGGTCGCCTCGGTCCTGGTCGTATACATCATTGTATGCGCGCCGTCGGACAGGCGGAACGGGCATTAAAATTGATGTGCGAGCGTTCTTTGAGCCGGACGGCCTTTGGACGGCCATTGGCAAAGCTCGGAGCGAATTACGACATTATCGCGGAATGCCGAATTGCCATTGAGCAGGCGCGACTACTTTGTCTGAAAGCCGCTTGGATGATGGATCAGGGCGACGCCCGCGCGGCAGCGCCTTATATCTCTCAAATTAAAGTGGCCGCCCCGAATATGGCGCTTAAAGTCATAGATGAGGCGATGCAGATGTTTGGCGGTACAGGGGTTTCTCAGGACACCCCTCTGGCAGATATGTATGCTGGCATGCGGACCCTTCGTTTTGCTGATGGTCCAGATGCCGTTCACCGTATGCAGGTCGCCCGGAAAGAACTCAAACCCTATACCAACACAAAGGTCTAAAACATGCCGTGTTTTGATATCGTTTCAGAGGCTGATATGTCGGAAGTCGATAATGCCATTCAAAATGTAACGCGCGAAATCACCGTGCGTTACGACTTTAAAGGCTCCAAATCGACGGTTGAAAGTTCAGACGGGGCCATAAAGGTCTTTGCTGATGATGACTTAAAGCTCAAGCAAATGCATGAAATCTTGCGTGGAAACCTACATAAGCGCGGCATTGAGCCAGGACAGTTAGACTATCAAAAAGTCGAACCGGCCGCAGGTCAATCTGTTCGCCAAACGATCGTCGTCAAAGAAGGCATTGATAAAGAGATGGCGAAGAAAATCGTCAAAGATATCAAGAGCTCAAAGCTAAAGGTTCAAGTTTCTATCCAAGGTGAAACTTTGCGCGTGAACGGAAAAAAACGGGATGACCTTCAAGAGGCCATTCAATTCGTCAAGGACATGGGACTGGAACAACCCGTTCAGTTCAAAAATTTTCGAGATTAAGCTCAGGGATTAAATAATAGATTTTTGACGTCAGGGTTATTTCACTCTGGCGTCAAAGGCCATCTTCCCGTGAACCATCGTGAAAAGAGGTTCGCTCGATAGAATGTCAGGCCCAGAAGCCGTCATGAGGTCTGTTTTGAACGCGCTAAAATCAGCTTGTTTTCCAACTTCTATTGTGCCGAGCTTGTTCTCATTAAAAGAGGCGTATGCCGGCCAGATCGTAAACATTTTCAAAGCCTCTTGAGGGGTTACTCTTTCCTCGGCGTGCCAATCTTCATTACTGTAACCTTTGAGGTCTTTTCGTTGTGTTGCGGCGTAAAACTCAATGCGCGGGTCGCCAACTTCGACCGGGGCATCGGAGCCTCCAACAACGATAGATCCTGAATCGATCAAACTGCGCCATGCGTAAGCCCCGTTTAGGCGTTTTTTACCAAGACGATCCCCGGCGAAATAAAAATCTCCGATGGCGTGGCTAGGTTGTATGGACGGGATAATGCCGTATTCGGCAAAAAGAGGAATGTCGTCCACGTTTACAATTTGTGCATGCTCTACCCGCCAGCGTGGATCTTTTACTTTCCAACTTGATTTCGGGACGGAGTCAAATGCATCTTTATACCATTGGAGAACGTATCGGTTAGCCCGGTCGCCAATGGCATGGGTATTCACTTGGATTCCGTTACGAAGAGCGGTTTTGAGAAAAGCTTCAACCTGAACTTCTTTCAAGGTCATCAGGCCCTCATTGTCCGGGTCGTCTGAATAGGGGGCAAGGAGGGCGGCTCCGCGTGATCCCAAAGCCCCATCCGCGTAGAGTTTAATCGCCCGAGTCGTAATAAGAACGTTTTCCTCCTCAGCCGTGTCCATAGTTTGCATGGCGCGATTATTCTGAAGATCCAACGAGTTATAAATGCGGATATTTATGTCACCGGAATTGGCAAGTTCCTGCATAAGCGGGACATCATTTGGCTCAACTGACATCGAGTGGACATTAGACCAGCCTCTTGAGGCGTAAAGCTCGGCCCCTTTTATATAGGCCTCACGTCTGCGATCGGGCGTTAGAGTGGGCATCAGATCAGAAACGAGGCCTTTCGCACTATCGATCAACATGCCTGTAACGTCACCGTCTTCATTGTGGTTGATTGATCCGCCAAAAGGCGCTTCAGTTGTGCGGTCAATGCCGGATTTTTCTAATGCCACTGAGTTAACGACAGCCGCATGACCGTCAGCACGAGTTAAAATAACGGGGTTATTTGGTGCGACTGCATCTAAATCTTGAGCGGTAGGAAAGCGTTTTTCCGGCCAATGGGTTTCGATCCACCCCCGACCATAAATAGTTTCTCCGTCAGAGGCCTTCTCGACTTCTTTTGCGAGACGGGTTTTCAAATCCTCAATGGATTTCGTCCCTTCAAGGTTGAGAGTCATTTCGCGAAGGCCAATTCCGATGAGGTGGGCATGTCCATCAGTTAGTCCTGGATATAGAGCGGCACCATTTAAGTTAATACGCTTCGCGTTTTCAGCCTCACACCATGGACCGGTGTCTGGTCCTGCATAAGTGATGTTTCCGTTTAACACGGCGACAGCTTCAATTTGAGGCTGGGAGTCAAGTGCGGTATAAATTGGACCGCCCGATATACACCACATTTCTTTAGCCGCGTCGGCAGTTTTGGATATGGGCTGCTCGGTCCCTTCTTGGTTACACGCCACGAGGCTCAGGGTTATTCCAGAGAGTAAAAGTGATTTGTAAAACGTCATATCTTGTTTGGCCTCAATTTAAGTAAGGCAAGATAAAGATTTTACCATATAAGACTAGCCCGCTTGAAGAATAATATTCTGAGTATCTGAATATGAGCTCATTTTTGGCATGATTGCCTCAAATGCTTGTAAAAGTTCTGTGAGCTTAACGGGTTTGGCCAGAGCTTCGTCCATCCCGATGTTTTTGCAGAGACGCTTTTGCTGATATTGCGGGTCGGCTGTGAGGGCAATAATAGGGATATCAGCATAAGGTTTTCGGCTTCCGCGGATAGACAAGGTGGCCTCTATCCCGTCCATAACGGGCATGTGGATATCCATAAGGACCAAATCAAAGGCTTGGGTTTCAAGTTGATCAATCGCTTGCTGTCCGTCGTTGGCGGTCACAATTGACCCGACAACACTGTTTAATAATGAAGAAACAACCATATGATTGGTGGCATTATCATCCACAACTAGAAGCCGCAGATTTGAATAGGGCGATGGATTGCTATTCTGAGATGAAACCGGTTTCTGCTTTTCATTTGCCGGATTTATAGCGGGCGTAGGGATATTCTCTTGCGCCCTCATCAGAGGAGGTTCTTTATGCTCCGACACACTCTGAGATAGAGGGGACGCTGAGGCGAGGGCGGGTATGGCGGGTATGGCGGGTATAGGCGCTGTTTCAGACGGCACAAACCGCGTCGATTGCCCGGGTTCTGCCTGGATAGCAGAGGGTGCTACGGCATTGGAAACTTCTTTATAAGGAATGGCGATGACAAAGACTGTCCCTTCGCCTTCTGCCGATTTAACTTTTATCGAGCCGCCCATTAATTCTGAAATTTGCTTCGTAATTGTCATCCCGAGCCCGGTGCCGCCAAACCGGCTAGAAATGGACTCATCGGCTTGCGTATAGGGTTCAAAAATTTGCGACTGCTGTTTAGGAGTCATACCGATACCGTTATCTTTAACGGCTAAAACAAGACGCGCAGGAGCCCCGGCATTGGCAACCGTTGTTAAAACAACATGTACGCTACCGCCTTGTGTGAACTTAATTGCATTCGAAAGAAGATTATTCAGGCATTGCTCATAGCGGAAGCCGTCGAGCATGATCTTATCTGGCAGGGAGGGATCGAAGTTGTAAGTAAGCTTTGTCTCATTCTTTTTTGCCTGCTCTTCCCAGAGTCGACAAACCATTTCGACACACGCTTTGGGATCTGTCGGGGCGGGAGCCAAAGTGAGTTTCGCCTCCTCCATTTTACTATGATCTAACGTGCCGTCTACAATACGGATAATTTTCTCTGCAGAATTCTGTATAAGTTCCAGCTTTGGTCTCGTCACCGGATCTGGATGATGATGTAGTAAAGCATCAGAAATGCCAATAACAGCATTCATCGGCGTCCGAACGTCATGGCTCAATCGCGCGAGAATGTCATTTTTCACTTTCAAGGATTTTTGAGCTTTCTCGAGTGACAGGCATTGTGCTTTCTGAGCTTTCACTTCTTCGGTAATATCAACATAATAACAGAACATGCTCGTGACCCGACCTGCTTCTGAGATCTGTGGCACACCGTTCACATTTAGGTGAATTGACCCGCCATCTGCATTTTGAACACGGGTTTTTAACGTCCAGGGCTTCTTCGCCTTAAGAGAATCCATCCAGGCTTTTCTTGTCGACTCCTTATCGTCAGGATGCAGTAAACAAAGAAAGCTATCAGTCTCTGCCTGACGCATTCTCTCCCCACCAAAGAGCTTTAAAAAATGTTTAGAGGACGTTTTCCAATTGTCTGTTTCAAAGTTATAAATCCAATAGCCAGCCGAGCCTACATCCATCGCAATATCAAGGGCCCGTTGCGTTTCTACACGGTCTGTTACGTCTCTGATCGTCACTAGCATGCGACCGTCACGTCCGTAACCTTGGGAAAAGGAGAGATGTTTTCCTGCTGGAGTAGAAATTTCCCAATCTGTTTTCTTTTGGCGCGATTGTAGCCGGGCATTCGTGATGAGATCTTCGGTTAAAGCCCGGAGAGTGGTTTCTGATCCTTCACCGAAATCCCCGCGTGCCACACAATATTCAATTAGGTCATCATAACAGGTCAGCTTTTCAAAATCTTCTTCGCTCAAACCGAAAAGCTCTAGAGTCAACGCGTTGGAATATTCAAGATTGAGGATTTTATCGAAGACCATTATTGCTTGGCCTGATAATCCTCCCAGACGTTCTAGCCAAAAATAGTCTTCTGTACGGCGATTTGTTTCCCGCCGATCCAGAATGGTCTTCGGGCTACCATCATCTCGAAGTCCGGTCACTACAACCTGTTTTCCGTCATTCGTGTCAGACGCAGTATTGGCACTCAGGCGTGTACGAATCATCTCAACAGTTCCATCCGTTTCTTTCTTTTTTTGATATTGCATCCAAAAAGAGAAAATGGAGTTAACAAATGTTTCACTTTGCATCTTTGGTTAATATGAACGTAAAGCCCAATATACTGGTGATTGAAGCAGCGGTGTTTAGATAGTCCATTGTCCCTTACACATGACAATGTGAATACAGGAGGTTGTGCGTTGGCTTTTTAAAAAATTATTGCTGTTCTTAAAGGCGCGAATAGAGTTGATAGCCTCGCATGTAGTAAAGCTTCATTGTCGTGACGAACTCATCTTGAAACCAAGTCGTTCTGTCTATGACGAAAATTGCGGTTTCAGCTTTCGTGTCGAGGGCTTTTGCAACTTTTTTAGTCGCATTCATGGCTGAAAACGTCACATCCCCACTGGAAAAGGGAACAGTTTTTACAAGCCATTCATTCACACTTAAGCTCTCCAAAGGCGCCTCCGAAACCTTCGGAATCGCAAGCATGTTGACCCAACGTCGTTCAAAAGCATAAGGGCGGTCATCCGCCAGATGTATTGTTTCAAGGTATAAGGCGCGTGTCTCAGGTGAGATACTCAGGCGCGTACGAATAGCTGCGGGAGGGGTTTTCACTTTTTTCGCGAGAAGTTGATGCCGGTAATGGCTGCCATTGGCTTCTACCTGTTCTCGAATGATGGGGATTTCAAACTTGGCCTGACGGACGGGCATTTGGCAGACACGCGTGCCGCCTTTGCGCTTTCTGACTAATAAACCTGTATCGGCGAGAGCTTGTAAAGCCCGATTGATTGTCGTTCGGGCGCAGCCATATTCCTCTGCTAATGAGGCCTCAGAGGGAATGAGATCCCCTAAAGCCCATTCCCCGGAATGAATTCTGTCCAAAATGGAGCGGCGGATCGAATGATGCGAGACAGACCTCATAAGGACCGCCTCAATTTTGTGATGGTTTTAGTAAATTCAGAGGCAATCGAATCGTGGTTTTTATGACGTCCGTTTTTAACGACATGACGACCTGCTGCCCAAACCTCACTGACAATAGCGTCGTCACACGCAAATATCCACGCATCCAAAATGGCATCCCCCTTTAGTTCGGCGATACTGTAATGCGTGTCATCAAGCGCAACGAGGTCAGCTTGTAAGCCCACTTCAATTCGTCCTGAATTTCGGCCTAAGGCTTGCGCGCCGCCTCTCGCAGCGCGCTCGTATAGAAAGCGACCATTGGAAGGTGTCTTATTATCTGTAAGCACAACACGCCGTAAATCACGTAAGCGTTGGGAGGTTTCAAGCATTCTGAATTCTTCTGCAAGCGCGATTTTTACATTTGAGTCTGAACCGACACCAAACGCGCCTCCTTGCTCTAAAAAACGCTTCGCTTCAAAGATACCGTCCCCTAAATTGGCTTCTGTGATCGGGCAAAGCCCTGCAACCGCCCCGGACTTGGCGAAGTTGGAGATTTCAGTTTGGTCCATATGCGTTGCGTGAATGAGACACCATCGCTCATTAACTGGCATATACTCTAACAGCCACCTAACCGGGGCAGAGCCTAAGGCCTCAGTGACGGATTTCACCTCAGCGATTTGTTCTGCAGCGTGGATGTGCACCGGACCGCTAGGCGATAATTCGAGTGCAGCATTCATTCCCGATATGGACACAGCTCTAAGGGAGTGAGGGGCAACGCCTAAAACATAATCAGATGGTAGGGATGGAAAGTGTTTGGCCATTTTTCCATGAAGACTTTGGAAGGCATCTATTGTGCATCCGAACCGTAACTGTCCGCCTTCAAGGGGTCTGCCATCTAAACCGCCCCGCATGTATAGAACAGGCAAATGCGTGTAGCCTATGCCCGTTAATTTAGCGGCTTCAAAAAGACGAAGAGACATCTCTTCCGCTTGATCGTAGCTGGCGCCGCCGTGTTGGTGATGCAAGTAATGAAATTCACCTATAGAGGCATATCCGGCCTCAAGCATTTCCATTTGAACTTGTGCGGCTATGTGTTGGATGTCTTCAGGCGTGAGGATTTCCAAAAAATGATACATGACGTTTCGCCAAGACCAAAAATCATTTCCATCCGGTCCGCGTTGTTCGGCAAGTCCCGCCATGGCGCGCTGAAAGCTATGGCTATGCACATTGGCCTGCGCGGGGAGGAGCACGCCGACGGAATGAGCCGTTTGAGTGCCCCCTTTGGATATCGTTGAAATCAATCCCGTATCATCGATTTCTATCGTGATATCTTGCTGCCACCCAGTCGGTGTAAGGGCTTGTTTTGCGAATATTTGCGTCGCCATTTCACTTGCATCCATATATTATATGTGCATACATAATAACAGATTGAAGCTCATTAACAAGACCTCTCAAAGTTATGATTCAAGATTATATTCTATCCGATTGCGCTATAGCGACTATGGTCCAAGGGGCAGGGCCCTACGGACTCATTAAGGGCGCGGCGCTTGTTGTCAAAGCTGGAAAAATTGCGTGGATAGGGAAATCCAGTGCAATCCCTGAAAAGTTTAACGGTTATCAAATCGAACGACTTGGGGGGCGTTTGATTACGCCAGCGTTGATTGACTGTCATACCCATTTGGTTTTTGGGGGTAATCGCGCCCAAGAATTTGAAATGCGCCTTAAGGGGGCCAGTTACGAGGACATCGCACGGGCTGGCGGCGGAATTATTTCCACAGTTAAAGCGACTCGGGAGGCCTCAGAAGAGGAATTAGTGAAGGGCGCCCTCCGCAGATTGGACGACTCGATCCGGGAAGGGGTCCGTGTTGTCGAGATCAAATCGGGCTATGGTTTGACCATAAAAGACGAGATGAGAATGTTACGCGTTGCACGGCATTTGGAAGCTTTGCGGCCTATCAAGATCGTGACGACATGGCTCGCGGCACATGCCATTCCGCCTGAATATTCCGATAGGTCAGATGCCTATATAGATGACGTTGTTATCCCCGGATTAAAGTTGGCTGCAGAAGAAGGGCTTGTGGATGCGGTTGACGCCTTTTGCGAAAACATCGGATTTTCTCTGGCTCAAACGGAACGGGTTTTTCAAGCAGCCAAGGCTTTGGGGCTCCCTGTTAAGCTTCATGCGGAGCAATTATCTGACCAGAAGGGAGCCTTGTTAGCCGCGCAATATGAGGGATTATCTGCAGACCATTTGGAATATCT
>Ga0115567_10007095_pt1 | contig 10632 bp, 8 predicted proteins | sample COGITO_mtgs_1204_2_FD_88679 | JGI IMG/M metagenome (GOLD analysis project Ga0115567, IMG submission 88679) | Pelagic marine microbial communities from North Sea - COGITO_mtgs_120412 | ecosystem: Environmental > Aquatic > Marine > Epipelagic | place: Germany:Helgoland, sampling site Kabeltonne... | reverse complement strand
GTACCCAGGACAACAAATTCGGCGTGGCCCTGCTGGTGTCAACATTTGCCAACCTCAAAGCTGAAGGCTTTGAGCCCGACCGGGATCTGGTGCTGGCATTCTCCGGTGATGAAGAAACCGGCATGCTCACCACGCGCAAGATACTGCAGCACCCCTACGTGCGGGACGCTGAGTATGCCCTGAACTCGGATGCTGGTGGCGGCACCATGACCCGCGAAGGCGAGGCCGTGGCCTTTTCCATGCAGTCGGCTGAAAAAATATTTGCCACCTTTGTACTGGCAACCAAGAATCCCGGAGGCCACAGCTCAGTGCCGCGCCCGGAAAACGCTATCTATGACTTGTCGCGCGCCCTGATCAGTGTGGAAGCCATTGAATTCCCGGTGCAGTTCAACGAGATCACCCGTTCCATGGCCAATAATCTGGCGGAGCGGGAAGGCGGAGAAGTTGGGAAAGCCATCAACACTTTGTTGAAAGACGCCACCGACCAGGAAGCCATCGCGGTAATGAAACGTTACCCGCAGTTTTCCAATATGTTGTGGACGACCTGTGTGGCTACGATGCTCAAGGCCGGGCATGCCGAAAACGCCTTGCCGCAGGACGCCAAGGCAACGGTCAACTGCCGGATTCTGCCCGATACCGGTGGTGTAGAGCACGTGAAGTCGGTGCTGGCCGAGGCCATTGATAATGACGGCGTGAAAATTGAGCAACAGGGTCAATCCGTGGAAAGCCCAGCGTCGCCGATTCGCGAAGATGTACTGGCGACATTGCAGGCCGGTGTTGCTCTGAACTACCCTGGAGTGACGATTCAGCCGACCATGTCCTCAGGCGGTACTGAGGGACGCGAATATCGACGTGCCGGTATTCCCGCTTATGGCGCGGGTAGTCTCGCTCTGGTGCGTCCGGATGACAGTCGCGCCCACGGCACCAACGAGCGCATTCCACTGAAGTCCTACCTGAAGGAAATGGACTACTGGGATTACGTGGTACGTCGTGTAGGCGGTGGAGAGGTCAAGTGAACGCAAACTCTCGACGACACTTCCTCAAAGCCGGTGCTGCACTGAGCCTTGCCGGGGGCAGTCTCAGTGCCCTGGCAAGCGGTGCCGGGAAAGCCCAGGAGCTGCCCCGGGCTGATGCGCTGGGTAAACTGCAGCCGATCACTTCTGACGCGCGCGTTATCAGCGCTGCAGAGCGCAAGGCACGACGCGACAAGCTGCGGGCGAACATGCGCAAACAGGGCTATGCGGCGGTTCTGATCGAGCCCGGTTCCACCCTGGAATATTTTACCGATGTGTCCTGGTGGATCAGCGAGCGGCTGACTGCAGCGTTGATTCCGGCCGAGGGCGACATGATGTTTGTGACGCCCTCGTTCGAAGAGAGCCGCTTGCAGGAACTGCTGGAAACGCCTGCCGAAATTCTCACCTGGGAAGAGGATGAAAGTCCTTTTGCCCTGATCGGGAACTGGCTTAAACAGAATAAACTCGCCGAAAGCACGATTGCCCTGGATGAATCGGTACGCCATTTTGTGGCGCACGAACTGGCGCTGGCTGCGCCCGGCATTACCGTGACCTCGGCGCGCGCCGAAGTGAACGATTGTCGCATGATCAAATCGACGACCGAGATTGCTTTGATGCAATTGGCCAGCGATGTCACGATCCGCGCTTATCGTGCGGTGTACCCCCTGATCGAGCGCGGTATGGGGCGTGAAGACGTTGTGAATCTGATGTATCGAGCCCAGTCCCAATTGGGGGCAGACAATCCTGCCGGTGGCGCCCAGATCGGCAAGGGCAGTGCCTTGCCCCATGGTTCGAACATTCCCGAGTATGTCGACGATGGCGTCGTGGTGCTGATGGATTTTGGTTGCACCGTTGGCGGCTATCGCTCGGATATTTCACGTACATTTGTGTACGGCGAAGCAGATACGGCCCAGAAAACCCTGTGGAACCACGTGCATAAAGGGCAGGAAATCGCCTTTGCCGCCGCGCAGCCCGGCACGCCCGCGGGCGCCGTGGATGTCGCGGTGCGGCGTTACTACGAAAAGCTTGGCTACGGCCCGGATTACCAGCTGCCGGGCCTGTCGCACCGAACCGGCCACGGCATTGGCCTGGATGTTCACGAGCCGATCAACTTCGTGCGCAATGAAAAGATGCCACTGGCACCGGGCATGTGCCTATCCAACGAACCCGGCCTGTATATCCCCGGCCGCTACGGGGTGCGCCTGGAAGATTGCCTCTACATGACCGAGCAAGGGCCGCGCTGGTTTTCCGAGCCGCCGACGTCAATCGATCAACCGATGAGTTGAATATCCCTGTGAGAGGCCGTTATGAAATTTGATCATGAAAAACTCACTGCGGCATTGTTGCTGTGCTGCGCCTTTGCCCTGAGCACGCCCGGCCACTCGGCAGAACCCAGGCAGAGCGAAGAAAGCATGAGCCCGGCGCTGCCGGAGATTCTGTCTCTGCGCGAGCAGGCCACCATTCATGACGAAGTGCTGCGTGAGCGCTTCAAAACCGTGCTGCCTGCACTGATGCGCGACAACGGTATCGAGATGTGGGTGATCATTGCCCGCGAATACAACGAAGACCCGGTCATTACGACCATGCTCGATGCCAAAAACATGCGCGCCCGTCGTCGCACCATTCTGGTGTACACCGATCCGGGTGAAGGCAAGCCGATCGAACGCCTGGTCATCAGCAAGCACGGCATGAATGGCCTGTTTGAGCCGGCCTGGGATATGGACGAGGAGCCTGATCAATGGCGCCGTCTGGGGCAGATCATCGCAGAGCGCAATCCCGCGTCTATTGCCATCAATACCTCGCATCTCAATGCTTTTGCCGATGGCCTGACGCACACCCAGTACTCGTCGTTCATGGCGGCACTGCCTCCCGGTATGGACAGTCGCGTTGTGTCGGCTTACCCCCTGGCTATCTGCTGGCTGGAAACCCGCACGCCTCGCGAAGTGAAACAGTACCAGCACATTGTGCGTGTGGCTCACAGCATTATTGGTGAAGGCTTCAGCGGCGAGGTGATTAAACCCGGTAAAACCACCAACCAGGACCTGATCTGGTGGTATCGCCAGCGGGTCGCCGATCTCGGGCTGGCCTCGTGGTTCCACCCCTCGGTCGAGATTACCCGCGAGGGTGTCGATGGGGTGCTGCGGTCTGCCGATGAACCGATTCAGCGCGGCGACATGCTGCGCGTCGATTTTGGCATTGTGTACATGGGCTTCAGCACCGACACCCAGCACGTTGCCTATGTACTGAAACGGGGTGAGTCCAACGCACCCAGGGGACTGCGGGATGGTCTGGCGGCGAACAACCGGGTGCAGGATGCACTGACCTCGTCTTTCGTCAGCGGCCGCACCGGCAACGAAACCCTGCTTGCAGCCCGTAAAAAGGCCATCGATGACGGTTTGCAACCGACAATCTATACCCATCCTATTGGTTATCATGGCCACGGCGCCGGAGCGTCCATCGGGCTGTCCGAAGAGCAGGTTCATGTTCCCAAGGGCGAATATCCGGTTCGCCCCAATACGGCCTGGTCCATCGAGCTGAAAACGGCCGAGCCGGTGCCCGAATGGAACAACCAGATGGTCGATTTCAAAACTGAAGAAGATGCGTTTTTCGACGGCAAGACAGTACGTTACATCGATGGTCGTCAAACCGAGTTCCACTTGATTGAGGCGCCTTGAGGTGATGATGAAATTACCAGGAAAAATTCTCGGAATATTGCTGGCCAGTGGCCTGCTGACAGCCGGCCATTCCATGGCAGCAAATTCGAACATGCCCGGCCTGCCCGATCTTCAGCAACGCGCGGCGGTGCAGAATAGCTGGCTGAAACAGCGCCTTGAGGCGCTGGTTCCGCAGTTGATGCGCGATGCCGGCGTGGACATGTGGGTGCTGATCGCCCGCGAGTACAACGAAGATCCGGTGCTGGAGACCATGTTGCCGGCCACCTGGATGTCGGCCCGCCGGCGTATGGTTCTGGTGTTCCACGACCGCGGTACCGAGGCCGGTGTCGAGCGACTGGCGGTAGCGCGCTATCCGGTGGGTGATGTATTCCCGTCCGCCTGGGATCCCGAAACCCAGCCAGATCAATGGGCACGAGTGGCTGAAATCATCAAGCAGCGCGACCCGCAGCAGATCGCGGTCAATATCTCGTCAACATTCCCGCTCGCGGACGGCTTGTCGGTGAGCCAGCACCGCGAATTGCGTGAGGCGCTGGGCGAGCGCTTGTCGGCCCGCCTGGTGTCCCATGATGCGCTGGCAATTGGCTGGCTGGAAACGCGTATTCCGGCCGAGATGAACACTTATCAGAGCATCATGCGGGTCGCCCACCGGATAGTGGAGCGCGGCCTGTCGGAGGAAGTGATCACCCCGGGAGTGACTACGACCGACGATGTGGTGTGGTGGTACAGAGAGACATTGGCCGAACTCAAGGTGGCGCCGTGGTGCCAGCCCAGCGTCAGCGTGCAGCGGGCCGGAATGTCGACCTTCGACATAGAAAAAATGGTACTGGAGAATGGCAACGTGATTCAGCCGGGCGACCTGTTGCATGTGGATTTTTGCATGAGCTATATGGGTCTGAAGACCGATACCCAGCAAATGGCCTATGTTCTGAAGCCTCAGGAAACCCACGCCCCACAAGGGCTGCGCGATGGACTCAGCGCTGCGAACGCGGTGCAGGACGCGCTTACCGATAATTTCAAAACCGGGCGCAGTGGTAATGAAATTCTTTTTGCCGCCCGCAAACAGGCTCAGCGCAAAGGCTTGAACCCTACGATTTACACGCACCCAATCGGCTATCACGGTCACGGCGGGGGGCCGGCTATTGGCTCCTGGGAACAGCAGAACGGTTCTCCCGGAACAGGCGACTACCCGATGCGGGCCAATACGGCTTATTCCGTAGAGCTCAATGCCATCGAAGAAGTACCGGAATGGGATGACCAGGAAGTTCGCTTCATGCTGGAAGTCGACGGCTTCTTCAATGGCAGCGATTTTTACTACATCGACGGCAGGCAGACTGAATTATTGCTGATTCCCCGGCCAGCCGATCGCTCGCTGAATTAGTTTTAACAGAGAGAATTCACAATCAAGGTAACAGACGTTATGCGTACACTTTTTATTTTGATCATCGCCCTGGCCTGCTCACGCAGTTGGGCCGCCGATGTGGCCAGCATGCAGGAACGCAGCCAGCTGATCGATCGGATCCTGGAGCAGCGCTTTGAAGACGTGCTGCCGGGCCTGATGCGCCGGGAAAAGATCGATATGTGGGTAATCATGTCCCGCGAATACAACGAAGATCCCGTGATCAAAACAATGCTGCCCTCTACCTGGATCTCGGCGCGCCGCCATACCATGCTGGTGATATACGATCCCGGCGCCGGTAAACCATTGGAGCGGCTGGCGGTGGCACGCTACGCCGTTGCCGACCTGTTTGAAAAAGCCTGGGATAAAGAAGCGCAGCCGGACCAGTGGGCCGCACTGGCCAAGGTGATCGCCCAACGCGACCCCAAGCGTATTGCGGTCAATGTATCTGACAGCTTTGCGCTCGCCGACGGTATGAGTAGTACCGAGAATCGCAAATTCCTGGAAGCTCTGCCGGCCGAGCTGCGCTCACGGGTAGTCCCTGCAGAGAAGCTTGCCATCGCCTGGCTCGAAACCCGCAGTGACCTGGAAATGGAGTACTATCCGGTGCTGGCAAAAATGGGCCATAAACTCATTGCCACGGCGTTCTCAAGTGAAGTGGTTACGCCCGGGGTTACCACCACCGACGAAGTAGTGTGGTGGCTGCGTGACCAAAGCACCGCGCTGGGCGTGGACAACTGGTTTCACCCAACGGTGTCGATCCAGCGCGCTGACAGTGAACAGTTCGATCAGATCGCGGCCTTCAGCAAGCGCCCCGGAGAGAATGTCATTCAGCCGGGCGACCTGATCCATGTCGATTTTGGCATCACTTACCTGCGTTTGAACACCGATCAACAGCAGCACGCCTACATTCTCAAGCCGGGCGAAACCGAAGCGCCCGCCAGTCTGGTAAAAGCGCTGGCCAACGGAAATCGCCTGCAGGACATCCTTACCAGCAACTTCAAGGTGGGGCGCAGCGGTAACGAAATACTGCGCCGGTCGCGCGAGCAAGCCATTGAAGAAGGTCTGAAGCCCGCCATCTACACCCACCCACTGGGCTTCCACGGCCACGCGGCGGGCCCCACGATCGGTATGTGGGATGCCCAGGAGGGGCTGCCGGTGAAAGGCGACTATCCGATGTATCCGGATACGGCCTATTCCATTGAGCTCAATGCTGCGACTTTTATCCCCGAGTGGGACAAGGAAGTTCGGATTATGCTGGAGGAGGATGCCTTCTTCGACGGCAACAAGGTCGAGTACATAGACGACCGGCAGAAGGTCTTCCACCTGATATCCTCCGACCCGGCGTCCTAGCCGGGATCAAAGGCTTACTGCAGTAAGTGGCTGGTGTATGATGTTCTGCGAGACGGCCACTTACTGGGAATACCGTGAACGGGAGCTCCCTGGAAAAATAAATACCCGATGAAAAACGATAAACGCCCGCAAATACCGGGAGAATTGGACTTTCTATCGCCCGACTTTGATTTGTTCGCCTCTCCCTTTTACCTGATCGCCCACGCTGATTTCTACTATCATGAGGATCTGGACCGGGCCGTTGCCCGTTACGGACTGGACCGCACCGCTTATCGTCTGCTGACCACCTTGCATCGCCAGAGCCCGATGAACATCAAGGACCTGGCTCACTATGCGTTGGTGAAACGTTCGACTGCCACGCGTGCCCTGAGCCGCCTGAAAGATGCCGAAATGGTGACCCAGAGCACCGACGAGACAGATTCCCGCATAGTGAATGTGAATTTGACGGAGTTGGGTCGGGAAACCGCTGGCAAGATCCTGCTGCTGGGCGATCGCCAACTGGCCCGCGCGATCGAGGGCATCAGTGAGGACAAGCTTCGCGACTTGACCACTGTGTTGCGGCAATTGGTTGTTAACCTGACCAAGCTGCCGATCGAGTAAATCAAGCCTGCCGGAATGTTGGCTCGAGTGCCATTGGGGCGTTGCGGGTCAGTATTCCCACAGATATTTATTGTCGCGATTATTGCTGATAGTGAGGTACGTCGATGTTGCAGGAACTGAAAAGCGTTCTGTTATTGCTGGCTGTCATGGCAGCTGGCTCGGCCAGATGCGATGACAAACTGTTGGCAATACCGCTGGCGGAGGCACTGGCAAACCCTCGGGTGGAGGCCGGCCTTGGAGCGATTGATGCCAGCCGTGAAAGCAGCGCCCGCGCGTTGGTCGAGATCGGTGGTATCGAGGCGCCATCCGGGCAGGAGCAGCAGCGCGCTGAACAAGTTGCCCGACAGATGAAAGCCGCCGGGTTGAGCGATGTGGTGGTCACCGACATCTGGAATGTGGTGGGGAGGATCCCCGGCCGCTCGGGCAAGTCGGTGGTGTTTGTGTCCACGCTGGACGATCTGGCCACCGTGGCAGAGCACCAGCGCAGGGCCGGCCGGCCACCGCAAATCGTCGACGATAAAGTGGTTGGCCCAGGGAGCAATACATCGCTGACTACAGTCGCCCTGTTAGCTGCGGCCACCGCACTGATTGAAGGCCAGTTCCAACCCGAACACGATATCGTCTTTGCCGCCGTGGCCCAGGAAGAAACCGGGTTAACCGGGATGAAGGCCCTGTATACGCAGTATCGCGAACAGGCGATCGCGTTCATCGACGTGCTGGGTGAGGGCGAAGTTTTGGCCTATGGCGGTATCGGGATTCACTGGTGGCGGGTTACTGCGTTTGGTTCACCGGGTCACACCCTGCGCGGCGGCTTGCCCAATGTAAACCAGGGTATTGGACGCGCGGTAGACCGGATTCTGGGTCTGTCGCCGGATGTGGCGGACGACAAGGACCTGGCACGGCTGAATATCGCGATGATTCAAAGTGGTGCGGTATTCAACCACAAACCCGAGTCGGGCTGGTTCTCGCTGGATATCAGGGGCTTGACCGATGAGATAATGACCGGGCTGGAAGCGGGCGTGCGCCGGGAACTCGCCGCGGTCGAATCGGAGCTGGATGTCCGTTTTGAAATGGAGGTGGTGTCGAGCACGCCACCGGGGCAGATTCCCGGTGCCAGGGAGTCCACCCTGGTGCGGAATTCCCAGGCCATCTCCGCCTTCCTCGGCAGCGCCCCAAGGCTGTCCAACAGTGGCTCGTCGAATATGAATATCTCGGTAGCCGGAGGCACGCCGACCATTCAGCTTGGCAGTGAGCGCGGTGGCCGTCGCGGCTTTTCCGACGAGTGGGCCAGCCTGGATACCCTGCAGCGCACGGCGCGGCATGTGTTTCTGGCTGCGGTCACACTGGGGCGCGCAATCGATACCTAGTCGCTCCGGGTGTCGCTGACGGATACCGGCACGAATACGGCGGTATGGCGCGTCAGTACTGATTCAGTGTCCACTTCAACGTCGAGGATTTTGTGCGGCCACCAGGTCAGGTTGGCACCCACATAGCCGTTGAGAACCAGCGGGATGGAAAAATAGCGGGTCTCGGTCGTGTTGCTGCGCGCCCGGCTGAAATCCCCCAGTTCATCCTGGTACAGGTACGAGCGGGTATGGCGTTTAGACTTGCCATAGTCGTTGGGGTTTGACTTAACCTCCACCCGCTCGCCCTCGCGGTTTTCGGCGCTGAGCGTGACCACACGGCGCCAGTCCTTATCGATTTCAACTTTGGCAAACTGCATGCCCCGGGTGCGATTCTGCAGCAGTGACAGGGTGAGCTGCGGTGTTTTGTTCTCAGTGATGTTGCGCGGGCAGCGGCCGGCATCAAAGACGAAGGTCAGGGTCGTAACGGCGTAGTTATCGCCGCTGTCTTTGCCGTGACCATCCACCGATTCAGCACTCTCCAGCGCGCCAATGTCACTGTGGCAGTATTTACCCAGCAGGTCGAAAGCGGGGGCTGTGCGGTCGCGGTGAAAGCTCAGCTGCAGTTGGTCATCAACCAGAGCGAGCCTCAGGAAGATGTCTTTGAGTGGCGCGCCGTGGACATCGCAGTCGCGGCAGGGGTTGATGTTCATATCATCCAGTGGTGTGGCCGTTACGGCAGTATCGAAGGCGCCCTGATAATCGCCGAGAAACGCCGTCACCCGCTTCCTCTCGCTGCGACTCAAGTCCTCCCCGGTATAGCCCGGCAGCGCTACAGCTACCAGTATCAACGTGAGCATTGCCGCACTGCAATTCTGGAGTGTCATGTTCCACCTCGAGTCAGAAGTTGTCACCATCTTGGTATCTGACCTGAACAGGGCGCCATTGTTCACCTTCTGGCGAGGCTTTGCCGACACCGGTGTGAGTGATGGCCCGGGATGCGGTATCCTCATCGTTTATCATTCAGCACAGCGACAGCATGGGTTTACAGAGCAAGGCACCGACCTGGGTATTCGGCTACGGTTCGCTGATCTACAAGGTGGACTTTCCCTTCCTGCGTCGAGAAATGGCCAGTATCACGGGCTGGCAACGGCGCTTCTGGCAGGGTTCTCATGATCATCGGGGCACGCCGGAAAGCCCGGGCCGAGTGGTGACCCTGTTGCAGGCACCCGGAGTGGTATGCAGGGGTGTTGCCTACTTCGTTGAACACTCTGTGTTTGACCACCTTGATCACCGCGAAAAGAACGGTTACCAGAGGTTCGATATCGACATCAACCTGACCAGCGCGGAAGTGCCGGTATCGGGTGTTCTGTATGTTGCGCACGCGGAGAACCCGGCCTATCTGGGAGAGGCGGCGGTAGCCGATGTTGCCGCACATATCGCCGCCGCCCATGGGCCCAGTGGCAGTAACCGGGACTATCTGTTGAGGCTGGCCGATGCCCTGCGAGAGCTCGGAGAACGAGACCCCCATGTGCTGGAGTTGGAATCGCTGCTCCTGGCTGGTCAGCATCCGGAGAATTAGCCAGTGGCGACGGCAGCCCGTATGCCTCGCTCAACTCGCCATCCAGTGCGGGAAGGGCAGTTTGTGCCGCATCAAAAACTCAGGATTGAACAGTTTACTGTGATAGCGGCTGCCTGAGTCACACAGGATGGTGACGATGGTGTGGCCGGGCCCCAGTTCCCGAGCCATCGCCACCGCGCCAGCGATATTGACCCCGGAGGAGCCCCCGACTGACAGCCCCTCGTGTTTGAGCAGGTTGAAAATGTGGGGAAGCGCAGTGTCATCGTCTATCGGATAACTGAAATCCGGGGCGATGCCAGCGAGGTTGCCCGGCACAAACGACACGCCGATACCCTCGGCAATGGAGCCGCCTGTCTGCTCGGGTGCGCAGCCGCCAAAATGCTGGTACAACGATGATCCCAGCGGATCGGCGAGGCCGATCTTGATCGCGCTGTTGCGCTCTTTGAGTGCCGAGGCGACGCCTGCCAGGGTGCCGCCCGTTCCCACTGCACAGATGAACCCGTCGATGGCGCCGCCACACTGTTCCCAGATTTCCCGGCCCGTTGTGTCGTAGTGCACCTGGCGATTGGCCGGGTTATCGAACTGTCTGGCCCAGGTGGCGCCATTGGGTTCACAGTGAGCGCGGCCGTGGGCAACTCGCTCGGCTGTGTGGATGTAGTGCTCAGGGCTG
>Ga0115567_10007094_pt1 | contig 10632 bp, 10 predicted proteins | sample COGITO_mtgs_1204_2_FD_88679 | JGI IMG/M metagenome (GOLD analysis project Ga0115567, IMG submission 88679) | Pelagic marine microbial communities from North Sea - COGITO_mtgs_120412 | ecosystem: Environmental > Aquatic > Marine > Epipelagic | place: Germany:Helgoland, sampling site Kabeltonne... | reverse complement strand
GCTTGGGCTCGGCTGAGTTTACGAGTAACCAGTGTTTTGTCTTCATCTGCCTGCCATTTTGCAACACTTTCGGCAATATGCTCCATGGCAATGGGGCGGCGCTCAAATATTGCGTGGAGTGCATCACTGTTAATTTCCCAGGCGGCTGTTTCAACCGCTACCCGAATGACTGTTTTTGTTGATGCACCGGTCAGGATTATCATAATTCCAACGGACTGACCTGGGCCCAACTCATCCAATTTGATTTCGGAACCGTTGTTCATGACTTCAAATACATCGGCACGACCAGAAGCAATAATGAACATCGAAGAATTTATCTCTGAAACGGGGAGAATTCTCTCTGGCGGGCCAAAAATCCGCCAATCTGCTGCTTTGGCAAGATCTTGAATATCTTCTTCTTGCATTTGTTCGAAAACAGGCACGCGATTGAAAAGGGTGACCAGATCTTACCAGTTTGAATCATCCAACAGCGAGCCTGAAAGAAGTCGATTATCATCTTCAAGAAAAGCGTAATTCAAATGACGTTGAAATGCGAAACGAATTCCACGGCGGTTTAAACCATACCAAAGGGCGTTCGAGACTTGATCGCCAGCGAGAAACCAATCATCAAAATTTTTGGCATGAAAATGCATTTTGTATTTTGCGCTAAGTTCATCAAATCCATTGAAGGCGACAAAGTTGCCGGGGTGAGGGCTAACCTTGGGGCATTCCTTGATTGCCTGTTCCGCCACTTCCAGGACGATTGATGTCGGTGCATTGTATTCTGCATGAAAGTAGAAGGTGCGGCGCATCACATCTGTCGGGCGCGCAAGGTTACGGATTTTCCCCTCAGCAACTTTTGAATTCGGGAGGACGACGATATTCTGATCCATATCCTGTTAGGTAACACTGCGACAGTTCATATCCTTGATGAAGCCCCACTCTCCATCAAATTCCACTAAATCCCCTTTGCGAAAGGGATCATCCAGATTGAGGGATATGCCGGCAAAAATCTCCTTCAATGTTGATTGAGCTGAATACCCCATGACCAACGCAACAACACCAGAAGTGGCTGCAACTGCTGTAATAGGTTGATCAAATACAAACCGGAGGATGATCATGCCTGCCGTCAGATAGATTAAGACAGTAGCAATTTCGCGGAGCAACCTTGGAACTGCTGGCTCCCCGTCCCACGCAAGTTTGCCATGCCAGATAAACCGGTTAAGTGATTTGTTGAATAGAAAAGCGACTGCCAACCACCACAGCGCAGCTATGGCATTGGAAAACGGTTTAGCAAATTTATCTGCGGAGCCATCAAACAAGGCCAATACTTCTGATTGGCAAAGATACATAGATGATAAAAAAATAACAGCTGACAACCCAAGATTAACGCGATTCTTGCTTCGATCACTAAACCAGACAGCAAATACAGCTATGAAGATGGTGGCCGTTACGCCAGTTGCCAGAAGCTCCAGATTGACCATTAATTCCATGGAAATACTCTAGCAAAGAAAATGTACGAATACATCAATGATGTGTTATTCATCTGCAACGCATCAACAAAGGCAGATCATCACAATGTATAACGTTGGCATTATAGGCTTGGGTGGTATGGGGCAGAAAATGCTCGCAGATATGGCTGTCCATAGTTCCTTCACAGTGACAACGATATGGGACCCGGACCCGGACTCGGCAGCGGCGAGCGCTGTCATCGCCAAACACCCGAGCATGAATATAAGTGCCAATGCGGATGAACTAATCGCTGATCCGGGTGTTGATCTTGTGTACGTTGCCAGTCCGCCGCAGTCGCATCGTGGATATTTCCTGAGCGCGATAGAAGTAAAGACGGCTGTGTATTGTGAGAAGCCGTTCGGCGTCAATGTAACTGAGAGCACGGAGCTTTTGGGTGAGATTGAACGCGCAAAGCTGCCTCATGTGTTGAATTTCAATCATGGTAATGCACGTGGTAGCACGCATATCGAAAAGTAGATGAAATCAGGCGCCATGGGCGACGTTGTTGGCATTGAAGTTCTGGTCCACTTAAACCAGTGGCCGCGAGCTTTTCAGGAAACCGCGACATGGCTCGCCAAGCGCGAACAAGGTGGTTTTACACGTGAGATATTGTCGCACTGGCTTTATTTAACCCGGCGTTTATTGGGTGAGGGCGATATCGTTCATGCCCATGTGAAATACCCGGCTGATGGCACGTCTGCTGAGACCCACTTGATGGCCGACCTGGATTTCTCAGGTGTGCCCGTATTTATCCGTGCCGCAACAGGTGGTGCTGGCCCAGCTGGAACGAAGTATACGGTCCGAGGCTCGAAGATGTCATATCGACTTCATAGCGGGGGGCGGATCAGTGCCAGTGATGGCAGCCCATGGACTGAGCAATTCACAGAGATATCAGACATCGGTGATAAAGAACGCCAACGTACCCTTGATGGTGTTGCGGCACGCCTGCGCGGCGAAGATATAAATATGCCGACGGCGCGGGACGGCTTTGAAGTTCAGAAGCTTGTTAAGCATCTGCTCGCGGCGGGTGATTAACGCTAGAAATCGCTTAATCGCATCCGTTGTGGTGTGCCGCCAATGACTGGTGACAGCCAGATATCATGGCAAATTCTAACTTTGGGGCAGGCGAAGTCCCCATCATCCCTGATTTATGCTAGATTTATGAGAATACGCATGGCCTGCCTAGGGTTAAGTCATTGATCTTATGAAATTAAAATCAAGGGTTTCAGGATTCTGACTGCATTTAAGATTAAACCATCGTTCAACGTATCGATGAATTGATTATACGCGGGCACATGAATGCCCCGAAAAGAAAAGGAACGAGACATGGCGCTTCTCCCAAGCGATCAGTCACCGAAGTCTGACAATGAGTTGTTTGATTTTGAAAGTGGCGAAACTGGAGCGGACGCGGTTACAGCTTGTCCATCGCACCTGACGCGGACATGGGCGAAGCCAGGCTTTATGCATTCGCATGGAATAACGCGGAGTGGGGTTCTGGTGAACAATACAAAGCCGTTGATCTTGGTCTTATAGAACCGAACACATCTTATTCCGCGGCAATGGTTCACGACTCAACAGATGGCACCGGGACCTTAAAGGGGTACTTGAACGGTGAACTTGAAGGCACGGTAGGAAACGTTCCAGCGATGAACGCACATGGTGGCTTCGTCGGTATTGGCAAAGTGCTGAACGGCAGCATCCGCGTTGATACGTTTACCTCAAGCGGCGATGGTCATGAGTTTCAAGGTAGCATCGGCGAGATCGCATCATGGAATTCTGCGCTATCTGAAGAGGATATCAGCGACCTTACAAATCATGCGACCCAGGGTTTTGGAACGCCGGGCGGATCGCCAGAAGGTGTCGCTTTCGATCTTAACATTGCGACCAACCTGACCGACACGGACGGCTCTGAAACTGTATCTTACGTCGTTGATGGATTGCCGGATGGTGGAGCTTTGAACTTCGGAACTGATAACGGTGACGGCACATGGAGTCTTTCATCTGAGGAAGTTGATGGCTTGTCGATGACTGTTCCAACCGGATCAGATGATTTCTTGTTGAGCGTGCGTGCCGATGTCACCGAGGCCGATGGCGAAACGCATAGCAGCCTTAGCCACGTCGAAGTTGATGTTAACAATGGCGGCTTTGATGCGGGCATCAGCGGCACGGATAATACAGACGTCATTATGGGGACGGACGGTGATGACCTGATTTTTGGTGAAGCTGGCGATGACCAAATTACGGGCGGCATTGGTGCGGATCAATTGTTCGGCGGCGAGGGCAACGATACCCTTAGCGGCGGCCAAGGCGATGACACGCTGGTCGGCGGCGGTGGTAATGATATTTTTGAGCTTGGCGAGAATGGTGGCAATGATGCGGTGTAGGGTGGCGAAGGCTGGCTGGACACATTGCGCCTTGAAAGCGAGCCCGGCGAGAATTGGTCACTCGACCTCGACGAAGGCTCAGTGGTTGAACAAGCCGACGGCTATGTCGCCCTCACCAGTGACGCATCAGGCACCCTCACCCTAGAAAACGGCGAGCAAATCCAATTCGAAGACATCGAGCGTATCGACTGGTAGGGCTTTCGACCCAAGTCTCACTTCACGTAAAATCAAAGCCCCGATCTTTAAGCGCGGCGCGGAGGCCGTCTCTTGGGCGGGGTGAGAATTTGGCATCGACCTCGTGGGTCCAGGAATTGGGATGCGACTCTTTGCCGATACTGTCGTAGTGGCTTTTCAGATCGACGTCGTAGGGATCAATCGCGCCAAGCGCGGCATCCGCATTATAGCGTTCATGATGCACAATTCCAGTTACAGGCATGCGCGGCTTCTGTTTTGGCGTCTCAGTCGGAAAGCCCAGGCACATGCCGAACACAGCATAAACCCGATCAGGTAAACCAAGGATGCCCGCGATGTCTTCTGGTTTGTTACGCACCGCGCCAATCATCACGCCATGAATACCCAAAGACTCTGCTGAGACGTAAGCCGCCATGCCAACAAGCGAGGCATCGATTGAGGCAACCAAGCCAAGTTCCAGGTTATTGTTTTCCATATTGTGCCCATTACGTTCAAACGCGGATTCAATACGGGTTAAATCGGCACAGAAGGCGATGAATACTGGGCAGTCGACGATGTGCTTTTGGTTGCCACACGGCACCGCAAGTTGCGACTTTGTTTCGGGGTCTCGAACCACAATGACGCTATAAGCATGCAGGTTTGAAGACGTTGGTGCACGCAATGCACCGCTCAGAATAGCGTCGACATGCGCGTCGCTTACAGGCGTTGGGGCGTACTTCCGGATACTGCGTCTGTTTCGCAGAACGTTGATGGTTTCGCTTTCAGGCAAGCCGGTTTTCGACGTCATGATGCATCTCGCTATAATGTTTAGTTCTCGATATGTAATTTATATAAGAACGATCAACGCAGATAAACAGATGCTGCTTGAAAACGTTATACAGCGGGCATCTGTTGAGGACGGCGCGCCTCTCCTTGACGTTAAGTGGGAGGGCTGCGAGTTTTCGTTCACGCAGATGAAAGCGAAAAACTTAATCGTGGAAACCTCAATGCAACAACGTGTAAAGCTGTTCGAACCGTTAGATCTGCCGTGTAGTGTGACCTTGAAGAACCGGATCGTGAAATCTGCGATGTCGGATTCTCTGGGCGATGGAACGGGTCATCCTACAGATCAACAGATCAGATTATATCAGCGTTGGGCAGAAGGTGGAGTGGCCCTATCCATAATTGGCGAATTCCAAGGCAGTGCAGATTACGCTGAGAAACCGGGCAATCTTGTTCTTGATGAGGCTTCTGACCTTACACGATTCCGAGAGCTTGCCCAGAAGGGCGACGTAAACGGCACGCACCTGTGGCTGCAACTTGGTCACGCTGGGGCGCTTGCATACGCACCAACCAGTCACCCTAAAGGTCCGAGTGCGCTCGATTTACCTGAATTGCGCTGTGCGGAATTAACACAAGACAAAATACATCAATCGCCATCCGAGTTTGCGAGAACAGCGCAACTTGCGCAGCAGGCAGGGTTTGGGGGTGTGCAAGTTCATGCAGCACACGGGTTTCTGCTTAGCCAGTTCCTGTCGCCTCTGTTTAATAAACGAAGCGATCAATACGGTGGAAAAATTGTCAATCGTATGAGGCTTTTGCTGGAAACCATTGAATCAATACGTGCTCGTGTTGGGCCGAGTTTCCCAATTGCGGTAAAGCTGAATTCCTCGGATCAGCTTGAGGGAGGGCTTGATCAGGAAGATGCACTGAATGTGGTCGAAGCGCTGGACCAAACGTCGGTCAACGTGATCGATATCAGCGGTGGCACATATTTATCTGGTGCAACGGCCGCGTCTGACGGAGCGGGTAAAGGACCCTGTTTTATTGAGTTCGCGAAGCGTGCGCGCGGGGTGACGTCTAAGCCACTTATGCTGACGGGCGGCTTTAAGACCTGCGCGCAAGCAGAGGACGCCTTGGCCAGCGGCGCAGTCGATATAATCGGTCTTGCCCGCGCACTTGTCCTTGAACCGTCACTTCCCAATCTATGGAAAACGAATCAGAAACCAGAGCCAACCTTTCCAAGGTTCGTTGATGCACCGGAAGGCGGCATAACTGCGTGGTATACGATGCGGTTGACTGAGATCGGTGCTGACAAAGAAACGGCGGAGGTCGGTGACCTCGGACAAGCCATCCAAGACTATGAAGCGCGCGATAAAGCACGAACAGAAATATGGATGCGTCATTTTGCTCATCATGGCGATGGGTAAATTTATAAGGAGATTTACCTGTGGCAACCAAGACAACAAAAACACCTTCATATTGTGCGCAATGCCGATCACGGTGCGGTTGTCTCGCGGTTGTTGAGGATGACAAGCTTGTGCGCATCGAGCCGCTTGAGGGACACCCCAGCGGGGAAAACTCTGTCCCAAGGGAAAGGCTGCGCCTGAGCTTGTGTACCATAAGGACAGACTGACCCACCCCATGCGGCGAACATCCGCAAAAGATGGCACCCCTGCAACTTGGGAAGCCATCTCATGGGACGAGGCACTCGACGAAATTGCCAGTCGAATGATCACGGTTCGTGATGAGCACGGTGCCGAACAGGTTGCCTTCTCGGTGACGACACCAAGCGGCACACATATTTCAGATGGCATATCCTGGGTTGAACGTCTCATCCGTTCTTTTGGTAGCCCCAATACTATTTATGGCACGGAAATCTGTAATTGGCATAAGGACCTGGCCTCTCGATTTACCTATGGGACCGATATCGGCACGCCTGATTTTGCGAACACAGATTGTATTTTGTTGTGGGGCCATAATCCGTCTGCCACGTGGCTTGCCCGCTCAATCGAAATTCAGAAGGGGAGAAAGCAAGGGGCGAAGATGATCGTCGTCGATCCCAGGCCAACGGTCTTTGCCCAACGGGCAGATTGCTGGTTGCGCGTGAAACCGGGTGCCGATCAGGCGCTGGGTCAAGGCATTACAAAAGTCCTGATTGAAGAGGGCGGCTACGATCATACGTTCGTCACTGAATGGACCAATGGTCCGCTTTTGGTGCGTGCTGATACAGGCGCGTTCCTTCGCCAGTCGGACATCACTGTTGATGGTGATCCAGACGTACTGTTCGGAAGCCAGCAAGAAGACGGGGCCTTGATGCACTATGACGCCGCGAAAGGGCAGTGGCGTGATAGCAACGACAAGATCGATCTTCTGGCTGAGATCATGGTCGATACGAAAGAGGGCATGATCGCGTGCCAAACGGCATTTGGCATGTTTGCTGACAAAGTATGCGCGCAGCCTCTTGAATGGATTGAGACTGAAACCGGTATCCCTGTCGAAGACATCCGACATGCTGCAGAAATTCTGACAACGTCAGATACCACTGCATACTACGCATGGAATGGCGTCGGCCAGAGCATCACGGCGACCCAAACCGAGAGGTCGATTTCCCTGCTTTATGGTCTCACGGAAAGTTACGGCGACAAGGGTGGCAACGTGCCTGGGGCTGCTGCAGCATTTGCGGATGTATCGGGCCAAGATCTTTTGAGTGATGGCCAACGGGCAAAAGCACTGGGCTTGAAGGAAAGACCGATTGGGCCTGCGCTATCTGGTTGGGTCACCGCACGCGATGTGTACCGCGCCGTGCTGGATCATGATCCGTACCCGGTAAAAATGTTGATTTCATTTGGCGGAAATATCCTCGCGTCGCAACCAGATACAGACCGTGCGATTGCAGCGCTCAAGCAATTGGATTTCCATATTCACGCAGATTTCTTTCTAAACCCCAGCGCCAATTATGCAGATATTGTCTTACCCGTTGCCACATCATGGGAACGCGAAGGATTGCGCACAGGCTTTGATGCCAGTGTCGAAGGAATGCGCACGGTACAATTGCGAGCCGCCGTTGTTAAGTCAATGGCTGAAGCGCGAAGTGATATAGATATTGTTCTGGCCTTAGCCAAAAGGCTTGGCCTTTCGTCGCAGTTTTTCGATTGTGATATCGACACAGGGTATGATCACATCCTGGCCCCGGCGGGCCTCAATATTGCGCAATTACGTGCCCATCCAGAAGGGGTGACATTGCCATCGAAAGTGCCCTATCGTAGTTACGCTGAATGTGACGAGAATGGAAATCCAAAAGGGTTCCAAACGCCAACCAGAAAACTTGAAATATATTCCGAGACTCTTTTACAGAACGGCTATGATCCAATCCCCGTATTGGAATCCGGTTTGCCCCGGCAACGCGACGATAAATTCCCACTGCAGCTGAGCGGTGCTAAAATTGTTGCGTTCTGTCATAGCCAGCACCGGAATATTGAATCACTCCGGCGTTTGATGCCTGACCCCATTCTGGAAATTTCAAAAGAAACGGCAGAGTCCAGAAACATCAATAATGGCGATTGGACGAAAGTCACGACGCCTGTCGGACATTTCGTAGCGCGGGCAAAACTCGTCAAAAATATAGAGCCGGGATCGGTCTTCGCCCAACATGGTTGGTGGATCGAAGGTGCAGCCGACACGCCCTACAGCCCAGACAACCCCATGGCAGCAAACATGAACCGAGCAATCCCAACAGACACCGCCGACCCCATCAGCGGTTCTATCCCGCTAAGGAACTCAATGTGCGATGTTGAGAGAATGGATGGTTGGTAGGTATTGCGTGCTTTTTTAATTTGTAATTGTCAGATCAAGCGCAGGACACGTCTTTCGATGTGGTCCTTAAAGTAATTGCCTAACTAGTAGCGTTTCATAATTTCGATATATACAAACCGATGGACGATTTGTCCTGAGTTTAATGTTGCATAATATACCATTAAAGTAGATTTTATATATAAAATACAATCAGATTGTATTATTTTATAGAAAACAATTATAATGTGTAATAAATATTTTTTAAAATTAAAACTAGAGAAATAAATAACGTTTGGGGGGTATAAGATGACATCGACTCAAGTAGGTCACGTCTTAGAAATGAATAATCAAGACATTCAAGAATTAAAGAAAGCAATACTGATCTTAGAAGCTCCAAGTCTAATGGTTCGTATGTCGAATGTTCTTGGGACGCCAATTGAAAAAGGTATGGAGAAATTACCCAATGATTGGCAAGAATCGATTGGAGACGTTGTTGAGCTGTCTTTGAATAAAGCTATGGAGGCAGCACTTTTAACTATGTCAGATAACGAACAGCAAATATCTTCTGATTGGCTTCACAAGGGAATGGCTGTCGCATCTGGTGCTGCAGGAGGTGTATTTGGCCTTTCTGGGTTGCTATTTGAGCTGCCTATAACAACGGCAATCATACTTAGATCGATCACGGATATTGCTAGATCAGAAGGTGAGGACATCCATTCCCCTGAAGTGGCAATGTCGTGTATGGAGGTCTTTGCATTAGGCTCACCTAAAACAAAATCAGACGATGCTGCTGAGGCATCTTATTATGCTATACGTGCAGCTTTAGGGAAAGTTGTGGCAGATTCTGCAACTTATTTAGCAACCAAAACTTCACAAGTCGCTACAAGTAAATTGGTGAATAAGCAATCAGCACCTGTTCTGGTTCGGTTTATTGAAAAAATTGCAGAAAGATTTGGCATCACCGTTACTTCCAAAGCAGCAGCCCAGTTCGTCCCTGTTATAGGTGCAATTGCTGGCGCGAGTATAAATGCGATATTCATTAATCATTATCAAGATATGGCTCGTGGCCATTTTGTTGTTCTAAGATTGGAGAGAACATACGGAGAGAATGCAGTTAAGCTTAAATACGAAGAATTACGATCCGAGAAAAAATCTCTGTCCATCAAGAAGCCACGAAGTAAAAAGATTGAAATTCATTTTGCTCAAGTAAAATCACGCAGATTTTTAGGTTAGTATATATTTCAAATTTAAATGTTGTTCCAGCAACAATCTAATCTGTGCGTGACTATAGCATTGGGCAGCGCTCAGCCTTATAAGGTTTGATGCGTATATTCATGGTCAAAAGTATTCCCGTCACGGGGTGGAGTTCGCCGGAGCCGCTGAACTTCCGTCCCAGGTTGACGACGTTGTTCTTTCTAAGCTTTGGCTTGTTCCTGTTTGGGCTTGGCGAGACGTTGCTGATCTCGGCTGGGATCGGCGTTAGTCCATGGACCGTACTGGCCCAAGGTGTCGCGATCCACACCGGCACAAGTATTGGCGTCACCACGTTCGTGGTCAGTTTTATCGTGTTGCTTGCGTGGATTCCGTTGCGACAAAAACCTGGGATCGGCACCGTGATGAATGCCATCATTATTTCAGCAACCATTGAGTTCGTGTTGCCACTTTTGCCAATGCCGGCCAGCCTTGTTTTACAAGTGGTGGCAGTCGTCGTGGGTATTTTGTTGGTTGGACTTGGCAGCGGTATCTATCTGGTTGCGAACCTGGGGGCAGGACCTAGAGACGGGCTCATGACTGGATTGCAGCGCGTGACTCAACTGCCGATTGCCTGGGTGCGGATTAGTATCGAGCTATCCGTGGTGCTGTGTGGTTGGCTACTTGGCGGTGTTGCCGGTGTTGGCACGGTGATGTTTGCGCTGGGGATCGGTCCCGCTGTCTCGGCTGGACTGTTCCTGACCGGGCGGATCGCTGGGGCCACGTCCGACAATACTTGAAGCGATGTTCTGCGCACAGT
>Ga0115567_10007091_pt1 | contig 10635 bp, 11 predicted proteins | sample COGITO_mtgs_1204_2_FD_88679 | JGI IMG/M metagenome (GOLD analysis project Ga0115567, IMG submission 88679) | Pelagic marine microbial communities from North Sea - COGITO_mtgs_120412 | ecosystem: Environmental > Aquatic > Marine > Epipelagic | place: Germany:Helgoland, sampling site Kabeltonne... | reverse complement strand
CGGCTGCCTCGCCCGCCCGCGCGGCAAATAGCTGCCGCCGCAACTGCTGCGCCCAGCCCTCGCTCGCGAGGGCGTCCTGCGCGCTGCGCTGCAAAGCCGCCTTCAGGGCCTGCTCCCCCGCGCCCGCCGCACGCACCTCCTTCACCGCCCGCGCGAGCGCCTCGTGCTCGTGCCTTACGACGCGCGCCTCGCTTGCGGCAAGGCGCTCCGCGCGCTGCGCGTTGGTTGTCTCCGCCGCCATCGCCCGCGCCTCCCTCTCCTCGCCAGCCCGCGCGACCTCCGCCTCGCGCTCCGCCCGCGCCTCCGCCGCCTTGGCCCTCGACGCCTCATGGCGCGCGCGCCGCAGAGCTTCCTCGGCGGTGGCGAGCGCCGCGCCGCCGCTCGCAGCGCGCCCGGTCCCAGTTGCACGCGCGTCCGCTACGCCGCCCTCGGCGCTCGCCGCCGGGGTCGCGCTAGGCACCGACCCGCCTCTCATGGAGGGCTTCGGTGCGACGGCGGCGTGAGGGGCTGTTGCACGAGCCTCCTTGGGATTTACCAACGCCTGCTTCGACTGCTTCGGCTCTGCGCGTCCCGCGGTCTGCCCTGCGGCTGCTGCGCTCACAGCGCCGCCACGGAGCGACTGTCCTGCGGCGTCGAGCCGCGCGAGTTCCCGCTCGGCCCCCTGCATGGAGTCGAACGCAGCCCAATCCCGCGGGGCGTTGGGCGAAACACCCGACGCAGAAGACCGATCAGCAGAGTCAATGCCAGGCTGCGCCGCCGCACCGAGGGCTGCCGCGCCCTGAGAGAGCTGCGGTGGCAGCGCCACAGCCGGCGCCTGTGTAGCGACGGCTGCCAGCGTGCCTCCCATGACAGGGCGACCTGACGGCAGCGGCTTGAGCGATGCGAGCGCGGGTGGCGGCACGCCGATCATCGGGGAAGAGTCCGACGCGTGCGGGTGATTCGCAGAGAGCCCAGCTGCAGCGAGCCTGTCAGCGGCATCCAAGGGCGACCCCCACAGCGACTGCAGCCAGGAGGTACCAGTGTTGTAGCCACCCTCGGCAGCATTTCCCCCAGAGACCTGGAAGAGGTCCGACAGCGGATCGCCTTGCCCAGCCGGTTTGTACCCACCGGTTGCAAGGCGCGCCTCGAAGGAAGGGTTTGCGTACGCAGGCAGGCCGTCTTCGCTGAGCGCCTCCTCGACGTCGTCGCGCGAGCCCCCAGTGGGGAGTGGGCTGGCATACGCACGTGTCAGAAGAAGTGCCTGCAGAGGGTCTGCGTGGTTGCCTTGCAGACCGTAACGAATTTGCATCCGCAGTGCTGCGTTCGCTTTGGCGGCAGAAGGCGTGTCGCCCGCGCGAAGCGCCCTCTTGAGCTGATTGGCGTCCAGTCCGCTGCCAGCACTCTGCTGCTGAGCCTGGAGCGCAGAGTTGAGCTCCGAATCCTGCGCAGCGAAGGTTCCCTGCAGCTGCTTGTACGCGATGTGCTCCATCTCCTTCTGGTTGAGCTGGTACCTGCTCGCGGAAGAGAGCAGGCTCTCAAGCACGTTTTGCTGCCGTCCAGCCGCTGATATGTCATGATCTACTCCGCGGTAACACAAGACCGCAAGCATAAGCAGCGAGAATGCCCCGGCAGCAGCGAAGTGCCGCCGCGCAGGTCGCCGGCTCAGCTCCATCCCGGATCGATGGCTCGTTCTAATTTCGCTAAAACACTTGTTGGGGACGAATCGTAGTACTGTAAACGTCCTGGTCTCGTCCACATTCTGCGGAACGGACCCAGCGCCGTTTCTTACGCGTCCTTGCAAGGGGCCCCTCATCGTATGCGTCCTTGCAAGGGGCAACACAAATGGGTGAAACGCTCAGTAAAGAGATTACGTATGCTGCGTGCACGGAAGTCTGCAGCACCAAGCACAACGGTCCTGAGCAGGCATTCTTCACGAAGGAGGGAAAGGGTGTTGAAGTGCCGCATGACCCCCACGGGATGACGTTCCTGGCTCCCCAAGGCCCCCAAAGCGGGTCCTCGGGAAGAGCAGGTGATCGCCTAAGCAGCTCTGGGCGACTGCACCGCACTTCGACTTTGCGATCTCCGCGCTCGGATGATGCTCAAATCCTGGGACCGGCGATGCAGGAAATCATCATCCCGAGACTGTCTCTTGAGCCAGCTTTACATGACCGTGGAACTGAGACGTCGTCGCGCTTTGTTGATGCAGTTTGACTTGCTATAAGATACCGCAGGGCATTATGAAAAAACGCGGACACCTCGGTCTGACCTGGGCTGAGAAATTCTTTGTACTCGACTCCTTTGTACTCGACTACTACGACGACGAGACTCATTATCAGGAGGGCAACCACAAACATGGTTGACTCCGGCAGAGCCCATGATTAGCAACTAATTGATGTTCCCTGTCGTGTTAAAACCAGCGATGTATCTGGACCCTACCACCAGGTTTCATCCATCTCGACGAAAGCTGTGCTACCGAGCTAGAAAACGCGGGAAAGGATGGCATTGTGCTCGTCCACAGTGGGCAAAAGACACATCTCCGATGCATGTACTTCTCCCGCTAACATCCAAAACAATCTCCTACTAATTGGCCACGGGCCTCACAGTATCAACAGTGCAACAAGCCCAAGCTGAGGACTCAATAGGCACTGGACAAGCAGACCTCGGCTAGGCAGACGCAGGCCCCCTCTAGGCCGGCTCCTCATGCAAGTGGCTGCGGAGGTGCCGACGACTGACGCGGAAGCTGTGCCGGGTACTAGGAGCACGCCTGATAGGAATGCCTGGCACGAAGCACTTGAGGTGATGCGCCCGGCTCATGGTGACGCAATCACGTGCCCTCCTTCGCATGACAACCTGCATGCCAGTGTCCTCTCTTCCACGATGCGTCAGGAGCGGTGAGAGTTCACCGGACCTGCCCACCGGGCAGAGGCCGCACACGTGTTGATACGGCAGGGGGTTACGTACGGGCGAGGGGTGGGGCGGGGGCAGGGGGACCTGTTTTGGCCCGCGCGAGCCTTTGGCCACCGGGCCTCTAATTACACCTGCGATCGTGCACAGAACGCCATTACCCGGCTCAAGGTCGAAGCTGTGCAATCTGGAGGCACCGATATTTGAGGTGATTTCGCGAAGCGAAGCGTAGATGATTGCGTGTCAACACCCACGCGACGCGTATGCGAGGCGAACCAAAACAAGAAGGAATGAATGATTTACCGCCCTTGCCCATGCCACTTCCGTGCTTTTTCTTCTTTTTCCGACCAGTCCCTTCCTCCTGGTCCTTTCTCGCCACATCCAACTGCACGTCGCAAGGGTAGTTAAACACGTATCAGCGATGGTGTGGCCCCGCATCGTCCGCCGCGCCATTTTGGCCACACAGTGTCCCACACACAACGGGAATTCATTGTGTCGGTTCAGTTGCCACCTGGAATACGAACGTCTTAGCACCGTGAGAAATAAGCCCGTTGTCTTCCCTGTACTCCCCTTCCTTGTCGCTATGCCCCTGCCATCAGAAACATGTTGTTGGGCCCACACGATCCCCGTACGCCACAGAGGGCCACGCAAACAGCTGGTGCTTCCCGCCAGACGGAAGCTGCTTACCGCAGTTCGACGGTGAACGAAGCCGGGAAAAGAGCGAGGCTCGAAGTCCACGGCAGTTTTCAGCCTGTTGGGAACCCGTAGCCCTGAGCAAACTATTGCCTACGGTAGCCGAAACTGAGCTCACTGCGGGGGTTCAGGGGTGCTGCGGACCGGAGACGTGTTTCTGGAAGTGCGATCCCGATTCGGGCGACCCTCCAGCTATCGTACGGCTCGCCCTTTTTGACGGTCAAGCAAATGGCTGAAGTATCGTGGCAGACAGTCGCAGCAGACTTGAGGAAACCGGTGATGAGCGCTTGATTCGCCACAATGTTCTTTGACTGATCCTGGATTGAGCGCCCAACGTGCGGAAAGTTGAAGACGACGCTGCGCGTCAGCACAACAGTGAGACACCAGTGTTTGACATGGTCGGTTTGCTGGGCTGATTCGGTCCCAGACCAGTCATATGGAGGGTCCAGGCGCGATTCATGCTCCAAAGTAGTCCCATCCATTTCGTAGTAAATCACGGCACCAGCTGCCTGATCAGCGCGGTGAGGATGAAGTGACAAGGAGAATGACCCGGGCAGCGGGCGCATACGTGATAAAAGTACACACCTGCAGTGATGCGACATGCTGGTCTGCATCCGCATACTTCGACTTCAGTACTTCCCGCGAGTCGTATACTGTTGCAGTGATCGAACTGCCATCGCCATTGAAGAGGGAAACAAGTGAGGCTGCAAACGAGAAATTTCCATCACCGATCACAAGAATACGCTGGTTCGGCTTCGAGATGACGGCAAGCGCGGACTGCCCAACCCGCGCTCCCTCGCCACCGTTTTTTTGTGGAGCCTGCCATCCCAGGTAGGCCTTTTCAGCTCCTCGCTGCTGAGACTGGAATTGCAAGAAGCCGGGTGGCGATTCACACACCTGGCTGGCTGCAACTTTCGTTGCTCGTTGATCTGCAAGACGTTTCACGGACCAGCTCATGGCTGCACGCCCGCCACCCTGTTCCGACGCTCGCTGTGAGGGTCGAGCAGTCTTGTGTTTTCTGTTGCTGTGTTTCTTGGCCCCGGTCACGCAGGCAAGTCCACAAAGATGGGGCCACGGAGAGCGGGTATTGGAATCACCGATAGCCCCTCTGCAACCATTTGGCGCTCCGCCTGTCCGGCAGCGAAGGGATTTAGATCAGAGTGGCAGCAGCGGCGTGCTTGGTTGTTTGCTTCCCGGACCGCAGGGGCTCGGACCTTTGGCATGTTCTTCAGCGCCTTTTTGATACCCTTGCTGACCCCTGGCATACCGCCTTTCTTTTGACCACGACCACCCTTCTTTTTCCCCATCCTTGTTGATGTGCAACCTTCAGGCCTGAAGGGGGATCGCAACCAGGCAGAGGCCGCTTCGAGCCCATAACCTGCTAAAACCTAAAACTGCGATCGAACGCGGAAGATATCTTCTGCGTTCACCTTGTCGACCTGGCCCAAGTTCCACCTGTGAACAAGAGGAAGCTGGAAACGAACCCCCAAATGTTGCGAGGGGCCGTTGGTTGCGGGTCCTCTGATGCCGACCTTACGCATCCATTTTCACTGCTCTGGACTGATGGGGCGAAACATCGCCAACTTCCGCACTTCTCGCCGAGCGCAGACCTTGGATCGCTTCAGAATATGGCGCGACACGCTCGTCTGGACACCGGACCACGAACACCGTTTTTACCAGATGATTTCGAGGCGCATCGACCAGTCGGTATGAGCAATTGTTTGATGGTTGCTCCCGAGCTTGAAGAACAGCACCTAGCCGCGACATGGGCAGATGAGCTGGAATTCGAGGAAAGGCATGCAGTCCGCGGGATATGTTCCATGGCACCTCCTCTGCATGTGGTCAGGCACACACCAGACATTCCCGTTCTATTTGCCGATGCGCTTGGAATTCATCGCCCCTTCCTGAGAATGGGCCTGGAAATTTTGCCGAGGGTTCCTTACGGGGTCACCATCATGCGGCCGCTCACCACACAGAGGCCAAAATGCCAGGCCGAACACACGCATCTCGGCGCTGCGGGAGCTGGGTCGGCCGATGCCAGGCCGATGCATCGGCCGACCCCACCTTCTGGCGGAGGATCTCACCACGGCGCAGATGAATCCGCTCGCCTCACGCGCGCGCTGGGGCGGCTGGCCGCGCTGCGAACGTTTGTCGGACCGGCAGCCGGGGGAACGGACTCTCGCGGCGCATCATCACGCGACACAGTTGGCGTGGCCGACGCATCAATGCTCCACTCTGCAATTGAGAGGCACGCGGGCGTCTACTCCCGCCGGAGCTACGCCGATGCCACGGCGCATCCGGCGTCAGGCCCAGAGGCCGCGCCGCGCCGCGTGGGCAAAGCGGCGTTTCTCTGCAACGACTGCGGCGCCCTGGTCGCTACAGGGAATCCTGAATCCGACGGGTGCCTCCCCTCCCTTGCATCTAGCGCACGACGGCGGGGCCCTGCGTTGGTCCTCACCGCCTGGCCGCGCCGTCGCGTCGCATCCCGAACGCCGCTTGTCCGTCTCGGCAGGTGTGCGTACGGCCCGCGCCGCGCCGGGCGGCGCAACGCGTCCTGCTGCGTCTGTGCCCTTGCGCGCGGGTGGGCTGGCTTCCACGCGACCGGCTGCGCTCAATGCCGGGCGCGTTTCGGCGGCGCTCCCGCCCCGTTGCGCACGGGTGACTCCTCATCCCCTCCTCTTTCGCCCGCGGTGCTCGACGAGAGCAGTGGAAACAAATCGATTTGAAAAAGACGAGCTCGCGTCGGTGCGGTAGGGGGGTGCGTAGGGGCTAGGTGAATGTCATTAGAGTGGGTTACGTCTGCCGCGTGCCTGGAATAAGCGATGGCACGAGAGAGCTGTGCGGCCGGCACAGCCTGGCCCTGCGCCGAAGGGCGGGGCGGAGGACGGCCCCGCCTGAAACGCACGCGCCCGGTGTTGACTTTTCTCTTGTGGTTTGTTTTGGCCCCACCTTCAAGAAACATATTGCATCCTCATTCAATCATCACGCGCCGGCTCAGCGCACCCGCCTCTGCACAGAGACAAGCCCGCCAGCGCCCGCGCCCTTGGCGCCATCATCGCCAGCGCCCGCGGTGGACCTCGCCGCCCTGCGCGTCAAGCTGGGCTGCGCGGAGCGGCGGCGGCCGCGCGCATATCGTTGAGCGATGCAAAGTCGAAGATGCTCTGTGCGAGGGCCGACGCCGCTCAGGTACCAGCTTCTCCAACGGATAGCACAGAGGGTCTGCTCGCGAGCTCTCTCGCAGATGCATCCCCGCTGGGGAGTGGGAGTGGACACACGGAGCAAGTCATGACGCGCACGCTTGTTCAGTCAAGATGGTTTGGGCTCTTGCCTCCGCAAGCTGCAATGCGTGATGCTTGTGGATATGGTGTCCCCCGCTCTCGAAGACCAAACGCGCGCCTCCTGGGAGAGACTGGGAGAGCGCATGGGACAACTCTGCCTCGATCAGCCCGTCATTCTTCGCCCAGGCGACGAGACATGGGATGCCTGCGTGCTTCAGCACCTCACTTCGCCGAGGCTGTCCCTCAAAGTCGACAAAGAGCAAGCGGCGGTGCACGATTGACACATCCTTGGGGGAGACACCCCCCCGCCACCCCCAGAGTTTCCACACACGTGCAAGGGCTTGCCGCCACAGGGGGGCAATCGCGGTGCAATCCACCCATGTGTGCAGCTTCGAAAGCCCCCACACGAGCACATACGGCCGTATGAATCGGTGCGCCGCAAGGCACGGGACTGGATTAAGTAGTGCGAGTCCTGAAAATCGGCCTGGACTTCGTGCCGCTAGCATCATGGCGACCTGAGAGCCGAGTGAGTGACCAAGCAAAAGAGGTCGTTCCAGTCGGAGCACGTCGCAAACCTCCCCAACAAGTCCGGCAAGAGCCTGCTAGCGAAGCGTGAGTTGCTGAGCGACGAACAATACTTGAGGGAAAATTAGCAAAAATCTGGGAGCCAACGTGTAGGTAACGTGCGGCAAGCATGTTGGACCTCTCCATTTCCAGGGTCTCCATGATTGCCGATCGCAGAAATATCAGTCTCCCCATGCCCCGGAAAGTCGAGACGGATGATGCGGAACCCGACTCGCTCTAATTGTGCCCCCAGGTATCGAAAGTCGCGGATGCTGCCCGGAGAACCATGCTGCGGGCACCAACGGATCGGCTGTCAGGTACAGTTGAGACAGATTGACCGACAATCCCTACAGTTATCGAGGATACGTGTACCATAGCGACCACTACGCCTGCAGACCCTTCTCCCTCGTCGGTGAACGCAACGCGGCGTCCTCCTGGCAGGTGCAACCATCGGCGCTGCGGATCTGAGACAAGCGCCATCTCAAGGGGCTGCTTTGCCACAGTGGAAAGTGAGTGACGAGCCGGCGATCTTAGAGAAGAACGGATCGATCTCATGAAGACGAATTTCTGACCGCACCGGCAGAGCGCCTGTGCGATCATCCTATCCTCCAGGCAGGAGGATTCAGCAGGTTCTTCCGGCAACCGCGAGTGCCGATTCTGAGTGCGTCCTCACAGTGCCCGCGACGCTGCCCTGTCGTTGCGGACGTCGAAGGTGTGCCAAGCGAAATAACGGCTCCAACAGAGCCCGTCTTTGAACGCAGTTTGTGCCTCGCTGCCAATCGGGGGCGATGGCGGTACCCTCAATGGTTCAAGGCCTGTCGCACGAGATCGTGACGAGGCGCAAAGAATTAGACACTGTCATCACCTTATGCAGACTTCCGCGAGTCTGCTCCAGAGCAGAGAGAGAGATTCGCTTCATGACGACGAGCTGGGGAAACGGGAATGATGGTGCTAGGAAGGCGGGCACACACTGATAGAAAGGTGAATTTGAACACGCTAGGCCCAGAGTCTTTTCAACAACACTTTTCGCTCACCCTCTCCTCAACAAATCTATGAAATCTGTGCTTTAAAATCTCCTCAACGAATCTACACTAGCACCCCCCAGCACTCGCGTGTCCACGTCATCCTACGAAGAGAACCCTCATACCTTTTTGGCGTCATTGATATCGATGGCCACGTCACTAGGTGCGGCCTCAGCACTACTCAAGGGCGGACGCACCGAACTGTCTGCCTCTCTCGACCCTTTGCCGGGAGTGCGGTCCAGGGGCTTTGAAACGGAAGATTGCACCTCCTGCAGCTCGGGCGCCCGGCCGACAAGGTAGTAGAGATTCATGAGACCCTTCCCCTTGATTTGGCACGTGCCTCGAAGGTGGCAGACGAATCCGGAGTCTTCCGCGAGGTAGTTCCTTGTCGCCTCGCTCATCTGGATGCGCCCAGGAGTGCCGTTGCTCTCCATACGCGAGGCAGTGTTCACTGTGTCGCCAAAGAGGTGAAAGCGCGGGTTCTTCTTGCCAGCAACCGACGCGACGACAGGGCCAGTGTGCATACCGATGCGGATCTGGCAGTTGGCCGCCCATTCCTGGGCTTTCTTATTGTTCTCCATGAGCTCCAGACCAAGAATCAGCTCGCGAATGGTCGGCATGGCAGACAACATGTCGATCGCTGTATCTGCTGCACGCGCAACGTTATTCTTCGTGACGAGTGGACAACCCGACGAAATCATGTAGCCATCTCCGATCGTTTCGACCTTGAAGACGTCGTTCTTCGCTGTGATGTCATCGAAGATCGAGTACATGATGTTGAGGCACTGAACGACAAGCTTGGGCGGACAGTGCGACGCGAACTCGGTAAATCCTACAATGTCTGAAAAGATGATCGTCACGTCCTCGTAGCGCTCGGCAATAGACGTGTCGCCCCTCAGCACCCGGGGAACGTACGACGGCGGGAAAATGTTGGCCAGGAGCACCATCGTGGTCTTTTGTGCTTGATAAATCTCTTCCGTGAGATCCCTGGCGCGCTCACGCCGCTCCAGGAAGTATGCCAGCCCAGCAAAAGCAGTCAAACCAAGTACGATTCCCGTAATGAGCACGACGATCGGTCCAGCGCGCTGTTGGCTTGGCACACGGTACGCAGCATCGGCGGACCACACAATGTATGCCCAACGGCGATCCCCGACAAAGAAAGAAAAGACAGTAAACATACCACCCGGGGCCTCCCCATAAAATGAGTACTCTGACGTCTTGTACTGGTCGATCGCGCCAGTTTTATGGAGTCGAAACTCGTCGCCGCGCGCCGTGACAACTTCGCAGATCTGCGGAAGAATCTCGCGAAGAGTTTCCACAACGTTCGGGGCGCTCGCAGATTCATTGGCGCTTGAGTGCAGCTCATCAACATTAGGATACGTTTCGTTGTACGTGGAAAGCTTCTTGCAATCTTGACCCTTGAGGAAAATGCGCTCACCAACCCAGCCGTCATTTTCGTCCTCGACGCTTCCAAAGTCGAGAAGGAAGTCATGCCATTGGGAGAAGGTGGCATCCCCATTCCCAAAGTCGCCCATCGAAGTACCTGATTCTTGCGAATGTTTAACCAGGTCGGTAATACGAAAAACTGCGTTGGCGAGCCCCACAAGAGTGTCGCAAAGCTTGTTGAAGTCAACGTTTTGACCGGCTACTGGCTTGCATGGAAGTTGGTGGTACACAGGGATGAAGCTGATGAACCCATATTGCGAGCCTGTCTCCTGCACGAGATTCAAACGAGAAGTCGTGGAGAAGCCGTTGCGGATAATTGCTTTAGAAATGGACCCGTTCCGTGCCCCGCTGGAAGACAAGTCAAATAGCATTGCGTCGGAGTTGCCGGCGCCTGGATGCAAGTAAAAGACGGGGTAGAACGCATGGTTCTTCATCGTCAGCGCAATGTACGGCGTCGTCGAGCACGGGCTGGTCCCATTCACAGCATCCATCACGGAGTCACACATACGCCATGCCGGGCCCTTCTGCCAGGGGCCGCCCCGTGGCTCTACGGGCGCATATTTGTCTCCGACCTGATACAACCCAAGTCCTTTGTCTGACCGCTCAGAGAATCGAATCCCTTTTGGGCATTTCCCCTGCACTGTGTCAACGTCTGCATTGTTACTGGCGATAGCGTCAGTAAGTGCGGGGCATAGGTTCAGCTGCCGGCCAGCTTGCTTCTCCAGGAACTCCCGATCGGCGGGGCCTGT
>Ga0115567_10007090_pt1 | contig 10636 bp, 10 predicted proteins | sample COGITO_mtgs_1204_2_FD_88679 | JGI IMG/M metagenome (GOLD analysis project Ga0115567, IMG submission 88679) | Pelagic marine microbial communities from North Sea - COGITO_mtgs_120412 | ecosystem: Environmental > Aquatic > Marine > Epipelagic | place: Germany:Helgoland, sampling site Kabeltonne... | reverse complement strand
TGGTGAGGTTGGCGGTGGAAATCACAAATAGACTCTGTACTGAAGGAACTGGGAATTAAGGTGCGGATGAAGGCGCGCATCCTATCAGAAACCACGCGCAGAAACCACGCGGCAGGGCACGTCGAGTATTCGCGTAGACAAACACCGGTTGATCTTTCCGGGGCCGCCAAGGGCGGGAATGTCAGATCTTATTGTTTGCGTGGCAGCGTGCTGGCATTGGCATCATTCATAGGTCAGGGCAGTGGTCTTGCCCGAGAAGATCCGGTACACAAAGAATGTGTAGACAAGAATGGTGGGCAGAACAATGGCGGTACCCCAGAACGTGAACAGTAACGAAGAGGTGCTGGAAGCAGATTCCCAGATCGTCAGCTGTCCGATGATGATGTCAGGCAGGATACTGTAGGCCAGACCCAGCGCAGCGAGCAGACACAATATCACCAGCCCGGCATACAATAACCATTCTTTGCCGGCACGTATGGCTTTCTGGTCATACAGCAGCCACAGCAGGCCGGCAAATATTGCACTGCTGAGCAGGGGGATTGGCAGTAGTCTAAGTGCTTCCGGAAAGCTGAACCATTTGTCAGCAATGGTCTGGCTGACCAGCGGCGTTGCCACCGATACCAGCAACAAGGCAATGCCCATGGGCACAATCGATTTCTGCGCCCAGCGCAGTGCCTTGTCAAAGAGTGCGTCTTCGGTCTTGATCAGCAGCCATGCCGACCCCAATAGAATGTAGAGTGCCGGCAGCGTGATCGCAATCAGTACAGAAAACAGAAAACTGACAGCAGATGTTCCCAGGCCGGTAATATAGGTGCCCAGCATCCAACCCTGCGCCACTGCCGTAATCAGTGAGCCAATGGCAAAAATGGCATTCCACATGTCCTTGCGCCGGGCGACGGCTTTGGCACGGAAATCGAACGCGATACCGCGAAGTATCAGGCCCATCAGCATCAGGGTCACCGGAATGTACATTGCCGTCAGAATCTGTCCGTGTGCCTGGGGGAAGGCAATCAGCAAGATGCCGATACCGAGGACAATCCAGGTTTCGTTGGCGTCCCAGAACGGCCCGATTGAGGCAATCATGGTGTCTTTGTCACTGTCTGTCGCGAATGGAAGCAGCAGGCCGATGCCCAGATCATAACCATCGAGAACGACATAAATAAGCAGTGCCAGCCCCATGACGCTGGCAAAAAACAGGGGCAGCCAGAATTCCAGATCCATGTAATTAATCCCCCGTTACCGTTCGATGATCAGTGACCTGTCCTGGTACCTGCGCCATGTCCAGCAGCGATGCTGCCGGCTTGGTCGCCATATAGCGCAAGGTTGCAACATAAGACAGCAGAATGAAGAGGTACAGGGCAATGTAAGCGGTGAAAGTGCTCAGCAGGATGCCGCTGCCGTGGTCTGCGACCACCTCAGCGCTGGATAGCAGGCCGTAGACAATCCATGGCTGGCGGCCAATTTCGGTGACATACCAGCCTGCGAGCACAGCAACCCAGCCTGAGAACGCCATCCATGAGGCGGCATTGATAAGCCAGGTGCTGGGTTTCTGTTTGCGTTTGAACAGCTCCCAGCCGGCCCACCAGGACACCAGGATCATGAGCAGGCCCATGCCAACCATGATGCGAAATGACCAGAACACGAGCGCCACGGGAGGGTGTTGATCCGGAAATTCGTTTAGGCCGAGGACTTCACCATTAAGGTCACCGGTCAGAATCCAACTGGCGGCAAACGGAATCTCCAGAGCGAAGCGGGTGGTGCGGGTGGTTTCGTCGGGGAAACCAAATACGGTAAACGGAACGGCATTGTGAGTCTCCCAGACGCCTTCGATCGCCGCAATTTTGGCAGGCTGGTGTTCCAGCGTATTCAGCCCATGCAGATCACCGATAACGACCTGTAACGGAGCCAGAATCATCGCCATCACCACCATGGCTTTAAAGACCTTGGTCGTGGCTGGACCATCAACCTTGCGTTTCATGCGCCAGGCACTGACGCCCATCACCAGAAAGGAGGCGGTCAGCAGCGTGGCTGTCATCATATGGGCCAGGCGATAGGGAAATGAAGGGTTGAATATGATGGCGGCCCAGCTATCGACATAAAATACACCGTCTTCAAGCGAGTAGCCGGTCGGTGTCTGCATCCATGAGTTCAGGCTCAATATCCAGAAAGCAGACAGCGATGTACCCACGGCCACCAGTGCACATGCCAGCAGGTGTGTCCGGTTGGATACCCGGTTCTTGCCAAACAGCATCACACCCAAAAAGGTGGCTTCAAGAAAAAATGCCGTTAGCACTTCATAACCCAGCAGTGGCCCGGCAATATTGCCGGCTTGCTCCATGAAACCGGGCCAGTTGGTGCCAAACTGAAAGCTCATGGTGATGCCCGAGACCACGCCGATGGCAAAGGACAGGGCAAATATTTTCACCCAGAAGTGATAGGCGTTTTCCCAGTGTTGATCCCCGGTGGCGGTAAAGCGCAAACGGAAAAACAGGAGAATCCAGCCTAAGCCCATGGTGATGGAAGGGAACAGGATATGAAAGCTGATGTTGGCGGCAAACTGCGCCCGGGCAAGAATGAACGGATCTATGTCAAACATACGGCTTTCCTGTGTGGACAGCGCTAAAGCAGCAGGCTTCTTTCCACCAAAACGGCGGTATTGCGTGGGCGCACCTGTTTACCCTGAGCCAGCAGATGGGTTTTAGTGAATGCCGCACCGAAGAACAGAATAAGTGAAGAGTAGTACACCCACATCAGTATAAGTACCACAGCACCGGCGGCGCCATAAGCAGACGCAGGCGCAGTGTAGGCCAGGTAGGCGGCAATGCCGTACCGACCCAGCGAAAACAGCAGGGCAGTTATCATGCCGCCAACGATAACCTGGCGCCAGTGCAGTTTAACGTCCGGCAGTACCTTGAATATGGTGGCAAACAGCAGGGTAACGACTGCGAACGACAATACCAGTTCGCCACTGTTGATCAGCGACTCTACCGCAGGAACAAAGCGCGAGCTGAACTCCAGGCTGGCACGCAGAGCGACACCCAGCACCAGTGACACCAGCATGACAAAACCGATGGACAGTACCACCATCAATGAAAAGAAGCGCTTGCGGATAAAAAGCAGAATGCTGTTGCGGCTGGGTCGGGGCTGCACCCCCCAAAGTGCATTGAGTGAATACTGCATCTGTGCAAACACCGTGGTCGCACCAATCATCAGTGCGGCAATCCCCGCGATCGCCGGAAAAATGCCGCTGCTTTGTACACGAGAACTGGTGACTGCTTCTTCGACCAGAGCCGCCGCATCGGTGCCCATGACGTCCTGAAACTGGGCAACTATCTGCCCCTGGGCAGCCTGTTCACCCATAACCAGGCCAATCACCGCCACCGCGATAATAACTGTTGGAGCCAGGGAAAAAAGCGTGTAGAACGCCAGCGCACCGGCATGATTGAAGGCGTTGCAGTCAACCCAGAGTTTTGCCGAGTCACGAACGATATGCCACCAGTATTTCAGTTCAGCCAAAGTGGCCCTCCGTCTGATAGTTGGTTCGTAGCTAATAGCTGGTTCGTAGCGCTACAGGCGTCGGCGATCGGTGTCAGTTAACCGGCCGCGGGCAGCGACGACTCTGCGGCCGGTTGGACAGCAGAATCGTCGGTCAGTGTATATCGTGTACAGTCGTTTCGATCAGGGAACGCGTGCAGCGCGCACTTCGATTTCGATTAACCAGCCACCTACGACCAGATCTTCGATCTCAACAAACGAGCGTACGGGTTTCATTGGGTTTTCTTCAGTACCAAAAAATTCGCGGTATGCCGTGTTGAAACCATCAAAATCAAGGAAGTCATTATCATCGGATACTGCAAACGCACGTACCTGAATGATATCCGACATTGACCAGCCTTCAGCCTCCAGTTTCTCCTTGAAGCCGTTGAAGGTGTCGCGAGTCTGTTGCGCCATGTCGCCCCAGGTGCCGTCTTCCATGGGGGAGGCGCCCGAGCCGCTCAGGTACATGAACTCAGCGTTGGCAGGCACACGAATCGTGGTATAGAAATGGCGACCTTCGCCTTTGCGCTCAATTTCCTGGGCACCTGCCAGGGGAGCAGAAACAGCCAGCAGGCTGCCCACGACCAGAGCAGTGGGCGCGAGTATAAACTTCTTTAATGATTTCATGTTTGCTTTTCCTGTGCTTTGTTATGTTGTAACGATCCAGCCAATCTTCGCCAATTGTATTGACATAATCAAGCACTTAAGCTGCTTTTCGAACACGTTCTGGTGTCAGAGCATCTCGCGATGGACCTCAACAACAGGAGCATCTATCTTTTGTGCGCTTGCCTTCTCCACCTGGTCCAGCCGGGCGGTCAGTTGCTGCGCTGTGCCGCCGACAGCGACGATGCTCCAGGTGGCGCTGTCCAGCGCCTCGAAATCGCCGGTTTCTGCAACTGCCAGGTCAGCCTCTTTGCCCCAGATGACACGCAGCGCATTAAATACCTTGCGCTTGGCCTTGAGGTCGTCAACACCATAGAGCTGAAATTGCAGGGTGACGACACCGACAGTCGGGGTCACTGACACGGGTGCGGATTCCCGTTCTGCCAGCAGTTTGCGAAACAGATCAGACATTATTACCACCTCACTTGCTGTTAGCGTGCCTTGAACTCACCGGGGCGCCGTTCAGCCACGGAGGCCACGCCTTCTTTGAAGTCTTCGGTCAGACGCTGCCAGTCCTGTTCGCTGGCTTCATGGTCAGTGACTGCCGTCAACATTTCGGCCAGGCCCTGGCGTAGCGTTGCGCGTACCGACATCACCGCCAGGGGCGCGCAGCTTGCTATCTCCTGTGCCAGCCTTACGGCTTCGCTACGAACCTGGTCAGCGCTGGTCAGAACATCAGCCAGCCCCCATTCATGGGCCTGGTCACCTTTAATGCGGCGCCCGGTATAGAACATCAGGGCGGCTTTTTGTTGTCCGATTATCGAGGGCAGGGTATGCGTGAGGCCAAAACCGGGATGAAACCCCAGTTTGCTGAAATTGGCAGCAAAGCTGGCTTCAGGGCAGGTCACCCTGAAATCAGGCACCAGCGCCAGGCCCAGACCGCCACCGATAGCTGCGCCGTGGATGGCGCCGACCACCGGTTTTTTGTTACTGAACAGGCGCACTGCCGCCACATACAGTGGGTTGCGCCCCTTTCCGTCTGACTGCTCCAGCACGGAGGGTCCTGAAGAAAAATTGGCACCGGCACAAAAGGCTTTGCCGTCAGCGGCAAGCACAAGTGCCCGGCACTCGGTGTCTTCGTCCATGGCAGCGAACGCATCGGCCAGGTTTTCAATCAGGGCGACATCAAAAAAATTGTAGGGCGGGCGTTGAATGGTCACGACCGCAACGTGATTTTCCAGGGTGACGTTAACGTCTCCGTATTGCATGCTCGGTTCCTTTTAAGGAGTGATTGCTGATTGTGGGGCCATACAGCTGCGGTGAAACAATATCAGTCCCGCAGTACTTTTGCCCAGACCTCAAAAAACAGGAGATGGTGACAGTCGGGTAAACGGCACTTGGCTGAGAGTTGTTTTCGACAAGCCGCTTTCCATGGATTGTTGACAATCCTTTGTTCAGGGCTCATTATTCAGACAAAATATCTCATTAAAATACTTAAATCAGCTGGATTATCTACAATTGACTGCTTCCGAGTCTCGAAATGGTAGCCAGACACTGTCTGATGGCGCCTTTGAACGTATCCAGAACGCCATTGTCAAAGGGGATATCGCCCCGGGTACACGCCTGAGCGAGCAGTACCTGAGCACAACCTTCGGTATTGGCCGTGGGCCGCTGCGGGAAGCAATCCGCCGCCTCGAGGGCCGGAGGCTGGTCGTGCGCATACCGCACGCGGGTATTCGTGTGGCCTCGCTCAGTTATGAAGAATTGATTGAGCTGTATTACGTGCGTGAAGCCCTTGAAGGCATGGCATGTCGACTGGCAGCCCAGAACATGAGCGCTGACGAAATTGCCGGCATGCGAGAAGTTCTGGCCATGCATGAGAACCACAGCGGCCTGAAGCATAACGAGTCCTATTATCAGCAGGAAGGCGATCTGGATATTCATTATCTGATTATTCAGGGTAGTAAAAACAGTACACTCAGCGACATGTTATGTGGTGACCTTTACCATTTGCTGCGCATGTATCGATACCGTTATTCGGCAACGCCCAAGCGACCGAAACAGGCGTTTGCCGAACATCACCGCATCATCGAAGCCATTGCCGATGGCGATGGTGAATTGGCAGAGTTGCTGATGCGACGCCATATCAGCGCATCGCGCCGCAACATCGAACGTCGTTTGCTGGCTCAGTCGAACGACGGCACAACACCAGGAGAAATGACCCTATGAACAAATCACCAGGCCAGCGTTTTCGTGATGCCGTTGCTGAAGAACATCCGTTACAGGTAATTGGCGCCATCAATGCCAATCATGCGTTACTGGCGAAACGCGCCGGCTTCAAGGCGATCTATTTATCAGGCGGCGGCGTGGCAGCAGGCTCACTGGGCCTGCCCGATCTGGGCATCACTGGACTGGATGATGTGTTGACTGATGTGCGTCGCATTACTGACGTCTGTGATCTGCCGTTACTGGTAGATGTCGACACCGGGTTTGGTGCCAGTGCCTTCAACGTGGCCCGCACCGTGAAATCGATGATCAAATTCGGCGCCGCCGCCATGCACATTGAAGACCAGGTCGGCGCCAAGCGCTGTGGTCATCGTCCCAACAAGGAAATTGTGACGCAGCAGGAAATGGTTGACCGAATCAAGGCCGCCGTTGATGCGCGCACGGATGACAGTTTTGTGGTGATGGCGCGCACCGATGCGCTTGCCGTCGAAGGCCTGGATGCCGCTCTGGAGCGCGCTGAAGCCTGTATTGAGGCGGGTGCGGACATGATATTTCCGGAGGCGATCACCGAGTTATCCATGTACAAAAAATTCACCGAACGCTTAAACGTCCCGGTGCTGGCTAACATTACCGAATTCGGATCGACACCGCTTTACACCACCGAAGAGTTGGCGTCCGTTGATGTGTCGCTGGTGTTGTATCCACTGTCAGCATTCCGTGCCATGAACAAGGCGGCCGAAGCTGTCTATACTGCCATACGCCAGGACGGAACCCAGCAGAATGTGACGGAACTGATGCAGACGCGCGCAGAACTTTATGACCGTATTGACTACCATGTGTTTGAAGAAAGGCTGGACGCGCTGTTTGCAAAGCAGAAGAAGTCCTGAGACGATTTTTGTCAGAACGAATTTTATACCAAGAACCCGATTAAACGAGGAGAGCAACAATGGCTGAAGGAAAAGTACTAAGTGGTGCAGGCTTGCGTGGACAAATCGCAGGTAAAACAGCCCTGTCGACGGTCGGGGTCTCAGGCTCCGGCTTGACCTACCGTGGCTACGATATTCAGGACCTCGCCGATAACTGTGAATTTGAGGAAGTGGCGCATCTGATCCTTAAAGGTCACCTGCCCAATAGTGCCGAGCTGGTTGAGTATAAATCCAGGCTCAGGAGTCTGCGCGGTCTGCCCAACGCGCTGAAAGAAGTTCTTGAACGCATTCCCAAATCAGCTCACCCGATGGACGTGATGCGCACCGGCTGTTCGGTATTGGGCAACCTGGAAACAGAGGAAGACTTTAAACAACAGGGCGCCGCAGCCGACCGTCTGCTGGCGATATTTCCCTCCATCATCTGTTACTGGTATCGCTACAGCCATGACGGTGTGCGTATCAATGAAAACACGGATGATGACTCTGTCGGCGGTCATTTTTTGCACATGCTGCGCGGCGAAAAGCCCAAGACGCTGCACGCCCAGACCATGAATGTGTCACTGATCCTGTACGCCGAACATGAGTTTAATGCGTCTACCTTTACCGCGCGCGTGTGTGCTTCGACCCTGTCTGACATGCACAGCTGTGTTACCGGCGCGATCGGTACCCTGCGCGGACCACTGCACGGCGGCGCCAATGAAGCGGCGATGGACATGATCGAAAATTTCAGGGATGCGGATCATGCCGAGCAGGAAATGCTGGGCATGCTGGAACGCAAAGAAAAAATCATGGGTTTTGGCCACGCAATCTATAAAGAATCTGATCCGCGTAATGCCATCATCAAGCTGTGGTCAGAGAAACTGGCCAACGATGTGGGTGACAAGACGCTGTACCCGGTATCGGTTCGCTGCGAGGAAGTGATGTGGCGCGAGAAGAAACTGTTTTGCAATGCCGACTTTTTCCATGCCTCGGCGTACCATTTTATGGATATTCCAACCAAGCTGTTTACGCCAATCTTTGTCATGAGCCGATTGACCGGCTGGGCGGCACACGTCATGGAGCAGCGCGCCGATAATCGTATTATTCGTCCCAGCGCGGAGTACACCGGGCCAGAGCCACGAAAAGTCACTGCCATTGATAAACGCTAAGCTGTTAATCAATCAAGCCATACACGCAAAAAGGTCAAGCCTGTCATGAATAGCCGCTATCGCAAACCGCTACCAGGAACGCAACTGGATTATTTTGATACCCGGGAAGCAGTGGATACCATTCAACCGGGTGCCTATGACCAGTTGCCGTATACCTCGCGCGTGCTCGCTGAGAATCTGGTGCGGCGCTGTGATCCGGAGACCCTGACGGCCTCATTGCAGCAATTGATCGAGCGCAAACGTGATCTCGATTTCCCCTGGTTTCCGGCGCGCGTTGTCTGTCATGACATTCTGGGACAAACGGCACTGGTTGATCTGGCCGGTCTGCGTGATGCCATTGCCAGTCAGGGCGGTGACCCCGCCAAAGTAAATCCGGTGGTACCGACACAGTTGATCGTGGACCATTCACTGGCGGTGGAGCATGCTGGTTCTGACAAAGATGCGTTTGAGAAAAACCGGGCCATTGAAGATCGCCGCAACGATGACCGTTTTCATTTTATTAACTGGACCAAAACCGCCTTTGAGAATGTGGATGTCATTCCACCGGGCAATGGCATCATGCACCAGATCAACCTGGAGAAAATGTCGCCGGTGGTGCAGGTGCGTGACGGCGTTGCGTTCGCCGATACCTGTGTCGGCACCGACAGCCACACACCGATGGTTGACGCATTGGGCGTGATTTCCATTGGTGTGGGCGGTCTGGAAGCCGAAAGCGTGATGCTCGGGCGCGCGTCGTGGATGCGCTTGCCGGATGTGGTGGGCGTTGAGTTGACAGGAAAACTGCAGCCGGGTATTACCAGCACCGATATGGTGCTGGCGCTGACCGAATTTCTGCGACGGGAAAAAGTGGTCGGTGCCTATCTGGAATTTTACGGCGTCGGTGTCGCCCGGCTGAGCGTTGGTGATCGTGCCACCATTGCCAACATGACACCCGAATACGGTGCCACAGCAGCCATGTTCTATATCGATCAGCAGACCATCGACTACCTGACCCTGACCGGGCGCGATGACGAGCAGGTTGCACTGGTGGAGAAGTTTGCCAGACACACCGGCTTGTGGGCCGACAGTCTGGCCAGTGCCAGCTACGAGCGTGTATTAACATTTGATCTGTCGACTGTGGCGCGAACACTGGCCGGGCCTTCAAATCCGCATGCGCTGTTGCCAACGTCGCAGCTGGCAGCGCGGGGTATCAGTGGCAAGATTGAGGATGAGGCAGGGCGTCTGCCCGACGGCGCGGTGATCATCGCCGCCATTACCAGTTGTACCAATACCAGTAACCCGCGCAACATGATTGCTGCCGGTCTGATTGCGCGCAATGCCAATAAGTTGGGGCTGCAGCGCAAGGCCTGGGTTAAAACATCGCTGGCGCCAGGCTCGAAAACGGTAAAAATGTATCTGCAGGAAGCCGGATTGTTAACGGAGCTGGAACAACAGGGCTTTGGTGTTGTTGCCTTCGCCTGTACAACCTGTAATGGCATGAGCGGTGCGCTCGATCCGGATATCCAGAAAGAAGTCATTGAGCGGGATTTGTATGCCACCGCTGTACTGTCGGGTAACCGGAATTTTGATGGTCGTATTCACCCTTACGCAAAACAGGCTTTTCTGGCATCGCCGCCGCTGGTCGTGGCCTACGCGATTGCCGGAACCATCCGCTTTGATATCGAGAAGGACAGTCTGGGGACGGATAAACAGGGCAATCCCGTGACATTAAAAGACATCTGGCCCAGCGATGAAGAAATTGATGCCATCGTTAAACAGAGTGTGAAACCGCAGCAGTACCGGGATGTCTACATTCCGATGTTTGATATCACGCGCGATTCAGACAATAAAATTGAGCCTCTGTACGACTGGCGCTCACAAAGTACCTACATCCGGCGTCCGCCTTATTGGGAGGGCGCGCTGGCCGGGGAGCGGCCGTTACGCGGCATGCGACCGCTGGCTGTGCTGGGCGACAACATTACGACTGATCATCTGTCACCGTCCAATGCCATCATGATGGACAGCGCGGCCGGAGAGTATCTGCATAAGATGGGTGTGCCTGAAGAAGATTTTAATTCCTATGCAACGCACCGGGGTGATCACCTGACTGCGCAGCGCGCTACTTTTGCCAATCCGAAGCTGGTCAATGAAATGGCCATTGTTGACGGTCAGGTGAAACCGGGGTCGCTGGCCCGGGTGGAGCCGGAGGGTACGGTG
>Ga0115567_10007089_pt1 | contig 10641 bp, 8 predicted proteins | sample COGITO_mtgs_1204_2_FD_88679 | JGI IMG/M metagenome (GOLD analysis project Ga0115567, IMG submission 88679) | Pelagic marine microbial communities from North Sea - COGITO_mtgs_120412 | ecosystem: Environmental > Aquatic > Marine > Epipelagic | place: Germany:Helgoland, sampling site Kabeltonne... | reverse complement strand
CCCTGAAGGAAGCTGTGCGCGTCCGCGCCGGTGATCTGGTGAATGGACCTCATGGCTGCTACCTCCTCGGGAATACGTGCCTTGTCATATCGCAGGGCGGGCGGCGGCGACAGGGGGCTCTCATGCGCGCGAAATTATCGGTTGTGGTGCCGGTTCTGAACGCCGAGGGGGACCTGCCCCGGCTGCTGGCGGGGCTAATGGAGGGCGTGGAGGCCGGGCTGGTCCGCGAGTTGATCCTGTCGGATGGCGGGTCGGATGACGCGACCGCGCGGATCGCTGAGGCGGCGGGCGCGATCTGGTGCGCGGGCCCGCCATCGCGCGGCGGGCAGCTGCGCCGGGGCGCCGGCGCGGCGGGCGGGGCGTGGCTGCTGTTCCTGCATGCGGACACTGCGCTGCCCGAGGGGTGGACGCGCGCCGTCGAGGCACAGATCCGGGCGGGGCGGCCCGGCTATTTTCGCCTAGCCTTCGATGGGGGCGGCGCGGCGGCGCGGATCGTCGCGGGGTGGGCCAACCTGCGCTCGCGGCTCTTTTGCCTGCCCTACGGCGATCAGGGCCTGCTGATTTCGCGCGCCGAATATGACGCCGCCGGAGGGTACCTCGACATCGCGCTGATGGAGGATGTGGCCATGGCGCGGTGCCTTGGCCGGCGCCTATGCATGCTGCCGCTGCCGATCCGCACCAGCGCTGCGCGCTATCGGCGCGAGGGATGGCTGCGCCGGGGCGCGCGCAATCTGGCGCTGCTGGCGCGATATCTGGCGGGCGCGAACCCCGAGGATCTGCGCAAACGCTACTGACCGGGCAGGGGGCGCAAAATTTCTGCCGCCAGGGGCGCTCCGCTGTCTTGCCTCGGAGGGCGCGGCGCGGTAATCAGGCGATGCCCCGAGCGGGCGTTGTGTAATGGTAAGACCTCAGCCTTCCAAGCTGATGATGCGGGTTCGATTCCCGCCGCCCGCTCCAATCCCCACCTTCAGCGCGATCTGCGGTTTTCGGACCAGTCGACCGCCGTGCGATACCACAGGTTCGCCGCATTCAGAAAATACGGGCGTGTGCCGGGATGCATCCAGTGGCGGGTCAGCGGAGTGCTGTCATAGCCCGTCTCGCCCCGCGAATCGCCCATGGCCCTGTATGCGGCCTTGGCCCCCAGATAGGGCGCCATCACGGTGCCCGAGCCGGAATAGCCCATTGCGTAATGCAGGCCCCGGTCCGCGCCGACATGCGGCATGTGGGTGAAGGAATAGCCGGTATTGCCCCGCCACGAATGGCTGATGCGCGTGCCTTTCAGCTCGGGCCAGATTTCGCACATGGTGCTCCGCAGGCGCCGCGCTGCCACTTCGGGGCTTATATTGACCATCGACGCGCGCCCGCCAAAAAGGATGCGCGTGCCATCGGGCGAGATGCGGAAATAGCTGTGCCGCGCGCGCGTTTCGACCATCATGCGGCGGCCCGGGGCCAGATGCCCGATCAGGTTAGCTGCCAGCGGCTCGGTCGCGACGATATAGCTGGGCAGCGCAAAGATGCGCTGCGCATGCCATTTGAACGGGCGCTGCGTGTAGCCGTTGGTGGCCAGCAATACCTTGTCGGCCGCCACCTGCCCTTGCGGGGTGGTGGCGTTGAAGGTGGCGCCGGTCCGCTCCAGCGCGGTGACGGGGCAATGCGCGATCACCGGGATGCCGCGCGCGAGGACCGCGCGCATCAGGCCCTGATGGAATTTCGCGGGATGGATGCCGCAATGTTCTTCAAAGACAATGCCGCCGAAATAGCGCTCGGTCGCGATCTCCTGGCTCAGATGTTCGCGCGGAACCATATGCGCGCGCACCCGGCTCTTGGCGGCGAGTGTCTCGGCGAGGGCCTTTTGGTTGCCGTAGTGTTTTGCGGTCCAGGCCAGCTGGATGCGGCCCGTCTGCTGAAGCGCGCAGTCGATGCCGTGGGCCGCGATCAGATCCCTGGCCCAGTCCAGCGCGGTCGAGGCCTCGGCGAAGAGCGCATCGGCGACGCCCGCGCCGAATTGCCGCTCCAGCGTGGTCCAGTCGAGGCGGGGATGCGCGCCGAACATGCCGCCATTGCGGGTTGATGCGCCCTTGCCGGGATCGCCCGCATCCACCACGGCGACCGATGCGCCGCAGTCATGCGCGGCCAGTGCCGCCGAGAGGCCGGTATAGCCGGCGCCGACGATCAGCAGGTCGCATTTCGCGGGCAGGGCGCCGTGCACTTCGGCCCAGTCGAGGCCGTCCCACCAATAGGGTGTGCCGGGCGCTGCGTCTTCGGTCCATAGGGTCATGGTGGCGGGCCTTGTCTTGCGTGGTGAGACGCTGCGCAGAAATGCCGCCGGACGCAAGGCCTTGCCGGGGGACGGACATGAAAAAGGCCCGGTCGGTGCCGGGCCTTTGAACAGAAATGCCGCCAGCGTATGTTCTGCCTAGCTGACGTTCTGGGCCGAAACCTCGACCGCGTGCAAGAACGATTTGGCGGACGAGCTGGCCGACAGCAGCAGATAGGTGTCGTCCCCGGTGCGCGCGACGATGGCGCCCATATGCTCCATGATCGTGCGGGCGATGGCGTTGACCGGGAAGGCATCGGGATGCAAATCGACCGGGCAGATCCGCTCAAGCGCGCGGCGCGCACCGGCGCCCGATATTTGCAGCGCGCACCACGCGTCCGTCTGGTCCGTGGTGTAGGCTGCGCCCTTCAGCTTGCCCGCGATGAACGGCTCTGCGTCCGGTGTGGGGCGCGGGAAAAGGACAAAGGCCTGATCGGCGCCAAGGCGCATGATCGCGGTGGATTTATCGTCGGCCACGGAAGATTGACCGACCTCGGGCAAGGGGGTGCCGAAGGCCGTCTTGATCGCAGCCTTCGCCGCATCCTCGCCGCCCACGGGCAGGGCGATGGACACGATGGCCAGATCCTTGGGCGCGGTCATATGGATGTCGCCAAAATCGCGGTCGGTGCCGGCCAGCGGCGGCGCGGCGGTGAGGGTGAAATCAGGCACGCAGACGCTCTCCTTCGGGGTCGATGAAGTGGGCCGAGACGATCTCGACCTCCATTTCGATGTCATGCAAGGGACTGACGGCACGGACGATTTCGCCCATACGGCTGTCGCCGGACTTGATGAAGCCAAGGCCGATGGAATGGCCAAGGCTGGGCGAGAAGGCGACGGATGTCATCCAGCCCTGATCGTTTGCCATGTTCGCCTCGTCTCCCCTGGTCAGGAAGTGCGAGCCGGCGATCAGCTTGACCGAGCGGTCCACGGGGCGGAAGCCGACCATCTTGACCGCGTCATCGCGCATCATTTCGGGGCGGCGCGACAGGACGTTGCCGATGCAGTCCTTCTTGTCGCTGACCATGCGCGCCATGCCAAGGTTGTGCGCAGTGATGCGCCCGTCCAGCTCGTTGCCCGCCGCGTGGCCTTTTTCGATGCGCATGACGCCCAGGGCCTCAAGACCGTAGGGGCAGGCGCCGAATTCCTCGCCGGCCTTGACCAGCGCCTCCATCATCGAATTGCCGTAGCGGGCAGGCACCGCGATCTCATAGGCCAACTCGCCCGAGAATGAGATGCGGAAAAGCCGCGCAGGCGTGCCGCCGCAGACGGTGACCTCGCCGCAGGCCATGAAGGGGAACGCCTCGTTCGACATGTCCTGGCTGTCTTCGTCGACGAACTTGTGCAGCAGATCGCGGGCCTTGGGGCCGGCGACGGCGAACTGCGCCCAGGCATCCGTGGTCGAGATCAGGTGCACGTCAAGATCCGGGAACAGGCACTGGCGCGCAAATTCCATCCGGCGAAAGACTAGAACGGCGTTGGCGGTGGTCGTCGTCATCACGAAGTGGTTTTCCGACATGCGTGCGGTCGTGCCGTCATCATAGCACACGCCATCCTCGCGCAGCATGATGCCATAGCGCACGCGGCCCAAGGCCAGCTTGGCAAAGCCATTGGCATAGACGCGGTTGAGGAATTCGGCCGCATCCTTGCCCTGAACGTCGATCTTGCCCAGCGTCGTGACGTCGCAGATACCGACATTCTGGCGCGTATTCAGCACTTCGCGGTCGACGGAATCGCGCCAGCCAGCCTCGCTGCCTTTCACGAACCATTGCGCGCGCAGCCAGTTGCCGACCTCGATGAACGTGGCACCATGCGCCTTGGCCCATTCATGGCTGGGCGTCAGGCGATAAGGGCGGAAATCGGTGCCGCGTGCCCGGCCCGCCAGAGCGCCGATGGGAATCGGCGTGTAGGGCGGGCGGAATATGGTCGTGCCCGTCTCGGGGATCGTCTTGCCGGTGCATTCGGCCATGATGGCGAGCGCGGACATGTTCGAGGTCTTGCCCTGATCGGTGGCCATGCCGGTGGTTGTATAGCGCTTGAGATGCTCGACCGAGCGGAAGCCCTCCAGATGTGACTGCTTGATATCCTTGACGGTGACGTCGTTCTGGAAATCGACCCAGGCGCGCGTCTTGCCCGAGGGGATGTGCCACTTGGGCGCGCCATCCTGCGCCTCGTCCTCGGCTTTGGGCGCGGCCTTGCGCGAAGGGGTGAATCCCAGATCCTTGATCTGGGCATTCGCGGCGCTGCGCCCTTCAGTCAGTGCGGCGGCAAGGGTCAGCTGGCCATTTGCAGCGCCCGCGACAACCATGCCCTGCGGCAGATCCTTGCCCGGAACGAAGGCCGAGATATCCTCGCGCCATGTGGGGCGGCCCCGCTGGTGGCAGGTCAGGTGCACGGCGGGGTTCCAGCCGCCCGAGACGGCGAGGCAATCGACGTCGATCATCTGCCCGTCGGTCAGCGTGATCCGCTTGAGCGCCTTGCGCCCTGCGGTATCGACCACGCCCGCGCCGCGCACATGGCGCGCGCCGGGCACGTCGAGAGGGGCGGGTGCGTCGCGGGTGTCGATGACCGCACGGACCTCGACGCCCTTGGCCGCCAGATCGTAGGCGGTGCGCCAGCCATCGTCATTGTTGGTCAGGACCGCAACCTTCTGGCCCGGCGTCACGCCATAGCGGTTCACATAGGTGCGCACGGCTCCGGCCAGCATGATGCCGGGACGGTCGTTATTGCCAAAGGCGATGGGCCGCTCGGTCGCGCCCGCTGCCAGAACGGCACGTTTGGAATAGATGCGCCAGAGCACCTGACGCGGCTTGCCGCCCGAGCCGGGCAGGTGATCGGTGCACCGCTCCAGCGCGCCGTAGATGCCGTGATCGTAGGCGCCGTAGATCGTGGTGCGCGTCATCAGGCGCACATTGTCCATAGCAGACAGCTCGGCCACGGTCTGCGCGGCCCAGTCGGCGCCGGTCATGCCGTCCACTTCGAGCGTTTCGGCGTTCAGGCGCCCGCCGGGGGCGAAATCCTCATCTGCCAGAATGACCCGCGCCCCCGAGCGCGCGCCGGCCAGCGCGGCAGCAAGGCCCGAGGGACCGGCGCCGATGACCAGAAGGTCGCAGTGCAAGAAACCCTTGTCGTAGGTGTCGGGATCTTCCTGCATCGACAGGCGCCCGAGGCCGGCAGAGTTGCGGATCGCAGGCTCGTAGATCTTTTCCCAGAAGGCGGCGGGCCACATGAAGGTCTTGTAATAGAATCCAGCACTGAGGAAGGGCGACGCAAGGTCCGTCACGGCCATCAGATCGAATTCGAGCGGGCCGCGATGGTTCTGGCTGGTCGCGGTGAGGCCGTCGAAAAGCTCGGCCACGGTGGCGCGGGTGTTCGGCTCTTGCGCGGCGCCCGTGCGCAGATGCACCAGCGCGTTCGGCTCTTCGGAGCCTGCCGTCAGGATGCCGCGCGGGCGGTGGTACTTGAATGACCGGCCCACGAGTATCTGGCCATTGGCCAGCAGCGCGGAGGCGAGCGTGTCGCCCGCATGCCCTTGCATGGATTTGCCGTTGAAGGTGAAGTTCAGCGGCTTGGAGCGGTCGATGAGCCCGCCCTTGATGCGATTGATCTGGCTCATGTGCTGCGCCCCCGGCTGCGGGCCACGTCGCGGGCCATCTCGACTTTGCTGATCTCGTGCGTGACGGTATCGCGCGTGACGACCAGCCAGCTGCGGTCGCCCTGCTCGTGATACCAGAGTTCCTGCATCTTTCCGGCGATGTTGTCGCGGATATAGCCGTATTCGTGGAACGCCTCTGCTGCATCCTCGGCCTGCCAGTCGGGCCGGTCGATGAGCGACGCATCGCCCAGATAGATGAATTCGGCAACGTCGCGCGGGCCGAGAAGGGGATGGTCGATAATCATGTGGTCACCTCGGAGGAGCCAGGGGTTTTGCAAAACCCCTGATAATTTTCTGGCGAGAAAATTGCGGATTGCAGGCGATGCGCGTGGGGCACGGGCGGGATTTGAGTATTTTTGCCAAGATGAAGCATGGGTGCCCTCAATGCAGGTTGGGCTGGTTGCCCTGACCTTTTTCGTCGATCATGTGCCCGCGGCGGAAGCGGTCGAGGCGCATTTCGGTCGCGACGGGGTGGGGAGTGTCCTTGGCGATCAGGTGCGCATAGCACCAGCCCGAGCCGGGCGTTGCCTTGAACCCGCCATAACACCAGCCGCCGTTGAAATAGAGGCCGTCGATATGCGTCTTGTCGATGAAGGGCGAGCCGTCCATCGACATGTCCATGATGCCGCCCCAGCTGCGCAAAAGGCGGGCGCGGCCGATGATGGGCATGATCGCCATGCCGCCCTCTGCCACGTCCTCGACCACGGGCAAGTTGCCGCGCTGGGCGTAGGAGTTGTAGCCGTCCAGATCGCCGCCGAAGACAAGTCCGCCCTTGTCGGACTGGCTGACGTAGAAATGGCCCGCGCCGAAGGTGATGACGCCGGGGATGACTGGCTTGAGCCCTTCGGAGACGAAGGCCTGCAGGACGTGGCTCTCGATGGGCAGGCGCATGCCGGCTGTTGCCGCGACGCGGCCCGAGGAGCCGGCGACGCACATGGCGATCTTCTTGGCGCGGATCGGGCCGCGCGACGTCTGGACGCCGCGGCAGACGCCGTTCTCGATGTCAAAGCCGGTGACTTCGCAGTTCTGGATGATATCGACGCCGCGGCTGCCGGCGCCGCGCGCGTAGCCCCATGCGACCGCATCGTGGCGTACCGTGCCGCCGCGCCGCTGGAAAAGGCCCCCCTTGATCGGGAAGCGGGCATTGTCGAAGTCCAGAAACGGCAGCTCGGCGCGCAACTGGTCGGCGGTGGCGTATTCGGCATCGGCCCCGGCGAGGAACATCGCATTGCCGCGCCGGATGAACGCGTCGCGCTGGGCGTCCGAGTGCAGCAGGTTCAGGATCGACCGCTGGGAGACCATGGCGTTATAGTTGAAATCCTGCTCCAGCCCTTCCCACAGTTTCAGCGACAGCTCGTAGAAGGGCTCGTTGCCGGGAAGAAGGTAGTTGGAGCGGATGATCGTCGTGTTGCGGCCCACATTGCCACCCCCGATCCAGCCCTTCTCGAGCACGGCGACATTGGTGATGCCGTGCTCCTTGGCCAGATAGTACGCCGTGGCAAGGCCGTGGCCGCCGCCGCCGATGATGATGACGTCATAGTCGGATTTCGGCTCGGGGTCGCGCCAGGCAGGCTTCCAGCCCTTGTTGCCGGTCAGGCCTTCTTTGAGGATGCGGAGTGCGGAGTAGCGCATGGGGAATGTTCCGATGTTCCTGGGTCGCGTTCAACATGGAGGGTTCCAGGCGTTTGGACTTTCCTGAAAAGGTCGGATAGGTGTCTGGAATGGACAAACGCCCCGTTCCTTCCCCTCCGCCTGTACGAATCGGTATCCTGCCGATCGCGGATTTCGCCGTGATGTCCTACGCCGCAACGGTCGAGCCGCTGCGCGCGGCCAATCTGCTGGCGGGGCGCCCGCTCTATGAGGTGCTGCATGTCGGGCGCGGCGCCGGGGGCGTGCGCAGTTCGGGCGCGGCCCTGGTGCCTGCCGAGGCGCAGATCGGCGAGGCCCTGCGCCTCGATATGCTGTTCGTGATCGCCGGGGGCGATGTGGGCGCGCATGACGATCCGGCGCTTTACCGCTGGCTGTCCCGGCTGGCGCGCGAGGGTGTCGCGCTGGGCGGGGTGTCGGGCGGGCCGGTCATTCTGGCGCGCGCGGGTCTGATGGCGGGGCGGCGCATGACGCTGCATTGGGAATACGCCGAGGCGCTGGCCGAGGCGTCGCCGGATCTGGCGCTGGAGCGCACATTATACGTCATCGACCGCGACCGCATGACATGCGCAGGCGGCACCGCGCCGCTGGACATGATGCATGCGCTGATCGCCCGCCAGCATGGCGCCGAATTCGCGCGCCGCGTCAGCGACTGGTTCATGCATACCGAAGTGAGGCCGGCCGTCGGCCCGCAGCGTGCTGGCCTGGCCGAGCGCGTCGGCAGCCACACGCCTGCCGTGCTGGATGCCATCGAGGTGATGGAGAGCCATCTGGCCGATCCGCTGGACCTGGGCCAGCTGGCAGATATCGCAGGCGTGTCGCCGCGCCAGCTGAACCGCCTTTTCAGCGACCAGCTGGGCATGCCCGCGATGCGCTATTATCGCGCGCTGAGGCTGGCGGGCGCGCAAAGCCTTCTGCGCAATTCGGCCATGTCCCTGACGCAGATCGCGCTGGCGACGGGCTTTGCCAATTCGTCGCATTTCAGCCGCGCCTATTCGGCCCGGTTCGGCCAGCCACCGTCGCGGTATCGGTAAGCCTCAGCTCAAGACGCCTGCGTGACGCATCGCTTTTTCGACCAGTGCCTTGGTGGCGTCGGTCAGCGGCACCAGCGGCAGGCGCACCTCGTCGCTGCATTTGCCCAGAAGGGACAGCGCGTATTTGACGCCGACCAGTCCGGGCTCGGTAAAGACTGCCTGATGAAGCGGCATCAGCCGGTCCTGTAGCCTGAGCGCTTCGGCATAGTCGCCTGCAAGGCAGGCCGCCTGCAGCTGTGCGCTGAGGGCCGGGGCCACATTGGCCGTGACCGAAATGCAGCCCACGCCGCCTTGGGCGTTGAAGCCGTGCGCCGTCGCGTCCTCGCCCGAGATCTGGATGAAATCCGTGCCGCAGGTGATGCGCTGCGCGCAGACGCGGGCCAGATCGCCGGTGGCGTCCTTGACGCCGACGATGCGCGGCAGCCGGGCCAGTTCGCCCATGGTAGCGGGCGACATGTCCACCGCCGAGCGGCCGGGAATGTTGTAGATTATAATCGGCAGATCGCAGCAATCATGCGCGGCAGTGAAATGCGCGATCAGGCCGGCCTGCGTCGGCTTGTTGTAATATGGCGTGACGACCAGCGCAGCGGCGGCGCCCACTTTTTGCGCGTGATGCATGAACGCGACCGTCTCGGCGGTATTGTTGCTGCCTGCGCCCGCGATCACGGGGATCCGGCCATTCGCCGCCCGCACGACCTCTTCGACCACCTGCATATGTTCGGCGTGGGTCAGGGTCGGGCTCTCGCCGGTGGTGCCGACGGGAACAAGGCCGTTGCTGCCCTCTTCGATGTGCCATTCGACCAGTTTTTCCAGCGTGTCGAAATCCACCGCGCCGCCTTTCAGGGGCGTGACCAGGGCTGGAAGCGATCCTTTGATCATCGTGGACTCCTTGCTTTGCTCCGGCCAAAGCGTGCCGGTCTGGTGGGGCGCGGGCATGGCGGAGCGGCGCCGGCGGCCCTATATGGGCTGGTGGACGGCGCGCCGATGCACGCATAGGCTGGCGCCGTCTATCCTTTGCCTTGATCGGAAATGCAAGTCATGTCGCGCTCCCTTTTCGCCGCCCTGATGCTGCTGGGCAGCACCTTGCCGGTCTTTTCCCAAGGCTCCGAAGGGCTTGGCATCATCCGCCCGCCCCATGCACTGGCCGGCGCGCTGGAGGCGGGCGCCGCCGGCAGATGGACCCGTGCGGCCGAGTTGGCCGCGCGCGAGGGCGCGGTGGCGGCCAAGCTGGTCGAGTGGGCGCGCCTGCGGGCGGGGCAAGGAACGCTGCCCGAGGTGCTGGCCTTTCTCGGCGCGCATCCGGGCTGGCCGGGGCTGGAGCGGATGCGCAGCCAGTCGGAGGATCTGCTGAAAGGCGCGAGCGCCGCGCAAGTCGCGGCCTTCTACGAGGGCGCGGTGCCCCAGACCGGCGAAGGGGTCCTGCGCTACGCCGCCGCGCTGGCGGAGCTGGGCCGGGCGCCGCAGGCGCAAAAGGTGGTCATCGCCGGCTGGCGCAGCCTTGATCTGAGCACCGAGGAGCATACCGAGTTCCTCAACGCGTACGGTACCGTCCTTGCGCCGCACCACGCCGCGCGGATGGACATGGCCCTCTGGCGCGGCCTGCGCGATGCCGCGCTCATGCTGCCTCTCGTCGACGACGAGACACGCAAGCGTGCCGATATCCGCATGGCGGACGGCGCTGGCGATATCGAGGCCAGAATCGCCGCCTTGCCCGAGGCAATGCAGCGCGATCCGGGCATCGCCCATGTCCTTTTCAGCCGCTACATAGCGACCGACCAGCCCAAGAAGGCGATGGACCTCATGCTGCGCCAAAGCCGGATCGAAGGCGGCCTTGGCGAGGCCGAGCGCTGGTCGGGCTGGCGGCGCAGCTTCGCCCGGCGGATGATGCGCGACGGGCAATACATGCGCGCCTACGATCTGGCCGCGCGTCACCAGCTGGAGGGTGGCAGCGCCTACGCCGATCTGGAATGGCTGTCGGGCTATCTCGCGCT